>Ga0210044_10006014_pt1 | contig 16146 bp, 9 predicted proteins | sample CryGey13umfilter_2_FD_183959 | JGI IMG/M metagenome (GOLD analysis project Ga0210044, IMG submission 183959) | Groundwater microbial communities from aquifer in Utah, USA - Crystal Geyser 4/9/14 3 um filter (SPAdes) (version 2) | ecosystem: Environmental > Aquatic > Deep subsurface > Groundwater...
CCTAGTGTGACGCGTCACAATTACCCATAGACTATGGGATGACGCTGATTCTGCTATGAACTACGGCGTTCGTGGGCGGACGCTGTTCGCCCAAGGCTCCGCCTTGGGCTGGTAATTGTTCGGCCCCCAAGGGGCCGATGCCCAGGGCGTTGCCCTGGGCCTGACTCAAAGCATTTCTCACCTCTTGGATGACGCGCAGCGTCTCAGATGACTGCCATAAAGATCGCCGGGCTCGTGCGGTATCTTGCGGATATTGCTTCGATCTCAACGCAAAGGCGGAGAGGGCGGAGGCGCAGAGATTGCGCGTTTGGGTTGCTCCGTCGTGAGGTTCGCATTCTCGTCGGCTCCTCGCACCTGGAGCATTTCCAAACGGACAGTCAAAACGTGTCGGGTTCATGTCGTGTCACTCATGAATGTTCACGGGGGGGCGCAGCACGCTGCGCCCCTGGGAACGGAAACGTTGGCTCCGTCGGGATCCAGAATGCCGACCAAGATGTCAGTTTCCCACCAACGACGGCAATAGGACCGTTAGAGTCCGCACGGAGCCGATGAAACCGCCGTAAAGTCAAAACGTTACACAGACGACCCGCTCCTTGCTCTCGGCAGACCCCGCGTAAGTGTGAAGACGTTGGGCTCACCGGCCCGTCCATCCATTCAGGCATCGGCCAAAGGGTACTGACGTTTCTCAGCGGCCTGCCACGTCGATTTCTTTGTCTAGCGGTCAACGGTCAGCAACAGAAATTCAGAAGGGACGACATCATGCGTATGGAGCTCCGAAACCTTTGGGTTTCGTGGTGGATACTTGTCATCTTCGGGGCCTTTGGGTGCGACGACGACTTGGGGCGGGCCGTTAACGGCGACGTCCTTGCCGACGGGCCCGAGCTCGACCTCTGCGCGCCCGACTGCAACTCGCGAACCTGCGGCGACGACGGCTGTGGAGGGAGCTGTGGGCGCTGTTTCAACCTAGAAGGAGAAGCCGCGCCGCAGCTCTGTGTCCAGGGCCAATGTTGCGCACCCCGATGCACTGGTATGCAGTGCGGCGACGACGGGTGTGGCGGCTCGTGTGGGACTTGCTTCGACCGGGCTGGCCGACCAGAGCCAGGGCTTTGTATCGATGGATATTGCTGCGAGCCGAGCTGCCAAGGGAAGGACTGCGGCGGCGACGGCTGCGGCGGCACCTGCGGGGAATGCACGGCGCCGCAAGAGTGCTCGACTGCGGGCCTGTGTGAGGCGCCGTGTGTGCCGAGCTGCGAGGGCTGCTGTGGCGACGATGGCTGCGGCGGCGACTGCACAGGGAGCTGCGACGTTGCCGAGCGCTGCGACCCGTTTGCGTGCGGTTGCGTCGAGCTCCCTGCCTGCGGCGCGTTCAACTTCCCTGTCTGCCAGTCAGTCTCACCGGCGCCTACGACCTCGGACGGCATCGCCGGCTTTGTGTTCCAGAACAGCGCCGCCCTGGTCTGTGGCGAGGCTTGGGATTTCACGGCGCTCGACGTCGCGTTCGCCGACAACGCAGTGTTCATGTTCGGTGAGGTCCACGGCAGCGAGGAGCTCGGTCCGCTGAGCGCGGCCCTCTTCGGTCACCTCGTGCGTGCTGGCGAGGTAGAAGGCGTCGGGTTGGAGATCGGCATGGATTTGACCGGGCCGATCAACACCTACATCGAAACCGGGCAAGGACCTCTGCTCGACACGTATTACTTCGACCTCTACCCCAACGCGTTCTTCTTCCGGGCGATCCTCGACGAGGCGCGCGCCCTCTATCTGGAGGGGTATCCGGTGCGCGGATTTGGGGCCGAGGTGCCCTACCGCGTCGGTTGGGTAAACGAGGAGCTTGAGGCGTTCGCCAACCAACTCGCCACACCCACGGCGAGGGCGCTGGTCCTCGACACGTTGCCGCCTGTGCTGGGACTCTGGGACCCAGTCTCCCAAGCCTTTACGAATCAGCCCACGCCTACCGGCTCCACCTCGAGTCGAACTTGGACACGCTCTGCAGCGAGCTGAGCGCCGAGGACTGCGAGTGGCTTGGGCAGATGGCCAAGGCGCTCGAGCTCGGCGCGCTCTATTCGAACCTCTCCGAGATGACGACTCAGGCCGAATTCGACGCTTTCTTCGACCTGCGCGAGGGGCTGATCTACACGAACTTCCGGCGCAATCTGCCCACCTCCCAGACTCGCCTCTACTCCCACATGGGCGCCGCGCACGCCTCGAAGGCGCCCATGGCGCTGACGGCGTACACCCAAAGCAGCGCCTACCGCATGCAGTACGACTTCGAGACGACCCGTGGGCGCGTGTACTCGACCCAGCCCGCTTACGGGGCGGGAAGCTCCATCGTTTACGGTGGGGTCGTGGAGCCCCTGGGAGCTCACCCCACACTCCTGGCTAGGGGGCTCGCCGAGGCGTCCGCTTCCTACCACTTCCTCGCGAGCTCGGAGCCCGGCGCGGGCTGCGTCACCAACCCCTTTGCCACAATGGCCGACTTTGGGGCCGGCGCGCCTTACGGCGAGTCGCACGATGGCTTCACATACGTGCGCAAGCTCACGCCCGAGCAGCTCGCTCGAACCAACGGGAGTGTCAATTTTCTACCGATCCTCCGGCGCCTCGATGCGACCCGCGCGGCAGAGATCCGGTTTCGGTCCCAGCTCTGAATAAGCCCCACCCAGGAGGACACGCTATGTCTCGAAGATTCCGTTTGCATGCGCTCGCGCTCCTCGTTTTGCTGCACCCCACGGCCGCCGCTGCGGACTGCGTCCGCTCTAGGACACACCCCATCGAGGTCTGCACCGTACAGGCCTCGGACGTCACCATCGCCAAGACCTGTCTCACGGCCACCGAAGACGTTTGGGAGATTCTGATCGACGGGGCTGGGTTCAGCACCCCCTATCGTCTCGACGCGATGGGTACGCCAGAGCTGGGCATCCGAGTCGAGATCGGCCCACTAGGAGGCAACGTGGGATATGTCGAGATCTTGACCGATGTGCCAGCGACGCCTCACTCCGACTGCGCTGTCGTCGCGCACATGGAACTGGCGCTGCCGGACTACTACATCCCTATCGCGCTCGCCCACGAGCTCGGCCACGCCCTGACCGCCGCCGACGACTGCGTCGAGCCTGCGACCGAGGCCATCTCGCCTTACCTCGAGCTGGTGACGGTTCAGAGCATGGGGCTGCTGAGCTTGGACGACTATTTGGAGGGCACCGCTGCGTTCACCTATGGAGAGTTTCAGTCCATGCCCTGGCTGGCCTTGGATGCACCGGGCTTCGGGCAGGGCTATCACTACGGACACTCGCTGCTGAGCTTCTTTCTCGATGTGAAGTGGGGCGAGGGCGACGCGTCCTTGGTGGCTCGGCTCTCGAAGGCCACGCGACAGAACGGCACCATCGAGCGCGTCGGTTATGGGGCCGTGCTGGTCTCCGGCGAGAACGAGCCTGACTACAACGACGCCGTCGACACCGTGTTGGAACCCTTTGGCGTGACCTTCTGGGACGCGATGGGCGAGTTCGCAGTGTGGCGTCTTTTGACCGGGTCACGTTCCGACGCGCAGCACTTTCCGTCCGCGGCTGTGCTGCCCGAAGCGACCATCGACACGATGCTGACGAGCCTGCCGCAGGTCGACTTGCACCCAACGAATCCGCCGCAGGAGACTGGGACGTCGTACATCGGCCTAACTTTGGACCCCAGCACAGCGACCGACACCGACGTCCTCACGTTCTCGTTGGCGTCGAGCGACGCGGCGAACTGGGCGGTCTGGGCGGTGGTGATGCGCGCCGGCGGTGTCGAAGCCTTCGGCCAGCGCTTCGCGGGCGGCAGCGGCACACTGCACGTCGGCGCGCTGGTGGGCGCTTCGCGCTTGTTCTTCGCGGTGACGAATCTCGGGGATCTCGACCACGACCCAGACCACCTCGACGATTTCGAGGCGGCCGACTTCAGCTACTCCATCGAGCGGGTCGCGGCCCCTCAGCTCACCTCGGTCACTCCGGCGATCGTGGAGCAAGGGGCTCAGGGCGTGATCTTGACCGTCGTGGGCGCGAACCTGGATGACACACAGGAGTTCGCCCTCGGAGACGGCCTCACGATCGTGTCCGTCGAAGTCGTCAGCGCTGAGCGCGTGTTGCTGACCGTCGACGTGGCTGCAGACGCCGTCCTAGGGGCCCGCGACCTGGAGGCCGGTTTCGTCGGCATGCCGCCGTCGGTGCTCCCGAACGCCGTCGAGGTCGTCTCCGCCCAGCCCATCGTCTCGTCGATGAGCCCGGACAAAGGACGGGTTGGCACCACGGTTGAGGTCACCTTCACAGGCTCGAACTTCCGCGACGAGGTCGCGTGCGACTTCGGTGATGGCGTCGCGGCCAGCGTGACGAAGGTCGACGCGACCCACCTCGAGGTCCGCCTCGAGCTCGCCGCCAACGCCGTACTGGGTCTGCGGGACGTGCGCGTGACGAATCCTGGAGCGGAAGCGCTCTTGCTGCTCGGCGCCTTCGAAGTTCTCGGAGACGACGTCGCGGAAACGGCGCTCGAGGGCTCGGACGTCTCCGCACCGACGGCAGGGAACGGGGACTGCGGCGGTTGTGGCTGCCAGACGGTCGGTCGTGAGGTGCAGTTCGGGCTTCTGCCGCTGCTGGCGCTCTTGGGGTTGTTGTGGCTGCGGCGCCGGTGAGGAGCATTCCCGCCTAGTGTAACGCTTCACGTATGTCCATGCTTATGGGGTGGCGTTTCAGGGGAGCAGGGCTCTGCCCTGGCCCGCCGGGGGACTTTGTCCCCCGGAGCCCCAATGACTCTCTTCTGCGACCACGAGGAGCTGCACGACAAGCTGCGCGCGCCGCCCACCGCGCCGTGCTGGAGCTCCTCAAGGGCTCTGCGCGGAATCATCACCTCAAAGAGGACGTCAAGGCTGTGATCTTGGGCCTGGGAGCAGAGGACGCCTGGTTTGTCTTTCGCTCCACGGCCGACACCTTCCTCAAGGCCTACGCGGCGCTGTGCCCAGACGCCCGCGTTTTGCCCTACCGCGCCGACCTCCAAGTTCGTGGCCGCCCTGCTTGAGGAGCATTTCCAGACGGGCTACCCAAAGAACTCTGCTGCAGGCACGTACCGGACCCCCAAGATCCGGGCGAACTCCGCGTCGCTCTCGAGGTCTCCGACCATGAGCGTCTGGCTGCGATCGAGTGCGTAGCGCTCGATGAACGCGACGCCTAGACCCGGCATAGGTTTGCGGCAGTAGCACTGCGGAGCGCCGGCCTCGTGCGGGCAGAACGCGACGTCGATCTCGACGTCGAGCAGCGCACAGGTGCGTTCGAAGAGCGCCTGAACCGTCGGCACGTCGAGCCGTCCGGCGGCGACGCCGCTTTGGTTGGAGACGCCCAGCAACAGAGCACCCTCGTCGCGCCAACGCTTCAAGACCTCGGAACGGCCAGGTAGGATCTCGAGGTCGTCGGCGGAGCTCGGGTAGGGGGCGCCACTCTTGGTGCGGCGCAGCGTGCCGTCAAAGTCCAGCAGCAGCGCCTTGTTCGACGCGGCGCCAGCGCGTCGCTGGAATGGCTTGCGCTCGATCACGGCAAACCCCTCTGCCAGCTCAGGGGGCTCGAACAGCCGCGCGAAGCGATAGAGGACCGCCGGCGGAAATACGCTGGGGTCCTTTCGGCTGGCGAGCTTGAGCTCGTCCGGAGAGAGCAGTCGCCCGTAGTTCTCCAGCATTCGCTGGCAGACGTTCACCAGTGCGTCCTCCACACTGGCGTCGAGCCAGACGCAGCGCACCGGCAGCCCGTGCGCGCGCGCGGCCGCCAGGATGTCGCGCCGCGACTGGACCGTCGCGTACGTGTTGTCCAGCACGATGCGGGTCGCGCCCGACGCGACCAGCGCGTCGAACTTCGGCACCAGGCTCGCCAGGGTGCCTCCCATGCTGTCCCGGTTTAGGCGTGCGTAGCCGCGCTCAACCAACGGGCCGACCCAGGTGGATTTGCCGGCGCCCTGGATGCCGACCGTCAGAACCACCTCGCGCTCCTGGCTTGATTTTTGGGAGGGCGCCTCCATCGCCCCCTCCAAAGTCTCACGTACGAACGGGAACGCCTCGTCGAGCCAAGCCAGATCGCCGTCCGAGAGTTTTAGCGAAAGGGCCCGCTGCAACGACTCGATGCGATCCAACCGCGTCGCGCCTGGGAGCGGGATGACGTGTGGCCCCAGGGACAGCAACCACGCCAGCACCACCTCCGTGTTGGTGACGGCGTGTCGCCAGGCCACATCGCTGAGGGCCCGATGGTTCAACGCCCGGTTCACGCCCCGATGCCCAGCCACCGGGCTGTGCGCCAGGAACGTGAGCTTCTCACGCAGGCAGTGAGCGACCATGCCTTGTGTGAACGCGGTCTTGTCGAACGGGTTGCAGACGTTCTGCACGCAGACGATGTCGACCAGCCGTCGCGCCTCCTCGAGCTGCGCGACGTTCACGTTGCAGAGACCGAGGTGGGCGACCTTGCCCGCCTGTTTGAGCTCGGCGAGTGCGCCGATGGAGTCTGCCCACGGGATTCGGGGGTCGCAAAGGTGCAGCTGCAGCAGGTCGAGCCGCTCGACGCCCAGGGCGACCAGGCTTTGCTCGCAGGCGCGCTTGAGGTGTTCGGGATGCCCATCCGGGACCCAGCGGCCGCCGGGCCGCGCCATGCCGACCTTGGTCCCGATGACGAGCGTCTTTGGGTCCCCTGCCCAGCAGTCCCGCGCCCGTGCGATGAGCCGCTCGCTGTGGCCCAGCTCGGTTTCGTCGGCGGCATAGACGTTTGCGGTATCGACGAAGGTCAGCCCCGCATCCCAGGCCGCATGCAGCAGCGCAATGGCGTCTTGTTCGGAGGGGCGCTCTGGTGCGGTAGAGAGACGCATGGCTCCCAGTCCCAGCGTCCCAACGGTGCGTGCTCCCAACAATGGACGGGGTTCTACTCGGCCATCGTCGCCGCGGCGCGGTTGCCAGCGCCGTTCGACGAGGCCCTCGGCCAGATCGTGCCTGGGTCCCGCATTTCGTTTCGCGCCCTGCCTGGCCTCTGGTTTTCGAGCTGGAGCAGCCGCGACGGCGCCACCACTCCAAAGCGCCTCGTCCTCCCAGTCGATGTCGTCGCTCGCCGCGCTCGCCCGCTCGGGTACTGGGCCTCCTGCCAAATTGGTCAGTGTCCAATCCGCGCCGAGCCGTGTCGCCTCGCTCGCCTCACAGAACAGCACCTCTCGTCGAGCGCCGGGCATCGCCAGCGCCTGGATTGCCACCAAGACCTCCCCCTCAAGGGCGAGCTCGATGAGGGCTCGGGTCGCGCGAGCGGGCACGGCCCCGGCGTTTCGCGGCGCCTCACTGCGCAGGCGGCCAAGCGCCCTCGCCGCAGCGCGGTCCTCATCGGCCAACTCCAGTCCGCGGCCGAGCTCGGCGTTGTCGAGCGGCGGCGTGGCGGCGTTCTCGAGAGCGACGAGCTTCGTGACGGTCTCGCGTTTCAGGAGCGCGAGGCGTTCGGCGGCTCGGGAGTGGGTTCTCCTTTTGGTGGCGTCTGAGATGGTCATGGAACGTGTTTAACTCCTGAACCGAGGCAGGCCAAGCCCGGAGTCGCGTCGGGTGAGTTCTTTGCTGGCCGGTGAATCCACCGTGCCGAGCACGCCTGCGGGCACTCTGAGGAGCACGCCGTCCGTGTTGGGCGCTGAGAGTTTGTATGCTTCTCTTCCTTCTTCCGTCGCCGGTGCGGGCATGACGTGGGTTCTGGCGGTCGCGGGCGAATCGCACAACGTTCACGTTGGGCGTGTTGGGCGCGGTCCGCCCAGCGCACGATTAGCACGGTCGGGGTCGACGCAGGAGTTCGGCGCGGAGTGCCGACACATCCCGCGACTCAAGGGCTCACGCCGAGCCTACTTCACAAATCCTCTGGGGACGCGTCGCCCCACAACGCCCACAACACGCCCTATTGACACGCCCGCCCCATTCTGCGCCAATAGGACGCGCCTGCTGTCAAAGGTTGTCTCGCCGCGTCGCCCCAATTCCGCGCTGAGTTCTAAGTGCAAACCCGACCACTCCTCGCCCAAATCCATGACTTCGCCGAGACGACCGCCGCTGCGTGGCTCCTGAGCCGCACCGACGAGGGCCGGCTGGAACCGCTCGCCGCCGGCCTCCAAAGACGCGAGGAGCCCGTTCACAACGGGCTCCTCGCCCCCCCCCCAGCAAGCGCTGTGCCGCATTTCACGCTGGCCTAGAGAACGCACTCGGCGAAGCTGACCCGCTTGCACAGCGATGGCACGCCCTCGGCCGACGTTTGCGGTTGAGTTCCTATGAGCTTTCTGTGCTCGCGTTGCTCGTCGGCGTCAGCACGTCCCCGCTGCTGAGCCGCGCACTGAGAGAGGCGTGGGCCGAGCCGAGCCGGCGTGCGCTCCCGTTGGGGTTGATGGCGCTCCTATTGAGCGACGTGTCCGAGGTGGGTGGACACGACGAGTCCATGGCGCTGCTGTTAGGGCGAGGGACGCTCTTTCGCTGTGGAATTCTGCAGCGTGTCGCCGACGGACATGCGCGCTGCGAGCAAGACGTCTTCGTGTCCGAGTCGGCGCTCGACTGGCTCTGTGGGGCCAATCTGTCGCATAGAGACTACCTCGGAGTGTTGGGTGAGGAGCCCCCAGAGCGGCATCGACGCGCTTTGGGCCCCGCGCTTCGACAGCTGACCGCCAACAAGGCGCCGATTCGCGCCACAATCTGCGGCCCCGAGGGCTCGGGACGGCTGGCCGTCGCCATGCAGCTCGCGCACATGCTCGCCCCGGACGCCGGAGTGTTTCGTCTGGCGCTCGACCGCGCCCAGCGCCGGGGCGCCATCGAAGAGGCGCTCGCCACGGCGCGCACATTCGCCGTGCTGACCGGGGCGCTGGTCGTCGTGAGTGGAGCCGATGTGCTCGCAGACGTCCGACAAGCGACGCAGGAGGCCGTAGTCGACGCTTTTCGCGAGCTGCCAGTGAGCGTGGTGTGGATCGTCGACAGCTTGTCCAGCGAGGCCATGAAGGCGATGGCGGTTCACCCAGAGCATGTGCTTCGCCTCACCGCCCCGACGCGCGCCGAGCGCGCGGACACGTGGCGCGCGGCGCTGGGCGACCTGCTGGATGGCGACGCCATCAGCCGCCTCTCAGGAGGGTTCTTGCTGACCGAGGGGCAGATCGTGCAGGCCTCGCGCGAGGCGTGTGCATCGCAGCCCACGTCGGTGTCCGAGCCCTCCGACCGATTCGAGGAGCGCGTCGCGGCGCTGGCGAGGGGAGTTGCGAACACTGGGATGGGCGCGCTCGCTCAACCGGAGCCCTGCAAGTTTGGACTCGAGAGGCTCGTGCTGGAGCCCGAGACCCGGACCCTGCTCGACGAGCTGGTGGCCTATGCGAAGCACAGGAACGCGCTGGCCAGCCGCTGGGGCTTCGACGGCGCTTTGTCCTACGGAACGGGCGTCACCGCTTTGTTTACCGGGCCACCCGGAACCGGAAAGACCCTCGCCGCGACCGCCATCGCCCGAGAGCTTGGTCAAGAACTGTACCGGGTCGACTTGTCGCAGATGGTTTCGAAGTACATCGGCGAGACCGAGAAACACCTAGGCGCGCTCTTTGACGCGGCTGAGCAGGGCGATGTGGTGTTGCTCTTCGACGAGGCCGACTCGGTTTTTGGGAAGCGCACCGAGGTCAAGACCAGCGTCGATCGCTACGCAAACCTCGAGGTGAACTACCTCCTACAGCGCATCGAGCGTTTTGATGGAGTCGTGGTATTGACCACGAACTTCGAGGCTGGGATCGACGAGGCTTTTGCGCGCCGCATCCGATTCCGAGTGGCGTTCGATGCGCCCGACGCGGAGGCGAGGTGCGCGCTGTGGCGCGCGCTGATGCCGGGCGACGTGCCGCTGGCGTTGGACGTCGATCTGCCAGCTCTGGCCGCCCAGTTCGAGCTGAGCGGCGGGCACATCAAGGAGGTGGTGCTGCGTGCTGCGTCTTTGGCCATGGCGAGCAGTGAGTCGGTGAGCCAAAAACACCTCGAGCGCTCGGCGGCGGCCGAGTATCGCAAGCTGGGCAAGCTCCTTCCTGCCAACATGAATCGTGCAAATCCTGAGAGGACGAGATGAAAGAGTATTCGGCCGACAAGAGTGGTGCGCAGCAGAAGGACGCCCTAACGAGCGATTCGCCCAAACGGCGCACGGACGGAAATGTTCCAGGGGAACTCAACCCGGCGGGTGGGCGCGGACAATTGGCGGGTGCGGCCTGGCAATTCGGGCGCCAAAGCGAGCCGTCGAAGGCTGAAGACCGTGAGGAGAGCGCGCCCGCGCCGCGCTCGTCCGCTCAGGAGGCGGCGCAGCGCCACTTGAACGCCAAGCTGGTCGCGCAGCTCCTGCGCACGACGGGGCTCGACCTGTCTGGGGTGCTGTTGACCGTGGACCCAAGCCTCGAAGAGCAAGGCAAGGCCGGCGCCGCAGTCGACGGCAAGGAGATCAAGGTCGCGCCCAGCAGCGCTGAGAACGACGCGGTACTCGCCCACGAAGCGGGCCACATCATCCAGCAGATGCCGGTGGGCGCACGCGCAGCTGGGGAGCCAGGCCCCAAAGAGGGCGCGGGCGGCGTCGAGGGACAAAAAGTGGCACCGGAGGTCGAGGAAACGGGCGGAAGCGAGCCGGGCGCCGAAACGAAAGGCCCGGAGCCCAAGGTCGACCTCGAGGCAGAGGCAAATGACGTGGCCGCGGCGGTGTTGTCGGGTGGGACGATGGAGGTCCGGGGTGTGGGGACTGGGGTGCTGTACGAGGAGGGGACCAAGGGCAGCCCTGGGGCCCAGCCGGAGGGCGGCGAGGCGGACTCGGCCAAGGCGCTCGAGGAGAAACGCCAAGAAGAGCTTGAACGGGCCAAACAGCAAGCCTTTGCATACGAGACCGAGTACAAGCACCTCATCGACTTGCGAGCCCAGGAGATCGTCGAGCGTCGCGACGCGGCGATTCAGCAGCTCGATGAAGCGATTGAAGACGCGGGAGTCTTCGAGTTCTCGCGCAAAGAGAAACTCGAGGAGGCCATTGAGAAGGTCAGAGTTCAAGCGGAAGACCTTCACCAGGCGCTGATTGAACTGGGCAGCCAACAGAGACACGCACTGGATGGAAAGCGTGAAGCCCTCGAGCGTTCAAAGACCATCGTGGCTCAGTCGCCTAGCGAAGAAATGTTTCAGCTCCAGCAGCAATGGGAAGAGTACTTGCTAGGATTCGACGCCGAGGTGGAAGGGACGTACTCGCATTGGAACGAAGCCGAGCTGCAGAACGACGAAAAGACGACCAGCGCGGAGCGAGATGAGGCGCTGCAGGCGCAGGCCGCACCCGCTGTGGAAGAGGAGACCGCCGAAGCGCCCCCAGCTCAGCTCACACCCGAGGAGGAGGCAGCCGCCAACAACAAGAAAGCCTTCACGAAAGAAATGGATCAGTCGATCGAGACGAAGGCCAAAGCCGGGGTGTACGACGAACCAGAGGAGGTCAAAGGCGCGATGGCCCGCTGGACCCAAGCCCTCTCGCACGCATGGACACTGGACAAGGAGAAGATCATCGATTGGGTGGTCGGCAACCAAGCACCTGACGCGGCCAAAGTGCTTAGAGGCAACTATTTCCCTGACCAACATGACAAGGACTTCTCCAACGAAGAGCACGCCGCGTCGGCCGAGGAGGTTGAGCCCGCTCAGAAGAACGGGGTCCCTATGGAGAATCGGGCGGCGGCACTCGACGAGAAGCTCCTGAAGGACAATCCTCTAGATGTGAATCGACTCCTCATACGGGGCGCGCTCGAGGCGAAGAGCCACTTCGAGTTGATGCGGGCGGCCATGGAGGCCGCGAAAAAGGGCACGATCAACATTGCTGGACCCAGGAGCGCATTTCGACCCGCGAGTCAGCAGAACGCCGACTGGACCGGGAAGTATGGGGACACCACGGCACCTGAGCTCGCTCGGGGGCCCAACTACGAGCCGAGCCCGGCGGGGCAGAAGAAGCAGGAGCACATCATCGCTGACGTTGGGAAGGCGGGGCCCTACAGCTCGCGCCATGGGCAGGGGACCGACTTCGATCTTGGCTCGACCAACAACTTCGACTTCGATCTTGATGACCTGGCCAGAGAGAAGAAGAAGCTCAGCGAACGAAAGCAAGCGGGGGAGTCGCTCACCGCGGTCGAACAGAAGACTCTCAACCGAACCACGCCAAAATATGCCAAGCAATTTGGCTGGTTGAACGAGAACGCTTGGAAATACGGGTTCTTTCGGCCCTATCACGGCGACAAGTTCGGAGACGAGGCCAACTACCCCAAGGAGAACTGGCATTGGAGCTACTACCCGGTCGCTCAAGCGTTCGAACAACTCATCAAGAACCATATGAAGGACTTCAACGACCACCTCGCCGTGCTCTTCATGGCCTACGAAAAGAAGCACGAAAAGAACGGAAGAATCCCGGACATGACCAGCTTCGTTGCCCTGAAATGGGTCGAGTTGCATCAGAACATCAACAAGAAGCTCGTCGATGAGTAGGCCCGCAATGTCGATCCCCAGAGGCGCCGAGATGCGACCTTGCATTCAACAAACGTCCGGCCCAAACCTCCAGATTCTGTGGGCTTCTCTCATCGTTCTCTCGCTCGTGCTTGGCTGTCAGCATCAAGAGGAGCCCCCGCCCAGTACCAAGAGCAAGAAGTCGAACGTCGTCCGCACCTGCGCGCCGGGCTGGGCGAGCTGCGACGACCCTGATGGGCTCTGCCGGGCGCAGCTCAGCTCGGACCCGAAGAACTGCGGCGCCTGCGGTGTTGTTTGTCCGCTGTGCGACAACGGCGAGTGCAAGACCAAGGCGATTCAGGTCGCCGTGACGGGGAGCCACTCCTGCGCGGCGTATGAGACAGGCCGTGTGGCGTGCTGGGGGTCCAATGAACTTGGAGAGCTGGGCACAGGCACCGCTGTCGACTCCGCACTGCCGGTTTGGGTGCCCGGTTTGAACGACGTCATTGCCATTGATACCGCTTGGAATACCACCTGTGTCCTTCATCGAGACCGCCACGTGTCGTGCTGGGGCAACAACTACCTACGTGCTCCGCACGGAAATCCATTCCAGAGATCGCCACGCCCAATTGAGGGACTCACGGATGTCGAGGCCTTTGTCCTCTCGCCCCTAATGCCAGGTCGAGGGATGGCCTTGCGCCGCAACCATCAGGTCGTTCAGTGGAATGCGTACTCTGGCGACAACCTGACGACCTACGCGGGAATATTCCGAGCCGTCCACCGTGGAGGCTGCAGGGAGTACGAACACGGCGAGTTTGAGTGTAAATGGGGGGTGTGTGGCGAGCCCTTTTGGGGCCGAGTGGAGTGGCTCGAGGGGGCAAGCCATGTCGGGACACGCTGCGCCACTTACCCCGACGGGAGCGCCAAGTGCGCAGAGCAGTCTGAGTTCGACTGCCACCTTTCATCGCCAAGGTCGGTGTTCAGCGACTCGATTGCCCAAATCACGGACAACAGGATCGTCCAGATGAGAAGTGGCGGAGTGAGAGTCTTCAAGCACGATTTCTGGTATCGACTGAGCCAAGACGTCGAGCTGACAGCCATCTCCTACGTCTACCCAGAGTATAAGAACGTCAAACAACTCGTTGGAGAGGTTGGAAGCTGCGCGGTCGATCAGGACGGCCGCGTCCTCTGCGAAGGTTGCGCGGCTCAACTGGGTATTGGGCTGCACACGGAGTTCACCTTCCCCACTCCACGCAGGGTCCCTGAGCTCGAGCGTTTCACAACGCTCGACGATGGCTGTTACTTGGAACCAGGCGGCCAAATGGTGTGCCGCGAGGACGCGCCTCGGTTGATGCCGGTGGGCAAAGAGGGCAAATGGCTGACCACCTTTGCCACGAAGCCCATCGAGGGCCTGAGCAAGGTCGTGGGCTTCAGTTCCTACTGGGCGTGGACGGACAATCCAAAAGCGCCACACCAATATTCGACGTACTGCGCCATCACCGAAGACCGCGACCTCTGGTGTTGGGGGCTCAATGATGTGGGCCAGCTGGGCGACGGCACCACGACCTCCACCACCGTTCCGAAGAAGGTCGAGGGGATTGCAGATGTTGCACAGGTCGGGGTGAGCGGCACGTTCGTTTGCGCGCGCACTCAAGCGGGGGACGTCTACTGCTGGGGCGAGAACCGGCGCGGTCGAGTCCGCCCCTACTCCGACCCCCAGGGCTTCTACAGCGCCGTCGATCGTCCCGCTTTGGCCAACCCCGAAAAGCTTCGAGACGTCGTCGACCTCTCGGTGGGCTACCTGCACAGTTGCGCGGCCCGCGCCGACGGGGCGGTCTACTGTTGGGGCAGCGGCGAGCAGACGCTGGGCTGGTTCCCCCCCGAGAGCTGCTCCGAGCCCACCGTCTCCGGGGTAGAGCCTCTCGAGTTCGACGTGCCCGAGTGCTGGGGCAAGGAGCAGCTCGTCGAAGCGCTGCCCCCGAATGCAGAAGATCCCGCAGTCCGTGTCCTCGCCACCGAGTACGAATCCTGTGCCCTGCGACGCAGTGGCCTCTTGGAGTGCTGGGGACCGTCTCGAGGGAAACCCGGACAGTTGCCCGGCCTCGAGGGGGTGAAGTTCAGGGATTTTGCGACCTCGGACCTCGGAGGCGAGACCCTCTGCGCCGTGACAATGGATGGCCGAGTATTCTGTTGGGGGGACGCCAAGTTCGGAGCCATTGGCGATGGCAGCCGCACCTTCAGCGGGGACCCTCATCTTTACGACGTAAAGGACCCGAAGCAGGTGCGAAAACTGACCGACGCGCGCTCGGTGATGTGCGGTAACAAGTACTGCTGTGCAACGACGGAGAAGTCTGAAGTCCATTGTTGGGGCGAGCTTAAGTTCGGGGATGTGGGGTGGGTCGAGGAGGTTTGCGGCGGGCCGGTCGAGGTTCCGGAGCCCATCGAGTCCACCGACTGAGGCTCGTTGACTCGTGACCCGGACGGGCCGTGACCCGGTTGCCGGAGCAGTGAAACACACTGCGGAAGGGGACTGCTTCGACGCTGCTTGCCGAGGTCGTGGTGACTTGAAGGCCACACGCGGCCGGACGAGGATGCGATGCAGCGGAAGGGCGGCCCACGCCTTCTACTTCTCATTTTGCTCGGTTCGCGAGCCTGCTCGACTTGCCCGGCACAAACTGCTAAACGGTCCGGGCGCGGTTCCACGGACGAGAATCGCTTGCTGAGCGGTCTTGAGAGCCGTCATCAATTCGCTGTCTCTCAAAGTTAAGTGCCCCCTCTCTGCGGCCAACCACGCGGGTTTTAGATACCCACGGTCAACGGCCAGTAAAAGAAAATCCATTCGAGGTCGACATGCATTCGAACCTTCCTGCTGCCCGATGGACCGTCCCCATGGGCCTTGCCCTGCTCGCCGGACTCATCGTGGCCGCCTGCAGCGGGCTGACCCTGAGCAACGAAGAGACTGAGCCGACCTTGGTCGGGCCCGATGGCGAGAACACTCCCATCCTCTGCTCCGATGGCATCGACAACGACGGCGACGGGCACATCGACTGCCAAGACCCACAGTGCTCCAGCGTCGGTGACGTCAACGATCCCGAGTGCATCAACACTCCCTGCCCCGGCAAGGTCGTCTGCTTCGTCACCGAGGTCTCCGACCGCTCCTGCTCGGACGGCCTCGACAACGACGGCAACGGTTTCACCGACTGCGGCGACTACAGCTGCTCGCGCAATCCAGAGGTGACCGTCTGTCCGTCTTGCGTGCCCTCGGCCGCCATCGAGAACACCGACGCGCTCTGCAACGACGGCCTCGACAACGACTGCAACGGCTACATCGATTGCAAGGATTTCGGCTGCTCGAAGGCCGCAGAGGTGACCATCTGCTGTACCCGCATCGGCGAAGAAAACACCGACGCCGCCTGCCAAGACGGCCTCGACAACGACTGCAATGGCTACATGGATTGCGCCGATTTCAGCTGCACCAAGACCGCGACCGTGTTGGTCTGCCCAGTGGCGATCCCCGAGACCCCCGAGAACACCGAAGCAGCCTGCTCCGACGGCATCGACAACGACCGAGATGGCCGTGTCGACTGCGCCGACTGGAACTGCGCCCCCGTCGACGCGCCGAGCCCCTTCACCTATTGCCTCCTCGCTCAGCCCGAGGACAGCGAAGCGACCTGCGCCGATGGCATCGACAACGACCG
>Ga0210044_10006017_pt1 | contig 16140 bp, 13 predicted proteins | sample CryGey13umfilter_2_FD_183959 | JGI IMG/M metagenome (GOLD analysis project Ga0210044, IMG submission 183959) | Groundwater microbial communities from aquifer in Utah, USA - Crystal Geyser 4/9/14 3 um filter (SPAdes) (version 2) | ecosystem: Environmental > Aquatic > Deep subsurface >...
TCGGTCCCGCACTGGGCGTCATAGGCGCAGCGGGCGCAGAAGTCACGCACGGTGCAGTAGGTCTTCTTGTCCGACAGCTCGCGGCAGTACAGCGCCGGCGGGCAGTCCATGTCGGTCTTGCACTCCTCGGTGCAGTAGGCCAGCGCGTCGTCCCTGCCGCCGATGCACTTGGCCGTGGTGCTGGCGCAGGTGCCGGTCACGGCGCAGCTGGCGCCGACACCCTTGTCGTAGGTCGGCGTGTTGCAGAACAGCCGCTTGGCGTCGTCCGTCGCGCAGACGTCGCCGCTGTCGCAGTCCTCGGGGGCCGTACAGGTCTTGCGGCAGGTCTTGGCGTAGCAGATCGCGCTCTGGCAGGCGTCGTCCTTGTCGCACGGGTCGCCGACCTTGCCCGTCTGGGGGCCGTCGCCGGTGCCGCCCTCCTGTCCGGGAATCGACCCGTCAGGGTTGGAGCTGGAACCCGAGCAGCCCACCGCCACAATCGCCAGCACAACGAGGATCCAGTGACCTGCTGTCTTCATTATCGATCTCCTTCGAGGACTTGCCGCGGGTCGGAATTACAGCCATGCGATGTAATCGATGACGTTTGAAGCGTACGGGGGGGGATGGGAGGCGTCAAGCCGCTTTACTTGATCCGGATCAACCGGGCCCAGGCCCTGGCCGCGGCGGGAGCGTTGACGGTGAAGCTGATCGCGCTCTGGCCCTTGAGCGTCAGCAGCTCGGCTCCCCCGGCACGCAGCTTCCCGTCGGCGCTGGCCACGGGCTGGGTCGCCGGCCCGAGCAGCGCCTGACCATGAAACGCCGCGAACAGGTTGCAGCCACGCTGGCGCCCGGTGACCGGATCCACCACCGTGGGACGGAAGTTGTAGCGCGGGTCGCCCTTGACCGGGGGCTGGGTCGCCGCGAGGTACGCCTTGGGCCCGACCAGCCGGCGAGGATGCGACGCCAGCAGCTGCCGCAGCTGCTGATGGAACGTGCAGCGTCGGCGCCAGCCAGCATCGCCGGCCCACGCTCCGCCGGTGATGGGCATGGACGTGGCGCTGGTCTGCGCCACGGTGTAGTCGTGCTCCTTGAGCGCCGAGGTGTCGCGGGACTGCAGCAGCAGGATGTAGCGATCGTCGGCGCTGGCGGTGGGGACGCTGCCCGCGATGCGGCCGCCGGGGCTGGCCTCGAAGTCGGCGAACTGGCCCACGGCCAGGGGCGCCGGGGCGTCTGGCTGCGCCAGGCTGTCGAGAGCCAGCGTGTCCAGGCCGAGATCCGGGGTCGGGTTGTTGTCGTCGCTGCAGGCCAGCGGCAAGAGCAGCAGCAGCAGCAGCAGTCCACGCCGGCGCAGGCGAGACACGAACGAAGCGGAGCGAATCAGCAGCAGCAGCGGCAGCAGCGGCAGCAGCAGCTCCGCCCCCGTGGACGGGCGGGGCGTGACGGAGCAGCCGGTCTCCTCGCTGCCGTCGGGCGGCGGCTCGACGGGATCCGCCGGCGCGGCGACGGCGGTCACGGCCAGCGAAAGGGGCAGGTGCCGGTCGGCGCGGGCGGTGCTGGCGGCCACGATGATCACCTCACCCGCCGACGCGATCTCGGGGGCTGCATCGTCGGGTCCGGCGCTGACGACGAGCGGCGCCTTGCCTGCGGGCCAGGTCACGAGGTGCAGCGCCAGCTTCGGCTGGGGACGCTCGGAGGTCACGCGCAGCCGCTGGCCGGAGGCCACCGTCACGCGGTAGTAGCGCGCAGAGAGGTAGGCGATCTCGTCGCTGATGCGCAGCGGCAGCGCCCCGCTCCTGGCGTCCACGGCCACCTCGGGGTAGGACGCGGCGTCCGCGTACCCCGAGAACCCGGCGGCGCGCTTGCCGGTGAACAGATTCCACAGCGCGAACTCGGCGAAGGCCTCGGTCAGCGAGCTCGCGTGGTCCCGGATCAGCACGCGGTCGATGGCGTCCAGGTCGCTGGTGCGGGTGCCCTTCTCCGACAGCTCCTCGAACACCGCCGGTAGCAGATCGGTGCCGTGGTGCCGGGCGAGGAAGGTGGGCACGGCGTGGATCCCCTCCAGCGTGTAGTGCACGCGGAAGCGGCCCGCGGGGGGATCATGGTGCTCAACCGTGACGCTGCCGTAGCCGTTGTTGTTCCACCCCGTGCCGTCGGTGGGGCGGATCTGCTGTCGGGCCGGAGGGCCGACCCGCGGACCGGGCTCCACGTCGCACGCCGCCAGCAGCAGCAACCCCATACCGAACAACCGCAGCCTTCGCATCACAGCTTGCTCCACCGCAGGGTGTAGTTGGCGCTGGTCCCGGTGGCGCCGTAGTAGCTGTCGATCACGAGCTTGACGTGGGTCCCGTCAGCGCGGCGGATGACGTACACGTCGGGTTTGGGCGTGACCTTGCTCGTCTGCGTATCGTAGTCGTACCACAGCCCGGTGGTGCCGCTGAAGGCGGTCCAGATGTTGTTGATCGGGTCGCGCTGGATGGTGCAGTTGGCGTCGATGAAGTCGTCGGTGGCGAAGCCCGACGCGGGGACCGCGGTCACCTGGTCCAGCGTCTTGTTCGACTGGATCGCCACCGCCCCCTGCCCCGCGCCGCTGTCTCCGCCGTTGATCCGGAACACGGTGCGGCGGATGGCGAGGTCCCAGGTCAGGGCGGTGCGGGCCGACAGATCGTCGATGTCCACCTGGCTGCCGTCGTCGAGCGAGATATAGACGAAGGGGTTGAGGTGCGCCTGGTTCATGCCGCCGGCGGAGGCGTCCACCGTGGTCTCGAACACGCCCGATCCCTTGTCCGTGGTGACCACCGCGCCGGTGCTCACCGTGGACTGGGGGCTCACCGCGTCCTTCCACTCGCTCTGGCAGGGATCGGTGACGGGGGACAGGTCGGGGAGCCCGCCCAGATCGGGCAGCTTCACCGTGTCCACGGTGCTCGTGTCGGGCATGCTGCCCCCGTCGTCGCTGCAGCCGGACAGCGCCAGCAGGGCGACGGCCCACAGAGGAAACGAACGTGACATGGCTCTGCTCCTGTTTCCCCCGACGGAAAGAGGCTATATGAACCACCCGACGCCAGTTTCAAGTTCCTGTCTGGTCAAGGCGGTACGCCTGGGATATTCTCCCCCCACGGGGATGTCTGAAGCGTGGTTCGGCAATCGACCGCAGGACATCGACAACACAGGAGTAAGCGGATGATGGGCGACGGCCATCGGTGCAGATCGGGGGCAAAGATCACCAGGTGGACCCTGTTTCCTGGCCTGCTGGCGCTGGGGCTCACTGGATGCAACGGCGACGAGTGTCAGACTCCGAGCTGCGGTGATGCATCCACCGTGGACACCACGACCCAGTGCAAGAAGGATCAGGTGCAGTGCAAGTCGGACGAGATCAACGCCTTCGGTGTCTGCCTCGCCGAGAGCGGCATGGTGAAGGTGGCGGCGGGGGAGTTCACCATGGGCAAGACCGAGGCGCGCAAGGACCACAGCCCGGAGCACAAGGTGACGCTCAAGGAGTTTCTGCTGGACAAGACCGAGGTGACCGTCGCGCAGTACAGGGCCTGTGTGGATTGCGGCGTCTGCACCCGGCCCCTGCGCGACGGCTCGCACACCGGTCGTGAACCCTACTACGGCAACGCCACCTACAACAACTACCCGGTGATCTACGTCACGCACAGGGACGCCAAGGCCTACTGTGAGGGCATCGGGAAGCGGCTGCCCACGGAGGCCGAGTGGGAGAAGGCGGCCCGCGGGACCCAGGCCAACACCTACCCCTGGGGCAACGACAGCCCGACGCAGAAGCACGCCAACTTCGCCGCGCTGGTCAACGACACCACCCCCGTCACGGACTATGCCGACAAGGGTGCGCCCTGCGGTGCGCTCAACATGGCGGGGAACGTCTGGGAGTGGGTCGCGGATGTGTACGACGCGACGTACTACGCCAAGAGCCCGGCCAGCAACCCGGCCGGCCCCACGGCGGGGGATTCTCGGGTCGTGCGGGGCGGGAGCTTCCTGTCGCAGTACGAGCAGATCAGGAGCTTCGCCCGTGGATACTTCGCCGAGACCGCGGCGCTCTCCTCGGTGGGATTTCGATGTGCACGGGACAAGTGGTAGGAAGGAGAAGACGATGAGCGAACATGGCAGCGAGTTGTCTCGTCGATCGTTGTTGCTGGCGGGTGGCGCGGCGACGCTGGCCGTTCCGTTGCTCACCGGACGTGTGGCCTCGGCCGACGGGTCCGACGAGTACGACGAGTTGAAGACGATCCAGAAGCTGGGCGCCACGCGGGAGAGCTACTGGGATCCCGGCGGCAAGTACTTCACGCAGAAGAACGTGGACACGAGCAAGGTCGACAAGGGCATCATTCGCGCCCGCGTCGACGGCAGCTGGCAGGACTTCGTCGTGCGTCAGATCGACGATGCCTTCTTCAACCACAACATCGCCATGCGCATCCGGATGCTGGAGGTGATGACCGGCTCCAAGCAGTACGACATATACAACGACGCACACAACGCGGCGGTGGGGACCTACGGCAGCAACCGTGGCGACAGCCGGTTCCACGTCAACGTGGCGTTCAAGGGCATGGGCTGGATCCCGCTGGCCTCCGGGATCGACGCCCGGACCAAGGAGCTGGAGGACAACTACACCGCCTCGATGATGACGAAGATGCAAATCCTGTACGCCGGGTATCAGGACCCGTCGATGTGGGATCGCCGCCTGCTGGGATCGCTGGAACTCTACACCACGCGGGACAACGAGACCCACACCTTCCTCAACCAGATGATCAATCCGGTGGCCACGCTCTGCACGCTGGGGGACGAGTCGTACGAGTTTCGCACCGTGGCGCGGCTGATGCACCCGGACGATCCCAAGCTCACCGACTACGAGAAGAAGCTGGTGAAGTACATCAACTTCGCCCACGACTTCTTCCATGGTGGGCCCAACCCCACCAAGCTCATCGTCCACAACCTCGCCGTGGCGTACTACATCGTCGAGGAGTTCGACAACTCGCCGTTTGGCGCGACCGAAACAGCGGGGGGCAAGAAGCGAGTTCCGGCGGGCTAGGCCAGGAGGATGATCATGCGACTATCGATGCTGTTGGCGTTGATGCTGCTCGCGGCCTGCAGCGACGACGGAGGAGCCACGCTGGACCAGGGTCAGCCGGACATGGCGCAGGTTGACCTGGGGTCCGCTGACGCGGCGCTCGACACCATGCAGGTGCCCGATCTGGCCCCACCGGACCTGGGCCCCACGCCGCCCACGCTCATCGACACGCACACCGGGTGGAAGCAGGCGTTGTGCTTCACCTGCCACGCCGGTTCGACCTACCCCCACGGCAGCCAGAGCTACAAGGAGCCCGATTGCGCTCAGTGCCACGGCTACAACGGCGCTCCACACAAGAGCCACGCCACCACCGGCAACTCGGGCTGCATGAATTGCCACAGCTCGACGAGTCACGCCAGCAGCTTCACCGCCCCCGCCGACTGCGTGGCGTGCCACTTCCACCCGGGCTAGCGTCCGGCTAGTACCCCGGGCCCGCGCACTGCACGAACTCGGCGCCGTGGGCGTGGCACGGGGTCACGCCGTGCACCGCGCCGCAGTGCTCGCAGCGGTGCTCGAAGGTCTGCATCACCATCGGCTCGCGGCAGTGATGGCAGCGCAGCTGGAGCGCCGCCGGCATCGGGTGCTGGCTGAAGCCCATGGCGCGCAGCTTGTTCACCACATCCCGTCCGGAGCCGAAGCTCCCGGCACATCCGTCATGCATCGTGGGTCTGTCCTTTCATGTCTCGCCCAACTCCTCCAGCAGCTCCCCCCGGCGCAGGCGTTCTCGAAGCGCCATCAGCTTGGCGTCCATTGCGCGCAGGGTGTTCACGTTGGCCAGCTCGCGCGGGGTGGGGACGATCACCTGCTGCATCGCCCCGTTCTTCAGCACCACCCGGCGCTGGCCGTGCAGCGCGAGGATCGGGTCGTGCGTCGCCATGAGCACGATCTTCTCCTGGCGCAGCAGCAGCTCCAGCGCCCGGCCACGATCGATGCCGGCGTTCTCGATCTCGTCGATGAGCACGATGGGCGAGCGGGACAGCATGGCGATGTCGGCGATCATCAGCGCCCGGGACTGGCCGCCGCTGAGGCTGGTGATGGGTGTGTCCAGCGCGAACGGCTCGCCCGCCAGGGCGTTGGCCGCGTTCCAGATCGCGTGGATCGTGCGGGTTTTCTCGTCGCGTGCGCTCTCCGGGTCGGCGCCCTGCGGCCTCAGCTGCCGGCTGTCGGCGTGCAGCGTGAGGAACTGCTCGACGGTGAGGTCCATGACGAAGTTCATGTTCTGCGACAGCTGGGCCACCAGCTTGTGCGCGGTGGAGAAGCGCCACTCGCGCCGGGGTGTCTGCCCGTTGATCAGCACGGTGCGACCGGTGGGGGTGTCGCCCTGGGCCACCCACTCGATGTCGGCCAGCAGCCGGCTCTTGCCCGATCCCGTGGGGCCCACGATGCAGATCACCTCGCCCACGCTGATCGTCAGCTCCTGCACCGGCTCCGGCGCGCCGTCCTTGCTCCGGCCGCCACGGATCGTGACGCGCTCCACGCGCTCGGTGTCGTCGGAGACGAACTCCATCATCTCCTGGATCGAGCGCTCGAGCCGCTCGAGGAAGGCGTCGCGCCAGGCGGGGAGCAGGTCGGGCCGGCTGGCGAGGTGGTGCTCCACGCAGCGCTCCACCGTCCAGTCCGGTTCGTCGATGAAGCCCCCCAGCTCCTCGTCCATCAGGAGCCGGGTCACGAACGGGTAGCGCTGGAGCAGCGCGCCGATGGGGGTCCCGGGCAGGTCGGTCATGGCTTGCCCTCCTGGCCCGGGTCGGTGAGGTTGATCTTGCGCACGTTGCCCTGCTGATAATCCTCGCCGATGCGCGTCTCACCCAGGCAGTAGGAGCACAGCGCCGCGGGCATGGAGAAGCGCAGCCGGCGGCCCTTGACGCTGTCCACCGCGACGGCCTCCTGCAGCAGGCTGGCCAGCTCGTGGCTGCCCTGCCCGGTGATGCCGTTGACGTGCAGCACCAGCGCCCGCGGATTGACGGCGGACACCCCGCGGGCAAAGATCTCACGTTCGGCCTGGGACACGATGTCGCCCTTGGTCACCACCACGATGTCCGCCGTCTTGAGCATCGGCCCGATCTTGCGCGGCGTGTTGACCCCGGCCAGGTTGTCGATGACGCACACCGCCAGCACGTCCTTGATGTAGGGCGAGCAGCGGTTGCACAGGCCGGCGCTCTCGCTCACCAGCAGATCCAGCTCGTGCTCCAGTCCCCACTGCACCACCTGCTCCACGTTGCTGACGAAGTAGTGATCGGGGCACAGGGCGCCCGACAGGCCCTTGCGCACCAGGATCCCGTGGCTTTCGTACACCGCGTCGTCGTCGGTGGCCAGGCAGTCGAACTTGACCACCCCCATGCGCCAGCCCCGCTGCCGCAGGTGCTGCGTGGCCTTGATGATCACCGCGGTCTTGCCGGTGCTGGGGGGGCCCGAGACGGTGATGAATCGCATGGGCTCCTCGCTACTCGCCGCCCTGCCGGAACAGCGCAACCAGGTGCGGGATGAGCTGGCCCAGGTCGTGCTGCTGGATGTAGTCCCAGCCCAGCCAGTGGAACCGGGTGGTGGGGGGCAGCCGGTTGTCCACCGCGGGATCGATCACCGGAAACAGTCCGCGGTGGGCCAGCACCTCCCCCACCGGGCGGGACAGAAACAGCCGGGCCACGGGGAGCGCGGCGGGGAGGCCGCTGCGCTGCACGAGCATGAAGATCGGGCTGATGATCGCGCCGTCCTCGGGCCACACCGTCCGGATCACCTTGCTGTTCATGGTCATCTTGCTGAAGAAGTAGGGCACCACGGAGATCGCGGGCTGGGCCTCGCGGCCGGCGAACCGCCCGACGGTCTGCGACGGGTGCAGGGAGACGAGCATGTTGCGCGCCAGGGCGCGGATCCCCTCCTCGCCGAACAGGCGGTGCAGATTGAGCAGGATCCCGTTGAACAGATCGAAGTCACCCACGGGCAGCGCCACGCGCCGCTCGAAGCGCGGGTGCAACAGCTCGTCCCATGTTCGCGGCGGCGGATCGTCGCCCAGCAGGTTGTGGTTCACCAGGAACACCGCCGGGACCACGGCCAGGATGGTGAAGTGTCCGTCGGGGTCGCGCAGCTGCAGATCGCCGAAGCACGGGTTCTGGCCGGCGTCGGCGACGTCGACGAACACGTCGGCGTCCTTGAACCGACGCAGGTTGGCCCGGTCGAAAAAGCTCTCGAAGCCGGCGCTGATGAACAGCTCCGGCAGCTGCGACGCGTGTTGCACCGCCGCGATCTGTCGATTGAGCCGGTCGGCGCCCACCGAGGCCGCGCTGAGGCTGTAGCCCAGGCGCAGCTGTTGCTCGCTCCACATCCGTTGCGCGAGCTGCTGCACCGCCTCGAGAATCGGGACCCGCACGGGACAGGGCAGGAGCCCGCTGATGCGGATGTCGCCGGGCGGGAGCAGCGACAGCTCGGAGCCGTCGAGGGTCACATCCTGTTCGGTGTGGGTGGCAGCAACGGCGCGCAGGCGCTCCAGCAGCTGGTCCAGATCCACCTGCCGCAGCTGCGCCGCGGCCTGCAGCGTCAGCACGCGTCCCTGGGCCTGGCGGCGTTCGGGATCGCCCATGCGGGGAAACCCGCTCTCCACGAGAACCTGGATCGTTTCGGGGTACCGATCGGTGACCTCGAGTACGGTCATTTGCGGGTGGATCTCCACCATCACCTGCTCCATGACGTGGCGTGAATGCCTAATGATGCGGCAGAGCAAGGACGGTGCCACCTGCGCTGGCCATTTGGGGAGTTATTCTGGGGGGGCGAGAAAACGAAACGTCGATGGACCCAAATGCAGGTATCACCAAACCGAAATGTGGTTGGTCACTGAGGACGGCCACCCGTGTTGCAGTGGCTCTTGCAGGATGAGACCTCGCTCTCGAGGCAGTAGTTGTTCCGGTTCTTGCAGACGTCGACGCAGGGGTAGTAAAAGCCAGGATTCACGACCTTGCCCGCCACCTGGCCGGGGCACTGGGCCACACACTGCTGGTGCCGGCCAATGCAGACCTGAGTGAAGTTCTTGGCCTTGCACTGCTTGAGGCAGGTGGCGCGCCAGGCGGGGAATGATGGGTCGGAGGCCAGGGGCGCGTAGGACTGCTTTTGCCTGGCACTGGTCGCGGTCTTGGCCCGGAGGTTGACCCGAATCTGCGCATTGTTGCCCTTGTGGATCGTGACCGTCTCGTCCACGTAGGCCGATCCATACGACATCCGAACGGTGTGTCGCCCGATGGGAACCCGTACGCTGATCGGTGTCTTGAGCCCGGTCGGCTTGCCGTCCAGGGCGATGTCGGCGCCGATCACGTCGGTCACCAGGGTCACCGTTCCGGTGACCAGCCGGCCGCGCGCCCGAGGCGTGGTCGGCGGCGGGGTCGGTTGCCCGGTCGCCGGAACAAGGGTGAGCTGGATCCGAACCACCTTCCCGTCGAGCACGTTGACCCGCTGTTGCCCGATCTCGTGACCGGACTTCATCACCGAGATCTTGTGAGCGCCGCCCCGCAGGAGCAGCTGTACGGGTGTGCGGTGCTGCGTCATCTTGCCGTCCACGGCTATCTGCGCCCCCGCTGGCGTCGACGCGACGTAGACCAGCCCCTCGGCGTGGGCCGCGAGGCTCGAGGTCAACAACACGGTTGCTACACTCAGGCTCCAAACACACTTCATGACGATGCTCCGTGATCCATACTGTACCGTGCGGATTACGGATCAGGTTTACGAGCGCTTGTCCCACATCTTCCCCCGACCCTGGGAAAAAATGTCAAATGATTTTGTGGCGTGAGGTGGATCACGCGGGCTGACACACCATCTATCGCTGCCAGAGCGATGGTGCTACACCATGATCCGGCCTTTTGCCATGCACTTTCCGATCTCCGGTGTCACCGTCTTTCCGCTGATTCCGCTGCTCGCGGCGCTGGGCATCTCGTTCTTCACGTCCATGGGCGGTGTGTCGGGGGCGTTCGTGCTGCTCCCGTTTCAGGTCAGCGTGCTGGGCTTCGTCAGCCCGGCGGTGACGCCCACCAACCACCTGTTCAACGTGGTGGCCATCCCCTCCGGCGTGGTGCGCTACATCCGTGAGGGACGCATGGTCTGGCCGCTGACCTCGGTGATCATCATCGGCACCCTACCCGGCGTCATCGCCGGCTCGTTGATCCGACTGTACCTGTTGCCCGATCCCCGGGCGTTCAAGCTGTTCATGGGGCTGGTGTTGCTGCTCATCGGGGGTCGTGTGCTGCTCAAGGTGTTGAGGCACAAGCCTGCACAGAGCCGGGCCGAGGGCGGAGCCAGGTCCGTAACCTCCCGGGTTCGGATCCTGCGCTTCGACTGGCGCCGGCTGGAGTATGCGTACGGCGGTGAGACCCACGGCATCTCCTGCCCCACGTTGCTGCTGCTGACCGCCGTGATCGGCGTCATCGGCGGGGCCTACGGCGTGGGCGGCGGCGCGATCATCTCGCCCTTTCTGGTCTCCATGTTCAACCTGCCGGTGCACACCATCGCCGGCGCCACCCTGTGCGGGACCTGTTTGACGTCGATCATCGGCGTGATCTTCTTCACCCTGGCGCGCCCGATGCTCGGCATCGCCGGCGTCTCGCCCGACTGGCCGCTGGGGTTGCTGTTCGGCGGCGGGGGTCTGCTGGGCATGTACTTCGGTGCGCGGGCGCAGCGGTACGTGCCCGCCCGTGCGATCGAGGCCATGCTGGCGCTGGTGGTCAACGGCCTGGCCCTGTCCTACGTCGTGGGCTATTTTCGCGGATGATGCGCTGGCTGCCCCTGGTTCTGTGTCTCTGCTCCTGTGCCACGCCTCCGGACGGATCCTCCCCCGACGAGGATGGCGGACCGTTCGCTTCGAGTCAGATCAAGCCCCCGGCGGCGGGCCGCGGGGCGCTGGCGCCGGTGCAGCGGGACACGGCCCGACGGCAGCAGCAGGACCGCTATGTCCTCGAGCGGCAGGCCAGCCTCGCGCCGGACAAGTGGGCCCGGCTGGGGCTCCACGGCGAGGCGCTGGCGGCGGGGGTCCTGGACCGACGAGCTGGCCCCATGCCGCACGTGGTGCTGAGGCTTGGCCGGGGCCAGAGCGTCGAGGCCGAGACGCGGGGGCTGACCCCCGGTGCAGACCCGGTGCTCCACCTGTGGTCCGATGTCGACGGCGAGGTGGCGCGGGACGACGACGGCGGCCGGGAGCCGCTGGCCGCCCGGCTGCGCTTCACGGCGACCCGGGCCGGCCGGTATCTGCTGCTGCTGCGGGCGTACGATGCCCGGGACGACGGCGTGTGTGATCTGCTGCTGGACGGATCGGTTCACACCCGGCGGCTCAAGTTCGGTGGTGCGGAGGTGGCGGTGAAGGCCGGCCGAACGGTGCACGCCGTGTTGCTCAACGACGGCCAGGGCGACGAACCCTGGCCGCCCTCGCCCAGGGCGGCGCTGGATACGCTGCTGCTGCGGCTGGAGCCGGGGACCGGTCGTCTGCTCGCGGTGGACGACGACTCGGGGGTCGAGCTGGGGTCGGAGCTCACGCTCGCTGCGGACGGGGTGGTGGCGCTGGGCGCCTACTCGGCCGACGACGAGGGCGCCGCGCGGCTGGTGGTGAACGACCGCGCGACGGACAGCGACGGTGACGGCGTGGGAGACGGCCTGGAGCAGGCGCTGTGCCTGTGCCATCGCGCGGATCGCGTGGTGTGCGGGTTCGACTGCGCCAGGACCGAGACGCCTCAGGACAGCGACGACGATGGCCTGAGCGACGCGGCGGAGCTGCTGGGCCTGGACCATCCCCGGTTCCCCCAGCTCCTGCCGCGCTGGGGTGCCGACCCGCGGCACAGGGATCTGTTCGTCGAGATCGACCTCGCTGACTGGATCGACACCGACGTCATGCCAGCGACGCATCACACGGGCCGCACGCTGTCCACGGCGGATGCGCACGCGGCGGCGCGGGTCTTCGCGCGGCTGAGCGAGATGAACAACCCCGACGGCGCGCCGGGGATCCGGCTGCACCTGGACCTGGGGCATGGTTGCGGCGCCCTGGCTTCGGGGATCGACGCGGTGTGCGGCGATCTGTGCGCCATCGGCCAGGACGGCCAGCGTCGGTGCGGGCAGTCCAGCTTCCCCGGTCCCCCCGCGGCCCGGCGGGACGGCCTGGCGCCCGGCCGGCGGCATCTGTTCCACGTCGCCGTCTCGGACTGTCTGGTGGCGGGCCAGGCGCCGGGAGGCGCGGCGGACCATCTGGAGTTCGACTGCGATCGCTTCACCGCCATGGTGCACGAGCTGGGGCACAACCTGGGCCTGGCCCGGCACTACGGCACTCCAGAGACCGGCGGTGGCAACTGCAAGCCGAACTACCCCTCGCTGATGAACTACGCCTACTCCGATCGGTTCGATGGCAGCACCGAGGTGCAGTTCTCCCGCGGTGACGCCCCGGATCTGGATCCGCGCGACCTGGACGAGACGCGGCCCTACGGCGGGGATGACGCCGACGTGAGCTGGCTCGCCGCCCGGCCGTTCTACTTCGATCTGCACCAGTGCGCCGCACCCGGGGTCGGATGCAAGGTGGACTGGAACCGGGACGGTGAGCTGGATCCGTCGGTGCAAGCCTTCCTCTCGCCCATGCCCAACTACGGCTACATCTGCGAGAACCTGCACGGCAACGTGCTGGACACGGAGAACATCGAGGGGCTGGCCGCCTCCGCGGGGCCGGCCGCCGCGGAGCTGTGGCGCCGGGAGCCATCGGGCAAGCTGGCGCCGGCGCTGCACGTGGTCGCCCCGACGACGGTGAACGGGGGCGCGGCGCTGCAGTTGACCCACACCTTCGCCACGGTGGGCCACTTCGAGCCCTGGACCGCCATCGACGGCCCCGCGCTGCGGGCTGACGCGCAGCCGGCGGCGGCGGTGGTCCTGGTGGGTGCGGATCGACAGGAGCTGTGGATCTTCGGCTGCACCCCGGGCCCGTCGCCGATCCACGTGGCCACCCTGGATCAGGAGGGGGCCCGTACGGAGCTGGTCCCGCTGCCCAACCAGCCCCCGACGCTGCGCGCCCGGGATGTGAGCGTGACCCGGATGGGGACCGATCTGCTGCTGCTGGTGCGCGACGACTCCGCCGACGGCGGCGATCGGGTGTACGCCACCCGCCACACGCCAGCCGGCTGGACGGCGCTGGCCGCGGTGGCGGTACAGGGCCAGCCGCTGCGATCCACCGTGACCCCGGCGGCGGCGGCCGGGCCCGACGGACGGATCTACGTCGTGACCGGCGACCCCGACCCCTCGCCGGGCACCGGGCCCTGGGGCCGGCTGCACCTGTACGGCGGTGAGGGGGTCGACGCGCTGGTGGACGAGGAGCTGCGAGGGCTGCGTTTCGAGGACGGGATGCCGGGTCTGGAGCACGTGCTGTGGTCCCGGCCGGCGATGGTCTTCGTGCCGCATCAGGATGGCAAGGGCCAGCCGCTGTCCGATGGGCGGGGCTATCTCGCCATGTGGTGGACCCGCGGCACCCGCACCCGTCACCTGTGGACCTGGGGCCAGCTCTCGAGCCAGGGCGCCGCCTTCCGCCTGGGTCGCTGGCAGCACTACGAGGCGATGGGCTACACCGACGCCATCGCCGGCTCCTCGGTGGCGCTGGTGTTGCGCCACGGGGGGCGCCTGGCGGCGCTCATCGGGCAGGCCGATCGCTTTCCGCGGCTGGTGCGGCACATCCCCCACGCCGACGGCATCCCGGACACGAACCTGGTGCTGCGCGACTTCGATGATCGCGTACCGATCCGGCAGAGCATGTGCCGCGGCCTGAACTGGGACTGTCCCGGTCGGTGCCAGCGGCTCACCGACCCCTGCGGCGACGAGGGGCAGATCTCCACGCTGAGCGAGCAGCTCGTGCCCTGTGGACTGCCGCGCTGGACCGGAGCGGGAGCCCCGTGATGCGGTGCTGGACCGTGATCCTGAGCATCCTGGCTGGATGCAGCACGGCGCCGTCGTCGGTGGTGGACGCGGAGCCCATGGTCTCGGATGGCGATCGTCCCGGGCCGGTGGTGACGCTGCTGCTCCAGCGCAGCTTCGGCGAGGAGCGCGAGTTACCGACCCATCTGCTGCCCGGCCCGACGCTGCTGGTGCTGACCGACGCGGCGAGCTACCGCATCGATCGCGATGGGCGGGTCAAGGAGCGGTGGCCGCTGCCGGTGGCCTCCTCCGGCAGCGTGGCGCTGGTGACCTCCGCCAGCGGCGACGGCGTCGCGGTGGGTGCCACCGTGCGGTGGGGCGAGGACAGCCTCGTACCGGCCGGGGTCTACCTGGCCCGCACCGATCAGACGGGGGCGGTGGCGTCGGCGGCGATGGTGCCCCTGGGATCGGTGTCCGATGTGGCGCGGGTCATGTGGGACGGTGCAGCTCAGCCGTGCCAGGTGCTGCTGGGCGATCGCACCACGCTGAAGCTCGATCTGTGGCGCTGGAGCGTGCCCCCAACCGGCTCGCCGCTGACCCAGACCCTGCTGGTGCAGGATCTGGACAGCACCGCGACGGTGGGGGACTGGATCGGGAGCGGACTGTGCAGCGTCGAGCGGGGGAAGATCAAGCTGCGGACGTTCCCCGCCGGTTCACCGACCGAGATCGATCTGACCGATCCCCAGCGGCAGGCCGTGGGCAGCTGCCACCTGGCGACCAGCGGACGCTCCCACCTGGTGACCTGGAACCAGCGGGCGCTGCCGGTGGAGCAGCTGGACGCCGGCACCGCGCCGCGGCCGGACGTGGGGCCCGGCTCCCTGTCCTACGACGTGCCGCTGATCCAGCTCGTGGACGGCGAGGGGCGGGCGCTGCCCCGCTCGGTGCGGGCCACGCTGTACCAGCAGACGGCGACGGTGGAGAGCGCGCTGTGGGACGGTCAGCGCTACCTGGTGCTGGTGCGCACCGCCCACCGCGGCGGTCGGCTGCAGCTGGCGGCCCTGGACGAGTCGGGCGCGCTGCTGCTGCGCGAGCTGGAGCTCCCGCTGGTGTACGAGCCGGGGACCCTGCTCCAGGCGCGCCTGGCGCAGGACGTCGATGGAGCGCTGCTGCTGGTGTACAGCACCCGGCGCCCCGAGGACGAGGGGGTGCTGCACCTGGTGCGCTTCACGGTCTCTTTCTGATCAATCCTCCGGCCGCTCACCCGCCGGGGCCATCTTCACCAGGCGCGGCATGAAGCGCGCCAGCGGCTGCACGAGGTCGGTCTGGGCCGCCATCACCTCGTCGATCTCCTTGTACGCCATGGGCACCTCGTCCAGGCCGGCGGAGATCAGCGTCACCCGCTGCTGCACCAGGCGCCGGTTCAGGTCCTCCCAGTGGAAGGTCTTCTTCGCCTGCTTGCGGCTCATCCGGCGCCCGGCGCCGTGGGAGGCGGAGTTCAGCGAGTCGGGGTGACCCAGCCCCCGCACGATGTACGCCGGGCTGGCCATGGAGCCGGGGATGACCCCCAGCATCCCCTGGCCGGCGGGCGTCGCGCCCTTGCGATGCACCACCACATCGCGTCCGTCGTGGACCTCCTTCCAGGCGAAGTTGTGATGGTTCTCCACGTCCAGCAGCACCTGGGCCCCCAGGGCCCGCGCCACGTGGCGGTGGATCAGCTGGTGGCTGGCTGCCGCGTAGCGCCCCATCAGCTCCATCGCCAGCCAGTACTCACGCCCGGCCTGACTGTCCAGATCGAGCCACGCCAGGTGCTGCATCGCCGCCGGCAGCTCCGGGTGCTGCTGCATCGCCAGCTTGCTGTAGAACGTGGCCACCTCCGCCCCCGTGCCGCGGCTTCCGCTGTGGCTCAGCAGCGTGAGGTACTCCCCGGGCTCCAGCTCGAGCTCGCTGCGTTGCTCCACGGTGAGCAGGCCAAACTCGGCGAAGTGGTTGCCGCTGCCGCTGGTGCCGAGCTGGGAGTGGGCCTTGTCCTTGAGCTGCCCGGTGACCGGGGTCACCGACCAGTCCTCGTCCATCACCTCGTGCTGTCGCCGGCGGGCGAAGGTCGCCCCGACGCCGAAGCGGGTCTCGTGCTCCAGCGCGCCGCGAAGCCGGTCCTGCTGCTCCTCGAGCTGAGCCGTGGGCAGGTCCAGCACCGTGAGCTTCATGCGGCAGGCGATGTCCATCCCCACGGCATACGG
>Ga0210044_10006024_pt1 | contig 16128 bp, 12 predicted proteins | sample CryGey13umfilter_2_FD_183959 | JGI IMG/M metagenome (GOLD analysis project Ga0210044, IMG submission 183959) | Groundwater microbial communities from aquifer in Utah, USA - Crystal Geyser 4/9/14 3 um filter (SPAdes) (version 2) | ecosystem: Environmental > Aquatic > Deep subsurface >...
CGTCGACGTTCGTTCGTGGGGTGCAGGACTTGTCCTGCACCGGACGCATATCCGGCGTCGACGTCCGCATCGCGGTCGGGGTCGCGCAAGCGCTGACCCCCCACGGCGAGAAGTCGTCGTCGGGAACGTCGACGTTCGCATCGCGGTCGGGGTCGTCGACGTTCGTTCGTGGGGTGCAGGACTTGTCCTGCACCGGACGCGTACCGAGCGTCGCCTACCCGCCGACGCGGCGCGCTTGGGCGATCACGCCTGCGCTCGAAATCGCGGCGGCGACGAGCACGGGCGTGAGCGCGGCGCCGAAGCTGAAGAGGAAGGTGGCCAGGAGCGCGGGGATCTGGGGCACGGAGGCGACGAGCAAGAAGACGCCCATGCGCGCGCGGCGTCGGCGTGGTTCGTCGGCAGCGTCGAGGAAGCGGGCGTCGGCGCGGGCGTAGAAGCGCTTCGCGAGCACGAGGCCCACGACGGAGGCGAGGAGCGCTGCGCCACACACGCCCCAAGCCACGGGCGTGAGCGTGGCGCGCAACACGGCGCGTAGCTGCACGAAGTCGGGCGGCGCCAGCAACGTGCGCACGAGCGTCTCGACGCCGAGCGCCACGGGCACGGCGATGGCGGTCGTGAACATGAGGAAGCGCTCGGAGCCGGTCATGGGCCAGCCAGCCTCAAGCCACTTGCGTGCGGATCTGGAGCGTCTCGTAGGGCAGCACGACGTTGGCGCCGCGCAGCGCCTCGAAGAGTCGTTCGCGCAGCTCGAAGCGCACGGGCACGTGCGTGCGCTCGTCGGTCAGCCACACCTGCAGCTGCATCGCCACGTTGTAATCGTTGAGGTCGGTGACCACGACCACGGGCGCGGGCTCGGTCATGAAGCGCTCGTCGCCCTCGATCAGTGCCAGCGCGAGCGCGCGCACGCGACCGAGGTTCTCGGCGGTCCCGACCGTCACGCCGACGTCGAGGCGAAGGTTCGGGAAGTTGGTGTAGGAGGTGACGATCTTGTTGGCGGCTTCGGAGTTGGGGATGGCGAGCATCCTGCCGTCGTTGGTCACCACGCGCGTGCTGCGCATCGTGATCTGAGCGACGCGCCCATACTGTCCGCCGATCTCCACCAGATCGCCGACCACGAAGGGGCGGTCCCAGAAGATGAACAGGCCGCTTATCAGGTTCGACACCACGTCCTTGGCGGCGAAGCCGATGGTCAGCCCCGCGACGCCCAAGCTGGTGATGAGCGAGCTGATGTCGAGCCCGAGCTGCGCCAGCGCCGTCACGACGCCGATGGTCAACAGCATGTAGCGCAGAATCGCTCGCAGGAACGCCCGCGCGGTCTCGTCTAGCCGACGCGGGAGCGCCACGCGGAGCGCGCGGTCGACGAGCTTCCAGACCAGATAGAACGCCAGGAACACCGCGGTGGCGGCGGTCAGGTTGGGCGCGAGGTCGTCGGCGAGGTAGTGCCCCAGACGCTCGGGTGAGAAGAGAGCGGCGAGGCGGTCCAGGATGGTGTGCATGGGTCGAGCTCCTTCTAGGCGGCTTGCACCGAGCGGTGGAGGATCGCGGGCGGGGCGATGCCGTGCTCGCGAAACGCCTGCATCGCCTGCTCCGTGACATCGGTTTCGAGCGCCTTCTCGTACTTCACGTCGAGCACGTAGACCTTCGCGCGCAGGCGCGCGGCCAGCGCGTCGCCCATCTGGATCGGTGTGATCACGATGGTCCAGGGCTTGTCGAGGTAGGTGTAGGAGCTCGAGGTCACGGACTCGCCGAGCAGGCGCTTGGCCAGGGCGATGTCCTGATCCGAGCCCACGAAGAAGTCGATCTGCACCAGCATCTCGAGCGCGCCCGCGTTGCCGCTGGCGACGGGCTCGGTGAGGAACTTGTTGTTGGGGATGGTCACGAGGCTGTCGTCGAGCGTGACCAGGCGAACGGTGCGCAGGCCGATCTCCACGACCTCGCCGTAGTAGCCGCCGAAGGTCACGCGATCGCCCACCTGAAAGGGTCGATCCGCCAGGATGATCACGCCCGCGATCATCGAGGCGAGCAGATCCTTGAAGGCGAAGCCCATGGCCACGGCCGTGGTGCCACCGAGGGCGATCAGCGCCTCGTTCGAGAGGTGAAAGAGCAACGAAGCCGCGGCCAGCAAGCTCACGACAAAGGTGATCAGCCGCAGCACCGACTTCATCTGCTGCAGCAGCAGCCGGCGATCGACGAAGCGCTTACTGAGGCGCGTCGCGACGTAGGAGATGCCATGGGCGAGAGCCCAGGCCGCGCCGATGATCAGGATCGCGGGCAGCAGCCCCTCGGGTCGAAAGAATCGGAGAATGTCAGCGGGTGAGTTCATGGAATTCTTTCTCAGGTCGGAAGAAGTCGACGTCGGCGCAGGTGCCGGACGACGGCGCGGAACCACTGCGGAGAGACGCTGTAGCGATGCTCCTCGTCGGCGAGGAGAAGACCGCGCGCGCACAGGGTCGCCAGCAGCGCGGCGGCGCGGCCCTCGGGCAGGCGCAGCACGCCCGCGAGCTCTCGCGGATCGAGGTCCTCGTGCAGCACGACCGCCGCGAGCGCGAAGCGGCTCTGGTCGTGGAGCTCGTCGAGTTGCTTGGCGTCGGGCGTGGAGAACGCGCGCACGCGCAGGCCGTCGGGGCCGAGTCGCAAGGAGCGAAGCCCGAAGTGGCAGACCAGGCGCGGATTGCCGGCGGTGTAGTCCGCGAGAAAACCGAAGTACTCGTCACGCGCCCGCACCAGCGCGCCGCCGCCGCGCCGACCCGCGTTGGTCGCCGTCGATGAGATCCTCGAAATTCGCTGTGAGCCTGGCCGTGGCCATTCGATAGTCGACCAGCTCCGTGACCTTGGCGACGCTCCACCCGTCCAGGACGACCCTGTGCATGAACACGGATTGACCTGCCTGGGCGCTCATCAGGTAGCGCGAGGCGGTCGCCCCCATGGTGCAGACCCAACTGAGCTGCGCCTGCGTGCTGCCCACGATCTCGGCGAAGGCGTGGAAGCCCGCGGTCCCGCCGACGTGTCGCATGAAGAGGTTGTGCGTGTCGTCGAGCAAGACGACACCCTTCATGTTCGATTCTAGGATCGAGCGGCTGAGTTCGCGCGGGTCGTCGCTCTCGGGCAGGCCGAGCGCGTCGGCGAGGAAGCGGCAGAGCACACCGGCGTCGTCTGCGCCGGGCGGCGCGGCGAGCATGAAGCGTGTGCCCTCGAGCTTGTCGTGGAGCATGCGCAGGTAGCTCGTCTTGCCCGAGCCCATCTCTCCGACCAGCACCACGGACGTGGCCTGGCCCTGCAGCACGAGCTCTTCGAGCCGCGGGAAGTGGGGGAACGCGTGGGACGGCTCGACGGCGTCGAGGGTGAAGGCGAGCACGAGCTCGGGCGGGAGCGCTGTCTCGGGGGCCTCGCTCTCGGTGGCCTCAGTCTCAGCCTCGTCCACGCGTCGGCGCTTGAAGAGCGCGACGGCGCGACGACCTGCGGCGAAGCGAAGCAAGGTCGAGCGCAGGCCATCGCTCAACGTCTCGGCGCCGACCAGGAGGGCCGCCGGCAACGTAGCCGCGTAGCGCCGTAGAGCCCCGGGAGCGGAGAGGAAAGCCGCCAGCCGATCGTCGGGGTGACGATCGTGATAGGCGCGCGCGACCGCTTCGCGCCGACGTCGAAGCAAGAGCGCGGCGCCGAACAGGGCGAGCAGGATCAACAGCCACGAGAGGTAGGCGTAGAGCGTGCCGCGTCCGGTGATGGCGGCCGTGAGCATCAGCAAGAGGCCGCTCGCGAGCGCCCAGCGTCCGACCAGGCGCACGTCTCGCTTGGCCTCGCGGGTCTCGCCGCTGCCGAGGTAACGCCAGGCGACGATCTCCTCGCCCAGCAGAGCGACGAAGGCGCGATACGCCGTCAGCGCGAGGATGACGTAGCGTGTGAAGGTCGGGACCGGGCTCTGATCGTCGACGAAGGCCACGCTCAGCAGGAGCAACGCCACGCCCGCAACCCAGAGGGGAGGCAGGATCGTGCGCAGGCGCCGCCACCAAGGGGCGACTCGCACACGCCGACGCCCGTCCGTCTGCTTCCACAGCCGCGCCGCGACCGCATCGAAGAGCGTGTTGCGTCGACGCCATCCCCAGACGCCGAGGACGAACACGAGCAGCATCGTACCGAGACGACCGCGCAGGGAGGAGCGCGTGGCCGCCCGCCACAGGTCCGCCGGCAGAGACCCGAGCTCCTGGTAGGTCCAGAGCGCGGCGTAGCGGCCCATGACGCGGACCTGTTCGAGCTCGCGGAGCAGCTGCGTGCGGCCATCCGCACCGAAGCCGAGCAGCGCGCGCTGTCTCTCGCTCGGCAGCGCCCGCAGCAGCTGCAGGCGCAGATCGTTGGCGTCGTGCACCTCGTCGGCGAGGGCCTGAAGCAGCTCCCAGCGCTGCGCCTCGAGCGACATCTCGGTCTTGTCCCGCACGGCCTTGGCGGCCTGGGTGGCGATCGGCGGCGCGGGCACGGTGACCGACGCCTCGAGCACGTCGCGCAGGCTCTGACGCGCCTGGACCAGAACCTCCACCAGCTCGCGGTAGAGGATCCGATTCGTCTCGGCGTCGGAGCCCTGGCGCAGACTGGTGCGGACGCGGTGCACGACCTCGAGGCGCGCACGCTCGGCGGCGACGGCGTCCTCGGCGGCGGCGGCGGCGATCGCGACCTGATTGGCGAGCGTGGCGCGATACTCCTGAAGCGTGGCGCGCGTCTGGGCCTGACTGCGCTGCTCGACGTCCTGGGCGCTGCTCGCCTCATGCTCGGCCATGGCGCGCGCGCGATGCGCCCGGGTGCGCTCCGTCTGCGCGGCGGCCAGGATCGCGGCGGCGTTCTCGGTGCGCCGGTTGAGCGCAGCGGCCGCCTGAACGGTCTGCATCAGGTTTCGGCGGTCCTCCGCCGGCAGGCGCAGGAAGCGCAGGCGCAGTGTGTCGCGCCGACGCGTCAGGCGCGGGATCTCGTCTTCGTCGTCCGCGGACGCGACCTGGTCGGCCAGGTCCACGACCGGAGCCACGGTGGGGGGCACGACGACCAGCACGAGGCTTCCGTCCGGAGAGCTCGCGTCGTGCGGCCTCGCGTCGCGCGAGACGGCCGCGTCGCGAGAGAGCCCGACCGCGGAGAGCGCCGCGTTCAACACGCCGGGCGCGGCCGCGTCGACCGAGGCGTCCCCCACCACGCCCGCGTCCAGTGCAGACGCGACGGCGGCGTCCGCCTGCGCGGAAGTGTGCGTGCCCGCGTCGACAGGCGCCGGCTCCGGTGCAGGCAGGTCGCTCGGTGCCGTCAGCCCCATCTCGGCGACGAGCAGGCCTCGGCGCGCGGCGACCGCGACCTCGTCCGAGAGGTTCACCTCGAACAGGCTCTGGGGATCGATCGGATCGTCGACGTTGGGGAGCGTGCCGTTCAACAGCGCTTCGAGGGCGTCGATGTCGCGCTGCAGGCTCTCCGCTTGCGAGAGCTGGGGCGCCGCCTGCTCCGGAGCGCCCGGAGTCTCCGCCATGGGCTCGTCCGCGATAGGCACGGTCGCGGGCCCCGCGCAGCCGAGCGCCGAACCCAGAATCAGCAGCCAGAGCAGCTTGGCGCGCATGCTCGATCCTGTACCAACGGAGCAAACGAAACGCGAACTCTGTCGACGCTCCGCTGCAAGGGCATACGCCGGACCGGGGGCCACTCGAATCGTCCTCTGGACGCTTCGATCCCGTTCCGGCATCAGGCTCACCAGTCGATGATCGCCGCGCCCCAGGTGAAGCCCGAGCCGAAGGTGACGCAGCAGACCTTCTTGCCGCGTGTCAGCTCGCCGCGCTGCTCGGCCTCGGCCAGCAGGATGGGGATGGTGGCGGCGGTGGTGTTGCCGTACTTCTGGATGTTGTGCAGGAACTTCTCCTCCGGCGCGCCGATGGTCTTCTGGATGTACTGGTTGATGCGCAGGTTCGCTTGATGGAAGGCGAAGAGGTCGACGTCGTCGAGAGTCAATCCCTGGGCCGAGAAGGCCTGCATCATCACGCCGATCATGCGCTCGACGGCGTGCTTGAACACGAGCTTGCCCTGCATCTGCGCCCACATCATCTCGGGCTGCACCTGTCCCACGCCGTTCTCGTCGAGCGGGATGAAGGGCCGCTTGCTGGTGTCCCAGATCTTCTGGCTCAGCACGCCCGCGTGACGCCCATCGGCGCCGAGCTGCCAGTGACGCACGCCGCGATCCTCTTCGGTGGCGCTGACGATGACCGCCCCGGCGCCGTCGCCGAAGAGGGTCGAGACGGAACGGCCGCGCGTGGTCAGGTCGAGGGCCGCCGAGTGCACCTCCGCGCCCACGACGAGCACGTTCTTCATCGCGCCCGCCTTCACCATGCTGGTCGCGGTGCCCAGGCTGTAGAGGAAGCCCGAGCATTGGTTGCGCACGTCGAGCGCGGGCGGGAACAGGCCCTCGTCGCACATGCCCAGCTTCTGCTGCAGGAACACGCCCGAGCCCGGGAAGGCGTGGTCCGGCGAGAGCGTGGCGAAGATGATGAGGTCGATGTCCTTGTTCGTCAGACCGGCGTTCTCGATCGCCATGCGCGAGGCGTGGACGGCCAGATCGCTCGACGAGATGCCCTCGTCGGCGAAGCGCCGCTCCTCGATGCCCGTGCGCTGGCGGATCCACTCGTCGGTGGTGTCGATCCCGTAGTCGTCACGGAGGTTGTCGTTGGTCACGACACGCGGCGGAACGTAGTAGCCGGTTCCGGAGATGTAAGCGTTCAACAAGGTCGGTCTCTCCTTCGGAGGCACTGTGATGGGAAGGGGTGGATCGGAGCGCCAGTCTATCCCAGCTGCCCGATTCAAGGGCGAGCTTCTGGCCTGAGCGCAGTCTACGAGCTTTATAGGCCCGGAAGCCGCGAGCGGAAGCAGAGCGGCGTCGGACGAGCGCCCTTGGACCAGCGGCGGAGGACAAGCAGTAATGATGGGTCACAAGTCCGTCTGGGACCGCCTTGGACGCGAAAGCCGCCCGGGAGGGTCGCTCTCCCGGGGACGGCGGCCTCGCCCATGCGAGCGCTCGGCACGGATCCTACGTGTGGCCGGAGGGCGCTCGCGCAAGGCCTCCTCCCCGCACGCAACTACTCACCTGCGGGTTCAGACGCGGTCGATGAGCGTGCGCCCCCGCAGCGACCGACCGAGCGGTACCTCCGTACCGCGACCGAGGGAGCGAGGAGGAAAGCCGCTCAGCGGCCGGGACTCGCAGGTCACTGTCGCGGCCGGAGCAGCCGAAAGGTCATCGCCGCGACCCGGTCCACGATCGCGAGCGCGTCTCCGGTCGCATCGGCGGCGACGTCGCCCCAGCTGCGCGCGATGCGCCGGCAGGCTCGCGTCTCGTAGGCCGAGCCGAGCGCGGATTCGTATCGAAGCCGCCGATTGCCTCCGTGGTGTCCGGCGGACTCGGCCAGATTGAGCGTCACGCTCTGCGCAGCGCTGCGTAGCTGGTCTGCGAGGGATCGATCGTGCTTCGCCACGCCTCGCAGCAGCGGCGCGATGTGATCGAGCATCTCATGCGAGAGCTCCAGAGCGAGAAGGGGTTGGTTCGTTCGCGATTGAAGGGGTCTGTTCGTTTGGGTCATGCCCTCCCACAGCGCAGGAGGCGTGACAGCCACCGCTGGCGCGACTCGTGCGCCAATCGGCGGGACCCAAACGAATAGAGCCCGGCCTTGGGGCCCAGCCGAATCTCGAAGTGATGTCCCGTGCTGTTCCCGGCCTCGGACGGACACGGACACGGGTCCAGAGACGAGCACGGGCACCGGCACGGACACCGTCGCGGACCCGGCCACGGCCTCGGTGGTCGTCACCATCAAGGGCCTCTCCTAACAATCGCACTTGTGACCAATCCTCAGAGTCCCCGCCCTACCCCGATGAGGTCATCGTGGGATCTCCTCGTAGCCACCCGAAGGCCGACGACACCCCGTTCACATCACGCCGCCCACAACACCTGTAGGGCGGCGGCTCGTCCCCCGCCGAACCGACGGCGGAGCCGCGCCCGGATCAGCGCCGGCCGCGCGGCAGTGCCGAGCGGAGCACGTTCCAGGTGTTGCCGACCCAGTACTCCTGGAAGCGGCCCTGCCGTTGGGCGCTGGGCGTGACCAACGTCAGCTCGAAGACCTGGGCGAGTTGAGCATGGGTGTCGGACTTGATGATGGCGACCTGCACCGGCAGCCCCCACTGCGCCGGCTGTCCCAGGATGTTGCGTCGAGCCACGCTCCAATCGCCTCGCACGGAGACGGCCATGACCTGCGTCCCTTCGGTTCCGCCCCAGCTCTCGTGGCCGCGCAGATAGGCCAGCGCAGCGCGCTCCAGCCCCGACGCCGCGGCCCCATTCACTCGCGCGACGCTCGCCTCCCAACGATGCCCGCGGGCCGCTTCGAACTCCTCCTGGGCGTACTGCTGAAGCAGCGCGGCGACCTGGGGACGGAGCTGCTCGACCTGCTGCCTCACGTCTTCGTTGTCTGGATCGAACTGCGGGCAAATCTCGAGCAGCGCCTGCACCTTGTTCATGACGCGTCCCCTCAACATGGGGTTGATGCGGTTCATGTGCGCGAGCTGGAACGTCTCTGCCTGCATGCAGACGCGCGCGCTGGTCGAGCCCGCCACCGCGATCTGCCGCAGCATCTCGCGCATCTCGAGGAAGTTGTTGTTGACCCTCCGGTCGAAGGAATCGAGGCGATCCCCGATGGCCGGCTCGTCGCTCCCATAGTTCGGGTGTGCGCGCCCGTAGCGCTGGGTGAACTCGGCAAAGAACGGCCCGACCTCGTGCCTCACCAGGCCGTTGACCTCGAGCATGATGAGGACGGTGGCGCGAACGTCGTCCACCTGAAGCGAGAGCATGCCTTCCTGCAGGCGATGGCGAGCCCCGCGGGTCAGCTCATGGAGGCGTGCATAGGCCTGACCGAGCCTGGTCACGTCCGCTTGCATCTGTTCGGCGGGGCACGTCGGCTGATCGTTGGCGTCGAAGCAGGTGGGCGCAGCGGCCGCTGCCTCTTGCGCGGACGCCGTGGTCGTCCCGCCTGACCACGGAGCTGCGAAGAGGATCGCGAGCGTTGCGAGCAGACCCAGCGTGGCGTTCGAATGGTTCATGTCTCTGACCTCCCATATGTGACTCACATCGTCGTGGCGCTGGGCAATCTAGTGCGAAGACACCCAGGCGAACTTGCGCCGCATCAAGCCCTGGCGCAAGGACGGGGCCCGCGCAGCGCCAAGAACGACGTTCTTGGTCGCTCGCGCATTCACTCGTGCCAAGAACAGGCTCGCCGCGTGGCGGCCAACGCTCGCCTTGGCGCGCCGCCATTGCCCCCCTATGCTCCGGCCCCCGTGACGCCGACGACTACGAACCCAGTCCTGGACGGGCGTGCCGCTGGCGTGCTCCTGCATCCGACGAGCCTGCCCGGAGAGGCCGGTGTCGGCACGCTCGGCGCCGACGCCCGACACTTCGTCGATTGGCTCGCCGCCGCGGGCTTCCGCTACTGGCAGATCCTGCCTCTGGTGCCAGCGGGTCCAGGCGAGTCGCCCTACTCGAGCACCTCCGCGTTCCTGGGCAACGCCATGCTCGTGGATCTGTCGGAGCTGGTGCAGGACGGCCTGTTGAGCGAGGACGAGGCCAGGCTCGAGCTCGGTGATGCGGGCCGTGTGCACGACGACGCCCTCTCCGCCAAGCAGCCGCGGCTGGCCCTGGCCGGTGCGCGTCTGCCCAACTCGAGGCTCGCGGACGAGTACCGGGCCTTCCGCGCCAAGGCGAGCTGGGCCGACGAGGCCGTGCTCTTCGCGGTGTTGCGCCGGGTCAGGGACGACGCGCCCTTCACGAGCTGGGAGCCGGGTCTGCGCGATCGCGAGCCCGAGGCGCTCGACGCGGCCCGCATCGCGCACGCGGAGGCCTACGAGGCGGGCATGGCGGCCGCCTTCTTCTTCGATCGTCAATGGACGCGCCTTCGTGCCTACGCGAGTGAGCGCGGCGTGCGCGTGCTCGGCGACTTGCCCATCTACGTCTCGGGCGAGAGCGCCGACGTGTGGGCGCATCGCGACTGCTACCAGCTCGACGCCGCGGGTCATCCGGAGCGCGTGGCCGCGGTGCCGCCCGACGCCTTCAGCGAGACGGGTCAGCTCTGGGGTAACCCGCTCTGGGATTGGGACGCGCTGGCCGAGCGTGGCTACGACTTTTGGATCGAACGCGTGGGGCGCGCGCTGACGCTGGCGAACGCCGTGCGCCTGGACCACTTCCGCGCCTTCTCGGCCTACTACTCGGTGGCCGCGGGCGCGACCGACGCGCGCGTGGGAGAGTGGGTCGTCGGTCCTCGGGACAGCCTGTTCGACGCCTTGCTCGCGCGCTTCGGGGCGCTGCCCATGGTGGCCGAGGACCTGGGCCTGATCGACGAGGAGGTGCACCTGCTGCGCGGGCGCCTCGGACTGCCCGGCATGCGCATCCTGCAGTTCGCCTTCGGCGGCGGTGACCACGAGCTGCACCTGCCCTGGCATCACCCCGAGGACTCCGTGGCCTACACGGGCACGCACGACAACGACACGACGCTTGGCTACTGGATGAGCGCGCCGGAGCACGTGCGCGACCACATCAAGCGCTCCCTCGGCTGCGACGACGACCCCGTGCACGCGCTGCACGCGCTGGTCAACGCCGCGCTGCACTCGCGCGCCAAGCTCGCCGTCGTGCCGGCGCAGGACCTGCTCGGCCTGGGCTCCGAGGCGCGCATGAACACCCCCGGAATCGCCGAGGGAAACTGGCGCTGGCGCATGACGCACGCACAGCTCGAGTCCCTCGACGCGGACTTCTACCGGGGTTGGTTGAAGGACGCCGACAGGCACCCCTGAGGGTGAAGTAGCAAGCGGCTCGCCTGGTTTGCCATCGCCCGCGCGGCATGCATCATGGCGCCATGCATGTGATCACCGTCCCCTGCTACACCGACAACTACGCCTACCTCGTGATGGAGGAGGGCTCCGACCACTGCGTGGTGGTGGACGCGCCCGAGGCGCCGCCCATCGAGGCAGCGCTGACGGAGCATGGTCTCACGCTGGACGCGATCTGGCTGACGCACCATCACTTCGACCACGTGACGGGCGTGAGCGATCTGGCCAAGGATCGCCCCGAGCTTTCAGTGCTCGGCAGTCGCTACGACATGGAGCGTGATCGCATCCCGGGTCAGACGCGCGCGCTCGAGGATGGAGAGACCTTCGAGTACGCGGGCCACCAGGTGCGCATCCTCGAGGTGCCGGGCCACACGCTGGGCGCCATCGCCTACGTCGTGGATGGCGACGTCTTCACCGGCGACACGCTCTTCCTCGCAGGCTGCGGGCGCGTCTTCGAGGGCTCGATGGAGATGATGAGCCAGTCGCTGGCGCGCTTCCGCGAGCTGCCGGCCGAGACGCTCGTCTACTGCGGGCACGAGTACACGTTGAACAACCTGCGCTTCGCGTTGCACGTCGAGCCCGACAAGGCCGCGCTGGTGGCGGCCATGGAGCGCGCTCAGGCGCTGCGTGACGCAGAAAAGCCCACCGTCCCCGGGCGCATGGCGGACGAGCTTCTGCTCAACCCCTTCCTGCGCTTCGACGATCCCGCGCTGATGGCGGACCGCTCGGCCGTGGAGAGCTTCACCAAGCTCAGGCTGGCGAAGGACTCGTTCTGAACACGACGGGCTGCCGCGCGCCGGCACCTGACCTCGTCGACGAATGCAGCGGCTACATCTCGCGGATTCGGAGCTGCGTGTTGGGCACGGTTCCGCGCTCGAAGGCGCCGATCCACACCTCGTACTGGCCCGCCGTGGCGCGGTAGTAGTCCAGCGCCGGGTTCTGTCCGTGGGAGTCGTCGTCGCAGCGGATGGTGCCATCGGGCTGGCGGATCATCATCGTCGTGTCGCTCGGCGCGTCCACCTCGAAGGCGAGGCTGCCGCCAGGCGCGGCGTAGCGAACGATCGCCGTCGGCTGCGCCGTGATGTAGCCTGTGCACGTGCTCGGCACCTCGATGCCGCTGGCGGTGATCGCCTGCGCGCCGCCGGCCGTGAGCGTGACGTCGTGGGGCGATGGCGTGAAGCCCGGGCTCAGCGCGATCACGTTGGCCGTCGCGCTCGCTCCGGGCGGAGCGATGGCCACCACCGGCGCGCCGCCGCCCGAGAGGATGTCGCGCAGGAGCGGCATGGCGTTGATCTCCGCGATGGGCATGGAGCGTCGCTCACCGGCCGGGGCCTCTTCGCGAATGGTCGCGGTGTAGGCGGAGAGCGGGCTCGCGGCGTCCGGGCGCGTCATGCGGACGGCGACCGTGTAGCGCATCGGCTGCAGGTAGGGTCCTCGGGCTAGGTTCACGACGGCGACGAGGTTGCACACGACCGCGGTCGGGCTGTTCCAGATGCACGGACGCTCGTCCTGATAGCGTGGTCCGTCGGTCGCCGGGCCACGCAGATGGTCCAGGTAGCGATAGAAGTCCGCGTAGTGTCTGGACTCGAGCAGCGCGACCACGTCGGCGATCGCGGGGTTCGGGACACCCTCGTAGCGGGTCTCGGAGGGTGCGAAATGCTGGTACGTCCAGCGGCGTTGGTTGGAGCTGCCATAGACGACATCGCCACGTTCGACCTTGGTCACGCCACGGATTCCGGGGAAGTCTTGCGTCGGTGCGCTGAACTCGATGGTGCGCCGAAATTCCCAGCCATCGCTCGTCCTCGTCGAGCTTCCGCCGGAGCTGGAGAGGTAGCTGACCCGCGCGCCGCTGAACTCGTGCCCGACATCACGTCGGATCGCCGAGTCACTCGGATCTGCGAAGGCGATGCTCGGCAATAGCAGCACCAGAACCACAGCAGTGGTCGAAAACATTCGGCTCATCATTTCTCCTCGGTTGCCAGGGTGGCTGGCGCTTCCGACTCAGATATCACAGCGAATATTCACCAGGGCAACGAAAATCCGCCCTGACAGCTCGGATCCCAGGTCGTGCGACGCATGCGCGGCGTGGCCCGTCGGCTCAGGCGGGCGAAGGATTCGTCTTGAACACGACGGGCTGCTTGGCGAAGAAGCGGTCGAAGACGAGCAGGCCCGCGAGCGTCAGCAGGATCGCGATCAGGCCGGTCCAGCCGTAGAGCGGCGGCACGCGCGGGTCCGTCGTGGGCACGAGATCGATGCCGACGCGGGTCAGCGCCATGGCCGTGCCGCGGAAGAGCGCACAAGCGACGACGGAGCCCGAGCGCACACGGATCCACTCGAGGATGAACGAGAGCGCGACGCAGTGGCCCAGCATCAAGAGCGCACCGGTGACGACGTGATCGCCGAAGATGAAGCCGGTGCCGACCGCGGGCAGCGTGTACACGCCCCACAGCAGACCAGTGACGAGCGAGCGCCGGAAGAAGCCGCCCGGCAGCGTCGCGTGCAGGAAACCGCGCCAGCCGACCTCTTCCGAGAGCGCCAGGAGCAGGTTGAAGGTGATGCCCACCGGCAGGGCCATCAGGATCAGACTGAAGGGATGTCCTGGGGGGTTGGTGTGCACGTAGGTGTTGAAGGCTTCGAGATTCTGCGGCTCGGTCGCCATCAGGTGCGCGCGCTTGGAGGCGATGTACTGTGCGGTGGTGGTCACGACCTCGAGTCCGGGCCAGAGCGCAGCCACGCCCAGCGCCACGATCAGGATCAGCGCGGGCGCCAGCCAGGCGAAGAGCCAGGAGCGATTCACGCTCAGGTTCAGCCCGAGTGGCTCCTTCAACGCGCGCTTCAACACCGGCCCCTGCACCACCAACGCGGCCAGAGCCACGGGGAACATGTGCATGATGGCCGCGGCGCGACCCGAAGGGCCGACCCAATCGCCGTCGGCCGCGCGGAAGGCCGCGACCAGACCCCACGCACCGACCACCGCCAGGACGTAGAAGAGGACGACGGGCTTGAGGCGCTCGCTCACGGGGCCGACGTGTAGCACGTTCTCGCATCAGGTCGCGTGGTCGCACGAGGTCGACGGCCGCGGCGCACGGGACCGGCGCCGTGAGGCGGCGACGCGAGCCCAATCGCCTGAACGGCATCGGGATCGAACCCATCCTCGAGAGACCCGGGTCACATCCGGGCGTGCGGACCACCGCACGGACTCCCACCAAACTTGTCTTCAGCCGAACTCGCCTCCGGACCCGACCGAGCACTGCGCGGCCGAGTCCGGGGGCGCCGGCTTCAGCGCGCCCAGGCGATCCAGGGATGCCAGCTCTCGGGCGTCTTCTGGCCGAGGCTGACGTCCCGCGCCGGTAACCAACGCGGGGCCTTGGGTCGCACGGAGAGGGTGAGCCCCGCCTCGTCGGGCGTGCGGCTGCCCTTGTCGCCGTTGCATTGACGACACGCCGTGACGACGTTCTCCCAGCGCGTCTCGCCGCCGCGCGAACGCGGGAGCACGTGGTCGAGGGTGAGCTCACGATGCATGGGCTGCGATCCGCAGTAGGCGCAGGTGTAGCTGTCGCGCCGAAGCACGCTCTCGCGGCAGAAGCGCACGCGTTGCCGTCCGCGTCGATGCGCGCGCAAGAGCCGCACCACGGAGGGGATCGGGATCGCCACCGAGGGCGAACGCGCGACCTCGTCGTAGCGCTCGAGCACCTCCACCTTGCCCCCGAAGGAGAGCAAGATGCCGCGCTTCCAGCTGACCACGCCATGCGGCTGGTAGCCCTGAGTCAGTACGAGTGTGAGCATGTCCATCACCTCCCCCAGCATGACAGCATCGTCATTGCCAGGCACATCCTGACCTCTTGGGAGCCCGCCCGGTCGCGACTCTTCGTCGCGCACGAGCACTCTCCCTTCGGTCTTCGATCAAACCAAGTTCATTGAATAGACGCATGACTCCACGAGTCTGGCGCTTGTCCGCCATTCACCTCGGGTGAGGTGTTCACGTTTCTTCGCCCCTGAGCGAGACGTCCCCAGGCCGCGCCACTCCACGGCGGGAGCCGTGCGCGACCTCGGCCGCGAGGCACCCCAATCGAGGGCAAGGGCTGCGGGCAAGCACGGGCCAGTACAGCGACGGGCCAGTACAGCGACGGGCCAGTACAGCGACGACGACAAAAAAGCCGCCGGCGACTGCACGCGGGCGGCTTCTCCGAAGGAAATCGGTGAAACTAGCCTGCGCTAGGCCCGTTCTCGGGGAGGGCGCTGCCCTTTCCGAAGCCATGCTCACCCTGTACGTGCGAGCGCTGTACGTGCGAGCGCTGTACGTGCGAGCGCTGTACGTGCGAGCGCTGTACGTGCGAGCGCTGTACGTGCGAGCGCAGCAGGTTCGAGCAGATGGAATGTCGTTCCGTCGTCATGATGTCAGAGCTGTACGCTCGGAATTCGCAATTCGCGACCGTCAATAACAAATCCACATCGAGTCGTCATTTATTTCTGATGTCTCCCATGAGAGACAGACATTCAGCGCCGGCGACCGCCGCGGAAACCCGCGAACTCGGCCTCCTGACGCGCTGCATACCGCATCTGCAAGCGCACGAGCTCGCCGTACGCCGTGGGCATCTTGGGCGCGAGCTTCATCAACACATGGCCCGTGGCCTCGGCGTCACCCGCCGCGCGGTGGGCCTGCTCGAGAGACACGCCAAAGTGCTCGGCCACGTCGACCAGACGCTTGCGCTGGCGTTCGTCCAGCGTCTCGCGCGCCCACACCAGCGGGTCGATCCAGACGACCTCCTGACGTAGCGCGGGCGGTAGCTGCTCCTCCGATACCAGGCCGCGCACGCGATCGAGCTCGGCGAGCAAGAAGCCGCGATCGAAGCCGGCGTTGTAAGCGACGGGGACGCGTCCCTTCAGCAGCTCGAGGATACCGGGCAAGGCCTCGGCGAAGCTCGGCGCGCCCGCGACCTCCTCGTCCGAGATGCCGTGCACGGCTCGCGCGCCCTCGGGAATGGGCATGCCCGGATCCATCAAGCGCGCTTCGCGGAAGCTGACCTTGCCGTCGTCGAAGCCGACCATGCCGATCTCGATCACGCGATCCGTCGTGGCGTCAACGCCGGTCGTCTCGAAGTCGATCACGACCAGCGGCAGGGCGGTCCAGGCGCGCCCGGCGTCGTACTCGTCGGCCAGACCCTCGACGCCCTGGATCGCCTCCGCGATGCGGTCGGCGATGCCGGGGTAGTGACGACCGGTGGGGAAGCAGGTGCCGATGTGTTCGTGAGAGGCCATGGGGCG
>Ga0210044_10006027_pt1 | contig 16125 bp, 15 predicted proteins | sample CryGey13umfilter_2_FD_183959 | JGI IMG/M metagenome (GOLD analysis project Ga0210044, IMG submission 183959) | Groundwater microbial communities from aquifer in Utah, USA - Crystal Geyser 4/9/14 3 um filter (SPAdes) (version 2) | ecosystem: Environmental > Aquatic > Deep subsurface >...
ACACGTGGTGGTAAAGCCATCGATTCGTCCCTTTCAAAGTTTGAATGAGGGGTGCGCGCGGCATGATCTTGGGCGTGCCGAGGGAACCCCGGAGCCACCCTGACTCTGCAACCATCGGTTGTTAAGGTAAGGAAAACCCTCGCCTCGCTAAAAACGGAGAACCTCAGAAAACATCAATAAAACAAGGGGTGGCACGAAGGGTGCGATGAATACGCCGGTTTATGCCACCCTGCCACCCCACGTCCTCTGCTCCCCTGCACCCCGCGACGCAATTGCCCACATTCGGGCGCAAACACGGGAAGGGATCACAGATGTTGGATACGCAGGACAGCAGCCAGGAAGGGCCCGACATGGGCCTTCTGGAGGATTGGATCAGTCGGCATGATCTGGCGATCAGCTTGGGGGTGTCCGAGGACACGCTGTGGCGTTGGGATGCCAAACGGACCGGCCCCCAAAGCATCAAGCTGGGGCGCAAGGTTTACTACCGGCGCAGCACCGTGCGCAGCTGGCTCGAAACCCGGGAACAATCCCGCAAGACACCGTTGCGGGTGCGTCGATGACCGCGCCCCTGTCCCACCCGATGATCGCGTCGGCCAGCTCCGCCGACTGGATCCATGATCGCCTGACCGAAGCGCGTGGCGTTCTGGCCGACACCACCCGGCATCCGGACTCGCTGGTCATCCTCGCGGCGCGGATTGTGGCCGGGCAGACCGACGATGCCGCGGAATGTGCAGAGGCCATCGACCTGCTGCGGCGGCTGGACGGGCGGCCGTTGCACGTCCTCGCGGCGGCCGCGTTCCCGAAGAGCGGTGCCGCATGAACCGGCGCAGCACTCCCGAGGCCGATGCCCAGCGCGCCATCGTCCAGGCGTTGCGGTTCGCCCTGTCCCGCGATGCCATCGTCCATCACTGTGCCAACGAGGTGACCGAGGCCGGGCCGCGTGGTGCCAGGCGGCAGTCGATCCTCGTCGGCATGGGTGTCCATGCAGGTTTCGCGGACCTGATCGTCATCTCCGGCGGCCGCGTGCTGTTTCTCGAGGTCAAAAGCGAAACCGGCCGCTTGCGCAAATCGCAGGAGGTCTTCCGCGACAACGTCTGCGCGCAGGGCTTCGGCTGGGCGCTGGTGCGCACAGTCGACGACGCGCTCGGCGCGCTGGCCGACAACGGCTTCACATGCCGCGTGCGCCTAGCGCGGAGGGCCGCGCCATGAGCCATGACGCCACCAACTGGGCGATCCAGCGGCGCGGGTTGAAGCCGACGACCAAGATCGTGCTCTGGCATCTGTGTGATCGCTTCAACCCCGACTTCGGCTGTTTCCCTTCGCAGGACCGGCTGGCCCATGATTGCGAAATCAGCCGCTCCACCCTGAACGAACATCTCGACCGGCTGGAGGCGGAACATCTGCTGCGGCGGGTGCCGCGCATCGATCCCGTCACCAAACGCCAGCTGCCGACACGCTACATCCTGGGGTTCGAGGAGGGCTTTGCACCACATGATCCCGAGCCATGTCCGAAAACCGGACACGGGGTTTTGCCTAGTGGATACGACGCTGAAACTGCCTGTGAAATCGCTGTCAGCGGTGCCATTCTGGCCGAGCCGTGTCCGGAAATCGCACACGGCACTCCGCAGGGACCCGTGTCCGGTTTTTGCCCCGACCCGTGTCCGGAAAATGCGCAAAGCCGTGTCCGGAATCCGGACACTAACCTTGTAAGAGAACCCCTAAGTAAACCAGTAAAGGAGGAGGAGGGTGCGCAAGCGCGCGAGGCGATCTCGGATGAATTTTTCGGGAAGCTGCTCGATGCGCTGGGCCTGGACCACGCAGCCCTGCCCGGCTGGTGGCAAGGATGGCCGCCCCGGCTGCACGTCCAGCGCTGGCGCGACGGGCTGGGACTGACCGAGGCGGAAATCGTCGCCGCCGCCGAGGCGTCCCGCCAGGAGCATCCCGAACCACCCGATGGGCCGAAAGCGCTCGACCGCGCCATGCAGCGTGCTGTCCAGCGCAAGGTGGAGGATGCGGGGCGAAAACGGCGAAAGCCAAAGGCGGAGGCTGCGCCTGCCGCGAAGCCGATCACTGACTTGCCCGCGTTCTATGCGAACCTCGTGAATCTGGACGGCTACCTGCCGGTCAGCGCGATCAGCAACACCATGCGCGATGCCATGCTGGGCCGGGGGCTGGTTACCGCCGAACGCCTGCGCGAGCGGGGGATCCGGTGAATGGCATGGTGTCACGTCCCCGGCACGGATTGTCCCTCTGCGCAGGCGGCGGAGGCTTGGATCTGGGCCTCATGCTCGCCGAACCCGGATATCACACCCGGGCTTTCGTCGAGTGGGAGGATTGGCCCCGAGCTGTCCTCATCGCTGCCCAGCGCGCAGGATATTTCGCCCCGGCACCGATTTGGGATGACCTGCGTAGCTTCGATGCCCGCGCCTTCCGCGGTGCCTTCGATGCCATCCTGGCCGGGTATCCTTGCCAGCCCTTCAGTGCCGCTGGCAAACGCGGTGGGGCCGACGACCCGCGCCACCTCTGGCCAGACGTCGCCCGCGTCATCGTCGAATGCCGCCCCGAGTGGGTCTTTCTCGAAAACGTCCCCGGTCATGTCACCCTCGGCCTTGAAACCGTCCTGCGAGAGCTTTGGGGATTGGGCTACACGCCTGCGGCGGGCTTGTTCTCGGCGGCAGAAGTCGGCGCGCCGCACCAGCGGATGCGCATCTTCATCCTGGCCCACACCTATGAGCCTGCATCCGGGCACGGATCGCTACAACCCGGCCGGGAACAGCGACTTTACCCGCAAGGCGGAGGCGCTGGCGCTGGGCATCACCAACTGGTCGACGCCCAAGGCCACGGATGGTGCGAAAGGTGGACCGGGCCAGAGCTATGGTTCGGGAGGGATGCCGCCCCTGCCAGCGCAGGCGGCGCAATGGCAGACGCCGGTGGCCGACGATCAGATGGACCGGGTCCGGGGCAAGATCAACAGCCTGGGCGAGCCAAAGCTGTCAGCACAGGCGCTGCAATGGCCGACCCCGGCCGCACAGAACTGGAAGGGCAGCAGCGAAGCCAGTATCACCCGGGCCGATGGCAAATCCCGGATGGACATCTTGCATTATCGGGCGGAACAGGGCTTCACCCGCCCGGGCCCGGCGATCATGCTGGATGGGCTGCGGCCCTCACATCACGCCCCGATCTCGCGCCCGCTGTGGGCTTCGATGATTGCCTCGCATGGGCGCGTCGTCTCGCGGCGGATCCTGAAGGGCCGATCACGGCGGCGGCTGAACCCGCTCTTCGTCGGATGGCTGATGGGTTGGCCCGTCGGGCACGCGCTTTGCGCCTGCTCGGCAACGGAGTTCACCCTCTGGCAGCAGCGCATGCGTGGCGCACTCTCGCGGCTGCCCATGGCCTCCGGCCCGTGGATCTGGCTGCCGATGGCCCAGCGCCCGGCGCAGATGGATTTTCTTGATGGGTTGCGACCATGAGCGTCCAGGGACGGATCGGGGGCGCAGGTGGCGGCAAGGTCAAACGAGCGCTGGGCATCCAGGCGGCGCTGGAATGGGCCTTCCGCGTGGAACAGGCGCAGCTGGAACTGCCGCCGCCAAAGGACGGGGCCGACGAAGGCTACAGTTTCGGGCTGGAGTATGTCCTGATCCAGCAAGCCGCGCTGGGCTGCAAGGTCGATGGCGGCCAGCACAAGATGGGCAGCTACACCCACGCAGACGCGGAGGTGATCGCGGCAACGGTGGCAGGGATGCCCTCCAACCTCGGCGGCATCCGCATGGCGATCTGCGTGGTGGAACTGGCGCGCGCTGGCATGACGCCAGACTGGATGCCCGGCGCCGTGCCACGCTGCGTGCCGGTCGAGATCAAGCAAAACCAGTATGGCGAACGCGCCGCCACCATCGTCGTTGGAACCGAGCGGGTGAAAACGCGCGGCAAGTGGCGAACGGTCGAATTGCTGGCCTGCCCGGTCACCTGGCGGCCGCATCCCGAGCAGATCGCCTACGCGCGGCGCGGCTATGACGAATGGTGGCAGGCACTGGACTGGGTGCGGGAAGGGCTGGTGGTCGGCGGGATGCTGCGGGAGGTGGAGGTGACGACGGCGATGCCGAAGGTGCAGCCGTGGAAGAAAAACCAATGACGATCATGGCTTCACCTTCACTGCACTGGGCCGTTCAACCCGTTCATGTCGCACACATACCCAATCTGCTAACACCCGCCAGGAGCAGGTTCGGGGCAAGGAGCATTTCGGACCTCCACCTCACCCACTTCAAGCACAGCGTCAGCGCCATGAAGCCATGCCGCCACCATGTCCCGTGTTTGCGTAACGGAGGTCTTGGTCCGCAGGGCGCACTCCCAAACTGTTACGATGCGCCAACCCGCTTCCCGAAGAGCAGACTGAACTGCCGCATCCCGCACAACATTTGCATCGAACTTGGCCGCCCAGAACTCGGGGCGCGTTGCCGGAACCGTGGCATAGCGGCAGCCTGCATGGCGATGCCAGAAGCAACCATGCACGAAGATAACGGCGCGATACTTCGGCATCATGATGTCCGGCTTGCCAGGGATGCTCCTCGCGTGAAGGCGATAACGAAAGCCGAGCGCATGCAGGGACCGGCGGAGCGCCAGTTCGGGCTTCGTGTTCTTTCCGCGGATCCCGGACATCATGCGGGAGCGGGTCTGGCTGTCGACGATGTCTGTCATTTGACTCCTGGCTTCATCTGTCGGACCTGGTATACAGCCAATGATCTGAATTCGAGAGGACACTGATTTGCCAGCCACTTTCGGCATAGTCGATCTGTTTGCCGGGCCGGGTGGATTGGGCGAAGGCTTTGCTTCGCTGCGTGTTGGCGATCATTCTCCGTTTAAGATCGGCATTTCGGTCGAAAAAGAGACATCAGCGCACAGGACGCTGACCCTGCGGGCATTTGTTCGCGCTTACGCCGAAAAGCATGGGGCTTTGCCGACGGCTTACGTCGATTTCCATGCTGGCCGGTCAGCAGAACCGGACTGGTCTACAGTTGACGCGGTTGCATGGGATCACGCCGCGAGTGAGGCACGTTGCCTTGAACTGGGTACTGAGCCTGCCGCCGAAGCAATCGACAGCGTTATCGCCCGCCTGAGAAAGGACTTTGACGACACGATCCTGATCGGCGGCCCACCCTGCCAGGCCTATTCGCTGGTCGGGCGCGCCCGTGCCAACGGAAAAATCGGATATGTGCCCGAAGAGGACGCACGGCACTATCTCTTTCGCGAGTACATCCGCGTGCTGGACCGACTTCGGCCTGCCGCCTTCGTGATGGAAAACGTGAAGGGCATGCTGTCATCGACGATCGAAAGCCGGATGGTCTTCGAAATGCTGATGGAAGATCTGACCTCGCTCGGCACCGGGCATGCGCATCACTATGAACTCCGGGCGATCCGTCTTTCGGACGGCAAGGCGACGCTGCTGGAGCCGAAACAGCCGTCTGACTTCATCGTGCATGCCGAGGATTTCGGGGTGCCACAGCGCCGCCATCGGGTCATCATCGTTGGCATCAGGTCGGACCTTGCCAACCGAATGTCGGGCGTCAGTGTTCCGGTTTCGGGGACAAGGCGTACTGTCGGCGAAACCATTGGCAACATGCCGCCCCTTCGCAGCGGTATCAGTCGCAACGTCGACACCCTATCGGCGTGGAGGCGCGAGGTCATGGAGGCCGGAAGCATCCTGGCCGACATTTACGAGAGCCGGGGAGATGACGCCCTGCGGAAAGCATTCCTCGATGTTGTGAAGCGCATGAAGAGAGGCTCGCCCGGGCAACGTGTGGACGCGAGCCTGCCCGCAGGCTACGGCACTTCCAACGACGACCTGATGCGTTGGGTCGAACGACCGGAACTGCAGGCCCTGGCGCAGCACGAAACGCGTGGGCACATGGCGTCGGATCTCGGTCGCTACCTTTTCGCGGCTGTCTTCGGTGAAAAGCGCCAGTACAGCCCGAAGGCGGCAGATTTTCCCCTGGCGCTCAGCCCCGATCACAAGAACTGGCACAGCGGTATCTTCAGCGACCGTTTCCGGGTTCAGCTGGCCCATGAAGCTGCAACTACCGTGACAAGCCACATCTCCAAAGACGGGCACTACTTCATCCATCCAGACCCTGCGCAGTGTCGCAGCCTGACAGTCCGCGAGGCCGCCCGGCTGCAGACCTTCCCGGACGACTACCTGTTCCTCGGCAACCGGACACAGCAATACGTCCAGGTTGGAAATGCAGTTCCACCATTTCTAGCAAGGCAAATTGCAATGCTCGTTAACCGAAGCATCACTCAATTGTAAGCGAGTATTGATTCTGTGATCGGCGTGCGGTTTTGACAACTGCGTGGGGAAATCTCCGGCGGACTATTTCGAGCATCTGGTTGCGAAAATTCGCCTCCATTCGCTCTCCCACAATTACTTCTCGAACAGCGGACGCGGGATATTCAAAGAACATTGGCGCCCTGTCGGTCCTGTTGGAATGGATCAGCAGGCGGCGTTCACGCTCGTACCGCCATTCCCTCGGTTTTGTCGCAAAGACCAGTTGCCACATCTGCCTCATCCTTTTCAGAGCATCGTCCGCGACAGCCTTGTAGTCCGGATTCGCCGGGAGCCTGCCTTGCTGGCCCCGATGTTTCTGAATGGCGCGTTCTTCCTCGATTGCCTTCAAATGGTAGTCTTCCTGATCCCAGAGAACGCCATAGACCATCGTGTCAACTTCCGGAGGAGTGCTGCGGTAGGAAACGTCGATTAAGAACGAGTCATCCCGACCGGAAATCAACTCCTTCTCATCGAAGAGCACGGCAAAGCCACGCAGACCATCGGCGTAGTGTGACCACATCAGCAACTGCCCAACATCCTTGGCGAAGCATGTTAGCCTGAACGAATCACACATTTCCCTAAAGGGCGGAGCATACAGTACACATTCCTGAAAATACTCGCGCGCTTCCTCAATGAATCCCTTTAAGCTCTCGTGATCTGCCGATGCAATTGGATCATATCCCCAAGCTTGAAGTGCGGCCTGAAACCGCTCTGGCTGCTCGAAATAGTCAGGTACACCAGACTTAAGATTTGCCCAGAACTCGAAGGGATCATTGTAGGCGGAGTAGTGCTGGCAAAAAAGGACTTCGCGGTCGAGATTGGCCAAGGAGTAGGCACTTGGCCCAAAAAACTTGGTCAGAATCGGCTTCGGTGGTCGCTTCACTTCGCTCAACTGTGTTCTCCAAGCTTCCCGAATACCCCAACATAGAGATGTAACTTTAAACGCCAAGGTGCCTCAGCATGTCGGTCGTCAAAGACTCTTGTGGGCGATGGGACGGGTTCTGTGACTTTGCTGCGTGGCGCACCGCCGACGGACCGACCTGCACAGCTGGCAACCCTGACAAAAGCGGACACCCACAGGACTTGAGGGGCACTTTGAACACCTTGCGTGGCTTGTAACGCCCACCTGTTCGCGCCAGAGTAGATCGGATTGGTAGTTCCGAGGGTTCGCATGCAAGACATTGTCGTTTCAAGGCGGGCGGATGCGACGCCTCACGCCGCGGCATTGATCGAGGGGCTGAGGGACATCGGCTATTCCCTTGAAACCGCCATTTCAGACATCATCGATAATTCCATTACAGCGGGTGCGCATCGCATTCAGATCATCACTGAAACATTTGCCGAAGAACCCTACATCGCAATAGTCGACGACGGCGATGGCATGACTGAGGATGAACTGGTTGCAGCGATGCGGCCAGGCAGCAAGAATCCCCTCGCAGCTCGAGACGAGCCGGATTTGGGACGCTTCGGACTTGGCCTCAAAAGCGCAAGTTTTTCTCAATGCCGCCGACTGACGGTCATTTCGAGGAAATCTGGACTAACCTCCGCTGCCATATGGGATCTCGATGACGTTGCGGAACGAAATGAGTGGGCAGTCCAATTGCCTGATGATCTTGTGGGGCTTCCTGCCGTCCAGCACCTTGGCCCCTCTGGCACGGTCGTCCTCTGGCAGAAACTTGATCGGCTGACCGGCGGATATTCACATAATGCAGCCAAACGCGCCGAAGTCATCAACCAGAGGATTGCCGAAACCGAACGTCATCTGCGCCTCGTCTTCCATCGGTTCATGGAGGAAGCAAAGCCCATCCGCCTCCTGCTGAATGGGCGTCTCTTGCAACCGCTGGATCCCTTTGCCCGCAAGAACCCGGCCACCATCACGGATCCAGAAGAGAAGCTGACCTTGATCCGGGGCGACGTTGAAATTCAGAGCTTCACGCTTCCGCACCACAAGCAGATGAGCAAGGCGGACTGGGAGGATATAGGCGGCCCGGAAGGCCACCTGAAATCGCAGGGGTTCTATCTTTACCGCGGCAAACGGCTCATCCTTCACGGTGCTTGGTTCGGCCTGTGCCGACAATCCGAAATCACGAAGCTGTCCCGCGTGCGGATCGACATACCCAACTGCATGGACGCTGACTGGAAGATCGACGTCAAGAAATCCTCGGCGCAATTGCCGCCAATTGTTCGCGACCGGCTGAAGAAGGTGATCGAGCGGATCCTTGCGGGATCAAAGCGCACATACAGCAAGCGCGGCCAGAAGCTGGTCGATCATGAACGCCTTCCGATGTGGCATCGGATTCAGGCGGATGGGCAAATCCGCTATCGACCGAATGCCGACCATCCTGCATTTGCAGATTTTGCAGAGAGCCTTCCACCGGATTTGCGGCGCGGTTTCTTCAACTGCGTCTCGCTCGTCGGGGCTTCGCTGCCCATCGAAACCCTCTTTGCCGACATGGCAGGAACGGCAGAGCAGATCGTTCCAGACCAAGTGGATGAGGACGCCCTCAGCCAGGCTGTTCAGGCAGTTCTGACGCGCATGCTGGAAGCGAAGAAAGACATGAAGGAAATCATTGCCTTGATGAAGGACAACGACCCTTTCCGATCGGCTTGGGAAGACACCCAGCGCATCATCGCGGCAACGATCCAGACGAAGGAAGACAAGTGAAGCCCCTTCTGAGCAGCCTTGAAGGCATGACGTCCATGTACATGGCGTCGCAACCAGCGCCCCATACCGCACAGTCGATCCGCGACATCATCACCCAACTGCGCAGCACGCCCATGTTTGCGGGGCAGGTTGAAGACAATGAAGCGGAAGAACTCGCCCGTCTGATCGAAGAAAAATACGGTATCAGCATGGGCCTCGGTGCCATCGTCGACGCAAAGGATTTCCGCCCTTGGCTGCACGACTCGCGTATCAATGGCGAGGTCGGCGATTTCTACTGGGGTCGGTACCGCCAGTTGTTGAACCTGAAGGGCCTGCCCAAGTCGGTCATCGACGCTACAGATGAAGTGACGGACAAGGTGCTTGACCGACTTGGTGACCCGAACAACATCAGTGGGTGGAGTCGCCGGGGCATGGTCGTCGGGCACGTCCAGAGCGGGAAAACACAGAACTATACCGGTCTCATCTGCAAGGCGGCCGACGCTGGCTATCGCCTGATCGTGGTGATCGCTGGCATCCACAACAATCTGCGCAACCAGACACAGGCCCGTATCGACGAGGGCTTCATTGGCCGAGACACCGGGCGGCTCGCCCACATCAACAAGGCGCAGCGCCAGAAGCTTATCGGCGTGGGGCAGTTCGATCAGCGCGAATTCCCGGTTTCGCTGACCAACACGCTGCGCGATTTCAACAAGGCTACCGCCACCACGAACACCAGCCAGATCGGGCAATACAACGTGCCGGTCGTTCTGGTGATCAAGAAGAACCCCAGCACCTTGAAGAACTTGCTGGAATGGCTGAAGGAGCATTCGGTCCAGCAAGGGACGCAAATGGTCAACCAGCCTATGTTGGTTATCGACGATGAAGCCGACAATGCTTCGATCAACACGGCCTATGCCCGCGACGAAGTCACGAGGATCAACGGCCAGATCCGCGAGCTTTTGTCGATCTTTCACCGCAGCTGCTATGTCGGGTATACTGCCACGCCCTTTGCCAACATCTTCATCGATCCCGACACCGACGACGATGCATTGAGGCAGGATCTGTTCCCGCGCCACTTCATCATCGGCCTTGATGCACCGTCCAACTACTTCGGGGCACAAAAGGTATTTCTGGATGCCCGCGAGCGCCACATTCGCCTGATTGAAGACAACGAGGACATCTTCCCGATGAAGCACAAGATCGACCATCCGGTCGATGTGCTGCCCGGCAGTCTGGTGCAGGCGGTGCGTGCTTTCATTGTCTCGCGGGCGATCCGCAACGCGCGGGGCCAGCAGGCGGCGCATGCCTCGATGCTGATCAATGCCTCGCGTTTCACCGATGTGCAGGGCCGTCTGCGGTCACAGGTGGCTGATGTAGTCAGCCGCATCCGTGACGCCGTGGCAGTTGACGCTGGCAAAGGCTGGGCCGCACTGAACAATCCCGAAATAGCGGCGTTGCATTCGGTTTGGCAGCAGGAATACGCAGACGATGCTGACTGGGCCGATCTGCAACCACGGCTGCATGAGGTTCTGATTGCCGCCCGGGTGGTTGAAGTGAACGCCTCGAAACGGTCACAGGCGCTGGACTATGACCAAGGCGGCGAACACGGTGTGACCATCATCGCGGTTGGCGGTTTCTCCTTGTCGCGCGGTTTGACGCTGGAGGGGCTGACAGTCAGCTACTTCCTGCGCAACTCGATCATGTATGACACCCTGATGCAGATGGGCCGCTGGTTCGGCTATCGCCCCGGCTACGAGGATCTGTGCCGCGTATGGATTCCGGCGGATGGGGTGGGCTGGTACGCCCACATTCACGAGGCGATGGACGACCTTCAGTCCCAGCTGAAGCGCATGGAACTGGCCAAGGCGACGCCCGAGCAGTTCGGACTGGCTGTGCGCAGCCATCCAGAATCGCTGATCGTCACGGCCCGGAACAAGATGGGCACGGGTAAGGAATTCCCGGTCAAGGTCGGCTTGGCAGAGAACTTGATCGAAACAACCCGAGTCGTTTTGAATCCTGAGCAGTTTCAGAAGAACATGAAAGCGGGCGAAAACCTGTTGGCAAATGCCATCAAAGCAGATCACGCCCTCGAGCAGCGTCCGAGAGGCTTCCTGCTGCGCAAGCTCGACGTAGGTCTGATTACGGATTTCTTGCGCGAGTACCGCGCCGAACCAGGCGGAAAGCCAGTGAATCCTCTGACCGACCCCAAGTTGATCGGAGACTACATTGACGCAAGAGCTGAAAACGAACTTTCGAAGTGGGATGTTTTTGTTGCGAGCTCGACAAAGAAGGGCATGGCTTCATTGCCCTTTGCTGGTCTGGAATTGGTTCCGTATGAACTCTCTGTGGATGAAGACTTGGCGCGCAAGGGCGTCCTTGCTTTCAGTGGCTCCAGCAGAAGGATTGGCTCAGCCGAAGACGAGAGCGAAGGGCTGACCGCAGCGCAGATTGCAGAAGCGCGCGAAGCATTTCGCATGTCTCGCACTGACCAGACGCTGCCAAAAACGGTCAATCCACGGATTTATCGCCAAGTTGCCGGTCGGCGACCGCTGCTCATTTTGCGGCTGGTAAAGCCGAAACTCGACGCGATTTCCGGAATGGACGATGCGCCAGAAAGCGTTTTGACTTGGGGTCTGTCTTTCCCTTCAAGCCAGATCGGAGGAGGCACGGTGGAATACATCGTCAACACCATCCGCATGCGCGAAATGTTCGGCGACGAGGAAATCGAAGAGGAGGCGCTCGGTGATACCGACTGATACGCCATGGTCTGGCCTCGAGGCCGGAAAAACCGACACAAGGCGGGTCGATGCCGCCGCACGCTGGAACTGGTTCTGGGCTGTGATGCCCCGCGCTGACGTGTGCCTGCTGCTTCAGCTGACCGACTTGCCGAAACCGGTCCCTGACCTGCCCAAACTCAAGAACCTCGAAATCAGATTTCAGACCTTGCCGGGCGGACCCATCCTTTACGTCCGGCTGAAGGATAATGCCCAGATGGAGCTGTTCGAAACTCTTTGCCGTGATGTGATGGCGGCGGGAGAGCTTGCGGAAACCGAAGCAGAGGCGTTGGAGCGTGCCATCGGGCGAACCTTCCGCTGGCACTATCTGCTGCGCGGAGGAAAGCTCGAGGTTCTGTCGGAGGAAGCGCAGAAAGGCCTGATTGGTGAAATCGAGGTCCTGAAACTTCTGATCGCCAATCTCGGCCCCAAACCTGCCCTGACCGCCTGGACTGGCCCCTCAGGGGCGCCGAAGGATTTTGAACTCAAGGCCGATTGCATCGAGGTCAAGGCCCGTCGCGGCGCGTCTCAGCCTTTCGTGAAAATCACGAATGAGCATCAGCTGGCTGACGTCCCTGATCGCCGCCTATGGTTGGCAGTCCTGGCTGTCGACAAGGTCCAGCAGCCTCATGGCAAAACGCTGACCGAATATGTTGCTGTCGTCACCGATCTTCTTGAAAGGGCAGAACCGTCAGCAATCATGGATTGGGATCTGCACCTTGCCGATGTTGGCTATGACGTGCTTCACGACTATTCGGCATGGCGCTGGATCGTTTCCACACCGGATTTTCACGCCATTGCAGATGGCTTCCCGCGCATATCGGCACCGGTGCCACTCGGCGTATCTGCCGTGTCCTATGCCCTCGCGCTTTCTGCCTGCACTCCCTATCGAACCGACTGGTCTGACGTCCAGGCAAAACTGATCGAGAGGTGCAGCAGTGACCGAACTTGACGAGTACCATCAGAGCCTCATGGCAGACATTCGCCGCGAAGCTGACGCCAGTGGTGTTTTCCCGGTCGAGGCGTTTTTCGACCGGATGACAGAGCGATTGACTGAAGCGGGCGAACTGGAAGTTGCCGATCGAGCGTATTTCCAGAGTGGCGAAGGCGGACAAAAACTTCGTATCGATGGTTATGCAGGCGACCCACGGGACAGCGAAGGAGTCCTCGGCCTGATCATCTGCGATTTTGCTGATAGTGAAGGGGTTCAGACTTTCGGAAAGAGTGATGTGCCTCCGATCCTCAACCCGCTGATCCGTTTCTTGAAAAAGGCCAAAACCGAGGATTTTCGTGACGCACTCAACGAGGCGAACCCGGGCTTTCAGGTATCCGACCTGATCATTACGACTTGGCCGCAGGTTACGAAGGTCAAGCTGATCCTGATTTCGAACCGCCAGTACATTGGCCGTGGCGACGCAGTCAAACTTCAAGAGTTGGAAGATGTGCCGGTCACTTGGTCTGTCTGGGATTTGGCAAGGTTCGAGCGCTTCGACGTAAAAGGCAAAGACGAGGTCGAGATCAACCTTGCCGGAGAGTTTGGCGGTGCTGTGCCTGCCCTCAAAGGGTCGCAGTCAGGATCCGCCTTGGAAAGTTACCTGATGATCATCTCAGGCATGCAGCTGGCAGCGATTTACGACCGTTGGGGCGAGAAACTTCTGGAGGGTAACGTCCGATCCTTCCTCCAGGCGAGGGCCAAGACAAACAAGGGCATTCAAAAAACCATCAAGGATTCGCCTGAGCTGTTTTTTCCTTACAATAATGGACTTTCGGCGACAGCTGATGCCGTAAATTGTGTACAGACTGAAAATGGCCTTGCAATAGCATCCATCAGCAACCTTCAGATCGTCAACGGCGCCCAGACCACGGGTTCGGTCCACGCTGCGCTGAAAACTTCGAAGGAGCAGCTGGCAGAAGTATTTGTTCAAATGAAACTGACAGTCGTGCCTTTAGATCGGTCCGAAGAAATCGTGCCAAGGATCTCGGAGTTCGCAAATACTCAAAACAAGGTTAACGAAGCCGATTTTTCGTCTAACCACCCGTTCCACGTGGCAATGCAGGATTTCTCTCGATCAGTCATATTCACGGCGCGCGAAGGTGAACGGCATGACAGCAAGTGGTTCTATGAGCGGTCGCGCGGTCAATATATCAACGACCGCCCTAAAATTCGTGGCACTTCTCAATCCAAGTTCGACATTGAATACCCAAAACGGCAGCTTTTTGCGAAAACAGACCTCGCCAAATTTGAATTTTCAGCCACAGGTCAGCCTCATTGGGTTTCCCGCGGTGCACAAAAGAATTTCGCAGAGTTTGCCAAGACGATTCGAGAAGCCTGGTCAAAGAGCAGTGGAACCTATGACGAACTCTGGTATCGACGACTGATTTCCAAGGCCATCATCTTTCGCTGGCTGGAAGCCGAAGTCCCGAAGCAACCGTGGTACGAAGGCGGCTACCGCGCAAACATTGTAACCTATGCCATGGCCAAGCTGTTTCATGACGCGAACGGCGAAAAACAGGTCCTTGATCTCGATTCTATCTGGCGGCGGCAGTCAGTACCGGAAGCACTGCAGCGCGCACTTCTTCTTGCCGCGGCTGAAGCTCACGATGTGGTCACGGATCCTCCCGCAGGCGTCCGAAACATGTCGGAATGGGCAAAACAACAGGCATGTTGGAACGGGATGAAAGGCCGCACGCTGAACTATGATGATGATTTCGAAACCTGTTTGACGCTGGCAGATACAGCTCGAACCGCGAAACGGGACGAAAAGGCCAAGAAGGCCATGACCGAAGGCATCAATGCCCAGTCAGAGGTTGTGAAGCTGGGGGCAGATTTCTGGAAAAACCTCCTCGCATGGGGGCGTGACCGCAAGCGTCTCACACCAAAGGACCAACAGATTCTGGAGGTCTGCGCATCGATCCCACGACGTATTCCGTCCGACCTGCAGTCACGCCACGCTCTTGACGCCCTTGCTCGCATGCGGGATCAGGGTTTCGGCGACGGCTGATCCTCGGGAGGCCCCCCCGGCATGGTTCCTCCCCGGCCCCGAACGTATGCGGGGGGGCGCAGCGCGGCAGTTTGCTAGCGCGAGGCAATTTCACCGGGGAATCCAGGCGGAATCCACCTACCGCATGAACTTGGGGAAAAGCGACTCATTATCAAAGGCTTGCAGAATCACGATCTTGGCGCGCTGGATTCTTTTGCGGAAGCCAGGGAATCCACTTTGTGGAAGCCACCGCGCCGGAAGCCATGTGTGGATGCCTCCCGTTGTGCAAGGAAAATTCTGACCTTCTTGGCGTGTGATCGAGTGCGGTCATGTGTCAGGCCTCACTGTGCGGCTTTTCACATGCCGCGGGCCGGTATGGAGATACGCGGATCAGGTCCAAATCAGCCTCGACGCGCTCAAGTTGGCGCTTTGGCTTCCCCTGGTTTTCCTGATCCCGATCTGATCGATCATTTGCCCATGCTGGTCATTGCCTTCCTCACACTCCCGGGCGGCCGATTGTGGTGGGTCGCGTCATTTTTCCACCATCACCTGCCCCCGGTATTCCTCGTTTTTCGTCATCATGGCCCAAAGACCCCGCGCCATCTTGTTGGCCAAGGCGATGGCCACCAACATGCGCGGCTTGCGGGCCAGCATTTTCTCCAACCATGACCCCTTGGGGGCACCCCTTCGAACCGATGAACCCACCACGGCCATCGCGCCGACAATAAGCAATCGCCGGATATCGCGCTGACCCATTTTCGATGTCTTGCCCAATATCTGCTTGCCGCCGGTCGACCTTTGCAACGGCACCAAACCAAGCCATGCCGCAAAGTCGCGCCCACAGCGAAAGCTCTCCATCACGGGGGCAAAGGTTTCGATCGCCAGCGCCGTGATCGGGCCCACGCCCGGCATGCTCCGCAAGCGCCTGGCGACCTCGCCCTGGCCTGAGAGGCGGGCAATCTCCTTGTCCAGCACCGCCAACCGTTCGGTCAGCCGCATGATCTGTTCAATAAGCTCGCGGCAGGCAAAGCGAACTAAATCGGGCAATTCGCTGCTGTCAGCCTCCACAATCAAAACCAGCTGCTTCACGTTCTGAATGCCGATCGGTGCTATGTAGCCGAACTCATAAAGATGCGCCCGCAGCGCATTTACGGCCTCGGTGCGCTGACGAATAAACTGCGCGCGGGTCCGGAACAAAACCGCCCCTCCCTGCTGGTCTGGCGACTTGGGGTCCACAAAACGCATGGTCGGACGCAGGGCGGTTTCAAGTTTCAAGTGCAACAGTTGATCTGAAGGCCGCGAGTTCTTCGGCCATGGCTTCGGCGGGGGTTCTCCATCCGAGGGTTTTTCTCGGTCTGTTGTTCATCAGGGCGGCGATGTCGTTCAGCCAGGTCTGGCTGGCGTCGCTGA
>Ga0210044_10006030_pt1 | contig 16123 bp, 13 predicted proteins | sample CryGey13umfilter_2_FD_183959 | JGI IMG/M metagenome (GOLD analysis project Ga0210044, IMG submission 183959) | Groundwater microbial communities from aquifer in Utah, USA - Crystal Geyser 4/9/14 3 um filter (SPAdes) (version 2) | ecosystem: Environmental > Aquatic > Deep subsurface >...
TCTATTTGGTTTTGGAGCGCAGCTTGTAGAAGGCGAGAGCCGGTGGTTTGCGGTATTGCACGAATGGCCAGAGCAGTTGTTGGTGTCCGCAAGATAGACGCATTTGGTCAATTCATTTCGCGGGGAGGACGGGCTGATCCAGGCTGCGAATTCTCGAATAATTGGGCTTTGGGGACCAAACAACGCAAATAAATCAGAGAATCTAAAGCCGTCTACTTGGGAATATCACCGCCCCACCTCATCCACCAGAGTCCTGAAGTCGTCGATGTCTTCAAAGCTGCGGTAAACGCTGGCAAAGCGCACATAGGCCACTTTGTCGAGCTTCTTCAGCTCGTACATCACCAGTTCGCCAATGCGGGTGGACAGCACTTCGCGCAGGCCTAGGTTGAGCAGTTTTTCTTCGATACGTTCCACCGCGCCATCGACCTGCTCGGTGCTCACCGGGCGCTTGCGCAGCGCAAGTTTCATGGAGGCCAGCAGCTTGGCGCGCTCGTATTCAATGCGGCGGCCGTCTTTTTTGACGATGGCCGGAAAGGTGACGTCGGGACGCTCGTAGGTGGTAAAGCGCTTGTCGCAGGCGGCGCAGCGGCGCCGGCGGCGGATAAATCCCCCGTCTTCAGACTCCCGTGTTTCAACCACCTGGGTGTCGGGATGACTGCAGAATGGGCATTTCATGATGGGTTAGCGTGGGTTGTCATTGCGAGCGCCCCGAATCAGGCTCGATACCGCACACTGTCCTTGAGCAGGAGCGCCGTCACTGCGAGCGAAGCGCGGCAGTCTATGCCCCAGGAATTCATGGATTGCTTTACTTCGTTCGCAATGACGATTCATCAGGCTGAGTACACCGGAAAGCGCGCGGTCAGCGCGTTGACTTTGGCGCGCACGGCGGTAATGTTGGCCTCGTCGCGCGGGTTGTCCAGCACGTCGGCAATCAGGTGGGCGGTGATGCGGGCTTCTTCGTCTTTGAAGCCGCGCGTAGTCATGGCTGGGGTGCCCACGCGCACGCCGCTGGTCACCATGGGTTTCTCGGGGTCGTTGGGGATGGCGTTCTTGTTGATCGTCATGTGGGCGCTGCCCAGCACGGCTTCGGCTTCCTTGCCGGTGATGTGCTTGGAGCGCAAATCGACCAGCATCACGTGCGATTCTGTGCGGCCGCTCACAATGCGCAGGCCGCGCTCGGTGAGCGTTTCAGCCACGATGCGGGCATTGGTCAACACTTGTTGCTGGTAAACCTTGAACTCGGGTTGCAGCGCTTCTTTGAACGCCACCGCTTTGGCGGCAATCACATGCATTAGCGGGCCGCCTTGCAGGCCGGGGAAGATGGCGCTGTTGATGACTTTTTCATATTGTGATTTCATCAAAATGATGCCGCCGCGTGGGCCGCGCAGGCTTTTGTGCGTGGTACTGGTCACGATGTCGGCGTGCGGCACGGGATTGGGATAGACGCCGGCGGCAATCAGGCCAGCATAGTGCGCCATGTCCACCATGAAGATGGCACCGACGTCTTTGGCGACTTTGGCAAAACGCTCAAAGTCGATGCGCAGGCTGTAGGCACTGGCTCCGGCAATGATCAGTTTGGGCTTGGATTCATGCGCCTTGCGTTCCATGGCGTCGTAGTCAATCGCTTCATTGGCGTCGAGGCCGTAGCTCACCACGTTGAACCATTTGCCGCTCATGTTTAGGGCCATGCCGTGCGTCAGGTGGCCACCTTCGGCCAGGCTCATGCCCATGATGGTGTCGCCGGGTTTCAAGAATGCCAAAAACACCGCTTCGTTGGCAGATGCGCCGCAATGCGGTTGCACGTTGGCGGCTTCTGCGCCAAAAATCTGTTTGACGCGGTCAATTGCCAGTTGCTCGGCAATATCGACAAACTCGCAGCCGCCGTAGTAGCGCTTGCCGGGGTAGCCTTCGGCGTATTTGTTGGTGAGCTGCGTGCCCTGCGCGGCCATGACGGCGGGCGAGGCGTAGTTTTCGCTGGCAATCAGCTCAATGTGGTCTTGCTGGCGCTGGTTTTCAGATTGGATGGCGGCAAACAACTCGGGGTCGGTTTGCTCGATGAGGATGTTTCGATTGAACATGGCAGTCCTTAAGGGAAGTGGGTTAAGGTGCCCAGGCGAACGGCTAATCACAAAACCGCCGCTGGTTTTGCGGCACGCTCCCCTGTGGTGTTCCCACATCAACCGCTTGTCTTATCTGGACAAGCAGCCTATCGCCAGTTGCGTGCGGGGGGGAGTTTAACCGACGCCTTTAGCTCATGGCCAAGGTGGCCGAGTTGTCAGGCGTGGCCGACGTGGCAGGCGCTGCTTCTGGCGCAGTGGATGTGTCAAGCACCTTGGTGATGGTCGCGTCCGGGATAACTTGCGGTATCAGTGTGCGGATGGGTCGGCCGTCGGCCACATGCTGCAACCGGGCGTATTCGGCCATGACCTTAGCTGCGTAGCCGCCGTCGCTTTCCAGGTTGCCCGCGCCCACATAGTATTTCAGACCACCTTCCACCGAACCGGCCATGCGAATGCAGTCTTTGAGCACTTTCACGCCCACCCGCAGGTTGGCCAGCGGGTCGAACGCGGCATACTGGCCGCCAAAGTCTTCGTATTTGTCGCTGTGGATCTTGGTCATGACCTGCATCAGGCCTTGCGCGCCCACATGGCTTTGGGCAAACGGGTTAAAGCGCGACTCGATAGCCATCACAGCCAGGATCAGCGTGGGTTCGATTTTGACCTGCGCACCCACGCTGTAGGCCTCGGCCACCAGCGCGCCGATGGGCTCGGGTGCCACGCGGTATTTCTTGCTCAGCCAGTAGGCCACAGCGGCTTGCTGCTTGGGCAAGGCTTTGGGGTCAGTGGCGGTGGCGCGGTCGTTGGCAACGGGGTCGCTGACCATGCCAACACTTTCTTGCTGGCGCTCTTGCAGCACGCTGTAGAGCTTGCTTTCGCCAAGCTCGCGCAGCTCGGGGCGCGCAACCAAAGCCATGACAACGAACAAGACGGCCAGGCCAATCAGGGCAAAGCTGTTGTGGGTAATCTGAAAAAAGCCTTTGGTGAGGATGGTCGTGGCTTGTCTCAGGCGGAAACTCATGTTGTAAGACGCTGTCATAGCTTCTCCTTCTTGCGCGAGGGCCGTTGTGTGCTTCAAGACAAACTTGAAACTCACACCGGGGACCCAAGCATGGGTTGTTACGCTATCAATATCCTGCGGTTACTGGCCTGGTGGTGCAGAGATTTGATGTTGCCGGGTTCGGCAGCGGATAAGGGTTATCCCTTGGTTTTGTCAAGGTTGGCGAATTCTAGAGGCGGTGAATATACCTAGTCAACCATATAAATTAGGTTTTATATTCTAGAAAATGTCTGGAAATTCAACGATGAACGTTAAAACAGTGTCATTGCGATCGCATTGAAGCAAGCAAGCCATGACCCAAACTGCATGAATTGCGGCATGATTTCGCGCCTCTCGTTGACGACCAATGCGAACAGTTTGAGGTGTATGAACAGCCTGTCGAGATTCGTCTCAAATTGTTTTTTTGGTCAAGCGCCAAAACCCGGCGAAAATAGGCGTTTATTCCCGCTGCCTGGCAGTGGGCACCTACTCTATCTAGTGCGCGATGTCGATGTTCCCTTTTTCTACCCAAAACAAAGCAGCCCCCACTCCTGACGCACCTGCCGTCAGCGCCAAAACCGCCCAAGCGCATCCGCTCGATGCCATGACGCTGGGTGCGTTTTCCAAGCAAACCTCGGGTGAGCGCATGGCCTGCATTCGCGAATGGCTGGCGACCAGTCCGAGCGCCGACCAGTTGCAGCAGGTGTTCAAGGAACTCAGCGGCAAGGACAAGGGCGCTGCCAAATTGCTGCGTGAAAAGCTCGACGACATCAAGCGCAGCAAAACGCAGGCCACCATTGCACTTGAATGGACCGACAAGGCCCAGGCTCTGCTGGCCCTGAGCAAGCTCAACCTGGCCGATGCCCTGGCCTGGCAGCGCGATGCCGCCAAAGCCGGCGCGCCACTCAGCAAAGAGCCGCTGGCCGGCCTGAAAGCCCAACTGGTCGAGCGCGTGCGCGCCATCGAAGATTTGCAGCACCGGGTGCAGGTGCAGCGCGAGGCAGCGGTGCTGTTGGCGCAGCGCATCGAAGTGCTGTCCACCAAACCCTGGACCGATGCCCAAGCCGCCCTGGAGGCGCTGGCCTTGGACGTGGTGCATTGGCAAACCGAGGCTGAGGCGTTGCAGGGCGACGCCAACTGGGCCAGTGTTGATGTGCGTTTTGTATCGCAGTTGAACGACTCGCAAGCGCAGTTGCAACTGGTCTGGCAGGCTTTCCAGGAAGCGCTGGCGCTCACGGTGACTGCCGCACAAGACGCCAGTGCGCCGTTGCCCAAGGTGCCGGTGTGGGCTGATGAACTGCGCGTGGCGCGTGGTGTGCCGCTAGAGGCCGTGGTAACGCCCTCCAAGCCCAAAGTGGACCCCGAGATTCGTGCCAAGGCCACAGCTTTTGTGGCTGAGGTGCTGGCCAAGCTGGAGCATGAAATGGCCCAGGGCCATGGCAAGGCCAGCGCCGGTGCGGCCAACGCTTTGCGCCAGGCGCTCAAGGACAACGGCCGTCTGATTGACGATAAGCTTGAAGCGCAGGCCCATGCGGCGCTGGTAGCAGCCGGCGAACTCGAAGGCTGGCAACGCTGGCGCGCCGATCAGTTGCGCGAAGAACTGGTGACCAATGCCGAAGGCTTGCTCAAGCGCCCCGAGGGCCAGGCCATGGGGGGCCGCAAGATGCAGGACCAACTGCGTGCACTGCGTGAGCAGTGGAAGCTGACCGACCAGGGCGGCGTGCCCAACCATGCGCTGTGGAAACGCTTTGACGAAGCCTGCAACGAAGCCCACAAGGTGGTGGAAGCCTGGCTCGAGAAAATGAAGGCCGAGTCGGCCGAGCACCGCGCCCAGCGCCTGGCGCTGATCGAAGAACTCAAGGCTTGGGCCGAGGCCAACCGGGTGGCGCTGGACGACGACTGGAAGGGCTTTAGCCGTGTGCTGCACCAGTTTGGCGACCGCTGGCGCGATTCTGGCCATATCGGCGAAAAAATGTTTGCCGAACTGCAGCCGCTCTGGAAAGCCGCCATCGACCACGCGGCCGAGCCGCTCGAAACCCTGCAAAAGCTCAGCCTGGATGCGCGCCATGCCATGATCGATGAAGCCCGTGCGCTTGGCGAAGAGCCCATGCTGCGCATCGATGCCGTCAAGGCGCTACAGCAACGCTGGCAGGCCGAAGCGCACCGCGTGCCGATCGACCGCCGCCAGGAGCAAAAACTCTGGGACGCGTTCCGCAAACCGATCGACGAGGCCTTCAACCGCAAAACAGCCGAGCGCGAGAAAGCACAGGGCGCCTTGGGCGAGCGCGACCGCACCGTGCTGGAAGCGTCCAAAGCGCTGCAGGCGGCCAATGCCTCAGGCGATGCGCAGGCCATTCGTGCTGCTATGGCTACGCTTGATGCCGCGCTGAGCGGCCAGGTCCAGGCGCAGGCCGCTGTGGCTGCTGCCGGGCCTGCCGAGGCGAATGTGACAACGGCTTTGTCTGACGCTGCGGCGCATGATTCTGCATCAGTGTCTGCCTCTGCTGCTGCGTCAGTAGACGCAGCGGAGGAGACAAAGGCTTCTGCGGGTGAAGCTGTGGCAGGCGAGGATTTGCCGGGCGAAACTGTAACGGGTGAGCCCGTTGCAACCGAGGCCGCCGAAGCTGCGCCAGTCGCTGAAACGGCCAAGCCTGTGGCGCCGCCCAAGCGCGTGATTGCGATGCGCGGCGACGACCGCCCTGGCATGAAAAAAGAAGAACCCGCTACCATGGGCCGCAGCGGCAAGTTTGGTGACCGCAAGGATGGCGGCCGCCCCGGTGGCCGTGATGCACGCGGCCCGGGCCGCATGGACGAGCGTGGTGGCGCACGTGGTGACCGCGCGGACCGTCCCGCCTATGGCGAGCGCTCTGACGCGCCGCGTTTGGGTGACGCCGCCTTCAGGGCGCAGCGCGACGCGCTTGAGCAAGCCCAGTTTGCCCTGCGCAAGCTGGCAGCCCAGGCGCATGGCGAGGCCTTGACGCATTTGCTGGCGGCTTGGGAGACGCGCGACGCGGACCAGGTGCCAACGGTTCAGGAACTGGGCAACCGGGTCAGCCCGGCAGCGCGCGGGGCCTGGGTCAAGGCGCTGTCGCAGCCCGCATCTGGCGAAGCCGCAACGGCCTTGCTGCGGCTTGAAATGGCTGCCGAATTGCCCACGCCAGCCGAGCAGATGAGCGCGCGGCGCATGTACCAATTGCAGTTGCTCACCAAGCGAAATGACCCAACACCGGCGCAAACCTGGGCGCAAGATGCAGCAACCGTGCTGGCATCAGGTTTCGACGCGGCGCAGGTGCGCCGCCTGCAAAACACACTCAAGGTGCTGTTGAAGCCGTAAAACCTCAGGCGCTGGGTGCCACCGCGACGCGTCGGGGTGCGTGGCCAGCCTGTAGTCGCAGCACTTCGAGCCGGGGTGGCTGCGCTTTGGCGTCCCAATCGCTCAAGACCAGCCGCCGCCATACCGGCTGCTGGCTGTTATCGATTACGTGGTCTTTGGGCATGTGGGTGTGGCCGTGGATCAGGGTGCTGGCGGTGTTGGCCTGTAACCAGGCCTTGGCCTCATTGGCGTCCACGTCGGCATAGCTGGCGCCGTCAGCTAGGCGCGGTTGGCTTTGGGCGCGCAGCGTGCGCGCCAGGGCCTGGCGTTCGGCCAATGGCTTGGCCAAAATTGCCTGCTGCCATGCCGGGTTGCGCACCTGCAGGCGAAACTGCTGGTAGGCCACATCATCCAGACACAGCGCGTCGCCATGTGACAGCAACCCGCGCTGGCCATCAAAGTCGAGCACGGTCGGGTCAGGCAGCAGCGTCATGCCGCAGCCCTTGGCAAAGTCATCACCCAGCAAAAAATCGCGGTTGCCGTGCATGAAGTAAACCGGCAGGCGCGCTGACGTGGCCCGGATGATCTGCTGACATTGCAGCGCGAAAGCGCCATCGGGGTCGCCAGCCGCACGGGTGATATCGTCGCCCACCCAAACCTCGAACAGGTCGCCAAGAATGAACAGCGCGTCCGCTGGCGTGCTCGCCATGTAGCGCTGCCAAGCGGCAAAGGTGGCCGGCTCGCTGGCCTGCAGGTGCAGGTCGGAGATAAAGTCAAGCGTGCGCCAGCGGGCCGGGGCTGAGACCTCGGACCCAGCCACGGGTTCGACGTACTGGTTGGCTGGCGCGTGGCGGGACATTTGAGTCCCCGTGCGGTTACAGTGCGACGGCTTTTTCGATCACCACGTCTTCCAGCGGCACGTCGTCATGGTAGCCCTTGCGGCCGGTTTTGACGGCCTTGATCTTGTCTACCACGTCAATGCCGCCCACCACTTTGCCAAATACGGCGTAGCCCCAGCCCTGGGCGCTGGGTGCGGTGTGGTTCAGAAAGCTGTTGTCGGCCACGTTGATGAAAAACTGGGCGGTGGCTGAGTGCGGGTCGCTGGTGCGCGCCATGGCCACGGTGTAGTTGAGGTTTTTCAGGCCATTGTTGGCTTCGTTTTCGATCGGCGCGTCGCAGGGCTTTTGCGCCATGCCGGGTTCCATACCGCCGCCTTGCACCATGAAGCCGGGAATCACGCGGTGAAAAACAGTGTTGTCGTAGTGGCCCTTGTTGACGTAGGCGAGGAAGTTGGCGGCGCACTTGGGCGCTTTTTCGGCGTCGAGTTCCAGCGTGATGGTGCCGTAGTTTTTGATGTGGAGTTCGACTTGGGGATTGCTCATGATTTATTTCACCAGGGTTGCGGAGTTGATAAGAATGGGGGTTTTGGGCACGTCGACACCAAACGGGCCGCCGGGGCCGGTGGGTGTGGCCTTGATGGCATTGATCACCTCCATGCCTGAGATCACTTTACCAAAAACCGTGTAACCAAACAGGCGCTTGGAATTCAACAGGTCAGCGCGGGGCGTGTTGGTATACACCTCGCCCTGGAATTCAAAACGCGGCACCGGGTCACCGGGCGGAATGGCGACGGGGTCGAGGCGGCGGTTGTCGGCCACGTTGATGAAAAACTGGGCGGTGGCCGACTGCGGGTCGGAGGTGCGTGCCATGGCCAGGGTTCCGACCGTGTTGCGCAACCCTTTTTCATGGGCCATGCGGCCTTCATGGACGACTGGCGCTCGGGTGGATTTTTGCTGGTAGTTGGCGTCGAAGCCGCCACCCTGGACCATGAAGTTGCCGATCACACGATGAAAAATGGTGCCGTCATAGTGCTTTTCAGTGACGTACTGCAAAAAATTCTCTACCGTCTTGGGTGCCTTTTCGGGGTACACCTCCACCACAAAGTCGCCCGCTGAGGTGGCAAATTTGACCTGTGGCGCGGCTTGCGCCAGCGTCAGGTTGGCCGCAGTCAACAGCGCCGTGGCGGCGACTGCGCTGCGCGCCCAGATACCAAATGTCTTGAAATTCATCTGCTTGCTCCTTGGGAAAAGTTGGCTAAAACCGGGCTGATTGATGCACAACCGCGGCGGGAACGTAGGCCTTACGGCAAAGACTTGAAGACGTCACCGATCAAGGTCAATTTGCGCGGCAGTGCGGCATTGCCGCTGTCGAGTTGCAGGGCTTTGCTGTAGGCCTGACCGGCCAGTCGGGCATAAACATCGCCCAGATTTTCATAAGCCGTTGCATAAGCCGGGTTGGCGCGGATCGCCATTTCGAGCGCTGCGCGCGCCTCGTCATACTGACCGTGCGCAGCCTGTAGCACCGCCAGGTTGTTGTAGGGCTCGGGCAGTTCGGGGTAGTCTTGCGTGAGGCTGGTAAAGGTGGCCATGGCCTCGGCCTGCTGGCCAAGATTGCGCTGAATCACGCCTTTGAGAAAGCGCATTTGGGGGTCGGCCGGCTTGGTCGCCAGGTGGCTTTCCACCTTGACCAGAGCCTCGGCAAACTTGTTGGCGCGCACCAGTTCACGGGTGTCCGAGTATTCGTCCGCCTGGCTTGCCAGCGCCAAAAAGGTGCCGGCAAGGATGAGACAACGCAGGGTTTTTCGTACGACGGAACGGGCGTGCTTCATGGGTGGGTGGGTCTGATGGGGTGGCTCGTCCTGCCTGCCCGCAGGTGTTGACAGGGCCTTATACTGACAAGAATTGTAGCCGACGGGGCTTTTTTTGGGGTGTTGGCCGGTCGCTACACGCCACGCTGCATGCGCCTGGTTTGCGCACCCCAACTGGCACTGCATTGACCCCTCCATTGGATTTGAACGACTCATGAGTTTGCGCATTTACAACACGATGTCTCGTGTGATTGAAGCTTTTACGCCGCTGCAAAGCGGCCATGTCCGCATGTATGTGTGCGGCATGACGGTGTATGACCTGTGCCATCTGGGCCACGCGCGGGCCATGGTAGCGTTTGATGTGGTGCAGCGCTGGCTCAAGCGCAGCGGCTTCCAGGTCACTTATGTGCGCAACGTGACCGATATTGACGACAAAATCATCAAACGCGCCCTGGAAAACGGTGAAACCATCCGCGCCCTGACCGACCGCATGGTGGCTGCCCTGCACCAGGACGCCGATGCGCTGGGCATCGAGCGCCCCACTCACGAGCCGCGCGCCACCGACTACGTACCGTCCATGCTCAAGCTCATCGGCCAGTTGCAGGACAAGGGGCTGGCTTATCAAAGTGGCGACGGCGACGTGAACTTTGCGGTGCGCAAATTCGACGGCTACGGCAAGCTCAGCGGCAAATCGCTTGACGAATTGCGCGCTGGCGAGCGTGTGGCCGTAACTGACGGCAAGACCGATCCGCTCGACTTTGTGCTGTGGAAATCGGCCAAACCGGCGGAACCCATTGATGCCAAATGGGGCAGCGTGTATGGCACCGGGCGACCGGGCTGGCACATCGAGTGCTCGGCCATGTGCGGCGAGCTGCTGGGCCAGACGGTTGACATTCATGGTGGTGGTGCCGACTTGCAGTTTCCCCACCATGAAAACGAAATAGCCCAAAGCGAAGGCGCCACCGGCCAGCCCTTGGCGCGCTTCTGGATGCACAACGGCTTTGTCACGCGCGACAACGAGAAGATGTCCAAAAGCCTGGGCAACTTTTTCACCATCCGCGAAATTTTGGCCCGCTTCGATGCCGAAACGCTGCGTTTTTTCATTGTGCGCGCGCACTACCGTAGCGCCCTGAACTACAGCGATGTGCACCTCGAAGACGCCCGTCAGTCACTCAAGCGCCTGTACACCGCGCTGGCGCTGGTGCCGCCTGACACAGTTGTTATCGATTGGACCGAACCCTTTGCAGCGCGCTTCAAGACTGCCATGGACGAGGACTTTGGCGCGCCTGAAGCCGTGTCCGTGCTGTTCGAGTTGGCTGGTGAAGTCAATCGAACCCGCTCGGGTGCGCTGTCGGGTGTGCTGAATGCGCTGGGCGGCTGCCTAGGGTTGCTTCAGCAAGATCCTCATGCGTTTTTGCAGTCGGGCGCGGCTCTGAGCGAAGCCGACATTACCCAGCGCATTGCCGAGCGGGCGGCGGCCAAGGCCGCCAAAAACTTTGCTGAGGCTGACCGCATTCGCCAAGAGTTGCTGGCGCTGGGCATCGTGCTGAAAGACGCGGCCAGCGGCACCACTTGGGAAGTTACCAAATGATGGTGCTGTCATGATGACTGCTGTAGAAAATTGTCCGACGCCTTCTTATTGGGCGGACGCCTGCAAGCATCTGGTGAAAAAAGACCGCGTCATGAAGCGGTTGATCCCGAAATTCGGCAAGACCTGCCTGCAAAGCCGGGGCGATGCCTTTGCCACGCTGGCGCGCAGCGTGGTCGGTCAGCAAATTTCGGTCAAAGCGGCGCAAACCGTGTGGGACCGATTCGCTGGACTAACGCCCACGATGACCCCCGCGCAGGTGCTCAAGCTCAAGATCGACGACATGCGCTCGGCGGGTTTGAGTGCGCGCAAGGTGGAATACCTGGTCGACCTGGCGATTCACTTTGACGGTGGTTTGGTGCGCGTTGACGACTGGACGGCGATGGACGACGAGGCCATCATCGCCGAACTGGTGGCCATTCGTGGCATTGGCCGCTGGACCGCCGAGATGTTTCTGATTTTTCACCTGATGCGCCCCAATGTGTTGCCGCTGGACGATGTTGGCCTGATCAACGGCATCAGCAAAAGCTATTTCTCGGGCGAGGCCGTCAGCCGCAGCGAAGCGCGTGAAGTGGCGCTGGCCTGGGCGCCATACCGCACCGTGGCAACTTGGTATATTTGGCGCTCGTTGGATCCGGTGCCGGTGGAATACTGATCTGTTTTTTTAAATTTGAAAATGTCCGTCATTGCGAGCGAAGCGCGGCAATCCAGGATGCCTGGGGCCATGGGTTGCCACGTCGCTGGCGCTCCTCGCAATGACGGGTCTTATTGCAATGGTGGGCGACAAAGATGTTCGCAAGCATTCAATCCCCCGATCGTTTAACAGGAGCCCATCATGGCTAAAAAAACCTTCCTCGATTTCGAGACCCCGATCGCCGAGCTGGAAAACAAGATTGAAGAGCTGCGCTACGTGCAGACCGAGTCGGCGGTCGATATTTCGGCTGAAATCACCCAGTTGGCCAAGAAAAGCCAGCAGCTCACCAAAGACATCTACAGTGACCTGACGCCCTGGCAAATCACCAAGATTGCGCGCCACGCCGAGCGCCCCTACACGATGGACTATGTGAACGAGCTGTTCACCCATTTTGTCGAGCTGCATGGTGACCGGCACTTTGCCGACGACCTCAGCATCGTCGGCGGACTGGCGCGTTTCAACGGCACGCCGTGCATGGTGATCGGCCAGCAAAAGGGCCGCGACACCCGCGAGCGTGCCAGCCGCAACTTTGGCATGAGCAAGCCCGAGGGCTACCGCAAAGCCTTGCGGCTGATGAAAACTGCCGAAAAGTTCAAGCTGCCGGTGTTCACCTTTGTCGATACGCCCGGCGCCTACCCCGGCATCGAAGCCGAAGAGCGCGGCCAGGCCGAAGCCATCGGTCGCAACATCTTCGAGATGGCGCAGCTTGAGGTGCCGATCATCGTCACCATCATCGGCGAGGGTGGCTCGGGCGGCGCGCTGGCGATTTCGGTGGGCGACCAATTGCTGATGCTGCAGTATTCGATTTACTCGGTGATCAGCCCCGAGGGTTGCGCCTCCATTTTGTGGAAAACCTCCGACAAGGCGCAGGAGGCTGCCGACGCGCTGGGCATCACCGCGCACCGCCTGAAAGCCCTGGGCGTGATCGACAAGATCGTCAACGAGCCGGTGGGCGGCGCGCAGCGCGACCCCAAACAAATGGCGGCTTTCCTCAAGCGCGCCTTGACCGAAGCGTACCGCCAGGTCAGCGACCTCAAGGTGGCAGACTTGCTGGCGCGGCGCTACGAGCGGCTGCAAAGCTATGGCCGCTTCACTGACACCAAGACCACAGGCAAATAACCTCTCTACCTCGTCGTTGCGAACGAAGTGACGCAATCCATGACCTCCGACTGCATGGACTGCCGCGCTTCGCTCGCAGTGACGGAGCTCCCGTTCAAGGTTTGTGTATGGTATCGGGCCGATTCAGTGGGTTTGCCATGACGCAGTCCGTTGAGCAGGCCATGGCTGCCTTTCAACCAGCCTTGCCACTGGCCGTAGCCTACAGCGGCGGTGCCGATTCCACTGCGCTGCTGCTGGCCTGCGCACGCCGATGGCCGGGTCAGGTGACGGCGGTGCATGTGCACCACGGCCTGCAGGCAGCGGGCGACGACTTCGAGCGCCATTGCCGGGCCTTTTGTGAGCGGCTGCAGGTGCCGTTGGTGGTGCAAAAAGTCGATGCCCGCCATGCCTCGGGGCAAAGCCCTGAAGCCGCCGCGCGCCACGCCCGCTACCGGTCCATCGAGGCGCTGGCGCAGCATGGACCCGTTGCCTTTCAAGCCGTCCAAACCATCGCCATCGCACAGCACGCCGATGACCAGGTCGAAACCCTGTTGCTGGCGTTGAGCCGCGGTGCCGGCCTGCCGGGCCTGAGCGCCATGCCAGCGCAGTGGCAGCGCGCCGGCCTGACCTGGTGCCGCCCCTTGCTGCAGGTCAGCAGCGCGGCGATACGGGCCTGGCTTAAGGCGCAGGGTACAGACTTCATCGAAGACCCCAGCAATGTCGATGAACGCTTTACCCGCAACCGCATTCGAGCGCGTCTTATGCCCCCACTGCAAGCCTGTTTTCCCCAATTTCGAGACACTTTTGCCCGCAGCAGCCGCCACGCGGCGCAGGCGCAAGCCCTGCTGCAGGAGGTGGCGGCTGAAGACCTGAAGCGCATCGGCGTGCCGCCCGACATCAAAGCCATGCAAACCTTAAGCCGTCCGCGGCTGGTCAATCTGCTGCGCCACTGGCTGTTGAGCGTGTACCAGGCCACACCGGCTGCCGCGCAACTTGATGAATTGACAGCGCAACTCGAGGCCTGCCGCACCCGTGGCCACCAGTTGCACATCAAGGTGGGGCAGGGCTTTTGTGTCAGGCGCGGAAAAACCCTTGATTGGTACAATCCGCAGCTTTTGCAACCCACCTCGACCCCTTCATGTCCTTGATTGTTCACAAATACGGCGGTACCTCGATGGGCTCAACCGAGCGCATCAGCAATGTCGCCAAACGCGTCGCCAAATGGGCGCGCGTCGGCCACCAGATGGTGGTGGTGCCCAGCGCCATGAGTGGCGAAACCAACCGTTTGCTGGCTTTGGCCAAGGAACTCGCGCCGTCCACCCTGACCGACGCTTACAGCCGCGAACTCGACATGCTGGCCGCCACCGGCGAGCAGGCATCGAGCGCCTTGCTGGCCATTGCGCTGCAGGCCGAGGGCCTGGAGTCGGTGAGCTACGCGGGCTGGCAGGTGCCCATTCGCACCAACAACGCCTACACCAAGGCTCGTATTGAATCCATTGACGACAAACGCGTGCGCGCCGACCTTGCGGCCGGGCGGGTTGTCATCGTGACTGGTTTCCAGGGCCTGGACGAATCAGGCAACATCACCACGCTGGGCCGCGGCGGCTCTGACACCTCGGCCGTGGCCGTGGCGGCGGCCATGAAAGCCGATGAATGCCTGATCTACACCGACGTCGATGGCGTGTACACCACTGACCCACGCGTGGTGCCCGAGGCGCGCCGTCTGGAAACGGTGAGCTTTGAGGAAATGCTGGAGATGGCCTCCATGGGCTCCAAGGTGCTGCAGATTCGCTCAGTCGAGTTTGCCGGCAAATACAAGGTCAAACTGCGTGTGCTCTCGAGCTTCACGCCGTGGGATATCGACATCAACACTGAGGCCGCCAGCGGCACCCTGATCACTTTTGAGGAAGACGAAAACATGGAGCAAGCCATCGTTTCAGGCATCGCGTTCAGCCGCGACGAGACCAAAATTTCTGTGCTGGGCGTGCCCGACAAGCCCGGCATTGCCTACCAGATTCTGGGTGCCGTGGCTGATGCCAACATCGAAATCGACATGATCATCCAGAACATCAGCAAGGGTGGTTTGACCGACTTCAGTTTCACCGTGAACCACGGTGACTACGCCAAGACCATGGATTTGCTGAAAAACGTGGTGATGCCCAAGCTCGGCGCTGAGGAAGTGGTGGGCGATACCAAGATATGCAAGGTCTCCATTGTGGGCATCGGCATGCGCAGCCATGTGGGCGTGGCCAGCACCATGTTCCGCGTGCTCAGCGAAGAAGGCATCAACATCCAGATGATTTCCACCTCCGAGATCAAGACGTCGGTGGTGATCGACGAAAAATACATGGAGCTTGCCGTGCGCGCGCTGCACAAGGCATTTGGTCTGGATCAGGCGCCAGCCTGAAACAAGCCCCAAGTCGTGACATAATCGCGGCTCTGATTTTCAGGAAACGTGACCGAGTGGCCGAAGGTGCTCCCCTGCTAAGGGAGTATGGGGTGTAGAGCCTCATCGAGGGTTCGAATCCCTCCGTTTCCGCCAAACCTAAAAAACCTTTGCAAAACAACAACTTGCAAGGGTTTTTTTTCGCCTGTCCCAAGTTGATATGAAGATTTTAGGACAGAAAAACACCCTAAAACATCGTTCAAATGTCCCCGAGTGTCCCCGTTTTGTCCCCGCACTGTCCCCGTTTTGTCCCCGTACTTGCCTTTTTAGTGTCCCCGTTTTGTCCCCGTTTGTAAGTTTTGACTGAGATCCAAGTTTTTTGAGGGCAATGCGGATTTTTTGACGATGCTTTCAGCCCGCGCTCTATTCTTTGAACCAAGCCAATCCTGCAAAGCGCCCGGCTTGTCTTGTCCCATTCGGGTAACGATCGCTATCGCAACACCACCGCTTGGTTTGAACTCATTGGGGATGCCGTTCGACAACCCCAGCCGTGGGGCTAACCCCTGGACGACGCTCAAACGGACTGCCAAAACAAAGTCGCTCCGCTTTGTTCGCCTTTGTCAGTCCGTTTCAGCCCAGCAGAAAGATTCAGTCACGTGTCCGAATGGTCAGGAGATTGACGCAATCTTGGTCAATTCAAAAAATTCTCTGCGAATTGACCAAAACCCAGCCAAGCTTGCAAGGCACCCGGTTTGCCTAATGCCACCCCGACAACGATCGTTGTCGCAATATCCGAAAGGATGATCCAACTCATTGGGGATGTCATTCGACAACCCCAGCCGTGAGGCTAACCCCTGGGCGACGCTCAAACGGACTGTCAAAACAAAGTCGCTCCGCTTTGTTTGCCTTGTCAGTCCGTTTCAGCCCAACAGCCAAACTCACCACAGGCGCGTCCCTATTTGCGACGCACCCGTATGGGCTATCCGCCGTCGTGGCGGATAGTCGATTGGAGATGCAAATGAAAACTATGTCTGGCATGGCTCGGTCGGTCAGCATGACTACCGTCGTTGCGATGACACGGCGCGCTCAAAGCGTACAGCGCGGTGAACTGTCGCGTGGTCTTTTTTGATCATGCCGCGTTCGACGTTCTTGAAACTCAGGGTTTCGCCTGACGAGGCGGAGCGCTTCAACGCGCGCGCAGCATCGCTGGGTGTCAGTGTGTCGCAGATGATCCGCGACACCGCCTTGCATGGCGCCGTTTATGTCACCGTTGACAGAGCTCAGGCCGGCTACGAATTTCG
>Ga0210044_10006038_pt1 | contig 16106 bp, 14 predicted proteins | sample CryGey13umfilter_2_FD_183959 | JGI IMG/M metagenome (GOLD analysis project Ga0210044, IMG submission 183959) | Groundwater microbial communities from aquifer in Utah, USA - Crystal Geyser 4/9/14 3 um filter (SPAdes) (version 2) | ecosystem: Environmental > Aquatic > Deep subsurface >...
GAAGATTTCGTGAAAAAATTTGGTCAATTATCTGCATCCAAAACAAATCCCAGTGTTATCAAGGCTTTTCATTATCATGAAAAACAAGATGATATCTGGTTTTTTCCTTGTGGAAATGCTAAAGTTGTCCTTCATGACCTAAGGGAAAATTCAAAAACCAAGGGCATAACCGAAGTTTTTATGATGGGAGAGGATAACCCCGGGTCACTTCTTATTCCAAAAGGCGTGGCACATGGTTATCAGGTTTTAGGAACCGAGCCGGTAATTATTACTTATTTAACAACGGAATCCTATGACCCCCAAAGTCCCGACGAAAAACGTATAGAATGGGATGATCCGAAAATTGGTTTTGACTGGAGTATTAAAAACAGATAAATAACGCGTCATTCCGGATTTAATCCGGAATCTCCTCATTAAGAAAAAAATGTAAAATAATTAAGGGACAAAATCATGAAATATTTAATTACCGGCGGACATGGCCAGTTAGGAAATGGTTTAAGGAAAATTTTACCGGCAAGCGAATCATTTTTTACTGATGTTGGGGAGTTAGATGTAACCGACAAAGATGCGGTTTTAGAAATGGTTCAAAAAGAAAAACCGGAGTTTATTTTGCATTGCGCTGCTTTAACAAACGTGGATGGTTGTGAAGATCGTCCGGAATTGGCCGATAAAATTAACAACCAATCAGTAGAATATTTTGCCAAATCGGCAAATAAGGTTGGAGCAACTTTGATTTACATAAGTACCGATTATGTCTTTGACGGAAACAATACCGAACCTATTAAAATTGATGAAAAACCAAATCCGCAGAGTGTTTATGGTAAAACAAAATTAGCCGGAGAAGAGGAAGCTAAAAAGGCGAATAAGCACTATATTATTAGAACGGCTTGGGTTTATGGCGACGGACACAACTTCATAAAAACCATGCTAAAACTTTCTGAAACAAGATCTGAAATTAAGGTAGTTGATGATCAAATTGGTAGGCCAACTTCGGCAGACGATTTAGCTAAGGCAATGTTTCAAATTACCGAAAAGAACTTGCCTTATGGGACATATCACTTTACAAACGATGGTGAACCAATTTCCTGGGCCCAATTTGCGGCCAAAGTATTTGAGTTATCCGGCAAAAGCACCAAAGTAATTCCTATTTCAACCGATGAATATCTTGCTATGAATTCGGGCAAAAGAATTGCTTCACGACCAGCCTATTCAGTCTTAAATCTTTATGAAACAAAAGAAGTAGGATTTTATATCCGAGATTGGAAAGAGGCATTGAGAGATTACTTAAGTAAAGCATGAATAAAGCGCTCAAAAACCGGACGCTAAATAGAAAAAGTATAAATGTTGTTTTGTTATTACTTTTGGTGTTTATTATTTTGGGTGCAGTGTTTTGGGTTTTGAATATTGATTATGAGCCCAAATATGGTGACACGGTAGAATATTGGCAACTATCAAAAACACTCCAAGTTGATTCATGGAGAACGCTTGCGTATCCTTTGATTCTTCGTTTTTTTTCCAGCATGCCTTTTGTAAGTCCCTTAATTCCACTCTATATAATGCAGACAGTTGTGAGTTTTTTGGCGGCATATTATCTTTTTTTAACTTTGGATACAGTAAATGAAAACTCTCCGCAGCAAGCTGACGGAGTATTTACCCTAAGAGAGAATAAAAGGAAAATGGGAAGAATAAATTCAAATGCACTTTTTCTTTCTTTGTTGCTGATTATAATTCCCATTATCAATCATTTCAATTTAACTGTTTTGACCGATTCTTTAGCGGCCAGTCTTTTTGTGATTTCGATTGTAGCTATGGCGAGGATTTTTGTTCTTGAAGAGATCTCAAAAATAACATTATTAATTGCATCTATTAATCTTTGTGGCTCTGTTTTTCTTAGAACCGAAAGGTTTGTTTATTTTCTGGTTCTATGTTTGTTTTTACTTTTTTGGAACATAGCGGTTAAGAGTCAAAAAAAAGTAATAATTTCATTGTTTTTTGTTTTAATTATCCTTGGTTCAAATCAAATAAATCAGTTAACACAGACAAGCGATTTGGGTCGTCCAAAGGTGTCAATCGCCTTTGCTTTATTCGAGAGAACAGCTCAGGGACATTTTGCAGAACTTTTGCCAAAAATGCCTTCAGTAATGAGGAACAGAATATCCATTGATCTTGCTAAGCTTTGGGACACTGATCCTAATTTTTCTATAGTTATTGGTGCAAATTTAAACGATCAAGCTGGGAAAGAAGCAATGATCCAAGGTTCTATAATAGCCTTGTCTAATAATTTTTTTGATATTTTAAAGAAAAGTTTTATTGATTTTCTTGAATATCTTTTTGCCCCTTTAAATTATGCAAGAGAAAGTTTTTGGCCAAAAAAAGATCCGACTTCGTGGACTAATTCTAGAATGGATGGCAACCATCCAGCTTTTGTAGCATTTTATCGGAATTCATCCTCTTTTATTTTAGGAGTAATATTATTAATATCTGTCTTTATTATCAAAAATATCTTTAAATCTAGCGCAGGGTTAAAAAGTGTATTTGTTTTTTGGAGTTTTTGCTTAATATTATTTTCTTTATTTTTTGCCAGTCGAACAAGTCTGGATTCTCATATTAGATATGCTTTGCCGGTTTACTTTCTTGAATTTGGAGTCTTATTTTGGATTAGTCAGCAGCATTTGGCGAAAACTATTTCAGTTGTCCCTGAATATCTAAAACTAAAGCCTAAAAAGTAGTGCAAGTTTCATCGGGAAGGGTAAAGTAGAAAGTATAACTGTGTCGGTGATTGCAGAATGATGTCATGCAAGTATTCCACCTATAAAAAAGGTTGCTGAAAATTTATATGTCTTGATTCGTTATATGCTGGAGCAATAGCAACGATCACTCCTCTATATTTATAAACTATTTATGGTATCGGATATAATTTGAATTTCTTCATCAGTTAATGCTGGGTGTATTGGAAGAGAAATTACTTTTCTTGAAACTTCGTGGGCAACCGGAGTATCTTCTGGGGAGTAGCCCATTTTCTTATAAAATGGTTGTTCATTAATACAGATTGGATAATGAATGCCGGTTCCTATCCCTTTCTCATCCAGAGTTTTAATTACGTTTTCACGGTCATTAGTGGTAATTGTAAACTGATGAAAAACATGCTCATAACCATCTTCTACTTGAGGTAAATTAACCTTTTTGCTATTAATAGTTTTAGTTAGTTTTGCTGCGTTATTTTGTCTTTTTTTGTTAAAATCTGGAAGTTTTTTAAGCTGCTCTCTGCCAATTGAGGCATGAATATCGGTCATTCGTAAATTATGTCCAAGAATTTCATGATGATATCTTATTTTCATGCCGTGGGCTCTGAGCATAAGAGCTTTTTCATAAACACTTTTATCTTTAAAAGTTACGATACCGCCCTCGCCAGTAGTCATATTTTTTGTGGGATAAAAAGAAAAACAAGCGGCATCACCAAAACTACCGACTGATTTACCATTAATTTTGGCACCGTGTGCCTGACAAGCATCTTCAATTACTTTTAGGTTATATTTTTTGGCAATGACCATAATTTTTTCCATTTCGGCTGGGTAGCCATAAAGGTGAACAGGAATGATAGCTTTTGTTTTTTTTGTGATTTTATTTTCGATTTTTGCTGGATCAATGTTATACGTTTCAGCTTTAATGTCGGCAAAAATTGGCTTTGCGCTTGCATACAAAATGCTGTTTGAAGAAGCAATAAAAGAAAATGGAGTAGTGATAACTTCATCACCACCACCAATGTTTAGTGCCATTAGGGCAAGCCAAAGGGCAGTTGTCCCCGATGTGGTAGTAACGGCATATTTAGCCCCCACAAACTTAGCAAATTCTTTTTCAAAAGCTTCTACTTCTGGTCCTTGTGCTAAGCACCCAGAGTCTAAAACTCTTAAAACAGCGGCTTTTTCTTCCTCGCCAATTAGGGGTTTTGCAATTGGAATCATTAATTACTCCTTTATTAAAAAGTCTTGAGAGATTATTTCGGTTCGGCCTGAATATCTAGCACAAAGGCCCAGAGCAGCATTTCAAACCCCATTAAAAAGGGGATTACTGACAGCATAACCGTTCCGGTGTTAGTTATAACTCCGGAAAAATGAGAATGTTTCCAAGAAACCAGTCCAAAGATAAGGCCCCATGAAGTGAAAATTGTTCCAAAAAAGAAAAACAGGAAAATCGGGTGGAACCCTCTAATTACATACTTTCGGAAAATTCTCCTAAAAAATCCCTTGAATAAAAACCAGCTAAAAGAGGGAACGATTTTCCAGATTTTCATAGAAGATGCTTCTTCGCCATATAGCGCTGGAATTGGTATATCTTTAACTCTTGCGTCAATAATATTGAGATTGATTAATAGATCGTTTTCATAAGCAAAGCGCTTGGTGATTCTATTAAAATCTATTTTTTCAAAGGCCCTGAAGCTTTGCGCTGAATAGCCATTTTGAGGATCGAAAATAGACCAATATCCAGAAGCAATTTTATTCATAAAGGAGAGTACGATGCTGCCAAAAATACGATGGAAAGGCATACCATGTAGGCTGTCTCTAGAGAAGAATCGATTACCTTTAGTAAAGTCACATTTATCTTCAATGATGGGATCTAAAAGCTTAGGTAGATATTTAGGATCGCATTGGTCATCTCCAGCCATAGTTACGATAATATCAGCTTTAATTTTCTTGGCTTTTTCTGCGCCTTTGCAAACAGAGCCACCAACTCCTATGTTATTTTCATTTTTTATATAAATAACTCGATTATCCCCAGTTTTTATTATTGCGTCTTCCGTTTTGTCGTGACTGCCGTCATTTATTATGATCATGTTATCTATAAAGGCTGGCATTTTCTGAATTACTTTGCCAATAAGTTTTTCTTCATTGTAGGCTGGGATGACAGCGACAATCTTATTATTTCTATACATTTAGCCTCCTTATACTTTGCAGATAATGTAAATCTCAGCAGCGATTTCGGGGTATTTTGCGCCGAGGTGTGAGTAAGCTTTAAGATTGTTATTGTTAATTAATTTAAGCATGGTATTGTTCGGAAAAGGCTTAATAAATATACCTCCCTCTTCTATGACTTCTAAGCCTGCTTTTGTAATATCTTTTTTTAAAAGTCCAAGATCATAAACTCTTTTATGCCCAATAGATCGATCGGCGTCATTAAGCTCGTATTCATTTTTAAGAGTACCCATTAGAACTCCTGCTTGGCGATGAATAGACATTGCATTAGGTACATCAATAATCATTATTCCATCTTTTTTAAGAAAGGTTTTGGTGTCTTTAAGAACAATAATTGGATTATCAACATGTTCTAAAATATGGCCCAGATAAATGACGTCAAATCGCTCCTTAGTTTTAAAATGCTCGAAATAAGAACAAACAAATTCAACTTTTCTATCTTTAATATTAGCTTTCGCCTGTTTAATTAAGCGACCGGAGCCATCAACACCCACAACCCGTTTGAAATTTTGCAGAAGAATTTTCGTGCCTTCGCCATCAGCACAACCGAGTTCTAGGCAGGAATCTCCTTTAAAAAAACGCTGTAAAGTATCATAGCGTTCTTTAATGAGTACGCTATTAAACCCATCCTTAGTTGAAAATTCAAATTGATCTAATTCGTTCATTTACATAAGCTCCATTAATGTTGTTAAAATCATTTAATGCTCTTAATTATAACAGTATCAACCTTGGCTAGTCTACCTGATAAGCGGTCTTCCTCTGTGTTACCAATAAATAGCACATCTTTTTGTTCTAGATTAATCTGATTTATGAGCTTTTTTAAGTCAGCGCCTGTTGGTTTTGGCTCTGTGCAAGTTTCCTTAGAAATAATTATTTCCGGTTTCTTTGTTAAATTTTTTTTTACAAAAGCTCTGACGCATTTTTCTGAATTCATAGAATAGATAGCGATTTTGTGATCAGAATTCTCAATAAGCTGGATGAGTCTATGGTTGACAACGTAATTTTTTTCTTCAAGTTCGTATCTTTCTATAGATCGTAAAAGTTTTTGATGCAATTTAGTGCCAAAGCTTTTTTTAATTTCCAAAAGTTTTTGATTTAAAGGTGAGAACTGAGTCAATTCTCCAGTGTCTTCTAAAAATAAACTTTCTAGTTCTTTTCTTAAGTTAACCCAGTCAACATTAAGGTCCACAAGTGTTCCGTCAAGATCTAAAACAATCAATTTATATGAGCGAGTTAATTTATTAAATTCTTTTTGAAGTCCAACCATTGTTTTTCACCAGTTTATATCCCATGTCAATCATTCTTACCCACCAGTAGTCTTCAGGTACAGCATTGTATTGTGGTAGCTTGGGTAGTTTTTCTCCGTAAGCCATTCTAAGTAAATAGTAAGGCATATTTGAATCAGCGTGAGCAAAAAAATTACTTGTAGTAAAAAACCTTCCGGCATTAACTTCTGTTAAGCAAACCTTGCCTTCTACATTTTCTTTCATGTCGGCACAAAAAACTCCTGTAGCATTTGGGTCCACAGATTTTATGGCTTTTGTTGCCATATCGTTAACATCTTTTCGGTGAACTGTCTTGGCAATAGATGGAGAAGATGTTTGGCCGCTTGGTGTTAAATGACCAAAAATGTACTCAACTCTTTCCCTTGCTTGAGAAGTAACTAATTTACCATTTTCCCATATGCTTTGAAAAGCGAATTCTTTCCCCGGTAAAAATTCACTGATCATAAAATCATTCCATGTGAGATCTTTCATCTCTTGCCAGTAATTAATCCATGATTTTGCTTGAGCGATTGTTTTAACGGGTAGGCTTGCTTTGGAACCCGCTCCCCGAACAGCGCGTAACCAAATCTTCTCATGGTTTATAAGTAGTTTTTGCATGTTTGTCTCAAGATCTTTCTCTGATGTAATATAATACGCTTCGGGAACTTGAACATTATTTTTCTTCCAAACCTCATTACATTTCATTTTGTTTGCAAAAGTTTCCAAAACTTGATGTTCGGGAAGGAATGTTTTGGCTTTTATTTTGTGTCTGTTTTGACTTATAACCATGACCTCCGTGTCAGGTTGAGCGTGAACAAAGTCAATTGATTCTTTTTGAATAATTTTGTTTAGAGTTAGTATATAACTCGGATCAGAGCATCGAGGAACAACATATCTTCTATCAACGGGAGAGAGCTCCAGATGGTATGGTTTCGTGTCAACGCCAACAATATAAAAATCTTCTGGGGCGATTCGAAGCGAGTCTATAAAATTAAACGCGGCCGAACCACCAGCTCCGGTTATTAATATTCTCTTCATTACTTCCTCCCGTTTATAATTTCAATTGATTTTAAGGCAATATTTAAAGCTTTAAGTCCGTCTTCTCCAGGTGTATGAACCGGTTTATTATTTGCAACGGAATTAATAAAAGACTCAAGTTCAGCTCTTAGAGGTTCTTTTTGTTTAATTTTTATATCTTGTTTTTCTGGCTCACCAAATTTAATGACGAAATCGCCGAAGTTATCAGCAACTTTTGAATAGTTGCTATAAAATAATTGAAGTTTTTGGGTAATATAATTTAGCTCGGCGTAGCCTTTAGTGCCGGTAACGCTAATATTTCTGATTTTTATTGGAGTAATCCAGTTTACTTGGACAAAACCGCTAATATTACCGTATTTCATAAAGATTTCTGCATAGTCCTCTCTATTATCCAAGATTGCTTTACCGCCGTTACCATCAATCGCATTTGGTTCTCGTTCTAAGAGAAGGTTAATAATATCTATATCGTGGACGGCGAGATCAATAATAACGTTAGCATCTTTGATTTGTGGCGGGAAAATACCAACCCTTTTTGAGGTGATAGATGTTATTTCACCGAGCCTTCCTTCATTGATAATCTCTTTAAGTCTTATGACCCCGGGGTTGAATCTTTCTATGTGTCCAATCATAAGTTTTGCTTTATTTGTTTTAGCGCATTTTATAAGTTCATGGGCCTCGTTTGCAGTACTTGAAATAGGTTTTTCAATCAAAGCATGAATTCCTTTGCCCAACACTTCCATGCCGACTTCATGATGATATTTGCTTGGAACGACCACCGAAACTGCCTGAATATCTTCCCTATCTAGCATTTCGTTATAGCTTTCATAAAACTTGCAATTATAATTTTTAGATATTTCATTCCCCAATTCTTTATTAATGTCCGCAATTGCAATAAGCTTGCTATTTTTTATTTCAAAATAGTTTCTTGCATGGTGCTTCCCCATATTGCCAATGCCAATGACAGCGGTCCTTACCTTTTCCATATTATTAGAAGGACTCCAAGTAGAATTAATGGTATTCCTAAATAATTAGTCAAGTTGGCAGTTTCCTTAAAGACAAAATGAGAAATTAGAAAGCTAAAAATTATAGCAAAAGAAACAATAGATATCTGGACGGCATAAAAGGAGTAATTAGAAAACATCCATAAATAAATTAATGTAGCGATAATATATAGGAAAGCTCCCGAAATAAAATGAAGAGAAAACAGAACCTTTATAGCTGCTTGGAAAAGTGTAAGGCCATTTTTTGTATATTCTGGAAAATTGTTAGTGCTGGTTTTCCACAACGATTGAGCGGTAGCAAGTAACAAAGCGGTAATAGCGGAGAAAATGTATAGCATTGTTGTCCTTTAAAGTAAAATATTAATCAGATTATATTATAATCGATAATGTCCTTACTATCAAGGAAAAGATTATTTAAAGAGATTTAGAAAAAAGGGCGAATATTTTTGGAGATATCGGGACGAACGGATTGACAACAGTACATAGCGTCCTATAATATGATAATGGATGTTTGCGATATATGGGGGTAAAAATGGGGGACGTTATTAATAATAGTATTATAAGAACAAGATATCGGTTTATTTTATTTATATCAGTTTTTATATTTGGTTTAGTTGTTTTTATGCTTCCAGCTAAGGCGGAAGCGGCTTTTAATGCTAGCTACATAATCCCCGATGATCAATTTATTGCTATCTCGTCAATGACCGAAAATCAAATTCAGGAATTTTTGGTTGCCAAGGGTGGCTCTTTAGCTACTTATGTGGAGACAAAAGATTCGTGGATTGGTCCTAATTCTTATCAATATCCAACCGGATGCCCGTCTGATAATTGTGTTAATGCTAAAGGAATGAAAGCTTCTGCGATTCTTTATAAAGTTGCAAATTGGTATGGACTTAATCCGCAAGTTATTTTAGTAACTTTACAAAAAGAGCAGAGTCTAATAACTTTGCCCTTAAGCTTGCCAGACGATCAATGGCGCTTAAATTCTGCTATGGGTTATGGATGTCCTGACTCTGGAGGGTGCAGTGATGCTTATAAAAGTTTTTCTCTTCAAACTGATTGGGCTTCTTGGCAATTGAGGTGGAATATGGACAAAGCAAATTCTCAAGACACGGCCCAAAGAGCAAAGGTGGCTCCTTACTATACTGGAAATACAATTACAATTGATGGCGTTGCTACCTTAATTGGGAACGGTGCCACAGCGTCTCTTTATAGATACACGCCTCATTTTCATGGTAATGAGAATTTCTATAGTATTTATAGTTCTTGGTTTATGCCTTATTTATATGAGTTTGTGTCTGCGATTAATCCTCCCTCCAATATGTCAGTTGGCGCTAGGGCAAATGTAAGTATAATATTAAAAAATGTTGGTAGTGCAACGTGGAAATCTGATGAAATTGAAAAAACAAGTCCTTTTAGAATGGAAATTTTATCCGGATCCTCTGTTTTTTACGATAGCGCTACTTGGATAGAGCCTACCAGAATCAAAATGACCACAACAACAGTTGCTCCGGGAGAAATGGCGACTTTCGATTTTTGTGTTAAGGCAAATTCTAACCCTGGTTATTATGTAATGAAATTGGTGCCGACAGTAGAAAATGTCGTACGTTTACCAGATTATGGTATGACATTCGGGACAAATATTCCCGAATGGCTGTCTTATGAATTAGTGTCAACTGTCTATCCACCAGCCACGTTATCCGTTGGGTCAACAGCTAATGTGAAAATTGTCCTAAAAAACAAGGGCAGTGCAGCATGGTTGTCTGATAAGCTAGATCCTTCTTTCCGTCCTTTTAGGCTTGAAGTAATTTCAGGCGCATCTTCTTTTTACGATAGCGCTACTTGGATAGGGCCGGCTAGGATTAAAATGACTAATGATATTGCTGGTTACAATCAGTTGGCTACCTTTAATTTTTCTATTAAGGCTCCAACTATTCCAGGCAATTATTCTATGCGCATGGTGCCGGTTATTGAAAACTTGAGTAGATTTAAGGATATAGGGATGAATTTTAAGGTTACTGTTCCACAAAAATATTTATATGAGTTAGTCTCAGCAATTAATCCACCATCAACTATGTTGGCAGGTGCTAAAGCCGATGTTAGAATAATTCTTAAAAATACAGGATCAGTTACGTGGAAGTCAGATGAGATCGAAAAAACGACCCCATTTCGCTTAGAAGTAATTTCAGGCGCATCTTCTTTTTACGATAGCGCTACTTGGATAGAGCCTACCAGAATCAAAATGACCACAGCAACAGTTGCTCCGGGAGAAATGGCGACTTTCGATTTTACTCTAAAAGCAAGCTCTAATCTCGGAACCTATTGTATGCGCTTTTTGCCGACACTTGAAAATGTAAGTCGTTTTGCTGATATTGGTATGGTTTTTACTGTGAAAGTAAATTAAAATAATATCGATGAATCTTCGTAAAGTTAACCCCAATAGAGAATACGATAACAAATCTGGCCTTCTTGTCTTTGATAAAAAAACGATTTTTTTTCTAGGTTTTTGCTTTTTTGCCTTCGTCTTATTAGTTTTTTTAAAAATACATGGATCGTCAATTCCAATTTGGAATCAATTGGTGGTAGATAGTCCAAGTAGCAATGGGCTTATTGCCGGTTTGCCGAGGGGGACGCGTAGCGACGAATGGGTTGTTTCAACCCCTTTCACATTATCTCAGCTTAAACACAGCCCTGTATTGCCCTTAGAAAACGAGTCTCTGGGAGAAGGAAAAGTTCCTTTGCTCATGAATCTTCCAACTAACCACCTAACTTCTGTTTTGAGGCCTCAGTTATGGGGATACTACTTTTTAAGCCCTGAAAGGGGTTTTGCTTTTTATTGGAATTTTAAAATATATGGACTAATAGTTAGCTTTTTCTTATTACTGATGATTCTTACCAGAAATAATTTTTGGCTTTCAGTCTTGGGTTCCGGTTGGCTTTTGTTCTCGAGCTATATTCAGTGGTGGTTATCTTGTGCGGCTACTGAATTAATTATTAGTTTTTGTTGTATCTTTATTGCGGGGGCCTACATTCTTTTTAGCAAAAATAGAAATGCTATTATTTTAAATTCTGTAATAATGATTATTTTTTTATTGAATTTTATTTTAGTTTTATATCCGCCTTTCCAGATCCCTTTAGTTTATTTACTTTTAGTATTATTTGCTGGCTTATTTTTTCAGCATTATTCTGTTGAAGACATAAAAAAATTTTTGGGTTATAGAATTTTCGTGATTTCTTCAGTAGGGGCTTTAACGGGATATATTTTATTTGGATTCTACATTGATGCACGTCAGACCATTGTCTATATAATGAACACTGTTTATCCCGGAAAAAGAAGATCGGTAGGAGGAGGAATATCCATTATTAAATATTTTTCGGGATTTTTTAATTTTTTCATGACAGAAAATAAACTCCCGAAGTTTTTCAATAATGCTTCTGAGGCGAGCAATTTTTTGATGCTTTATCCAGTTGCTATTGTAGGCTATTCAATTAATTATTTTAAGAAGCGCAAGAACAATACTCTAGAAATTCTTGTTGCAGCCTATATAGCTATACTCTCGATCTATATGATTTATGGTTTTCCGGAAATAATATCAAAATTAACCCTGTTTAGTTTCTCAACTAGCCAAAGAGGATTTCTTGCTCTTGGGATTGCCAACATAATACTATGCATCCTTTATTTAAATAATAAGAAATACGTAAAAACTAATAAAGTTGAGGCGTTAATGATATTTTTCATAGTAATGGCAGCAACCCTTTTGTTTGGCCTTGTTCTAAGGGAACATACTGCGTTATTCTTTCGATACCGCCAAATTGCAATGGTTTCTCTTCTTATTTCTACTATCTCGACTTTTCTTTTTTATAAGAACAGCCTGTTGTTTGCGATATTTTTAATGCCGGCAATTATTGCTTCAAATATTTTAATTAATCCAATTTCTATCGGACTTAAACCAATTTTTGATAAAAAAATTTCAAATGTAATTGCGGATAAAAATCAAAACAAGGCAACAAAATGGGCAGTATATGGTGATCGCTTGAGGCCTAATTTCTTTATTGCCAATGGCGCTAACGTCTTTGACGGGGTTAAATATACTCCACCCATGGGAGATTTAAAAAAATTGGATTCTAGTGGTAAATACGCTAATACCTATAATCGATATGCTCATATAGATATGCAAGAGCCGACGATTGCAAGCTCCAAGCAGATTATTTTTAAATTAAACTATGCTGATAATTATACTATTTTTATTGATCCTTGCTCAGATAAAATAAAAGAGATTGGTATTACTGATCTAGCTTTTAGTGAAAAACCTAAATCCGATCTTAGTTGCGCAATTCCATTTAAAGGAAATCCAGTAAGCGGTTTTTGGGTTTATACTTTAAAATAAAATTAAGACTAGAAACGCAAATGCAAATTGACTGTTTAGCTTTAGAATGCTAAAATAGGTAGAGTATTATGACTAAATTTAATGAAGACTAATAGAAAATATATAAGTTTAATCAAGGAGCTTGCTCTTACAGATTTTAAATTAAAGTATCAGGGCTCTGTTTTGGGTTATTTATGGTCTTTGGTTAAGCCTTTAATGCTTTTTCTCGTTTTGTATGTTGTGTTTACTAGATTTTTGAAAATTGGGGGCTCAATCGAATACTACCCTACCTATCTGCTTTTAGGAGTGGTTATGTGGGGATTTTTTACAGAAATAACGGCTACTTCTTTAGATGCAATTGTTTGTAGGGGTGATTTAATAAGAAAAATTTATTTTCCCAGAATCGTTTTAGTAATTTCTCGCGGTATCACCTCTTTTATTACTTTTATTCTGAATCTTTTAGTGGTACTTATTTTTATCTTAATAATAGGTATTCCGCTCCATTTAAAAGCCTTATTATTTCCATTAGTCATATTGGAGTTATTTATTTTATCCATTGGTATTGCTTTGATACTTAGTTCACTATTTGTAAAGTTCAGAGACCTGGCTCATATTTGGGAAGTTGTTTTGCAGGCGTTATTCTATGCAACACCAATACTTTACCCATTATCACTGGTGCCCTCAAAAATAGCAAAATTTCTTATGCTTAATCCGGTTGCTCAAATTATTCAAGATGTCAGATATTTACTTATAACGGACCAGACAAGTACGGCCTATAGGGTTTTGGGTAGTAAATTATTTATTATTCCTTATTTAATACCTTTTGTTGTATTTGTTTTTGGGTATCATCTATTTATGAAATCGGCTTCAAAATTTGCGGAGGAAATATAATGAATGATGTCGCAATACAAGCTAAAGGTTTGTCAAAATCCTTTAAAATTCCGCACGAAAAAAATTCAACCTTGAAACAAGCGGCTTTAAGTATTTTTTCGCATAAAACGTACAAGGAATTTAATGCGCTAGAAGATATTAGTTTTGGAGTAAAAAAAGGTGAATTTTTTGGAATTATTGGTCGGAATGGTAGCGGGAAAAGTACTTTGCTTAAAATATTGGCTGGTATTTATGTTGCCGATAAGGGCAAAATTGAGGTAAACGGCAAGCTTTCGCCTTTTCTAGAACTAGGTGTTGGTTTTAACCCGGAACTTACTGGAAGAGCAAATATTTTTTTGGGAGGAGCTATTTTGGGTCTCTCTAAGAGAGAAATTCGAGAAAGATACGACCAAATTGTTGAATTTTCTGAATTGCAAGATTTTATTGATATGAAGTTAAAGAATTATTCTTCGGGAATGCAAGTTAGATTGGCTTTTTCCTTAGCAATTAATGTTTATGCGGAAGTTTTACTAATGGACGAGGTTTTGGCAGTGGGAGATACTAATTTTCAGAATAAATGCCTTGAAGAATTTCATCGTTTTAAAGAAGAGGGTAAAACGGTTGTCTTAGTAACTCATGACATTAGCGTCGTTCAACGCTATTGCGATCGGGCAATGTTGCTACGCAATGGTAAAATTGCTAAAATTGGTAATGCAGATGATATAGGCAATGAATATATAAGACAAAATATAGAAGACGAAGAAAATCGTCTTGAAAAAGGGCAAAGGAAAATTGAAACGGTAAATATTGATAAAAATTTAAAAAACGCAAAGATCAAAAAAGTCGTCATTTTTGGAAAAGATAGTAAGGTTAAAAACACCTTTCAGGCCGGTGAAAATATTACGGTTCATATTGATTTCGAAGCTAGAGACGAAATCCCTGAATTAAACTTTGGGATAGGCCTTTATCGCGAGGAAGGTGGTTATGTATTGGGTTGTAATAGCCAAATGGACGACTACCATATCGATGCAAAAAAAAATTATATTGAGTTTGTTATTGAAAATGCTCCCCTGCTGTCTGGAAATTATTTTATTAACATAGTTTGTTTTGGCAGAGATGAACAAAATTATTTTGATTTTGAACCAAAAGTGAGACTATTTAAGATGAATTGTATAAATAAAAAATATCGCGGCATCGTTGACCTTGAACACAAGTGGCGGCAATAATTTAATGCATTAGGTCCATGAAATTATTAATAGGTTAAGGCAATTATCAAATATGAAATTAGTCAATTTAAGGGTGAAGCTTTTTAAGATCAGATGGGATTGATCCACAAATGGAAAAAAAATGTAAATTAATTTTAAATAACAAAGAAGTTAGGGCTGATTATAGTGATGGCGACATTGAAGATACGATCCTGAAAGCATTTGAAAGTGAAGATTATGAGGAGAAAATAGCTAAACTTTTAAAGAATCCTTCGTGGCCAGTTTATTATCATTTGGCGGATCAGAGGAAAAATCTGCTAAGTTGGTTCGAATTTAATCCTCAGGGCGCTCTTTTGGAGGTGGGTTCTGGATGCGGGGCTTTAACTGAGCTTTTTTGCTCAAAACTCAAAGAGATAGTAGCTGTTGAATTAACCAACCGTAGAGCATCTATTACAGCAGCTAGATGCAAGAATTTTTCTAATCTGACCGTGTATGCTGGAAATATAGAAGATGCTAAACTAAGCCGTGAATTTGATTATGTTACTTCTGTTGGGGTTTTAGAATATGCGGGCAAATTTATTAACTCAGATAATCCTTTTGAAGATTTCTTAAAAATGCTTAAAACATTTTTGAAGCCTAAAGGAACATTAATTTTGGCGATTGAGAATAAATTTGGACTTAAATATTGGTCTGGTGTTTCCGAGGATCATACTGGTAAATTCTTTGATTCCATGGAAGGCTATCCAAACGATAAGGGAATTCAAACGTTTGGAAAACAAGAGCTAACGCGTTTGTTAAAACAAGCAGGTTTTGACGATTTGGAATTTTATTATCCATTGCCGGATTATAAACTTCCGTCAGAAATTTTTTCAGATGAATATCCCCCTACCTTGGATCATAATATAAGGGCTGGCTTATTGCCAGTAAGGGATCATTGTCGACCTCGTACTTATTTATTTAATGAACGATTAGTAAGTGATGGAATTGTAATAAATAATTCTTTTGATTTTTTCGCTAATTCTTATTTAGTTTTCGCTAAGGGGAAATAAAAATGGTGGTTTATGTAAAATACAACCAGGGACGAAAAGCCCAATATAGAATAGTAACGTCAATTATCAAGGAAAACGGATTGCTATATTCCCGAAAGGAAGCAGAATTACCTGAAGGCGAAGTTTTTTTGGAATCATTGATTAGTAATTATGAACTATTGGGCCGAGCTGGGTTATCGTTTGCCTTAGCTAAGCCTTCAAAAAAAGAAAAGTCTATTTATTTCGAGTTTGCCGATGGGCAGTCCCTTGATAGTTTATTATTTAAAGAAATTCAAAATTCAGACAAGGATAGTGTAAGAAAAATCTTCCAATTGTATAAGGAATTGATGGATAAGATTCCG
>Ga0210044_10006039_pt1 | contig 16106 bp, 19 predicted proteins | sample CryGey13umfilter_2_FD_183959 | JGI IMG/M metagenome (GOLD analysis project Ga0210044, IMG submission 183959) | Groundwater microbial communities from aquifer in Utah, USA - Crystal Geyser 4/9/14 3 um filter (SPAdes) (version 2) | ecosystem: Environmental > Aquatic > Deep subsurface >...
CGCGTTGCGCCGGTGGCGCTTGCATGGCGACTGTTCAACCTCAAGTTGATCGATGATGACACGCGTCGGCATCTCGTCCAAGAGAAGCAGCGGTCATCGGTATCTGGCCCACCCAAGCGGTTTTCGCTCACCTTCGTGCGCATGCTGCACGAGGCGCTGGAACATGGGCGGCTGTCGGCGCGCAAGGCAGCCAAAGCCATGGGTCTTGGTCTGGGTGGTTTAACTGAGCTATTCGCCCAGTACGATCTCTCCGCACCGTTCGAGCTGTGAGGCGCGGTTCGTATGCCAAAGACCCGGGTATTCGCTGACACCAATGTCATCCTCGAAGCGTTCCGAACTGGCTGCTGGACTGCGATCTGCAGCCAGTTCGCTATCGAAACCGTCGAGAAATGCGTCGAGGAAACACTGACCGGAAACCCCGGCGATCCTCGGCACATATCCGTTCCACCGGCTGACCTGCACGGTGGTCTTGCCTGCCGCCATCCGGTGACGCGCAAGGAGCTTGCTTCGCTGGCGCTCACCCATCCATCCTGCGCGACGCTCGACGACGGCGAGAAGCATCTGCTCGCTTGGCTGCTCGCGAACAAACTGCTGCCATCGGCAACCATCGTCGTTACCACCGCCGACAAGGCGGCACTCGTCGCCTCACATGGGCTCGGCTGGCTTGACTGCGCGGTGTCGCTGGAGGATTTGGCTCGCAAAGCCGGTGTCGGTCGCGCCAATCTTGATGCTCTCGCATTGCAGTACCGGGAGGACTGGCTGTCGAGTATCAAAACCAAGATTCGGATGGGCATCATCCCGTAACAGCGGTGGACGCATTTCGTGGAGCCAAGAAAAATGACCAAGACCTACAAGAACATCCCGTCCCTACATCGATTTGTCGAATTGGCTCCTGTTGAGGCCATTCGCAAACTTCTAGCGGAGCATGGCGGCGGCGACGCCAAAGCCTTCGCATCCGTCGAATGGCCGGATGCCCCCGTTCTGAATGGCGTCAACAAGGATTTTCGCTTGGGCGTTTTGGGGATTTGCGCCGGTCTGGATGCCAGACTATCGGCACCACTTGATGGGCATGCGCACCGCATCATCACCTTGTCAGAAGGTAAAGGTATCGAGGCCATCCAGGCGGTGCGCGACAACCTGTACCAGCACGATGACGACCAGCAGTCGACTGTCGCCGAGTATGAAGCCCAGCAGGATCACTTTGGCCGAGCCACCGTCTTATACCTGCGCGCTCCAGATCTCTTCGACGACGCCGAGACGTATTTCTACGCAGAACACCATCGAAACTATGGAAAGCTTTACGAGGCGTTCGACCTCGATTGCGACGATGCCAGCAGCTTCGAATGGACCGACGAGAAACGGACTCGCCTGGAAACATTACTCCAGGAGCGACTTGGGACGACGGGACGCTGCCTTGTTCAGCACCTCCCATTCGAGCAGAAGCAAGCAAACGGAGACGTGACAACGGTTCACCTGTTCTTGATCCGCCACGCGGGCGAAATGAACAGCATCCAGCAGGTTTGCGACGATCTCTCGACGGCTCCTATTTACTACCGTCCGCCGGTAGAGGCGACATTGCTGTTCCAGCCCGACAAGAAATCGGTGGAAGTATTTTCAGAACAGGAATCGAGCCGGTTTCTGATAGCGTCGTCATTCGCGGAAACCGGCGTGGATACCGATCTATCTGGAAGGCCTGTTTCCATGCGGCAGTACAACCTCCGGCGCTTCTATCGCTCACTTTCGTTACCACAAGAACCGGTCGCCGACTTGGATTTGGTCGATGTCCGCGCACTCGAAGCCGAGGCACGACCGCAGAACTTCAAGCGTCGCGTATTGCTAAAGGTCGACAAGAACGACGATATTGAGGAGGCATCGAAAGATACCCTCGGCGACAACAATATTTTCAAGACCGCATCGCTGATCAGCCGTGTTGTCATCAACGTGCGGTTCATGAAAGAGAACAAGGAGGTCAATCTTCCAATTACCCTCAGCACGCCCAATCGTTGCAATCTGGGTAGCCGACGCGACCCACACGAACGGGAGATCGGCTTCGGTGTGCTTGAGCGATACGGAATCATGAAGCGCGTTGTTCCGCTTAGTGCAACTGAGGAGGCGAACCTGTTCGACACGATGCTCAAGCTCTATGAATCGGAGGATCGTGAAGTCCGGCGCAGCACGCTTGAGCAATGGGGCGCGGACATCGAAATGCTGCGCGCTGGAGGGTTCCTGAAACCAATGGGCCGGGCGATGGACGTCACTCATCTTCGAGATGACGGCACAGCGATTCATCTCACCGTGCGCGCAAAAGGTGCATCTCTCGTGGCTGACGATCCGGTGACCCATCAGAACATTGAGATCGACCCCGTTGAACTTGAGCGCTTTGAGGTGATGAGAGGCTGGGTCGCAGAGCGCGTTGTGAAAGGTCTACGCGGCGCGATGCAAATCGGTCAGCGAATAAAGGCAGACGCCTCAGTCACGAAATTGGGGACGCTGGTTGTCGGCGACGAGGACGTTGCCGTGTTTCTTGCTCGCCGTTTGAACCGGCTCGACACCGTCGCTGAAGCAGACGCATACCTTCGAGGCGAGCGGCAAATCGGCTACGGCATAGTTCTGACCGCGACCGAGTCTAGCCCACAGTACCTTGGCGCAAACGTCGTCGTCTGGCTCGGCGATGTACTGGCGACGGATGCCGGGGAGGTTGCAATCGATAAAGATCGGTTAATGCGGGCTTTGTCCGATGGTAAGCAACGCGCGCTCGCGGCAACGACGGTTGACCTGATTGTCCACAATGACCTCGTCGATCAGGAGAGCGCGACGTTGATTATCCCGGGCAAAGCGCCGTGGCCGCTGCTCGGCAAGCAAGTCACCATCATGGATCGTCTCGTCAAGGCTCATAAGGCGAACAACCCGGTTTTGCAGAACAAAGCGCTGTTTGAAGGGATGAGCTACAACCATCCGGCGCAGGCATTCCAGGGCGAGACGTGGAAGTCGTATTTGGGGCATCCCCCAGACAAAACACGTGGCTGGACGCTGTTCGTCTGAATATATTCTTGAATCGATACAGAGAAACGGGCTGCCCACTGGGTGGCCCGTTTTGCTTCCACGTGCTGACCTAGATTTGACCTAGAAATGGCCTTGAGACCGCCTAGAAAGTAATCCGGATAGTTCGATGTGCCCATTTCATAAAGGAGGCACATCGAAATGCAAAACCAAGTCCCATCAGTTGAATCCGGTCGGCCACACCGCCGGAACATTCGAGACGGTGCCACGCGCATCGCCATCGATGAAAACGAGCTCGCCACCCGCTGGGGGCTCTCCGTCAAAACTCTGCGCCGCTGGCGGCAAGAGTCCTTGGGCCCAGTCTTCTGCAAGCTGGGAGCCCGTGTCACCTACCTGATCTCCGAAGTCGAAGCCTTCGAGCGGCGCGTTTCGCGCTACTCGACCTTCGCTCGGGCATACCAGTAAGGGGGCGGCCATGAGCGATCTGACCGTATTCCCCGCTGACCTCGCCGAAATGTCGGTGAGCCAACTGGCCAGCCTGCCGCCCGCCCAGCTGGTTGAAGCTGACGCCAACCTCGATCACTTGATCGATTGGGCCAAGAAAACGCGCACCAAGCTCGATGCTGCGTTGGATCAACGCTTCGGCGAACAGGGCCGCACCACACTGCGCGACTCCGGCCGCGACTTTGGCACCGCCCACATCAGCGACGGCCCGCTGCACATCAAGTTCGAGATGCCCAAGAAGGTCAGCTGGAACCAGAAGCAGTTGGCCGAAATTGCCGAACGCATCGTGTCTTCTGGCGAGAAGGTCGAAGTCTACATCGACGTCAAACTGGCCGTATCCGAGTCGCGTTACACCAACTGGCCTCCGGCGCTGCAGCAGCAGTTCGCTGCCGCCCGCACAGTCGAACCCGGCAAGCCCTCGTTCACGCTGACCATCGAGGGGGATGCGCAATGAAAAAGCTCCCCATCGTGTCCGCCGTGGAACGTATGGCCGAGCGCAAGGGCGTCAAGCTCTTGCTGCTGGGTAAATCCGGCATCGGTAAAACCACCCGGCTCAAAGACCTCGACCCCGCCACCACGCTGTTCCTCGACATCGAGGCGGGCGATCTGTCGGTGGCGGATTGGCCGGGCGACACCATCCGTCCGGCGTCCTGGCCGGAGAGCCGCGACTTCTTCGTGTTCCTCGCTGGCCCGGACAAGTCCTTGCCTGCCGAGAGCGCGTTTTCGCAGGCGCATTACGACCACGTCATCGAGAAGTTTGGCGATGCCACGCAACTGGATCGTTACCAGACCTTCTTCCTGGACTCGATCACGCAGTTGTCGCGGCAGTGCTTTGCATGGTGCAAGGCCCAGCCGGGCGCGGTCAGCGACCGTTCCGGCAAGCCTGATCTGCGCGCGGCCTACGGACTGCTCGGGCAGGAAATGATCGGTGCCTTGACCCACCTGCAGCACGCACGGGGCAAGAACGTGATCTTTGTGGCGATCCTCGACGAACGCTTGGATGACTTCAATCGCAAGGTGTTCGTGCCACAGATCGAGGGCGGCAAGACCAGTCTTGAGCTGCCCGGGATCGTCGACGAGGTCGTGACGCTGGCCGAGCTCAAGGCTGAGGACGGTAGTTCTTACCGCGCCTTCGTCACCCACACCGTCAATCCCTACGGCTTCCCCGCCAAAGACCGCAGCGGTCGCCTCGACGTGCTGGAGCCGCCGCATCTCGGCGCGCTGATCGCCAAGTGCGCCAGCAGCGCTTCCACATCCGGCACCGCCGCCCAAACCCATACCGAATCCAAGGAGTAATCGCAATGACCGCCAATGCATGGAATGACTTTAATGACGCCGACTCGCAGCAGTCCGGTTTCGACCTGATCCCAAAGGGCACCGTCGTGCCGGTGCGCATGACCATCAAACCCGGTGGTTACGACGATCCCGAACAAGGCTGGGGCGGCGGCTACGCCACCGAATCCTTCGACACCGGTTCGATCTATCTCTCTGCCGAATTTGTGGTCACCGACGGTGAGCATATCAAACGCAAGATGTGGAGCAACATCGGCCTGCTGTCCAAGAAGGGGCCGACCTGGGGCCAGATGGGACGCAGCTTCATCCGCGCTGCCCTCAACAGTGCCCGCAATATCCATCCGCAGGACAACACACCGCAGGCCGCCGCCGCGCGCCGCATCCAGGGTTTTCACGAACTGGATGGCATCGAATTCATCGTTCGCGTTGATATCGAAAAGGACGCCAAGGGCGCGGATCGCAATGTGGTCAAGGTGGCGGTCGAGCCTGACCACGCCGACTACGCCAAGTTGAAGGGTGTCGCTGCCAAAGCCAACACCGGCGGTGGCAACTCTGGCGCTCCCGCACAGGCAGCACCTGTGTATCAGGCTCCCGCTGCTGCTCCACAACGCGCACCCGTGACGGGCAAACCGTCATGGGCGCAGTAAGGAGAATGGCCATGAACGCACACATTCTCACTGCCAGCCACTACGGCGTCGTCCATTTCGGCGATCTGGAATGCGAGGCGGTTGTCCTCAAGGGTGGCGAGCGCGGCTACGTGCGCCGCCAGCTTGCCAAATTGCTCGGCTTCCACGAAGGCCACAAGGGTGGCCGATTCGCCCGGTTCCTCACCGATTTTGCGCCTAACTCCTTGTCGCAATTGGAAAAAACTCGTGAGCCGATTTTGTTGCCGTCCGGCCGACAAACACAGTTCTTTCCGGCCGGGATCATCGCTGACCTCGCATCTGCCGTTGTCAATGCTGCGCTGACCGGGACGCTGCACAAGGCACGCAAGGGGATCGTCCCCAACTGCATGAAGATCATGCACGCGCTGGCCACCACCGGCGAGGTCGCGCTGATCGACGAGGCAACGGGCTACCAGTTCCACCGTGCGCCCGACGCATTGCAGGACTTGATTGCCAAGCTGCTGCGCCAGTCCAGCGGCTCGTGGGAACGGCGCTTTCACGCCGACTACTACCGCGCCATCTACCGTTTGTTTGGCTGGAAGTACCAGGGCCACGCCCAGAACCCGCCCCACGTCCTTGGCCAGATCACGCAGCGCTGGGTCTACGGGCCGGTGTTGCCGGAGGAGTTGCTCGATGAGATTCGCAGTCGCAAGCGCATCTCGGACAAGCACCACCAGTGGCTGACCGACAAAGGGCTGACGCGGCTGGAGCAGCAGATTCATTCGGTGACGGCGATTGCGCGCTGCTCGACCAACTACCGCGACTTCAGCAGGCGTTGCGAGGCCGCCTTCGCGGGCGGCGCGCTGCAGCTCGGCCTGTTGATCGACGAGTTTGAGGAGGTGGCGTGAAATGCTGGGTCTGCACACGTCAGGCACGGGGATTCGGTCACACCGACAACCAACACGGTGTCGGCAATCCCCGCCGCTACCCCATCGACTGGGTGTTCTGCTCGCAGCGCTGCCAGAACGTCTTTCACGCGATGTACGGCAACTGGCTCAAAGCCAAGGACGAGCCGGGCAAGCGCAGGGAGGTCGTGATGATCGATCCCTCTGATATCGAGAACGCCTCGATGAAAAAGTGCCTGAAGGCATTCGGTGAAGCGGCTGGCGAAATCGGCTTCACGAAACCGCTCGGGGATTACTCGGAAGCCGAAGCGCTGCGGGTTATCGACGCCATCGTCACCCGCTACACCGAGGCAATGGTCGAGCATCACGAGGCGACCAAGTTTCCGCCGGTGCGCGGCATGCCTCCGACGCCCGATCCCTTGGCGAACCCGTTTGCCGATCTTGAGGACGATCTGCCGTGGGAGACGAAGCCATGATGGACTTCAATTCCACGGCAAGCGTATCCGGGCAAATCAGCGTGTTGGTCGATACCGGTCTGCAGCGAGCGCGTGCCCGGCAATCGGTGCGCCACTACCTTGGCGCATCCCGGTTGGGCGTGGCTTGCGAACGCGCGCTGCAGTACGAGTTTGCGCAAGCACCGGTCGACTACGGGCGCGACGTGCAGGGTCGGATATTGCGCATCTTTGAGCGTGGCCACGTCAACGAAGAGTGCATGGTCGGATGGCTGCGGGATGCGGGCTTCGATCTGCGCACACACAAGGCCGACGGCGAGCAGTTCGGTTTCTCGGTGGCTGACGGACGCCTGCAGGGCCACATCGACGGCGTGTTCGTCGGTGGTCCCGATGGCTTCGCCTACCCGGCTCTTTGGGAAAACAAGTGCCTCGGCTCGAAGTCCTGGCGCGATCTGGAGAAAAACCGGCTCGCCATTTCCAAGCCTGTCTACGCGGCGCAAGTCGCGCTGTATCAGGCCTATCTCGAACTACACGAGCACCCGGCGATTTTCACGGCGGTGAACGCCGACACGATGGATATCTACGTCGAGCTCGTCCCCTTTGACGCAGCCCTTGCCCAACGCATGTCGGATCGGGCGGTGAAGGTGATCACAGCGACCGAGGCAGCAGAACTCCTGCCGCGCGCCTTCGCTGACCAGACCCACTTCGAATGCCGGATGTGCGCGTGGCAAGACCGCTGCTGGAGAACGCAATCATGAACAACCACAACACAGGCATTGCCGACGACGAACCGATGATCGACGCCAAGCAGGCGGCGGCCGCACTGAGCCTGCCGTACTACTGGTTTGCCGATCAAACGATGCGCAGCAAGTACCGCATCCCGCATTACCTGCTCGGCGGCTTGGTGCGCTACCGGATGTCCGAGCTTTCCGCATGGGCGGCCAGCAGCAGAGCGCCGCAGGGCCGCGATGCAAGCAAGACGCCAGACGAGGGAGCCGAATGATCGACTTCAACGACATCTCCCTGCCCACCGAAAACCGCGATGCCGAACGCGACGAGATTCGCGCGGAACTGATCGCGCGACTGGAGTCGGTGTTGACCACGATGTTCCCGGCGGGCAAGAAGCGCCAGGGCAAGTTTCTCATCGGGGACGTGCTGGGCAGTCCCGGCGACAGCCTCGAGGTGGTGCTGACCGGCGACAAGGCCGGACTCTGGACGGATCGCGCGACCGGCGACGGCGGCGACATCTTCGATTTGATTGCAGCCTACCTCGGAGCCAGCATCCATGCCGACTTCCCTCGGGTGCTGCAGGAAGCCAGCGATCTGCTTGGACGTGCGCGGTCAACACCGGTGCGCAAAGCCAAGGCAGCTCCTCCGTCCGACGATCTCGGCCCAGCGACCGCCAAGTGGGACTATTTTGATGCCACTGGCAAACTGATCGCGGTTGTCTACCGCTACGACCCACCGGGCCGGAAAAAGGAATTCCGGCCGTGGGACGCCAAGCGCCGCAAGATGGCACCTCCCGAGCCACGCCCTTTGTACAACCAGCCGGGTTTGGTGGCCGCCAGCCACATCGTCCTGGTCGAAGGCGAGAAGTGCGCGCAGGCGCTGATCGATGCCGGTGTGGTGGCGACCACCGCAATGCACGGCGCAAACGCTCCGGTCGATAAAACTGACTGGCAACCGCTGGCTGGCAAGTCAGTGCTGATCTGGCCGGATCGAGACGCACCGGGCTGGGACTACGCCGACCGCGCTTCGCAGGCGATCTTGCACGCCGGTGCGACCACGGTCGCCATCCTCATTCCACCCGATGACCGGCCCGAAGGCTGGGACGCTGCGGACGCCATTCCCGATGGCTTTGACGTGGCTGGTTTTCTTGCCGTTGGCGAGCGGATGCCGGTAATGCGCTCCGTCGAGGAGATTGCGCCGCCGGATTTACTGACGGGCATCGACTGGAGTACCGAGGACGGACTGTCGACCGCCTTCACCCGCCGCTATGGTCAGGACTGGCGCTACTGCGCGCTGTGGGGCAAGTGGCTGGTTTGGACGGGCGTGCGCTGGAATGCCGATCAGATGCTTTACGTCTCGCATCTGGCCCGGGGCATCTGCCGCAATGCATCGCTCAAGGCAGACAGTCCAAGGCAGAAAGCCAAGCTCGCCAGCTCGTCGACCATCTCGGCGGTCGAGAAAATCGCCCGATCCGATCCGAAGCACGCGTCCAGTGCCGAGGAATGGGATGCCGATACGTGGGTGCTCAACACCCCGGGTGGCGTGGTCGATCTGCGCACAGGCCGGATGCGCGAGCACCGGCGTGACGACCGAATGACCAAGGTCAGCACGGCCACCCCCAAGGGCGACTGTCCAACGTGGCATGGGTTTCTGACCGACGTTACCGGTGGCGATGCCGATCTGATCGCCTACCTGCAACTGATGGTGGGCTATTGCCTGACCGGGATCACCAGCGAGCACGCGCTGTTTTTCCTGTACGGCACCGGCGCGAATGGCAAGTCGGTGTTCGTCAATGTCATCACCACGATCCTCGGTGATTACGCGGCCAATGCGCCGATGGACACGTTCATGGACGCGCGCAACGACCGGCATCCCACCGATCTGGCCGGACTGCGTGGCGCACGCTTCGTGTCGTCCATCGAAACCGAGCAAGGGCGGCGCTGGAACGAGTCCAAGGTCAAGGCGATCACTGGCGGCGACAAGGTGTCGGCGCGCTTCATGCGCCAGGACTTCTTTGAGTACGTGCCCCAGTTCAAGTTGGTGATTGCGGGCAACCACAAGCCATCGATCCGCAATGTGGACGAGGCGATGAAGCGTCGTCTGCACCTGATCCCGTTCACGGTCACCATTCCGCCCGAAAAGCGGGACGGCAGGCTCACCGACAAGCTGCTCAAGGAGCGTGACGGCATTTTGGCGTGGGCGGTCGAGGGGTGCAGCCGCTGGCAACAGCAAGGGCTGAAACCGCCTGCCAGCGTGGTGTCGGCGACGGAGGAGTATTTCGAGGCCGAGGACGCGCTCGGGCAGTGGATCGAAGAACGCTGCCTGCTGGCCAAGACCAGCCGCGAAGGCGTGTCCGATCTGTTTTCCGACTGGCGTGAGTGGGCCGAACGCGCGGGCGAATTCGTCGGGTCGGTGAAGCGCTTCTCTGAACTGATGGCGACCCGCAAGTTCGAGAAGTGCCGACAGACCGGTGGCGTGCGCGGTTTGACGGGGCTGTCCCTCAGACCCAAGCCCTACAACGCCAGCTATCCGTACCGCGATGACTGACCAGCAAAACCGTCGAGTGACGGATGTGACGGGTTTGCCGGATACTTCTCTTTGCCTGCGTACGTACGCGCACACGTGTAGAGAGTTATACGGAGAATCCGTCACATCCGTCACTCGCCCCAAAAATTCAGGAGCAATGACGATGAACACGACAACCAACAGCACCATTCTTGCCCTTGATCTGGGCACGCACACCGGCTGGGCACTGCACCAACTGGACAGCACCATCACCAGTGGCACCGAGCATTTCAAGCCGCAGCGATTTGAAGGCGGCGGAATGCGCTTCCTGCGATTCAAGCGCTGGCTGGCCGAACTGCTGACCACCAGTGGCCACATCAACGCGGTGTATTTCGAGGAAGTACGACGCCACGCGGGCGTCGATGCCGCCCACGTCTACGGCGGTTTCATGGGCCATCTGACCGCGTGGTGCGAGCATCACAACATCCCGTACCAGGGAGTTCCGGTCGGCACGATCAAGAAGCACGCGACTGGCAAAGGCAATGCAGGCAAGGACGAGATGATCGCCTCCGTCCAGTTGCGTGGTCACACACCTTGTGACGACAACGAAGCCGATGCCCTGGCACTGCTGCACTGGGCTATCGAGACGCAGGAGGTGTGACATGAAGGTTCCAACACCTCAATACCGCTGCCCCTTGGGTCGGCTGCAATCAGACACCACGGATATGGATGCGATAAAACGCAACGGCTGGCGTGACCAGCACATCCTGGTGGTCAACGAGTCCGACGAGCGACTGGACTTCATCGAGCGCGAGATCGTGCGCCGCATTGGCGAACGCCTGTACGGAGGAGCGCGCCATGACTGAGTGGACGATAGATGACGTGGCAGTACGCTTCGAGGATGCTGCTTTCACTGGCCAACGCCTGCCCCCTGTCCGTGTGCAGGGCTACTTCAACACGTGGCCTGCCTTCGTGCGCACGGAGTGGGAAGCCTTCTCATCCGACGCCCGTGAGTACCGACCGTTCCCACCCAGCCCCGTCGACATCGAACGGATGCTGGAGGCGATGCGCTGGGTGCAATGGCTTGAGGTCGAGCAACGTCACCTCGTGTGGATGCGGGCCAAGCGTTACGGATGGCGTGACATCACGATCCGCTTTGCCTGCGACCGCACCACAGCGTGGCGACGCTGGCAGAAGGCGCTGGAGATCGTGGCGACCAATCTCAACAGTGAAGGTCGTTGCTCGCCTTCCAAAATCGTGAGCAACGTCGGGTAATGCTTGCCGCGTTTGTCCTCGCTTTGCCCCGTTTGTCCCTTTTGACGCTGTTTGGTCGTGCAACAAAACGAGCGGTTTGGGGGTAGTATTTCGGCTATCTTCGGGACAGCGGTGACGATAAAGGAAGTGACCCAAGGCAAAAGGGGTCCTTCCTTTCCAATATCGTATGCGGGGGGCGCGAGCGCGGCATTGCGCTAGCGTCCGACTGCAAACCGAGGTTTGCAGGGTTTGCAGTTTGCACCCCGCCACCATCCAGCATGCATTACGAACCCGCCCACGCTCTGAACGTCGGCCGGTTTTTTCATTTCAACGCAGCAGCGACGCTCGCGGCCCGCGACGGGGTTCCCTCCTTACCCGTCCGGGCCGCTTCTTTTTGAGAGACACGAACGGAATATGCTCAACGTCGAGTACCGCAAGGTCGAGGCGCTGATTCCCTACGCCCGGAATCCTCGTACCCATACCGACGAGCAGGTGGCCAAGATCGCCGCCAGCATCGTCGAGTACGGCTGGACAAATCCGGTGCTGGTGGATGGCGACAACGGCATCATCGCTGGCCACGGTCGGCTCGCTGCCGCGCGCAAGCTGGGCCTGTCCGAGGTGCCGGTGATTGAACTGGCGCATCTGTCGCCGACGCAAAAGCGTGCCTACGTGATCTCCGACAACCGCCTCGCGCTGGATGCCGGATGGGACGACGCGATGCTGGCGCTGGAACTGGCCGAGTTGTCCGAGGCCGGGTACGACCTCGCGCTCACCGGGTTTGAGGATGCCGAAATCGAAGCCTTGCTGGCCGACGACCTCGGTGATGGCGACCAGGAGCAGGACGCCGACGCGCCCGATGCTGCCGACGACGTACCGGACACCCCGGCGATCCCGGTGTCTCGCCCTGGTGATGTCTGGTCATTGGGTCAGCACCGGCTGATCTGCGGCGATGCCGCCGAATCTTCCGTGATCGCCAGTCTGATGCTGGGCGAGCAGGCCAAGCTCTGCTTCACCTCGCCGCCCTACGGCAACCAGCGCGACTACGCCAGTGGTGGCATCACCGATTGGGATGGCCTGATGCGCGGCGTGTTCGCGCGCCTGCCGGTGGCCGACGACGCGCAGGTGCTGATCAACCTCGGGCTGATCCATCACGACAACGAAGTCATCCCGTATTGGGACGGCTGGCTCGGGTGGATGCGCACCCAGGGTTGGCGGCGTTTCGCGTGGTACGTCTGGGATCAGGGGCCGGGGATGCCCGGCGACTGGTCAGGACGGTTGGCCCCGAGCTTCGAATTCGTTTTCCACTTCAACCGGCAGAGCCGCAAGCCCAACAAGATCGTGCCCTGCAAGCACGCGGGACAGGATTCACATCTGCGCGCCGATGGCTCGTCGACAGCGATGCGTGGCAAGGATGGCGAGGTTGGCGGCTGGACACACGCAGGCCAGCCGACGCAGGACAAGCGGATTCCCGACTCGGTGATCCGCGTGATGCGGCACAAGGGCAAGATCGGTCAGGACATCGACCACCCCGCCGTATTCCCGGTGGCGCTGCCGGAGTTCATTCTCGACGCCTACTCGGACAGCGGCGACATTGTGTTCGAGCCGTTCGGCGGTAGTGGTACGACGATGCTGGCTGCCGAGCGCACCAGTCGCCGGTGCCGCGCGGTTGAGATCGCCCCCGAATACGTGGACGTCGCGGTCAAACGCTTCCAGCAGAATTTTCCGGACGTGCCGGTGACGCTGCTGGGCGATGGAGAAAATGTGGGCCAGACCTTTGAGGCCGTGGCCGCCGAACGACTGGCAGGCGCGGCGGTGTCGCCATGAGCGCATCGTGGCTTGCCGACAAAATCGAGCAGTGGCCGACCGCCAAACTGCTGCCCTACGCCCGCAATGCGCGGACGCACTCGGATGAACAGGTCGCGCAGATTGCTGCCTCGATTGCCGAGTTTGGTTTCACCAACCCGATTCTGGCCGGGGCCGATGGCGTGATCGTCGCCGGTCACGGACGGCTGGCCGCCGCCCACAAGCTCGGACTGGCACTGGTGCCGGTCGTGGTGCTGGAGCACCTGAGCCCGACTCAGCGGCGTGCGCTGGTGATTGCTGACAACCGGATCGCCGAGAACGCAGGCTGGGACGAAGCGATGCTGCGCATCGAATTGGTAACGCTGCAGGACGACGACTTCGATGTGTCGCTGACCGGCTTCGACGCGGATGCGCTGGCCGATTTGTTGGCGGATGAGGATGGCAACGGTGACGGTGAGACTGACGACGATGCCGTGCCAGAGATTACCGAGACACCGATTTCCCGTCCGGGCGATGTCTGGTTGCTGGGTGGCCACCGACTGCTGTGTGGCGACTCAACAAAAGCAGAGTGCTTCGAGCCGCTACTCCAGGGCGAGCAGGTGGACATGGTATTCACCGACCCGCCGTACAACGTGAACTACGCCAACACGGCCAAGGACAAGATGCGCGGCACCAATCGCGCGATCCTGAACGACAACCTCGGGGATGGCTTCTACGATTTCCTGCTGGCGGCGTTGACGCCGACCATCGCGAGCTGCCGGGGCGGCATCTACGTGGCGATGTCCTCCAGCGAACTGGATGTACTTCAGTCCGCGTTCCGGGAAGCAGGCGGCAAGTGGTCGACTTTTATCATCTGGGCCAAGAACACCTTCACACTGGGCCGCTCTGACTACCAGCGCCAGTACGAGCCCATCCTCTACGGGTGGCCAGAAGGCGCAACGCGCCATTGGTGCGGGGATCGCGACCAGAGCGACGTCTGGCAAATCAAAAAACCGCACAAGAACGATCTGCACCCGACGATGAAACCGGTGGAACTGGTGGAGCGTGCGATTCGCAATTCGAGTCGCCCGGGCAATGTGGTGCTCGACCCCTTCGGTGGCTCCGGCACGACGCTGATCGCCGCCGAGAAATCAGGACGGCTGGCGCGCTTGATCGAACTCGACCCCAAGTACGTCGATGTGATCGTGCGCCGCTGGCAGGACTGGACGGGCAAGCAGGCCACCCGCCAGTCGGACGGGATGGCCTTCGACGATCTGTCAGGACTCGGGGAAATTCGGGTAGAGGTCGCCACTACTGATGTCGGCGACGTAACTGACATCGTGGAACTCGCTGGCCTGGTCGGCGAGGATGACGCCGCCGACTGACTGAATCGCCACCCCGTACTTGCGGGTGAGCGCGGTCAGTTCGGCGACGAATCGGTCGTAGTCGGCTTCGACGTCACGTGTGGTGGTGATGGCGGCCATGTCTTGCTCCTCAGGCAGCCAGTGCTTCTTCGGCGATCTCGCAGTGGATCACAAAGCCAGTCAGGTAGGGCAGGCCGCGAGGGATGCCGTAGTCGCGGGAGGTCACTCGGCCAATCGTCCAGCCCATCCACCGGGCAACCGCCGCGTGGATCGCTTGCTCGACGTTGTTGCCGACCAGCATCTGGTTGAGGACGCCGTCTGCAAAATGCCGCCCGTGACGACTGTCGAGGAAGACCCTGACCGATTCGAGGGGCTGGTTGGTGGCGTCCGAAATCGCGGTCATCGTGACGGGCCAGGCGGCTTGGGCGTTCTCGTTCATCGTGCCCCAAAAGCCCCAGTCTTTGTTCTGGGTGGCGGGGATTTGGTTGGTGGTGGTCATCGTTGGCTCCTTGGGGTTGATCGTTGCGACACCCGTAGTAACGCGCTGTTCGATTGAGAAGCCAAGCGTTGTTGGCTTCAATTTCAATCTTTCTGGATCACGCGATCCGGTACACGCGCTCGCCGCCGTCGGTCTTGTCCGAGAGGATGGCGAGCCCAAGTTTTTTCTTGAAGGCTCCGGCGAAAGTGCCGCGCACGGTGTGCGCTTGCCAGCCGGTGGTTTCGCAGATCTGACGCACCGTTGCGCCCTCGGGACGCCGCAGCATCTGGATTACGGTGGCTTGCTTGCTGTTTTCGCGGGTGCGGGGTTTGGTGTCGGTGCGCTCTTGCGCCCACGTGGCCTCTGCGGCCGTCACGGCGGCCTCGATCTCGGGGTCTGTGGCCAAGGGCGCTGGCGCTGGACGCGCGCAACCAAGGGCGTCGTAGCCCTCGGCGGCGACGAACCAGTCGCTGCCGTTGGTGGTGATGAGGGCGCGGTTGAACAGTCCGTCGAGGACTTTCTTGCGTGCACCGCCTTTGATGTTGTCCGGGAACCAGTCGAGTTTTCCGTCGCCGTGGTGAATGGCGTGGGCAAGGACTGCGTGCTGGCTGGCGGTGAGTTGGGTGGTGGTCATTTGATGCTCCTTCGAGGTGGTTGATGGTGATGTGATGAACGCGCTGTTCCAGATGGAAGCCAAGCTGAACCCACGAACAAATGATTGAAGAGGCCGATGGGAATTTCGATACGCGCTTACGCCCGTCACCGTGGGGTCACTGACACCGCCGTGCACAAGGCGATTCGTGCCGGTCGGGTAACGCCCGAGGCTGACGGCACCATCGACGTCGACCGTGCCGACCGCGAGTGGGCACGCAACACGGACACCCCAAAAAAGGGAACGCAACAGCGCGCAGAGAGCGTCGCGGTACGGGAGAGCGCCGGGGAGCAGACCGCCGCGCTGCCCTCGGGCGGCACGTCGCTGCTTCAGGCGCGCACCGTCAACGAGGTGGTCAAGGCGCAGACGAACAAGGTGCGTTTGGCCCGCCTCAAGGGCGAACTGGTGGATCGACCGCAGGCTATCGCGCACGTTTTTGCATTGGGGCGGTCGGAACGCGATGCGTGGCTCAATTGGCCCGCGCGCATCTCGGCACAGATGGCATCCAAGCTCGGCATCGATTCACACGCCATGCACGTGGCGCTGGAATCCGCCGTGCGCGATCACTTGCAGGAGTTGGGCG
>Ga0210044_10006050_pt1 | contig 16082 bp, 16 predicted proteins | sample CryGey13umfilter_2_FD_183959 | JGI IMG/M metagenome (GOLD analysis project Ga0210044, IMG submission 183959) | Groundwater microbial communities from aquifer in Utah, USA - Crystal Geyser 4/9/14 3 um filter (SPAdes) (version 2) | ecosystem: Environmental > Aquatic > Deep subsurface >...
GCACCAGTTTTGTAAAACTCCGCGTATCTGGCAAAGAAATCTTTGAAATTCTTCACCCATTCCTCGACAAAAATCTTTTCAGGAAAAAGCGGAGTTAAATCCGTAATTAATTCAATTGGCTTGATATTTTTTATTTTTTTCTCCAGATCCAAAAATGCCTGCCTTGTGGTACGGCTAACCTTTGCGTCTTTTAATAATTTTTCCTCTAAAGGTTTCGCCTGCTGCTGCATATACCAAACCAAATCAAAATAATCACGAGCCGCCCCCCGCTCAAGACAGGCAATCATTTTCCCGGCCATCAAAGTGGCTTTATCCCAATGGGTAATCACCATGCTTTTCCCATGACGCACCACCGGAGTTTTAACAATTATCGCTATCTGCTTCTGCGGGCTGACTTCTAATTTAACGTGCAATTTTTCCGACTGATTTGCCGATAAATCCAAATCATGTAAAATCGGCAATCTTACCGTCCACCTCTTAATTAACTCTCCTGCCTGGCAATAAACATCACCGGTTTTTAACTGCAGCTCGCCGCGGATATATGACCCTAAATCTTTTTTAAAATTGGCTAAATTTAAACCCAGACTGTTATCCAAATCAATATCTTCAGACATCCGATTTAAACCGTAAACCACCCGGGCGCATGATCCGCCGTAAAACGCCAGTTGCCGGTATATTTTATGGCCATAAATAAATTTTAAAAAATAGGGTATTAACGCATCTTTAACCACTATCCGCCTGGTTTCAGCGTCAGCCTGCCTTATTTCCGGTTCGGCTAACAGTTTTCTTAATCCTTCAACAATCGCTTCCATAGTGGTATTTTTTTGGACCGGCTGGCCCTGACCCAATAATTATAATCTTTAATATCACTGGCGGAAAATTCTTCCCAATTGAATCTTAAATCCCAATTAGGACCGTGACGAAAATAAAAATAATCAAACAAGGCTTTTCCTAAACCGGCTTTTTTCATCCCTACCCCCCAAACATTTTTTTCTTCATATCCGCCGAATAACTCCGGCTTGATATGCGAATAGCTAAAATTCCCAAACCGGTTGGTGACTGACTGGGTATTTTTTGTCGTCACTCCGGTAATCGGATAAGTCGTTTCGGTTAAAATACCGCCAAGCTGCAGCACGTAAACCGAAGACAAATAAGAAAAAGGCTGGATCACGCTGCTTAAAAAACCGGCAAAGTCCGGATCGGCCTGATGAGCCAAACAAAAATCGCGGGTAATGTATAAGTCTTTTTTTAAGCGGATAATCCGGCCGCTTTTGCTCCAGCGGGCTAAAGTCTGGCGGGCCGTCGCTTCCGAATAATCATAAAGCTGCCGCACCGCCATTAAATTGAAATACGGTAAACTCTCTAGCTTCTCTTTATTTTCATTCCGGTTAATATACATATTATGTATATTATCTAATATGAAATATCTTCTGTCAAGCGGGAAAATTATTCTTCAGGAACTACGAGATGATCCGTTCCTCCGCCTTGATTAATTGGATCTTCCTCATGTATATTTTCATATTCAGTTCCCGATTCCCCAATAACAATGGTTGTCGTATTACCAGGATCAATCTCTAACTCTAACATATTTTTCCTTTCTGTAAAATTTTTATTGCTTCGCTGGCAACAAGGGCGCAGGTTTGTTCCATTTCGTCGGTCAACTCGAATTTATCCCGCACCCGGTCGGCCACCACCACACAGATTGCTCCGGCGCGGACATTAAACAACGAAGCTAGAGTCAACAAACAGCCGGCTTCCATTTCAAAATTTTTGACATTAGCCGCCTGCATATCCTCAAAAATCTTGGCTTTATGGCTGGGCAGGTAATCATTCAAGCTAGGCCTTCCCTGACCACAATAAAAAGTGTCGGTCGAAGCAGTAATGCCGACGTGATATTTCACTTTATGGATTTTGGCGGCTTCAATTAATGCTTCTACAATTTGATAGTGGGCTACGGCCGGATACTCGGGAATGACATAATCTTTGCTCGCCCCGTCCAAACGGACCGCGCCGGTGGTAATCACTAAATCGCCCACCTTCGTCTCTGATTGTAAACCACCACAAGTTCCCACCCGAATCAACGTCTTAACTCCGATTCTCACTAACTCTACCAACATCATCTCTATGGCTGGTGATCCCATACCGCTGGAGATACAGGCCAATTTCGCTCCCTGGTACTCGCCTTTCATGGTGTGGTACTGCCGGTAATCGGCCACTTCCTCGGCCTTATCCCACAACTGGGCAATCTTAGCCACCCGTTTGGGATCGCCGGGAACTAACACATAAGGTGGAATATCTCCCGGCTTCAACCGCGTGTGATACTGTAATCCTTGTACTTCCGGCTTCGTGGCCGAACTTGACTTAAAAGACATAAACTAAATTAACCTTTTTTGCTTTAATTTTAAATCTTTTTTTATTTTCTCAATCTGTTCTTTTAAAACAGGAATGTCTCTCTTTACCACTTCCCAAGCTAAATCCAATTCTATTTCAAAATAATCATGCACCAATTTATCCCTCATTCCCGCAATCTTTCTCCATTCAACCTCAGGATATTCACTCTTAATATTTTGAGGAATATTCTTCACCGCTTCGCCGATTATTTGAATTCTGTGGATTGCCGTATCCTGAATTGGAATCGTTTTTAAAAATTTATTCCGGTTAAATTTCTTAACATGCTTTTCAATAATCTCAATGCTCTCAAGAATATGATCCAGATAAACTAACGGATCTTTTGTCATAGTATCAAAATTTGCTCCTGTATTACCCTGTCTTTAATCAAATGATTAATAGATCCATAAGTTAATACATCAACTTCCCGCTCTAATTTATCGCTCAATTCCTGTTCTAATCCGACTAAGTCTAATAAACTTTTCCTGCCTTTAAATTTTATCAGTAAATCGAGATCACTCTTTTTTGTTGCCTCACCTCTGGCAAATGAACCAAAAACAGCCGCCTTAATCACCCCGTGTTTTTTGAAAACGGGTTTTATCTGTTCTTTTATCCTTTTTAATCCCGCCGAACTTGACTTAAAAGACATAAATAGAGTATAGTCTAAAAAATTATGCATCGCAACGAATCCGCAGAGTTTAATCCCTTTGCAATAAATCCGCAAATGTTCGGCGGAAAATTAAGAGCCTGTACCAACTCAATTTTTTTGCGCCGGCGCCAGCCCTGAAGCTGAACACCATATTGCCCACCGCGCCCAAGTTTCCGTCGCGGTAGTGGAAAAACAAGCTTTACCGCTAAAAAAACCAGACGATGTTCAAATATTGAATCTTGGCAACTTTAACTTACAAGGCACCGGTGACGCCTATCGTGATTTAATTCATGACGGCACTCTGGAAGTTAAAAACAACCACGCCGATACGGTCATATCTTTTTGATTTCCATGTAACATATTACACTTTTACCCACGATCGTACTAAAAAGTGTCAAGGTGTTTCAACTGTTTCTTCAATCGTCTGAATATTTCTTCTGCTTTAATTCCAAACCATGGCTTCGGCAATAACTCTCTGGGTAAAAATGGGTCGAGCTCAACTACCGATAAATACTGGCTGATAATTTTCCGTGCCTCTTTTTGATTTAATTTTTTATCTTTGATTTCCCTCCACTGCTCTACAATATGACAGTAACGATTATTTAACTTCTCCAGCTTCCACATCTTTTCTGCTTTTTCCGCCTGGCCCGGGCCCAACTCTTTGGCTGTAAATACCGATACCTCTTCGGTCAAATGTTCTGATTCCAAAAATTCAATCATGTCTCGTGCCACATCGTGCGGGGAAACATAAACGCTTTTCTGCCACTGGCCAAAACCCAGTTCGACTAACTTATCTCTCAAACTATCCCTCATCTTCCTTTGTTTTTCTCCCACATCAAAAACCACAATCCGCCACCAGCCGTCCCATTGTTTTTCCTGCCATTTCAGCATCGGAAAACTGCGAACCAATTGTTTCTTGCCTGAACTTGTCAACTCCCAAAACACCTCGCCTTTTTTAATATTTTTACTAATCAAATCTGTTTTTAACATCCTGCTGACAGCCGTCTGCAGGGCATTTTTTGAATACCAAGACGGGGTGTAAAAACCAAGCTTTCTCGCATGATAGGCCCGTGAGCCGCCCCCAACCACCTCATCCAATAAATCCCCCAAAACTGCCAGTCCTAATAAAATTCTGTCCCGAGAGCGCAATAATTTAGCCATAAATTAACTATACACTTTTTACTACGATCGTACCAATAAGTGTCAAACAATACCAAGGGATTCCGGGCCGAAAGAATCAGGCAGTAACTTTTTCAAACTGGTAGTTTTTAAAATTTCCCCTTTTAAGTTTCCGGAAATAATTTTACAGTCATCGCAGTGTTCGCGGATGCGTTGCCGGCAGCGGCCGCAGAACATACCGCCGTTTTTGGTCACCACCGCAATCGCTTTAATAAACTTGCGTCCGTATTTTTTCACCATCCCCTCGCTGACTGCCTTGGAAACTAAAGAAGATTCGGCACAGTCGCACAAACCTAAAGACGCATTTTCCGCATTGCAGGATGAAAAAACTTCTCCGCCCACGGTTAACAAAGCCGCCCCGACTTTGTATTTTGAATACGGCGAATAAGAATTCTGAGCCGCCTCGACTGCCCGCTTAACTAAGTCTTGATCGGATTTGCTCATGAATCTCCTTCGCCGGTAATAACTTTCCTTTTTTAACGCAGTTAATTATCTGCCATTTTTTTCTTTTTGCCAACTGACAGTACAGTTGGTAGGTTTTCTGCTGGTAGTCAAAATCCTTTTCTGCCGCGTCTTTTTTCCGAGAAAGCATCAGCTTTCTGGTTATCGCCGACGGCACATTCAAAAAAATCACTTTATCCGCCTGCGGCAGTTTAAAAAATTTATTTTCCAACCAATCAATCCACTCAATAATTTCCCGCTGTTGTCTGCCGGAAAACTTCGCCCCCTGATGCGCCTGGCTGGAACCGGTGTAACGGTCCAACACCACAGTTTTGCCATCTTTTAACCAACTCTTGATCAACGGCTTGGCAAAAAAACGGTCGGTGGCAAACAAAAACGCCAGCACGTAAGGATTAATTTTCTGCCCGTATTTTAAATGCAATAAATATTTAATGATTTTCCCGAAAAACTGGTCATAGCGGGGAAAAGCCAGCCGGCAATCTGCTTTTAATAATTTTACCTGCGTCGACTTGCCTGATCCGTCAATCCCTTCAAAAACGATTAACATTAATATCTCCAACCTAATTCGGCTAATTTTTTCAGGACTTTTTTAGCTAATTTTTGTTTGGCTCCCTTGTTGGTGACAAAGTTAAAATTATCAGTGTTAATCGGCAAAACCACCACATCCAACAGATACTTGGTCCCGGCCAGCCAAGCTTGATTCACCCGCTTCATCACCAGAAAATAATTATCGTCAATCGTTTCAAACGGCCGCAAACTGGCATGCGCCCGTTTTAAGACAACATTATCACTGGCAGTTAAATAGACCAAAACGTCGGCCGCCGGCAAGTGGGCCCAATCCAAACTATAAAAATAGTCAACATATTTTTGAAAATGTTTCAGCTTCATCCGGCCTAAAATTAAGTTTGTCAGCGCGTAGCAAAAATCCATTTCCGGATGCACATCCTGAATGAAAATTTTATTTTCCGCTCCCAGCCTTAATTGATGATACTTTCTTTGAATAAACCATTTTTGCGATTGAAGCAGCGCCAGCGACGAATCCTGATAACTTTTCTTTAAATAAGGATTATTATGCCAATCTTCCAATGAAGCCATCACCGGCAGTTTCCTCTTTTTCAACTCTTCTGCCAAAACTTCGACTGCAGTCGTTTTCCCCACCCGCATCGTGTCCGCGCCGACTTCAATCCGGGGATAACGGTCTCGTGAAAAATTAAGCGGCCGTCTTAAATACGGCAGGCCAATGGCCTGTAAATAAGTCTTTAAATCCGGGTCCAATCCAATTTTTTTAGGCAACCGCAATCGCCTCAGCCAATCTTCGTTTTTTGTCTCGGTCACATGCAGCAAGTGATAATGTTCAGCACAGGCCGCGCCGTATAAATCGGCCGCGCCGACCACCAACTGCGACTCTTTTTTTCTTTTGGCAAAAGTGAACTTGGCCGGATTGGTACAATAACCGTTGGCAAACCTAAAGTCACAGCGCGCCCTCCCCTCAATCACTTCATCAGCCAAGCGGGTTAATTTTTTGGTCGGCCCGAACTCTTTCCGGTCAGAATCCAAAAGCAGACCGGCCGCGTAAACATCAATCCCTTTTTTAATAAACCGCTCAATTACTCTGATTAAAGACTGGTGGAAAAAATTAGTTTCATCAATCACAATCCTTTCCAGTCCGGCGATTTTCTCCGCCAGTTCCAGTAATTCTTTCGGCCGGTCTTTATTCACTAAAATCGCCCGGACTTCACTACCGTTATGGCTTTTTAAAACCGGCCGTCCGGTATAGCGGTCGTCAATGTTCGGTTTAAAAGCCAAAACTCTGCGTCCCTGACGATATTTCTCAATCAGCCAAGTGGTCTTATCTGACCACATCGGCCCGTGCCTGACAACTAGCTTTCCCCGCTTCTTTATCATAAGTATTTTATAAACTACAAACAGAAAAGGCGCAAGCCGGACAGATAGCACAGCCTTCGGCTTTGAACAATTTTGTGCCGCACTGCGGACAGTTATCTTTTTTTTGAATTTTAATCTTTGAATTTTGAATTTGTTTCGGATTTCGTGCTTCGAATTTAGTGTTTTTGTTGTACCCAATATTAAGCACTTGCACCCTCCGGCTGGTATCCCGATAAACCGTCAACCCCTTACAACCCAACTCCCAAGCCAGAATATAAGCCTTAATTACATCTTCAACGCGGGCATCGGCCGCCAAATTAATAGTTTTGCTGACCGCATTATCCGTATATTTCTGCCAGGCCGCCTGCATTTTAACATGATCCTGAAACTCAATTTCATGAGCCGTCACAAATATTTTTTTAATTCCATCAGGGATTTCTTTAATTAATTGAAGTGTGCCGTTGGCGACAATTTGATCAATTAAACCGTTGCTTGTGTCTAAACCAACCTGTCTTAATTTAACCAATAAATCTTTATTAATCTCCGGCAGCCTGATCCCCCCTAAAGCTTCCTTGTAAAAAGCATTGGCAAAGTGCGGTTCAATCCCGTAACTGCAATTGGCCAGCATGGAGATCGAGCCGGTCGGAGCAATTGTCGTTAAGGTGGCATTGCGGAAAAATTTATATTTTCTTTTTTGCCATAAGCTACCTTTAAAATTTTTAAAACTGCCCTTTTCTTTCCCCAGTGCTTCACTGGTATTCCAAGCCGTCTCCCGGATAAACTTCATCATCTTTTCTGCCAATCCTAACGCTTCCTTGGAGTCATAAGGAATTCCCATTTTTACCAACAAGTCTGCCCAACCCATCACCCCTAAGCCGATTTTCCGGTTAGCCTTAACCACTGCCTCTACTTTCTTAAGCGGATATTTACAAACACTCACCACGTTATCTAAAAACCTGACGCCGATCTTCACTGTCTCGGCTAATTTAGACCAATCCACCTGCCCGCCGGATATATGTTTTGCTAAGTTTATTGATCCTAAATTACAGGCTTCATAAGCTAAAAGCGGCTGTTCGCCGCAGAGGTTAACCGCCTCCAACACCCCCACCCGCGGCGTCGGATTGTCCTGATTAATCCGGTCTAAAAAAATCATGCCCGGGTCGCCGTTTTTCCAGGCATAAGAACAAGCCAACTCAAAAATCGACCGGCTGGAAACAGTATTCACTACGCTGCCGGTGTGCGGATTAATTAAATCCCAGGGCTTGTCTTTTTTCACCGCTCTCATAAATTTGTCTGTCAAGCCAATCGAAAAATTAATCTGGTTTAAACTCGCCTCATCTTCTTTACAGGTAATAAACTCCAGAATATCCGGATGCGTCACATGCAAAACCACCATATTACCGGACCTACGGCCGCCGGCCTGCTGGAGAATTTCCGATGCTTCGTTAATAATCTTCATAAAGGCCACCGGCCCGGCCGCCTTCCCGCTCGTTCCGGCCACGGCATCGCCTTTCGGCCTGATCCGGGAAAAACTAAATCCCACCCCGCCGCCGTTTTTCTTTAAAAGCGAGGACTCTTTAATGCTCTCAAAAATTCCCTCGACTGAATCCGGCATCGGCATCACAAAGCAGTTTGCCAGCTGTCCATTGGCTGTTCCGGCATTAGCCAAAGTCCGGCCGCCCGGCAAAAATCTTAAGGTTGACATAACCGTGAAGAACCGATCTTCCCAAAGAGAACGGTTCTTTTTATCTGTTTCCGCTTTCGCTACCGCTTTCGCTACCCGCTTAAAACACCCTTTCGGCGTCTCGCCTTTCTGCAGATATTTATTCTTCATCACCACAATCGAAGTATAGGACAGTCCAATATCATCAATCACTCCTAAGCCTTTTTCGGCCTTGGCTTCCTGGCGCTGGCGTTCGCGGGCAATGATAAACGCCCGGGCAATATCATACAGCTGTTGGTCAATTAGAACTCTTTCTACCACATCGCCGATCTCATCAGTGCCTAAAATCTTTTCTTGCTCAAATTGTGGTCTTAATTCCTCTGCCACCAGTTTGCCGATTTTATCCGCTAAAACCTTATCTTCTTTATTAATGTTCTGTTGCGCCCGCAAAATCGAGTGGGAAATTTTCCCCTCCTGATAAATCTGAACTTCACCGCTTCTTTTCTTAACCTGAAAATTAAAAACCATATGCTTGCTTTACTATACCCGCAAATTTCCCTCTCCTTCAACCAGCAATTACTATATCAAACTATTTTAATAAATGATTATTTTCTATTAGTTGTCTATTAACTGATTCTCCATATTTCCCTTTTGAAAATCGATTTAATATATCAACTATTGGTATAACTAACTCCTTTTCTCCTACCAACTCTAAATGGGCCAACCGATCCAACGTTAATATCAAATAAGCATTTTGAGCGGAATGTCTTTCTTCTATCGCTAACACTGAATATTCATCTTTAATATCTGGACAAAAGGTTTGCGTAGAAATATTTGATCCAGATATATTATATTTTCTACGAATCTGTTTTATTGCTCCTCTTAACCAATGTGTCCGACTTCGTATCATAAAGGGCTCTCCTTTAATTTGTGTGTATAACCAAACCGCTTTATCAGAAATTGTTAATTGTTCTTGACTACCCTGCCTTTTTTTATTACCAAGCTGCTCTAACCAGGGGAATATTTGCAAATAATCTCCCAATACTCTCACTATTTCTCCTTCACCATTTAAAAAAGACCTTGGTCCAATCTGAGCCTTAATCATTCCTAAACCACTATTCTCAATTAACTCTGCCTGAAATCCATTTAACAATCCTAAATAACTAGGCAGTTCATAAGGGAGAATTTTTGGATATAGAGAAAAACTAACCATTCCGATCAAACTATTAACCGGCTGCAGTTTACCCTTCAAACCTAACTCTTCCATTATGCTTCCGAATTGATCCATTCTTTCTTGATACGATGAACTACCAGTGCCGCTATCTGTTTTATCCGTCTTTAGAATTATTTCTTCTCTCATGCCCAATATTATATCTTATCTTATCAAGCTTTCGGTTTTTTCCAGCTCACCCAAAACTATGTTATGCTGGTATTTATGAAGCGAAAACTTGCCAAGAAAGATCGACTATCGTTATTAAAAACAGTCGCGGGGATTTGCGGCAACTTGTCTGCCGCTTGGTTTGGATTTATCCTAATCTCTCCAGGATTTGAACAACTAAGCACTTCCGAAGAATGGGTTGTTTTGACTCGATCACTAATTCTTGGTATATTATTTCTGCTAATCGCTTATAAACTCGAAAGGAGTACTTTATGAACGGACAAACTATTTGGGATATTATGACGAGCGCGCAAGTATCCACTGCTTTAGTTTTGATTGCCGTTTTCTTGAGTATTCTGGTTTTCCGGAAGACCGCTCGCTAAAGCCTTCGGCTTATTCCAGCTGGCCCACTTACACTTTGGGTAATTGGCACAGCCGTAAAACTGCTTGCCCCGCCTGGTCCGCTTGATTACCACTTCCGCTCCGCAGTCACCGCAAACCACTCCTTTGACCACCTCCTTGAAAGTCGCCGTATACTTGCACTCCGGAAACTTCTCGCAGCTTAAAAATTTGCCGAACCGTCCGGTTCTGATAACCACTTCCCCCTCGTTGCACTCAGGGCACTTTTGCCCGGTCTTTTCCGTCTCAATCGCCACCCTATCCGCTTTTTCTTTAACTTCAATAAGCCTTTCAGAAAAGCCCGCATAGAAGTTTTTGAGTACAGTCACTGAACTTTGCTTGCCTTTGGCAATCTCATCCAAATCCCCTTCCATTTTCGCTGTAAACTCATAGTCCATTACTTTCGGAAAATTCTTCATTAAAAACTTCGTCACTGCTTCGCCGATCACCGTCGGCTTTAATTTTTTCTCTTCTTTTTCTACATAATGCCGGTCCTGGATTGTCGATAAAATCGGCGCGTAAGTCGACGGCCGGCCAATCTCTTTTTCTTCCAAAACTTTAATTAAACTGGCTTCAGTGTAGCGGCCGGGCGGCTGGGTGAATTTTTGCTCTGATAAAACCTTAATCAATTTTAATTGGTCATTTGTTTGTAAATTGGGCAATTGATTGAAAATTGAAAATTGGGATTTGAAAATTTTCCCCCATCCGTCAAATAACAACTTTTCACCCTCGGCAAATAACTCATATTTATTCGCCGCTACTGTTACTTTTGTTTTTTCCACCACCGCCGGGCTCATCTGGCAGGCAACAAACCGCTCCCAAATTAATTTGTATAATTTATTATCAGATTGAAAATTAACATCCGTCGGCCTGATCGCTTCGTGGGCGGCTTGAGCATTTTTGGCTTTAGTTTTATAAAACACTTGTCTTTCCGGCAAATAAGCGGCACCGAATTTCTGACTGATAAATTCTCTTGCCTGGCTGACTGCTTCACTCGCTAAGTTCAAACTGTCGGTCCGATGATAAGTAATTAAACCTTGTTCATATAAATTCTGGGCTTCATGCATGGTTTTTTTCGCACTCCAACCCAATCTGGCCCCGGCCGTTCTTTGTAAAGTCGAAGTCATCAGCGGCGGCCAAGGCCACTGCTTCACCTGTCTTATTTTCACTTCGGAAACCGAATACTCCGCTTGTTTTAAATCAGCCGCGGCCTGTTCAGCTTTAACTTGATCAGTGATCTTTTTTAAATAAGCCGCAAATTCTTCCTTGTCTTTTTTCAAACTGGCGCCGACCACCCAATAGGTTTCCGGCTTAAAAGCTTTAATCTCTTCTTCCCGCTCCACCACCAGCCTTACCGCCACGCTCTGCACCCGGCCGGCCGAAAGGCCCCGCCTCACTTTCCGCCACAAAATCGGGGACAGCTGATAACCCACCAGTCTGTCTAAAATCCGCCTGCCGGCTTGGGCATCCACTAATTTTAAATCCACTTGGCCCGGATGCTTTAACGCTTCCTCAATCGCTGTTTTGGTAATTTCATGAAACACAATCCGGCTGAATTTCTGTTTTTCGCTTTTCGCTTTTCGCTTTTCGCTTAATAAGTACTGGATATGGAAGGCGATCGCCTCGCCTTCGCGGTCCAAATCAGTCGCTAGAATCACGCTTGTTGCTTTTTTGGCTGACTGCTTTAACTGCCTGACAACTTTGGCTTTTCCAGCCGAAATAACATATTGAGGCTTAAACTCATGTTCCAAATCTACCCCTAAATTCTTTTTCGGCAAATCCCGCACGTGCCCCATCGAGGCCTCGATTAAATACTCTTTGCCCAAAAACTTAGACAAAGTTCTGGCTTTGGTCGGCGATTCCACTACAATTAACTTCATAAACAAAACCTTAACACACTTGTCAAGCTTCTGGCAAATTTAGCTCTTCCCAAATATCCCCGACTTTGGTGACCAACTTCGCTCCCTGCTGAATCAGTTGCGCCGGGCCTTCGGATTGCAGACTAGTGATCGGCCCGGGGACGCAGAAAACCTCCCGGCCGTAATCGGCGGCAAAATTGGCAGTAATCTTTGTCCCGGATCTTTCTCCGCCTTCAATCACCAAAGTCCCTAAAGTTAAACCGGCAATAATCCGGTTTCTTAAGGGAAAATTAGTTTTATCCATCGGAAAATTAAGCGGGTATTCCGTTATCAACGCCCCGCCGCTTGCTACGATTGCGCTAGCCAATCGTAGATTTTCCAGCGGGTAAATCCGCTCTAAGCCATGGCCCAAAACCGCGATGGTTTTACCTTTGCTTTGCAAACACTGCCAATGGCTTAAGCTATCAATTCCTCTGGCTAAACCGGACACAATAATTAATTTTTTACTAATTTCCGGCACCAGCCGGAAGACTGCTTTCCGGCCATAATCAGTCGGTCTTCTTGTTCCCACTACCGCCAAACTTGGTTGGTTTAATAGATTTTCTTCACCCTTTATATACAATAGAAATGGCGGAGAATCAGTCTCTTTTAAAATTAATGGGTATCTTTTATCTTCAATCGTAATTACTTTGATTAACCTTTTATCCAACTCCTCCATCTCCCGGTTCAAATCTTTATTGTTTTGCCATAAAGGATTCAGCTTCGGTCCGGACAGCCAGATTTTTTTCAGCGACCCGAAATATTTAATTAACAATTCCAGCTTTTTCCAGCCCAAACCTTTCCAGCCGCTTAATCCCACCCAGTATTTTAACTCATTTTGATCCATCTTTACTGCCTTTCCAGCCAATAAGTTAACAATTCCTTGGCTACCGGCGCGGCTTGATACGAACCCTCGCCCGCGCCTTCTAACAACACCGTGACGCTAATCTCCGGCTTGTCTACCGGCGCAAACCCGGTAAATAAGGCGTGCGTCTTAATTTTAGTCTTATCCTCCTGCTGACCAAATTCGGCTGTTCCTGTTTTACCCGCCACCCTGATAGGAAAATCAAAAAATGGCCAGGCTGTCCCGCCGGTTTCACAGACTTGCTTTAACCCTTCAGTCACTAACTCAATTGTTTTTTGACTAATATCCAACTTCCGGCAATTTGATCCGCCAACGAGGAATGGTTTGCACAACAAACCGCGACCGGCAATAATGCTCATCATCTGGTTAATCTGTATCGGCGTCATTAGTACGTGTCCTTGGCCAATCGCTGTAATAAACGTGTCGCCGGTATACCAGTCTTCTTCCATCACCTCTTTTTTCCACGCTTGGTCCGGCATCAAACCCTTGGCTTCGCCCGCTAAATCCACACCCGTCTCTATCCCTAAGCCGAAATACTTGGCCCAATCCGCTAAGGCACTAATCCCTAAATACTCGCCCAATTTATAGAAAAAAATATCATTGCTCCGCGCTATGGCCCGGGTAATTTCTAACCAGCCTTCCTTTTTCCCGTACTGGGTAAAATACCAGTTGGTGTAACGGTACGGGCCGATGACAATTTCCCCGGTGTCCTCAATCTGGGTTTGGCCATCGATTACCCCTTCCTCCAACGCGGCGGTGGCCGTGACAATTTTAAAAACCGATCCGGGGGGGTATTCGCCGCTGATCGCCCGATTAAACAATGGCAAATTTTTATCAGTTAAAAACTTGGGTAAATTTCCGGCATCAAAACTCGGGCTGGAAACTAAAGCCAAAATCTCGCCGTTATTTGGGTTGCTGACCACCACCGCTCCCTTGCGGTAATCCATTAATTCAAAAGCCTTTTTCTGCAAACCCGCATCTAAAGTGGTTGGCAACGCTTCCCCTTTAACCGGCTCAATCCGCCGTAACTCCCTTAATACTTTTCCTTGGGCATCCTGCTCTAAAATTGACAGGCCGTCCACGCCCCGCAACCTCTGATCATACTGTTTTTCCAAACCCATTTTTCCTACCACCGCCCCTAAATAAAATCTATCTACTTCCTCTTCGCTCACTTCTCCCACATAGCCTAAAACATGGGCATTCGCTTCGTTTAATGGTAAAACTTCACCGAAACGGTCCAAAATCTTCCCCCGCTCGGCCGGTAAAATTTCCTGTTTTATCCGGTTTTCGTCAGCCAGCAACCGATAATATTTTGCTTCCCAGATTTGCAAATACAAAAGGCGCAAACAAAAAATCCCCATCACTAAAATCAACAGCCAATAAAACCAAATTAATCTTTCCCTCATTAATTAACTATGATACCATTATTTTATGTCCATCCGCATCCTTTGGCGCTCCGCTGTTTTTATTCTTACCCTGGGTTTAATTTATATTTTATTCCCAATTTTAATCGTTCCCTCGTCCCTGCCGCCGATCCAATCCGCCGGCCCGGCCGATGCCCAAATTTTTGAGGTGAAAACGACAACCATTGATGAAACAATCCAGTCTTTGCGCGAGCGTCATCGACGGGGCATGAAACTTATCTTAGCCCCCTTTTCACCCTAACCTCTTCCAGTAATTTTTCGTCCGCCAGCAGTTTAGCGCAGCCCCGCACCACCGCATCCTGCGGCTCTTCGGCCACCCATACCGGCATCTTGGTCATTTCGCTGACAACTTTATCAATCCCGTATAAAAGCGAGCCGCCGCCGGTCATAATAATCCCGTGTTTCAAAATATCCGCCACCAATTCCGGCGGGGTTTCTTCAATCGTTAAGGCCGCCGCCGCCACAATTTCCTGGACCACCGGCGCTAAAGTTTCTCTGATTTCCGCGCTCTTCAGCTTTAACGATCGGGGCAGGCCTTTTTCCATATCCCGGCCTCTGACCACATAGCTTTTCTCTTTGGCAAACAAAATCGCGCTGCCGATATTAATCTTTGCCTCTTCCGCTGTTGTTTCCCCTAACAGCATGCCCTGTTTTAAACGCACCGACTTAATAATCGCCTGAGTCATTTCTTCTCCGGCAATTCTTAATGACCGATTCAGCACAATCCCTCCCAAGGAAATCACGGCAATTTCCGTTGTCCCGCCGCCGATATCAATAATCAGCTGGCCGTCGGCCTTATCCACTTTGACTCCGGCGCCGATGGCCGCCGCCATTGGCTCTTCCACTAACAGCGCCAGCCTGGCTCCGGCGCTCAGCGCCGCATCCTGGACCGCTCTTTTTTCCACCTCGGTCACCCCGGCCGGAATTCCCATCAATACTTTTGGCCTGGCCAGCTTAGGCATTAAACCCACATGTTGATGAATCTCGGCAAAATAGTGTTTTAACATCGCCACCGTCGCGTCAAAATCCGCAATCACCCCGGCCTCTAACGGCTTCACTACCTCAATACTGGCCGGATTTTTCCCCAGCATTTTTTTTGCTTCACTGCCCACAGCTAATAACTCCTTGCCTTTCCTTCGCCTGGCAATCACGGTCGGTTCTCTCACCACCACTCCTTTTTTGGCCACCAGAATCAAGGTATTGGCTGTTCCCAAATCAATTGCCAAATCATAGCTAAAAATCGACAGTAAACTATCAAACATATTTTAGTAATTACCCAATTTACAATTTTCGAATTTACGATGAATTTTCAATTAATTAATTTTCAATGTTTGTAAATTTAATCATTGTGATTTGATTGAAAATTGGTCATTGAAAATTGAGTCAATAAAATTCTATCATAGTCTATGAATATAAACAGGGTCTGTAATCGAATAATCGAATACTCCTTCTACGCTTTATTTATTATTGTACCTCTTATTTTAACTCCCTATAACTACGAACTGTTTGAGTTTAATAAAATGCTGGCCGTTTATTTTCTGACGATTATTATCAGCGCTGCCTGGATCATCAAAATGATTCTCCAAAAAAGAATTATCATTCAGCGCACTCCTTTTGATCTGCCCCTGCTTTTATTTTTACTCTCCCAAATTTTAGCCACGGTTTTCTCAATCGACCGTCATACTTCTGTCTGGGGCTATTACTCCCGCTTTAACGGCGGCTTAATGTCCACCATTTGCTATATTACTCTTTATTACGCCTTCGTCTCCAACGCTGTTTCTGTTAAAAACAGTTTAAAAGTAATTCTTTCCACCGCCGCCATTGTTTCACTCTACGCTATTGCTGAACATTTTGGTATTGACAAAAAAATCTGGGTCCAGGATGTCCCAAACC
>Ga0210044_10006052_pt1 | contig 16081 bp, 20 predicted proteins | sample CryGey13umfilter_2_FD_183959 | JGI IMG/M metagenome (GOLD analysis project Ga0210044, IMG submission 183959) | Groundwater microbial communities from aquifer in Utah, USA - Crystal Geyser 4/9/14 3 um filter (SPAdes) (version 2) | ecosystem: Environmental > Aquatic > Deep subsurface >...
AATTGATAGGTTGATAGGTTGATGAGTTTATAGGTTAAAGGAACACAGATTCATAATTCATAAACATTTCCTATCAATTCATCCACTTATCAACCCATCAACTATTCAACTTATCAACTTTTTGTGTCTTCGTGCCTTTGTGGTGAGTAGTTATAAAAAATCACAGACAAGAATGTCTGTGCTACATAATGTCATCCATTTGGGATTTATTTCGTACCTTGTACCATTCTTTCCCTTAATCTATCCAATCTCCCCCGAACACTTCCATCAATAACCATATCCTGTATTCTGATTATTAATCCTCCGATTATCTCTGAATTCACCTGCATTGATAGCCGTATCACAGTTGAACCTTCACCCCGTCCCTCTCCCATGAGGAGAGGGAGAGAAGAGACAACAGAAGAAAGTTTATCCCTTAATGCCTCTTGATAAGCAATGCTAATCGACACGGCTGAGGTTACAATAACTGTAACTATATTTTTCTGACAATCTACCATTTGCAGGTAAGAGTCAGCTATTTCTTGAATCAAATTTATCCTCTTTCGTTTCTCCAGTACCCTTAGAAATTCCTGTGTTGGTTTGGAAAGGGAACAAACTGTGAGTATTTTTTCCAGCAGTTCTTTTTTTTGAATACCTGTTAATCCTGGATGATAGATTAATCTGAAAAACTCAGGATTCATGCTTAAGGCTCGTCCCACTGTTGCAATCTCCTGCCCATATTCATCTATTTTTTCATCTTCCATGGCAATATCAAAAAATGCCCTGGCGTAACTGGTTGCAATAGAACTCTGTAGCATAATTTTCTCCTATTGTGGCATGTCAGACTGGTCTGATATGCCATCCAATCCATCAATAACCTCTTTCACCAATCTATCAGCCATATCAGGATTTATTGACCCCTCTATAATCTTTGAGGCACACAACACAGATAACCCTGAAACCTCTTTATATAATTCAGCCACAGCCTTTTTTCGTTCCAATTCTATTTCCAAGGTTGCCTTTTGCAATATATGGTTGGATTCTTTTCTTGCCTCATCAATTATTTTCTGCTTACTTTCCCCGGCTGTTTTTATTGCTTGCTGAATAATGGTATTTGTCTTACCAGTCAACTCATTTAACTGATTCTGATATTGTTTTTTTACACCCTCTATTTCAGTCTTTGTATCCTCTATACTCTTATACTCATCCTTGATTTGATTAGTTCTGGCATCCATAAAACTAACTATAGGCTTAAAAAGCAATTTGCTTAAAATTCCCAGAAGTAGTATAAAGAAACACAATTGAACTAAGAAAATCTGCCAACTAATCTGTAGTCCTTCCATTTTTTTCTCAACCCCCATAAAAATCGGGTGCAGAGGTTAATAACATCTGCACCCCAATAGAGTAACGCAAGCATCCCTGTTTGTAATCATCATCATTAAACGAATAGAATTAATGAGCTACTGCAGTAAACATACTGGCAAACGGATTAGCAAATAGCAATATCAAGGAGACAGCCAGAGCATAAAGCACTAATGTTTCCATGATTGCCAATCCAAGAATAAATGGTACCATTATCTTGCCTGCTGCCTCAGGTTGTCGGGCAATTCCCTCAACTGCCTTACCTGTAGCAATACCCTGACCAATGCCAGTACCTATTGTTGCTATCCCGACTCCAATAGCTGCTGCAAGTACGGTTAAAGCATAAAAATACGCATTCTCCATTATCCCACCCTCCTTTTTATTAAATAAAATGGTTAACAGACAAGAATGTCTGTTCTACTGTCAATGCTCATCTTCCTGTGTTGCCATGCCAATATAAACCATGGACAATAAAACAAAGATAAATGTTTGAACAAAACATACTAAGATACCAAGAGCCATAACAAATGGTACTAACAATGCCGGTAAAAACAGTAAGGCCAATTTCTTTAAGAACAGGATAAATAATAATGCCAATACCCCTAACATTAGATGCTTTGATGCCATATTAATAAAGAGTCGGATAGATAGGGAAAATGGTTTGGCAATCTCACCAATCAGGTGAATAAAAAAGAGCCCATAGGGTAGGGGAGTAAGCCACACCCACCATCCCATACTGGGACATGGTTCGGTAAAATGTATGAGATATTTTAGTAATCCCTTTTGTTTTATCCCAAAGAAATGCGTGGAAAGGAAGACAATAACAGCCATGGCAATTGTAGTATTCCAATTTGCAGTAGGGGCTTTTAGCCCGGGGACAAGTCCTATAAGGTTGGAAAGAAGGATAAAGATGGTGAATGTTCCCATTAATGGAAAGAAAAATCTGGCGTTTTTACCCATTAATTGCTTAGACAGATTCAAAAGCTCCTCTGTGAGTATCTCCATGATGGTTTGCAAACCTGTAGGAATTTTCTTTAATCCCAAACGGATAACTACAGATGCTGCAATTATTATTAACATAATCAGCCAAGTCATCACAATATAATCATTAATCGGAATCCACTGCCCTATTTGAGCATCTACCCATTTGGTAAGTGGAGCCAATAAAAATGGTGGTTCAGCGTGCATTAAATTCTCCTATAATAACATAACCCCTTCGAGGTTATGGTTATGGTTTGTTCATTCACTCATTGTCTTAAGCCGAAATGCCTGTAACAGAATAGCCATATTTATAGTCATTAATCCTGTTAAAATCCCGATAAAGGCTAAAAGGCTAATCTTTATGGCAATTATCAGCACAATTGTGATCACTGCAAGTTTTGCCATATAGTTTATAATTACAAAGGTAATGGCAGACTTTTTGTCATTAATCTGAACAATCTTTTGTGTTGCCATACTTAGTCCATGAAAATTCAAAATACTAAGCATACAGCCAACAGATAATCCTGCAAATAAATAAATCTTACCACTCAAAAGCCCTATTAAACACAATATCACGGCTAAAAATATTGAGCATTTCCGAATATCAGTCAATATTTTCATGTGCTATTCCTTCAAACACCTCATTATTATCTCAAAACTATTCCAAAAACCTGCAATCATCCCAAATAACAAAAAACTCAAGGTTAACCATGGGGCAGTATGCAGCCATTTGTCAAGATAATATCCAATAGCCAGCCCAAAAAAGATACATGCAACCAGAACAATCCCCACACTGGAAAGCCAGCCCAGTTTGCGAACAAGGTCAGCCTGTTCACTATCTATCTTGATTATCATGATTTATTATACCATTATAAACACATTTTATATTATACTATATTATTGGAATAATCGCAAGCTTTTTTTTAATTTATTAAATAATTTTTGTAACTACTCACCACAAAGGCACGAAGACACAAAAAGTTGATAAGTTGAATAGTTGATGGGTTGATAAGTGGATGAATTGATAGGAAATGTTTATGAATTATGAATCTGTGTTCCTTTAACCTATAAACTCATCAACCTATCAACCTATCAACTTATGTGTTCTCCGTGGTAAATTCCTTTACCTGAGTAGTTACTAATAATAATGGATAGAGAAGGGCTTTAGACCTCCCTTAATATCCAACCTTCTTCGTAGCCACAGCAAAAGCAGTAGCAAAATGCTCTGAATGAGAGAGGGTGATGAAGATGGTATGTGCCTGAATGCTATCAGCTACATATTTTGCTCTTCCATAAAGCTGAATCTCTGGTGAGCCTGTAATCGGGTCATTTACTATTTCAATGTTTTTCAAAGATATAATCGGCCAGCCAACCCCAAAGGCTTTTAATACTGCTTCTTTGGCAGCAAATCGTGCAGCCAGATGCTCATAGCTTCGTTTCTTGCCCTGACAGTATTTAATTTCATTTGGTGTAAATACCCGTTCAAGAAACCTCCGTCCAAATCGCAAACAACTCTTTTTTATTCGCAAAATCTCTACTACATCTGTGCCAATTCCACAAACCATATTACCCTCCGTGTCTCTGTGGTGAATTGCAATTGCTATTCCTCAAACTCATCAACCTATCAACCTATCAACTAAAAGTGTCTCTGTGGTGAATTGCGATTGTTATTCCTCAAACCTTATCCCTACCGCCCTTGCATGGGCATCGAGTCCTTCTATCTCTGCTATTCTCATAATATCATCCTTAAATGTATCAAGCTCTTGTTTGCTCCAGCATACCAGACTGGTTTTTTTAATGAAATCATCAACTGTCAGTGGAGAGAAGAATCTTGCGGTTCCTGATGTGGGCAAAACATGACTTGGTCCAGCAAAATAATCTGCTACAGATTCCGGGGTATTTTCACCCATGAGGATACAGCCAGCATTTTCTATCCTGCCCAGCATCTCCCATGGATTTTTAACATGAAGCTCTAAGTGTTCACTGGCAAAGGTATTAGCCATTGATATTGCCTCATCAATATTTTCAACCACAATGATAGCACCATTGCTCAATGCTTTTTCTATTATATCCCTTCGCCCCAGTTCTTGTATCTGCTTTTCCATTTCGTTTCTGACGGAGGAGGCAATCTCGGAAGATGTAGTTAGTAGAATAGAGCAGGATAATGGGTCATGCTCTGCCTGAGCCAATAAATCAACTGCCAAAAACCTTGGATTGGCAGCCTCATCAGCAATAATGGCTATCTCCGTTGGTCCAGCAATCATATCTATGGCTACGAATCCATAAACTGCCTTTTTTGCCAGGGTAACGAAAATATTACCCGGCCCAACTATTTTGTCTACCTTCGGGATGGTTTGTGTCCCAAATGCCATGGCTGCAATTGATTGGGCACCACCAACCTTGTATATCTCATTTATTCCAATAACATGGGCAGTAGCCAGAATATAAGGGGATACCTGACCATCGGGTCCTGGTGGGGTACAGAGAACTATCTGGTTTACCCCGGCTACCTTTGCCGGCATGGCTGTCATTAATACGGTAGATACTAACGGGGCACTTCCCCCGGGAATATAGATGCCTACCCGTTCAAGAGGTCGATATAATTGGGCAAGCGTTCCCCCATTTGTCTCTACCACCATCCATGAATTTCGTAGTTGCTTGATATGAAATTTAGTAATATTGGTAGAGGCAAGCCTGATGGTATCCAGAAATTCCTTCTCTACCTGTGCATAGGCATTCCGTATCTCTATGGCACTAACCCTGAGAGCCTTTGGGGTTAATTTTACCCCATCAAATTTTTGAGTATACTTTATTACCCCCTTATCCCCGGTAGCTGCTACATCATTGATTATTTCATTAACAGTAGCATTAGCCTCTGCATCCCAAAGCAAACGATTTGTTCTCACAAGTATCTCATTAATCCTTTCTCTTTCCTTATTATTACACGAGTGCAGAATATTTATCATCTGTATATGGTCTCCTTTTTGGAATTGTAGCACAGACATTCTTGTTTGTGATTCAGAATCATCTGATGGACAAATGAAAAATCACAGACAGGAATGTCTGTGCTACAATTCTCATCCCATACATATGGGACATTTTTGATAACCATGATGAACGATAGTATTCCCATGGTTTTCTTTTTCTCTTTTTTCTAAGCTTGGACATGTACTTAAGTGAATAATCTTTTCTCGTGGATCAATAACAAACCTTTTATTTGAAACAGGAGAAAAACAGTTACCAATTCATCTTGTCTCTCTCGCTCATAATTATACATAATATTTACCCCTCCCTTCTCTTATCCTTAACAACCATAACTTACTATTGTCTGCCTTGCTGTAGCAATTACCCCTATCACATCAGAGATAGAGAGAATACCACATGGAAACGCAATTGGATTATCCCCATCTCCGCTGGCACCTGCTTCCTCGCTCAAAACCACAAGGCGATGAATATTTTTCTCTTGCATCATCTGACATGCTTTTTTGAGGCTTTCATGTCTTCCAATGGTTACAGCCGGTGTGGCCATAATCTCTTTAACCGTTACCTCATCAAAGCATTTATCTAAGACCTTAACAATATCTATCTCTGCCACCACACCCAAAATTTTATCCATAGAGGTCGTAACCACAAGCCCTGAAATATCGTAATCAGCCATTATTTCTATGGCATCTCTCACGCTTGCCTTTTCATGAATAGCCACTACCCCTCTGGTCATAACATCCCGTACCTTTAATCGTTCCATAAACATAATGCACTCTCCTTGTTTTATATTTAACATGATAATAAAGTTTCAAATATCAACCGCAAAGTTCGCAGAGCTTGAAGAACCTTTGTTTCTTCTCGCAAAGACGCAAAGCTCACAAGGCTCACTTATTTCTCACACAAAGCCACAAAGATCACAAAGACATATGAGATTTTTCTTCTTTTTTTGCCCTTTGTGTGCTTTGTGTCTCTGTGTGATAATTTCCGATTGCACAGCTCGAAACTTTGCGGCTTATCTTATCTTCTCCCAAAAACTCATCCCAACTGTCAGAGGTGCTATCCCCTTCACCTCAAATATATCCGCAATGGTTTGTCCTACGGCAGCAAAGGTTTGACAAATACCAAGATTAACCCCTGACTTGATGGCTGCACCATACACTAATAAGGGAACAAATTCCCTGGAATGATCAGTAGATGGTGTGGTTGGATCACACCCATGATCAGCTGTAATGATAAGCAAATCTGTTTCCCTCATAATGTGAATTATCTCTGGTAAAGCCTGATCAAACTCCTCCAATGCCCTTTTGTATCCATCAATATCGTTTCGATGTCCATAAAGCATATCAAAATCTACCAGATTAACAAAAACCATGCCCTCAAAATCCTGCTTGAGGCATTCAATGGTCTGCTTGATCCCTTCAGCATTGCTATGCGTTGGAATGCTTTTAGTTAAACCAGAGCCGACAAATATATCCCCAATCTTTCCAACCCCAATGGTTTCATACCCTGCCTCACAAAGAAGATTAAGGATGGTTTCCCCTGGTGGAGAGACAGAAAAATCCTTCCTTCCTGCTGTCCGTTTAAGGCTACCCGGTTGTCCAATAAATGGTCTGGCAATCACTCTGGCTACCTGATGTTGTCCAACCAATAACTCCCGAGCAATCTCACAAATATGATATAACTCTGCAAGAGGAATTATCTCCTCATGTGCCGCAATCTGAAACACACTATCTGCTGAGGTATAGATAATTGGCCAACCTGTTCTGATATGTTCTTCCCCCAGCTCTTGAATGATTTGCGTACCAGAGGCAGGTTTATTCCCCAGCATGCCTCTTCCAATAGTTGTAGTAAAGGCATTGATTACATCCTCTGGAAACCCTTGCGGATAAACAGGAAACGGCTTTTGGCTGATAATACCTGCTATTTCCCAATGACCAACGGTTGTATCCTTGCCAACTGATGCCTCTCTCATTTTTCCAAAACATCCCTTTGAAGGCATAGGGAATATGCCGGATATGGATATTATATTGCCCAGCCCAAGTCCTCCTAAGGCAGGCAGATTAAGCCCTCCGACAGCCGTAGCTAAATTTTGCAGGGTATTGCTTCCCATATCCCCATAATCTGCTGCATCTGGAAGTTCCCCTATGCCGACACTATCAAGGACAATAACAATCACACGGCTAATCTTCATCTATATTTCCTTCTTAACAATACCAAACACTTTTTGATATATATCGCACTCCTTACATCTTTCCTTATCATTTCTCTTGCAGCATGGGATATCAAGAACCTCCCAGCAATCTTTGCCAGAGGAATATGCCTGACACCTTAAATAATGGCTTGCCGGACAACCCCTGACATCATAACATCTTTTCATTACCTCATCCCTCCTTTTGCTTTTTTATGCGCTTTTTTCCCAAATAATCCTTTTCTAAAATACGAATAAAGGTATCAACTACTTTTGAGTCAAACCCATAGCCACGATTATTTTTTAATTCTATAATAGCATCATCAATAGAAAATGCCTTTCGATATGACCTTTCTGTTACCATGGCATCAAATACATCTGCCACAGCTAATATTTTGGCTATTAAAGGAATATCTTTATCTGTCAGATTAGATGGATACCCGGAACCATCCAATCTCTCATGATGATACTTTATTCCATCAACAATATCAGGGTTAAGACACATGTGTTCAATAATTTTTGCCCCAATGATGACATGCTGTTTAATATGTCTGAATTCACCCTTGTTTAACCGGGTAACCTTTTGAAGTATTTGCTCTGATACCCCGATATTGCCCAAATCATGAAAAAAACCAGCAGCAGTGGCTGCATCTATTGCCTCCCCATCCAACCCAATCTCTCTTGCAATCGAAGAGGCGTATCTTGCAACCCTTTTTGAATGACCATGAAAGTATTTATCCTTTGATTCATTGATAATTATTAACGAGAAAATAATGTTTGTAAGGTTTTTTATCCGTTCATTATAAAGGCATATATTTTCAAGAGCCATATTTGTTTTTTTCATTAAAAGGGATAATATTCGGACATCTTTATCTTGATAGGCTGCTCCTGAAAATTTTTCACCCAAGATTACTATCCCTGCCAATTCCTCTTTATTTAATAATGGAATACATACCTTACCCTCTATTTTTTCAATATCCCTTTTTATCTCTCTCCATGAATTATTTTGCAATTTAGACCTTGAAACCTCGTTCTTTAAGAGTATTTTCTTTTTATCAGATAGATACTTCGCTAATCCCTCATCCTTTTTAAGCCTCAATGTTTTTCTTCTTACCAGATTTATTCCCAATCCAAAACCTACAAAATATTCCTGCCTTGGGCTATCTAAAAGAAAAATAACGACCTTATCTGTATATACAAGATTAGCCACGGCATTAAGTAAGGTATTCAGTAGCACATTTCTGTCAAATATAGAGGCAATCTGGTCAGAAATATCCTTTATTGAATGCCACCCACAGGAGACTTGTCTAAAAAGATATTGATTAATAAATGGCTGTATCTGCTGTCGTCCCCAATTAAGGCATAACGAAAATAACATAATCATTGCTATAGTCAAGGATAATGAACTATAGCCGGTGATTTTTTGAAACAATCCCACAATTCCAAGAACCAGAATAAAGATAATAATTGTTGGCAGCGTATTTACCAGAAAATAAAGGAACCTCCTTTTATATGAAACTAATCCACTAATCTCTACCTCTATTAGACGATGCTCTATAATTGCATATGAAGTAATTATAGAATAGACAATCGTTGTCGCATGTCCAAATGGATATACCCAGATTCCAAGAGAACAAAGAAGATTAGCAATAATACCTGTAAATAATATTAACCCTCCCAGAAAAAAATATCCAAGTTGCTGTTTTTCTATAACATTAACTGTTTTTAGTCCCCTACGGATGAGTAAATAACAGCTATATCCCCCAAATGATAGCATAAAGATTAAAAATATATTCCCTATTGATGCCAGAGTCGGGTAATAGTAATCCCCAATATAAATAATATCCTGACCCAGAAAGCCTGTGCCTGCTAATAAAAGGAATACATAACTAAGCCCATATCCAAGGCTATACACCCTTCTATTTAAGAGGCTATGATCCTCAATTACAGTTAAGACAAAATGAAAAAAAAAGGATGGGATAAATACCAGCCCAATATAAAATAGCTTTATCCATACCATGGCATCCTGTGTACTTGAGGCACAGTATACACCCAGAGAAGTAAGGTTCCAGACAGCCAGTGATAACCCCAGAAGAAAAAAGATCCTGTTAGATTTTTTTTTTGGATCTTTTATTAGAACAAAGCATCCTATACAAAGGCTTATAAGCCCAGCTATAACCGGTATAATGGTAAAAGTCATCTAATTTGCTCCACAACAATTCATAGCATTAGGATACCATAACAAGGCTTGGTTGTCAAGCAAAATAAATGATTAGGCAGGGCAAATGGGGAAAACCGGGGACAGCACCCGTTTTTTATCATTTTCGAGGTCTTCCTATCGCTTTTGGTCTTAATGTTCGTCCCAATAATTTTTCTAACCTTGTCGCAAAGGTTTCATCTCCTGCAGGACGACCCGTAGGGGGAAACCGGGGACAGCGCCCGGTTTCCCCCGGTTTCCAGAAAGAGCCAAAAATTTTGCCTTGATGAAAAATCTTCTTGACAAATGTAAATAAATGTGGTATATTATATTTACTGTCTTAAAGTAAAAATTAGATAGTCCTGCAAAGAATTGAATAAAGAAAAAGGGAGGCTGTAGAGGGATTAGTATACCTCCATAGCCTTTTTGTTTTTTATCACTCGCATTATGGTGCCTTCAAGATTGTGTCTATTCAGAAAATAATGGTATAAATATGTTCATCTTTAGTGATGCTGTGGTTAATGACTGCAAAAAAAGGAGAAAATGCCGATGCCTAATACGATCATGACGGTCAAAGAGTTAGCTCTTTATTTACGGCTTCATGAAAGCAGTGTATACCGGATGTGTCAGGCAGGCAGTATCCCAGCATATAAGGTTGGTCGGAGTTTAAGGTTTAGAAAAGAAGAGATTGATGCCTGGCTGGCACAAACATATAAGAAAAATGAGCCTCTTGGGGATAATGATGTATCCTGAAGGGGCTTTTTTTGTATAATATGATATATAGGTCATATGTAACTACTCAGGTAAAGTAATTCACCACGGAGAACACATAGGTTGATAGGTTGATGAGTTTATAGGTTAAAGGAACACAGATTCATAATTCATAAACATTTCCTATCAATTCATCCACTTATCAACCCATCAACTATTCAACTTATCAACTTTTTGTGTCTTCGTGCCTTTGTGGTGAGTAGTTACGGTCATATAATAATAAGGGGGTTGAAATGACGAAAAAAGTGTTGCGTTGGTTATTGGCATCGGTTTTGTTTTTTGTTATTGCTCAGATTATAGCTATGGTGGTATATGGGGTGTTATTCCCTAATTATTATCAGGGATATGAAGCCTTCAGACCCATGACCAGTCTTCACTTCAGGTTTGGCTTGCCTCTGATGGGTATGGTTCAGGCAATGATTTTTTCATTGCTTTTTGTTGTGTTTTACAAGGGCATCCCATGGGCTGGTATCTTGAAGGGGGTGTCGTTTGGATTGTTGATGTGGCTGCCAAGTGGGTGTGGGATAATCATTACCTATTGTACCACAATTGAGCCGTTTCCTGTGCCTTGCTTAGTGTATACGCTGATTTCTATGATTGTTGGCGGATTGGTTATGTCGGCTGTGTATGGGAAAAGTCTGGAGGAGAAAGCAAGGGGGTAAAAATAATGAATAGAGAGAAACGGGTGTTGTCCACGGTTTTCCATTTATTTTGGCAGGAATGAGGATAATGGTGATAAATTATACCGTATAGTATAGTTTGCAATAAGGATGAAATAATAAGGGGCTTACAACCCCATTATAAGCGTCACGGATTGCCTTTTTAGACGATTGGAGATTAGATGAAACTGGATTTGTTGAAAGAATATTTTGAAAAGGATGATTCCATAGCCTTGGCCTTTCTCTTTGGCTCAAGGGCAAAAAATCTGCAACGAAAGGTCTCTGACTGGGATATTGGAGTTTATTTTAAGGGGGCAGAATATTTAGAGCTGGAGACGGAAAACCAGTATTCAGGTGAAAATAAAATCTGGTCTGATCTGGTAGATATGTTGAAAACGGATGATGTGGATTTTGTAGTTTTGAATAGAGCAAGTCCTTCTCTGGCTTATAATGTTTTAAGGATTGGCACACCTTTGGTCATGAGGGATAAAACATTATATTTAGAACTGTTGCGTAAGGTAGGTTATGAAGCAATGGATTGGTGGGATTTTGTTAATGATTTTTGGGATATCAGTCAAATGGCAAAATCAATTCCTCCAGAGGAAAGGTCAAGACTACAGGAGTATTTAAGTTTCTTAGAAAAGGAATTTGAAGAGATAGGGGAGATTAAAAAATTTAGTTGGGAAGATTATCAAAAAGACAGCTTCAAGAGGAAGATTATTGAAAGGTGGGTGGAAAATCTGATTATGGGTTCGTTAGATTGTGCTAAGATTGTTTTAGCCTGTGAAAGGCGAGAGATTCCTCAAAGCTATAAAGATGTTCTCAAGGTATTTATGGCATGTTTTGTTGATTCTTCTATGGCTGATAAATTTTCTGAATTTAGTAAATTAAGAAATATAATCGTCCATAGGTATCTGGATATTAAATGGCAACAGATTAAAAACTTTATCAAGGATGCAGAGGTATTGTACCCTGTGTTTATTCAAAAGGTTAAAGATATCTTAAGAAAATGACGAAACTTAAAGATAGGCTGTAGCTATGTCAGATAGAAGACAGGAATATGGTTGTTCAAAATAATCAAAGGGTTATCAACCTCGCAAATGTTGGTCGCATTAAAGGTTGATAACCCTCTTTCAGACATATTAAAGGGAAAACACCTTTATTGTCTCTATTTTTATTATACGATAATTATAGGCAAATGTCAAGAGAAATAAGAAAAGATAAGGAAAATACAGCAATTCTCATTATGGCAAAACTTATGTTCAAAGGGGAATAAGGGAATAGAGGAGATGGTGTCGATTATCAACAGAATTGTCGGTAGGACAGGCATTCTTGCCTGTCATCTGCAACAGGGAGTTAGCAGGGGAGCCAGGGGCAGATTTTGATTATGGAATTTAGAACAGTGTGTATTCTATATTCAATGTCTGACCTCAATCTTATTACCACCAATCTATCGAGGAGGATGATAAATTAAATGAAATTATTTGAAGAGTGGCAAGATAGGAATGAACAGGGAGCCAAAATTTTGAAAAGGTGTAAAGCAGTTCTTTGCGATATTGTTCCAAATGCAGAATTAATTTTGTACGGTTCTTCTGCCAGAGGTAAAATAGACCATGAGTCGGACATAGATATTCTTGTTCTGGTAAATACACTAGTGGATTGGAACTTAACGGATACTATCAGAAATGCAATTTACGATATTAGTCTGGAAGAAAATGTGGTTATTAGTACTATTATCAGAGAAAAAAGTTTGTGGATGTCACCAGATTATTGCCTTTTGCCTCTTTATCAGAATATTAATCGGGAAGGGGTTATGGTCAAATGAACATTAATGATAAAAGGTTTAATTTGATAAATTATCGATTAGATAAGGCTCAGGATACACTTGAATCAGCTATGTTAATGTTGGACAATAATTATTTGAGTGGAACTGTAAATCGTCTTTATTATGCTTGTTTTTATGCTGTTATTGCTTTGTTGAGTACCCAAAGATTATCATCCAGTAAACATTTTGGAGTGTTGGCAATTTTTAATCGAGAATTTGTAGCGATAGGTAGGGTAGATAGAAAATGGGGACGATTTTATACTAATCTTTTTGACTCCAGACAGGAAGGCGATTATGATGATTTTGTCTCTTTTGATAAAGAGAGGGTAAATAATCTTTATCTTGAGGCATGCCAATTTGTAATTAATATTACTGAAATTACAAGGGAAGAGATGACTAAAATGTGAGGATTCTGATGACTACTCAGAGAGGGAAATAAATAAACAGGTGCTGTCCCCGGTTACTCTGAAATGACGGTAACTACTCAGGTAAAGGTAAAATGAGGAGATAAAGATGAATCTGTTTCTTGATCGTATTGTGGTTAATTCAAATATATGTTTTGGGAAGCCATGTATTAAGGGTACACGAATTTGGGTATCCTTGATTCTTGATTTTTTGTCTAATGGTATGGGTGTCAGGGAGATTATTGAGGAGTATCCTCAATTAACAGAAAAGGACATTTATGCAGCTATTGCTTATGGTGCTGAGATGTCCAGAGAGCATTTCGTTGAGATTACTATGGGGGTAGCTGTGTGAGATTTAAGCTCGATGAAAACCTTGGGACACGAACACAACGGCTTTTTTATGCTGCAGGACATGAGGTGGAAACTGTTCGGGATGAAGGATTGCAAGGGACTTCTGATCAACATTTGTATGAGGTGTGTGGTGTTGAACAGCGTTGTTTGATTACACTTGATTTGGATTTTACCAATATATATGCAAACCAATAAAATAGTTGACATTATGCGTAAATAAAGATTGATCAAAATATGGAGCAAGCCAACCGTGTTGGCGTTGTTTGGAGAACGGCATCACGGATGCCTTGGTCCAAATATGGAGCGAACCAACCGTATATGTCCACAAATTTATTGGTTTGCATATATTATGATACTTATACAACTTGATGGTTGAAATTAAAAATAAAATGGAGAGTGAAAATATGGGAATAATAGTGAATGTATTAATAGGGGTGATGTGGTTTGTGCGGAGATGCAAAGATGTGGGGGTGTTCGGACAAAGGTGTATGGATGCAGTTGGGGGGATGATGTCTGTCCCTCAAAGGGTTCATTTGGGCTTGATGGTTGCTCTGATATTAGGCGTAACATTGGTGGCTGGGCAGGTAAACGCTGCATCATATTATGTTCGCCCTGGTGGTAGCGATACCAATCCTGGGACAGGGTCTTTAGTTTCTCAAGCATGGGCGACTATTAATAAGGCTGCTTCAGTCCTACAGGCAGGGGATACGGTCTATGTGGCCCCTGGCACCTATGCTGAGAAGGTTACATTAGTCAATAGCGGTTCATCTACTGCCCGTATCTGCTTTATCGCTGATATTGATGGCTCTGAGTTTGGTGCCTCAGCAGGAGATGTAACGGTTGATGGTACTACCAATTGCTTCTATGGCTCGAATAAGGACTATATAACCATTCAGGGATTTACAGTGATAAATACCCCCAGTAATTATGGCATCAGGCTGGAAAATGGTTGTGATGATGCTATTATCTCAGGGAACATTATTCATGATACAAAAGGGGCTATCGCCCTTAGTGGTAATAATGGCATTATTAGGTGTAACCAGATATATAACGCTAATGATGATGCTGTCTGTGTCTTTGGCAGCTCATTAGGGACTATCATTGAGAATAATTTCATCCTGGCCAATTCTGGCAATTCATCGGGTCTTGAGCTCTGGGCTGGTGGTGGAGGCACGCCAACAAATACAATAATAAGAAACAATACCCTGATTAATTCCTCAGCCAATAAAGGGGGGTATCTTATCAATGGGGCAATAAACACCACATTTTTTAATAATATTGGCTATGGTAGTGGAAATAATAACTATTATTCTCTGGTAGTAAGCTCAAATAGTATAGGCAGCTTTCATTCCGATTATAATGATCTCTATCATGTCAATGAAGGGAATGGGAATATTGTTAGGTGGGGAAACATAGACTATTCCAGCCTTTCTGCCTATAGGACAGCAAGCGGACAGGATGCTCACTCCATCTCTTCTAATCCGCTTTTTATCAGTTCCACCAATCTACATATCCAATCCAGTTCACCCTGTATTAATATGGGCACAGCCTCCTTTAATGACACCATCGCATCGACTACAGATATAGATGGGGACTCAAGACCTCAGGGTGTCCGTTATGAGATGGGTGCGGATGAGACTACTTGGGTATCTACTAACTCCTTTAATCTTGCCACTATAGGCAGTCAAACAGCAGGGGTAGGCTTTGCCATAACTATTGTAGCCAAAAATAACATCGGTGCTACCCTGACTACTTATGTTGGTACGGTTGATTTATCTATTACAAAAGGGACTATGTCTCTCACACAAACTGGTAGCTTTACCAATGGTATCTGGATAGGAACAATAACCCTAACCAAAGCCTCCCAACAAATGAATGTAATGGTTGCTGATAGCATAGATCCAACCATGAATGGGACAAGCAATTCCTTTGTGATTGCTCCATCCAGCAATAAGACGATAAAGATGATTCCGGGTTTTATAGGAAATGATCTTATCCGCACAGTCCAGGGAAGGTCGCATAAACTTACCCCTGATGTTCGTGATATTTACGGTAATGTGCTTGAAATGAATATTCCGGCTACAGCTACATGGACACTTATCCCTGAGAGTATCGGGACATTATCCTTTGTTGGTTCTGATGTAATCTTTATTGCTAACCCCTCAATTGCCACTTATACAGTAGGTTATATCACCTGTCGTTTTAATCCAGAGGGCACAATTACGGTAATAGTTGATCCTATTGCCCCAACGGTTGATGGCGAAGGCATGGCTCCTGATATTATGGTTCCTGAATTTGCTGCTATAGATGATTTGCTCAAGGTTGTTATCTCTGGCTCAAGTACTACTACCGGTACTATTACATGGGAGATGCTTGACC
>Ga0210044_10006054_pt1 | contig 16077 bp, 18 predicted proteins | sample CryGey13umfilter_2_FD_183959 | JGI IMG/M metagenome (GOLD analysis project Ga0210044, IMG submission 183959) | Groundwater microbial communities from aquifer in Utah, USA - Crystal Geyser 4/9/14 3 um filter (SPAdes) (version 2) | ecosystem: Environmental > Aquatic > Deep subsurface >...
CAGCCACTTGAATCACTTGAATATCAATCCTCCCGTAGAGCTGATTGAAGTTCAGGGATATTATTACGCCGCCTTGTGCGGGGCTTCGGATCTTGCACTCATGCTCAAAGATACGAAACTCGCTCGCCGTCTTGCTAACCGATCAAAAAAAGTAAAAGAAAACTGCATCAAAAAATTCTGGCTTGCCGATGAGAACTTCTTTTCTTCCGCGCTTGCCGAATCAAATGTTGCGGACAGACGCGTTATGTCAAACCCCGGCCACATCCTTTTTACTGGCATTTTGGACGGTTATGATAATAAAATAAAAAAGACGGTGGATCGGCTTTTTCAAAATGATATGTGGACGGCATACGGTATCCGCACCCACGCGGAGTCAAATTCTGATTTCAACCCCATGAGCTATCATCTCGGATCGATCTGGCCGCATGATAACTGGATCATCGCACAGGGATTGAAAAAGTACGGCTATGAGAAAGAATATCAAAAGATTAAACAGGGACTGCTTAAGGCATATTCCAAACTTGGTGAAATCCCGGAGCTTTACGCCGTGGCCGGCGGTAAAATTAAAAAAATTCCTGTCGCCTGTTCGCCTCAAGCGTGGGCCTCTAGCGCATTATTAAATTTTATTTTAGAAAAATGAGCCCCGTTAGAAGTTCTTGGCAGAAAAATTTAATAAATTTTTTCTGCATTGATTAAGACGGGTATTACAAAAATAGAGCATGTTCAAAAATAAGAGAAACAATCCTGTAAGGCAGACTTCTAACGGGGTGAGAAAACTTCGCATCGCCGCAATGGTTACGGGTCTCATTTTATTTAAAATTACCAGCCAAAAATTGACTGATTGTTTTAGGCACACACTTTTGGCGGTTTTAATTAGTTGATAAAACCTCATAAAATGTTACGAGTTATGAGTTACGAGTTATGAGTTATGAGTTACGAGCTGCGAGTTACGAGTTACGAGAAAAGCATTGCCGCGCCAATCGCGCCGGCCTGGTCGCCTAACGAACCTTTAACTATTTTAATCTTCTTGGCCGCTGCTGACTTAATATAAGTTCGCATCGCTTTTTTGGTTTTAGACAGGAATAAATCACCTGAGCTGATTACACTGCCGCCTACCACTATTACCTCTGGGTCAACAATATTTACTATATTAGCCAAACTAACGCCTAAATAATAGCCAAACTCCTGATAGGCCTTTTCTGCCAAAATATCGCCACGATAAGCTTCTTCAGCCAAACTGGCCGGATTATTCTGCGCCAGCTTATGATAGGCCTCTTCTAACCTGACGCCATTTAAAAAATCTATTACCAGCCAGCCCGGCTCGCCAGCTCCGCCATGAGCTCCCAGATAAATTTCGTTGTTAAACCACCAAGCGCCGCCAATGCCAGTGCCAATAGTTAAACCGAAAATATTCTGATATTTTTTGCCCGCACCAATTTTGGCTTCTGCCCGCGTAAAGCAATTAGCGTCATTGTCTAATTTAATTTTTAACCCTAGTTTAGCTTCCATCTGCTCGGGTATTTTTTGCCTGTCTAACAAAGGCAAATTGGGCGCGGTTAAAATTTTTCTTTCCTGATAATCAAGTATAGCAGCTAGGCCTACGCCAATCCCTTTAATTTCAGCCTTACTCTGCTTGGCTTTAGCCAAGAGCGGCTCAATCAAAGCATTAAGCATAATCATAAAATGCTCCAAAGTATCCTTAGGCGTGGCTAAAGCATAATCAGCCAAAACTTTAATGCCGTCAAACAATACCGCGGTCATTTTGGTGCCACCAATGTCAACGCCGATGGTGTACTGCTTTTTAGTATTAATATTTGTCATATATTACATTTTAAAACCAGTTATTGTTGCCATAATATAACTTATAACCTATAACCTATAACTTATAACTGATTTTTAAAGTTTAGTACGATTTATTAAACAACATCCTGGCTTCTTCCCATATTGCTGGATTATTATTTTTCTCTTTTTCCCAATACCACCATTCCGCGCCCCAAAGGTAAAACTGGCGGAAGCCGGCTTGGCGAGCAAACTCTATTATTTCCCTGAATTTTTCTAAATTCATGGTGCGGTCGCGCTCGGCTTGGCTTAAATCCTGATAAGGCTGGGGCCCCCAGGGTTCGGCTTGCAATTCAATTACCAGCCATTCTTTGGGGTGAGCAAATATTTTCGCAAGATTTTTTTTCAGGCGAAAAAAGCCAGGTGTAATCGGATAATGAATATAGCTTTTAAAAATTTTAGAATAAGTGTCGCGATACATAGTAGTACCGAAAATATCAGCCCGTCTGGCCGCCGGAATCCAGACTGAAAGCTCGCCAGAATCAGTAATAATAATCGGCCGGCTGTCCAAACTTCTTACTAAAGCGATCTCTTTATCTAAAAATTTGCTATCTAAAGTAGGACAATCGCCGAAATGAGCTAAAAATGGCTCGTTTTCAACTTGCCAAGCAGTAATTTCTTCTTGGCTTTTATACCTTTCCACTACTTTTTTAATATACTCTAAAATCGCTTCTTCTCTTTGCACTTTAGTTAGACCATTGGTCCAATCAGGAAAATGACACTCTGGCCAGCGCGGTAAACGGCCGCCAACTGCCAGAATTATTTCCGCTTGCGCTTGGCTGGCTTGCTCTAATTGCCAATCCAAATCGTCCCAATAATATTGGCCGCTAGCGCTCTCAATTTCATTCCAATAAGCTGGCAAGCGAATTTTTTTTACCCCTAAATCATTTAAAATAGCTAAATAAACTGCTTGCCAGGCAAAACCCAAGTCCTGGGCCTGCTTTTGGGAGAAAGTAATGCCATATTCTAATTCTTCTTTCTGATAAATATGGCCCTGGCTGAATAAAAAAAAGAAAAATATAATAATAACCAAAACAACAAAAATATTTTTTAATGTCCGTATGTTAAACATAAAATTTTGTTAAGCTCTGTCGCCGAATACATTTTAATCTAAAATTCCAAATCACAAATTACATTAAATATCTAAAAATATCCAATTATAAATTACAAATCACAAATTACAAATTACAAACAATATCTAAATTCTAATGACCAAAATTCAAAACAAATGCCTTAACTGATTTTATTATTTAAATTGTTTTATTTTGTTTTAGTATTGTTTGGTATTTTGAATTTTGAACATTAGAATTTGTTTGTAATTTGGGATTTGTAATTTGGTGCTTTTAACTTGGTGCTTACAATTTGGTGCTTGTTATGTAGCAATAGGATCTTTTATTTTATGGACACTGATCAAAATAGACACTCACTACTATACTCTAAACCAGTGGTTAAATAAATTAATCTGCAAAAAACAAAATGAGCAATGCTATAAGCGGCGAAAATTATAACTAAGCCAATGACAGCAGTAGTAATTTGCGATTTAGCTTCTTTAACTTTGTCTTCATCGCCACCAGCTGTCATCCATTTGAAACCTGCCCAAACGAGCAGCGCCAAAAAAATTATCCCCAATAGATCCAAAAAAACCTTAATAATCCGCGCCATAACCATTACCATCGAATTTGACGGTTGGTCGCTGCTTTGACCGTAAGCTTTATCACGGATTTCATTCAATCCGCCCTGCTTAACCATATCTAACCAGCCTTCTTCGGCTCTAACGTGGTTAACTAAAGAAAGATTAGTTAGCGGAGAAAATAAAAATAAGAGAAGAAGAAAACAAACAATTTTCTTCAGCCAAATTGGAAAACAACTTTTTTTAGTTATTGGCATATAATTTATGTTATAATAAAATTAGAGCTCATCTCAAAAATAGCTATAAGCCATTTTTGCGGATTTTTCGAGCGAAAAATCTGAAAATAGAGGAAAAATAGCGGGCTCTTTTGACGATATTTTCAGATTTTGCAGCCGAAAAATACCGAAAATGGGCCATAGATTATTTTTGAGATGAGCTCTAGTATTTATTAGTATCATTAGCATGCATTAGTATATTAGTATCACACTTATATTATAACTAAAATCAGCTGAAAAAACAATTTATGCGCCTGGCAACTAAAATAGCCTACAATACTATCGTGCAAATAATCGGTAAAGTTATCGCCACTGTCTTCGGCTTGGCAGCCATTGCTATAATGACCCACCACTTGGGGCAAACCGGCTTTGGCCAATATACTACCATCATGACTTTTCTGTCGTTCTTTGGCGTGATTGCTGACTTGGGCTTAACCTTAGTCACAGTTCAAATGATTAGTGATGAACAGGCTGACCACAATAAAATTTTAAGTAATCTTTTTAGCTTACGCTTAGCTTCAGCAACCATTTTCTTGGGCTTGGCTCCGTTAATTATTTTCTTTTTTCCCTACGATCCGTTAATAAAACTCGGCGTCGCTATCACTACCCTGTCGTTCTTTTTTACTGCACTAAATCAAATTCTGGTTGGCCTATTTCAAAAACATCTAAAAATGATTATTGTCTCTCTAGCAGAAATAATTGGCAGATTGGTTTTACTGGCTGGCATTATTTTGGCCATCAAGCTAGGATATGGCTTAATTGGCATAATGATAGCAACTGTTATTTCTAGCGCAATCGGCTTTGCCATTCATTACTGCTCCTCTGGCCGCTATGCCACCATTAAATTAAGATTTGACCCAGCCGTCTGGTTTATTATTGTTAAAAAATCCTGGCCGCTGGCCTTAACTATTGTTTTTAATTTAATCTATTTACGAGCTGATACTTTACTGTTGTCGCTACTCAAAAGCCAAACCGAAGTCGGTCTTTATGGCGCCGCCTATAAGGTGGTTGATGTTTTAACCACTCTGCCTTTTATGTTTGCTGGTATTATTTTGCCCATTGCCACAGCCAGCTGGATCAATCAAGAAACTGAACGCTTTAAAAATATCATGCAAAAATCTTTTGATGTTTTGGTAATTATGGCTATCCCTATGTTTATTGGTGCTCAATTAACGGCTCGCCCGGTAATGACACTCATCGCCGGGTCTGAATTTGCCTTAGCCGGCGCGGTGCTTAAAATCTTAATTTTAGCCACTGCCATAATTTTTCCTGGCTGTCTCTTTGCTCATGCAATAATTGCCCTTGACCAGCAGAAAAAAATGATTGGCGCCTATATTTTTACCGCCCTGACCGCTCTCGCCGGTTATTTGATTTTTATACCAAAATATTCTTATTTTGGCGCTGCCTGGGTAACTGTTTATAGCGAGTCAGTTATCGCCCTAGCTTCATTTTATCTAGTAATTAAATATAGCGGCTTTAAACCAAAATTACCTGTCTTATTTAAATCATTAGCCGCTTCATTAATTATGGTTCTGGCGATTTGGCTAACCTTAAATAAAATTAATCTAATATTAGTCTTAAGCTTGGCTGTTGTTATTTATCTTTTAGCACTTTACTACTTCAAGGGAATAACGCGCCAAGATATTTTAGATTTATTAAATAAATAATAGCATTTACTATACCTGACAAATTATCAGCCCAGGTTAAATAAAAATATTTTAGAATAATTAAAAGAAAGGAAAATTCTAATATCCAATTTCTAATTTCCAATTAATGTCCAATGACAAAATGCTAAAAATTAATATTATAAGGGAGCAGAATTATTCCTTCTAATTATTCTATGGTATAATTGTGTTTTGATCATTGGGCATTAGAAATTTTATTGGAAATTGGTAATTAGAAATTGGAAATTCAGGGGTTAATTGGCAGGTTAATATCAGCTAAAATTATTAAAGCGTCTAAGTTATAAAAAATTATGAACTCTGTTAAAAATAAAGTCCTACTAATTAATTCAATTGCAGACAAAGCTAAACTACTAATTGATTTATTTGATGAGCTGGTAGCAAAAAATTTTCGTTTTTACCTGCTGTCAAGTCAAACCTGCTTAATTAAACAATTTCAAGATAAAAATTGGCCGGCTAAAAAAATTGCGCTCGGGCCAACAGTAAAAAATAAATTAAGCCAAGCGCTTTTTATCTCTTGCTCGCCTTGGTTATTTCTTAAAATATTATTAATATTATTAAATTATCGATTAAAAGAAAAAATTACTGCTATAATCTGCTTAGGCTGGACTGAAAAAATACTAGCAACTATGCCAGCCAAACTGCTAGGACTAAAAATAATTTGGCTGGAAGAGCCCAGCTTTAATTATCAGGAGCTAAAGTTCAAGCGCCTGTATAAGTTAAATTCGCGTTTAGCTACTGTTATTGTTTTTAACAGCTATACCAGAATTCAGCTAGAAAATACTGGCTGCAGCAAAACAGTAATTACCCTGGTTCAACCGGCTATCAAAACCAGCGCTTATCAAGATAATCTTTATAATAAATTAGCTCAAGCAGAACAAAAAAATTCCCGGCGCAAATATTTTACCATCGGGACTATTACTGATTTAAACCAGCGGCAAAAAATAGAAACTCTTTTTCAAGCAGTAAAAATTTGCCAAACTGTTATTCCTAATCTGCAGCTTATTATTGTTGGCGATGGCGAGGAAAGAAAAAATTTAAGCTGGCTGGCCAAAAAAATAGAAATTGATACCCTGGTCTGGTTTGTTGGCGAGCAACAACAAACCAAAAAATGGCTGAATAGCTTTGACCTTTACTTAGTGTCTAGTGAGTCGCCAAATTTAACAGACTACTATAACATACTTGAGGCAATGGCAACTGGCTTGCCAGTCATCGGCCCGCGCCATTTGGGCCTCGAGGATATAATTTCTGAAAATAAAACCGGATCGCTCGTGGAAAACGGCAATCAAGAAATGCTGGCGCGTCAAGTTGTAAAGATAGAGCAGGATAAAAAACTGCGTCAGCAGTTAGGTAAAAATGGCCAGGAACGACTTAAACAATTATTCATCTTTGATAAAATGGTTAATGAGATGGCAAGTATATTAAAAATTAACTGCTATTAAGTTACAGAACTTACGCGCTTAAAAAATATTTGTTAAGAATCAACTGCGTAAATCCTGTAAGTTATTATCTTTTTTTATTTAATAGCTCAAAACCCAATATGAGTTCTCAGATGATCATAAAAATAACCGACCAAAACTCTAGCCAAAGATTGGACAAATTTTTGACTAAAGACGGCTCAATTAATTTATCGCGCCAACAGATTCAAAAATTTATTAAACAAGGCGCGATTACTGTCAACGGCCGAACAACCAAACCACATTACCTGATTAAGATGGGAGATTCAATTATAATTAATAATCCGCTAGCTTTATGGCTAAAGACAACGCCAGCTGAACATATTGACCGACCGCCATTAATTCGCTTAGCAGTAATAGCGGAAACTGCTGACTATTTAGTGCTAAATAAACCGGCCGGGTTAGCAGTACATGGCAGCAATAACCAAGAGCAAACCTTAGCGGATATTTTAGCCGCCCAATATCCTAGCATTAAAAAAATTGGCGATGACCCAGAACGCCCGGGGATAGTCCATCGCTTAGATAAAGAAGTAAGCGGCTTAATGGTCGTTGCTAAAACACAAGCTGCTTTTGCTGACCTTAAAAAACAATTCCAGCAAAGAAAAGTAATTAAGCAATACATCGCTCTAGTTTATGGCAAAATTAGCGTTCCCAGTGGAATCATCAACTTTCCTATTAAGCGATCCGCCAAAGGCTTTAAAATGGCTGCCCTGCCTATTACTAATAAAAAACAAACTAATCTGGCGGGCAGGCCCGCCGGCCAAAGCCCGGCACTGGCGGGCAAGCAAGCGCTAACTGAATTTGCAGTAGTTGGCAATTTCATTAATTATACTTTGCTTAAAATAAAAATTAAAACCGGCCGCACTCATCAAATTAGGGTTCATTTGGCCGCCTATGGCCATCCGGTTGTTGGAGATAATATTTACAGTACAGCTAAAACCAGAATGCAAAATACCAAGCTCGGTTTAAACCGTATTTTCTTAATCGCCGATCAGCTTACCTTCACTGACTTGGCTAATCAGAAAAAAAACTATAAAATAAATTTAACTCAAGAATTAAAAAATGTTTTAAACAAAATCAAGTAAAACTATGGCAAATAATTTATTCATTATTTCCGGCCCGTCAGGCGCTGGCAAAGACTCGGTTATCAGGGGACTAAAAAAAATTTTACCAATCAAGCAGCTGATTACCACGGTTTCGCGACCGATACGCGCCGGCGAACGTCAAGGCAGGCCATATTATTTTATAACAAAAAAGCAATTTAAAAAAAACATCAAGCTGAATAAATTCTTTGAATATGACCTGCATTATAATAATTATTACGGTCTAACTTACCAGGAAATTAATAAAACCAAAGGAAGCAAAAAAATTTTTTACTGGCAAGCCGAATACCAAGGAGTTATAACGGCTAAAAAGAAAAGGCCGGAAATAATCGCCATTTTTATAAATTCGCCATTAAAAATTTTAATCGCCAGAATGCGTCAGCGAGAAACAAAAATGGATGAAAAAATTTTTAAACAGCGAGTTAACGACACCAAGGAATGGCTAAAACATCTTGCTATCTATGATTATGTCGTAAATAATAAACAAGGCAAATTGGACCAAACCATTAAAAAAGTAGCGAATATTATTAGAAAAAATCAAAAATCGATTATTGACAAAAAATAAATCTTATTATAATATAGATAAGCTGATAATTTAACTAATTTTAGATAGAACTACGGCTGTTCTATTTTTTTAAATCTTTTAAATTCAAGCAAAAATATTTACCCCATTAGAAATTGAGAAATTCTATCCTAAATCTCTTGGGGTCAAAAAAAATATGAAACAACAAAACCAGAAAATTTCTAACCCCATTAATCCCGCTTCGGCGGGGCTAAGCGGGGCTAATGGGGTGGGAGAAAAAAAACAAGCTGCCGCCAGAGAACGCGTTATACCGGAAATTAAACCAGGCATGTCTATTAGAGTCTATCAAAAAATCAAAGAATTAAATCCTAAAGGAGAAGAAAAAGAAAGAATGCAATATTTTGACGGCTTAGTTATTGCTAGAAAACATGGCCAAGAGGCCGGAGCCACTATTACTGTGAGAAAAATTTCCAACGGCATAGGTGTAGAAAAAATCTTTCCTCTCAACCTACCAACTATAACTAAAATTGTCATTAATAAGCAAGCCAAAACTAGGCGCGCTAAATTATACTTCTTAAAACGCGGCTACAAAAAGAAACTAAAAGAAACTAAAGTCGCTTAAATTTATCAGTCATTAATAATTTTATACTGGGACTGTTTAATATACAAAAATTACTAAGGGTACGTGGAGAAACTGGTAAACTCGCCAGCTTGAGGGGCTGGTGCCCTTAGGGCTTGGAGGTTCAAATCCTCTCGTACCCACCCATGAAAATTTACGATTTACGATTTACGATTTTTAGAATTAAATCGCAAATCGAAAATCTTAAATCTAAAATAAGGGATTGTCGCCGAATGCCATATTTGGCGACAGTCCCATCTCGGGTGTTTAGCTCAGTGGTAGAGCGTCTCGCTTACATCGAGAAGGCCCAAGGTTCAATCCCTTGAACACCCACTAAATAAAATTTAGATTTACGATTTTCGAATTACAACTTATGCGCTTTATTTCTCATTCCGAAAAACAAACCTTTAATTTGGCCAAAAAAATGGCGCGCCAAATAACAGGCGGTCAAGTTATTGGTTTAATCGGCGGACTGGGAGCTGGCAAAACTGTTTTTACCAAGGGCTTGGCGGCTGGCCTAGATATAAAAAAAACTATTACCAGCCCGACTTTTGTTTTAATGCGCATTTACCCTGTCAAATGCTATCAGCTAATAAAAACATTTGTCCATATTGACGCTTACCGTTTAAAAAAAATTGAAGATCTGATTGCTATCGGTGCTGTTGAATATTTTAATCGGCCAAATACTATTACGGTAATAGAATGGGCTGACAAAATAAAACCGATCTTGCCGAAAAGAACAAAATTTGTTAAAATTACTATTACTATCAATAAAGACACTAGAACTATTAATTATTAAAATAAACAAAAATATGCCGGAATTAGCCTTTGAGCCAACACCTCAACAAGAGCCAAATCAACCGCTTGGCGCGGATATTAAATAAACTAACGGAATTAGAAGCCAAAAAAGAAAAAATAGAAAGAGAGATAACTACAGCCAGTCCCGAACAAAAATTTTTTTTAATAGCCGATCTAGAAGAAATAACTAAACAAATCAAAAACTACCATGATTCGTTTGGCTGGTACAGAAAAAACCAAAAAAAGAATAATCTAACAGAAATGGCGGGGGGAAAAAGAGTTGCTGAAGTTTACCAATTTAAAACTAGACAAAAAGAAGATAAAAATAATCCCAAATTAGAATTAGGAGAAAAATTTTTGAAAGATTTAGAAGATTTTAAAACAAGCAAAAGAGCTAGCGGCGGCATGTTAAAACATTAAAAAACTTTGCGCAATATACAAGAAACAGCCGGTTAATCGGCTTGTTTTTTATAAAAAATAATCAATAGTAGCAACGATCCAACCACTATCATGGCGTCAGCCAAATTAAACACAGTAAAATATTTTAAATCAAAATAATCAATCACATAACCATAATTAAGACGGTCAACTAAATTACTCGTAGCGCCAAAAATAATTATTGCTAGCCAACCAGCCGAATAAACCGCTTTTTGTAAATACAATTTAATAAAATAGTAAATTAAACCCGAAACAATTGCTATGATTATTAATTCTGCCGCTCCCGGCGGTAAGGGCAAAGAAAAGGCAATATTATAATTTGTGGTTAAATTAAATTTTAGAATATCTCCCCAAATTTTAATCGGCCCGGTCAATATTCTGGCAATGGCTAATGATTTTAAAAAACGGTCTAAGGCCACAAAAAAAATGGCGATCAAGAGAATAACCGCCATTTTTTTAAAATATTGAAAATGCATAAATAGCTAAATCATTTTTTGTAATTTAGTCTTGCAAGCCATGCAAGTATTGGCTACTGGCCTGGCCAAAAGACGCTTGTCGCCAATTTCTTGCTGACAATATTTGCAAATGCCATAAGTCCTTTTGGCTATTCGATCCAAGGCATTATTAATATCCCTTAAAGTATTTTCTAAAACCCGCTCGGTGGCTAACCCAGTTGAGTAATCACCAATCTCTTGCACGCTCTCGTCGCTTTTATCGCCATAATCAGGAAATTTTGTTCGATGTTCATCCTTTTCATGAACGTCTTTGGCGGTAAAACTATGCAAATATTCTTCAATCTGTTTTTTTCTGGCAAGCAAATTCTTTTTAATTTTAGCAATAACTTTTTTGTCCATAATCCGCAATCCGCTAAGATGCAAAATATAAATAAACCCCAGTAACGGGGTAATCTCTAGATATTTCTATTATATAGGAAACGGTTAATTCTGACAAGTTTTTTGGCAGTATTTTAGCGGTTAGTGGTATTTGGCGGTATCAAAAAAGGGGCCCAGAAAGGCCCCTTCTTATATATAATTAATATATGAGCCTATCGCTGAGCCCCATCCCTAAAGGTCCATCTCTTGGCCACATCTCATGGATGAGCAAGAAAATCCCTGCCTTCAGGGTTGAAGCTTTTTTGCCCTACTTAAAAAAGCAGTTTTCTACCGGCTGGATGGTAAATTCCAATATTTTTATTTTGTAATCAGAATCTACCTTTATTTTATTTTTATTTTTTAAATTAAGACTATGTAGGGCGCTAGTCTAACGCCAGTAAAAAACGAAAAAATTATCCCAAATTAATTAAATTTAGAAAAACTTTTTCTGAAATAATTCTGAAATAAAATTATTAAAGTTCTAATACTATAAATATAACATATAAAAAACCAAAAGTCAATAATTAGCCAATTTATATATTTTACCAATATTAGCTAAATAATAATTTTAAATTTATAAAAATAATACTTTAGTCCACATAATTGTAGACTTAAACCATGAATTTATCCACATAACCCATTAGTTATCCACAATTATATACTAGTTTAGTCCACATATTAGTAGACTAAAGTTTTCTTTGAGGCCTGAATGGGAATCACCCAGTCAATAGAGGCTTGGGCGGGAATCGCCCAGTCATCCGACTGGGCGTGGGGTCGGATGACCCCACGAACCCTGACTTGGTTAATAAAATACAACTTTTTTTATTGAGGCTTGGGCGGGAATCGCCCAGTCATCCGACTGGGCGTGGGGTCGGATGACCCCACGAACCCTGACTTGGTTAATAAAATACAACTTTTTTTATTGAGGCTTGGGCGGGAATCGAACCCGCGAATAACAGTTTTGCAGACTGTCGCCTTACCACTTGGCTACCAAGCCATCTTTTATAGCTTAAATATATCAACTTTTATATTTAAAAACAAGAAAAAACACCTATCACAGGTGAATCGTATAATAAAATTACTGTTCTTTTTAATACTACATACTACTCTAAAATTTCTACTTTAGCATATTTAACTCCAAATTGCTTAGCGTCTGCTTTATTAATCATCCAAATATCAAGGCGATTGTCATAACGAGCATTCATCCTATCTCGAACTATAAAAATGCGCTCGCCAAATAGCTCTGGTATCCTAACTTTAGCCCCAAAAGGCAAAAAATTAGCCGCAACAGTATCTTCTATGCCATGCTCGCAAACATTAAAGCCATTGGCAGTAATGCAGGGAGAGCTATCACATTGCCCTGCTTCGGAGTTGTAGGCAGTAATAACTCTAAAACTTGCGCTTTTTACTTGAATATCGCTATTTTCCGGAAGTTGGTTGATAAAATTCGGCTCTGCTGCTAGCACTACCGATGTTTCATCAATAATGGCTGCTTCCTGGCTTAAATCCGGCTCTGTTGCGACTTCATTAGCCAAAGCAGGTGTAGAGAATAACAAAAAATCAAATAAAAAAACAGCAACTAAAATAATTACTAATTTTTTAGCTTGCTTTAGCGAGATTAATCTTTGATGATTTTTTTTCAGTGCTTCCATAAACGGCTAATTTTAGCTAATACTTTAATTTACCAAATAAAAACCCCTATCAACTCCTTTTAAAGATATGTGATAGGGATTTTCTTGCTTCTTTATATTATTATCTTATCATAGGCAAGCCATAAAGTCAATCTTTAGTCTAAGCTATTGTGGACTAAAGTCATAATTTTTTAAAGCTTGACGGCTCTATATAAATATGTTATTCTGCAATATTCAGTACCTTAAAAATCTTGTAGTTAAAATCACTCCAAACAGAACAGCAATTTCTGGCGTTCTGCTTAGAGTGATTTTACTCTAAATAAATTAAAAATCCGAAGGAGGGGAAAGATCATGAAAAGGAAAATTTTTGTAGTAGCGGTAATATTAATATTATTGGCGGGTTGTGCTGCATTTATTCCACCTCCAAAAGTGGAATCAAAAACAACTTTAGTTAAAGACTTAAATGGCGCAATAATCTCAACCAGCTACGAAAGAACAGTGTCCGGCAGATCTTATAGGGATCCGGAAACTGCTCTATCTGTAGCCGAAGCCGGGCTTTTGGCAAGCTATGGTCCGGGCGGAAAGTCATCCGTTCAGGAGTCAGAGTATTTGGGTTTTATTATTAATGATAAAAATGTAAAATGGAACCTAACCATCAAAACAAAAATTAGCGGGCTAACCATTTTTCAAGCAGATGTTCCCCCTACAACTAAACTTAAATACAATTTAAGATGTGGGGAATACATAACTGTCTGGACAAACGGTTATGATAAATACACTAACGCCCTAAAGGTCATGCCCTACGCTGACGTAAGAACAATAATCAAGAAAGGAGACAAAGAGGAGGAGGCAAGGGGTCATTGGATGACCCACTTGCCGCAATAGAACTGCGGAAAACATAAAGGCGCTTATCAAAGCTTTCATTGATATGCGCCTTTAAAATATCTTTATAAGTTTTAGCGGCCTTCTTATTCTAATTAGTATTTATTACGGGTGACTTGGGTTGGACTCCGCCGCCTCCTGGTAAATTTTTAAAGACAAAAACGGTAATGGCGTAGGCAGCAATAATTATTATTAAACCAATCACGGCGCGCGTAATCGTATTTTTGGCTTTAGTAACTTTTTCTTCGTCGCCTGCGGCAGTCATCCAGTTAAACCCAGCCAAAACCAATAAAACTATAAAAATGATGCCCAAAAGGCCTAAGACCGCCTTAATAACAGTAGCTATCATTGTTGGTAATTGATCTTGAGCACCAACTGAAAATCCTGATTTTCTGCCCGCATCATCCATCGATCTTATTATATCGTCAGGATCGGTCAACGGCCCGGCATAAGAGACAATTGGCAGAAAAACAAAAACAGCTAATACAGTTAAAAAAATAAGTTTTACTATTTTATTACGCATAAAGATATTAAACCCCCTTATCAGACTGTCCGAAAATTCTGTTTTGTCATCTCGACGACCCCTCCGCCCCGCATTTGCGGGGCGGAGGGGGAGGAGAGATCTTTAATATTTTGCGCTATAACAAAACATTAAATACTGCACACAAAGTATTAAAGATTTCTCCCCCGCAAAATGCGGGGTCGAAATGACAAAAGGTAATTGTTTATTAGTTTTTAGACAGTCTGGCAACATGCTCTGTTTAAAAATTATTTCAACAACCTGTCCATAACAAACTGACTGATAGCATAGGCGCCAACTGTTATAACCAAGCCAATGATAGCTCTGGCCAGGGTGTCTTTGGCTTTATTTACCTTTTCTTCCTCACCTGCGGCTGTCATCCAGTTATAGCCGGCCAGGATAATTAAAACTATAAAAATTATACCCAATAAAGCCAAAAAACCAGTAATAAAATTGCCCACTATATTAGTAACGTCCATAGAAGTATTAAAACCAGCTCCAGTATTTCCTGCTAATGCGTCAGCTTGTCTTTTTATTTCTGCCGCATCATCCTTTAACGGACTAACAGCAGCCGCTAGACACAAGTTGGCTAAAGACACCAAAACGATTAAAACCAAACACGACACCAGAATTATTCTAAATTTTTTCATTTTATTTGCCATAATATATTAACTGCCGGTAGTTAATAAATATTTATAAATCCAGGCCCAAATAGCATAAGAGCCGATGGTAATGACTAAACCGATTACAGCTCTCCAGATTGTGTCTTTGGCTTTTCTTACTTTTTCTTCCTCACCTGCGGCTGTCATCCAGTTATAGCCAGCATAAACCATTAAAATTATAAAAACCACGCCAATTAAGCTTAAAGCAACCTTGATAACAACTCCGATGGTTGTTGCCAAAGTTAGTTCACCAGCTGTCTGATATGGCCCGTATTTAAAGCCAACTTCCTCCAGCGCACCTAAGGTTGGATTAGCTGGGTCATCAGCAAACACAAAATAAGGCAACATTAAAACTGCTATTAAACAAGCTAAAATTAAAATTCGTTTTACCCTGTTAAATAGCAATACAGGTTTAACAAGGTTAAGTATTCTCGGCATAAATTCTGTAAAATAAATTAGGGTTGTAGTTTGGGACTTTTTCTCGTCGTGGCAGAGTCTCCTAAAAAATATTATAATCTCGTTTCGTCCTATGGGGATACTAGGGTTCCTTGGGCTGGGCTGCTGATGGCGTTGTTGTTTGGCCTGATTTTTGACCCCCTAAAGTCGCGCCGCCTAATTTAAATATGACAAACCAGCTAATAGCATAAGCTAAAATAACTATTACCAAACCAATAACAGCGGCGGTAATCGCCTCCTGCGCTTTTTTCACCTGCTCTTCATTGCCCAGCGCTGTCATCCAATTATAACCGCCATAAACCATTAAAACTAAAAAAATTACACCCAAGAAAGACAAAGCGATTTGTAAAATTAGACCAATAATTTCTCCAACATTACTCACTTGCTCTATATAGCCTGCTTGCCCTGCCGCCTTTTGTAAAACAGCTCCAAAGGCATGACCTAAATTTATGTCTTGTGTTACTGGCGCAGATCCGTTCTCTGAAAAAACAAAATTCCCATAAAACAACGAGAGTATGAATATAAAAATAAACACTGCTGCAAATTTTTTAAATCCTGTGTTTTTAAAATTTATGTTATAAACCATATTTGTCTCACTAATGCGGTTATCGCATAAGCCGCCAAAACTATGACTAGCCCTATTAAAGCATTTTGAATAATATTTTTAGCTTTCTCTACTTCCTGCTCATT
>Ga0210044_10006055_pt1 | contig 16075 bp, 7 predicted proteins | sample CryGey13umfilter_2_FD_183959 | JGI IMG/M metagenome (GOLD analysis project Ga0210044, IMG submission 183959) | Groundwater microbial communities from aquifer in Utah, USA - Crystal Geyser 4/9/14 3 um filter (SPAdes) (version 2) | ecosystem: Environmental > Aquatic > Deep subsurface > Groundwater...
AAATCCTCCGAAAAAGACCACTTTTGAACAATTATTCAACATTTTATCCCTTTTATTGATCTAAAAACAAAAAAAACGAAATGAAATCGAAGGTTTTTGATATACTTAGAGTTTTACAACGGTCTCAAATTATCTAAAAAAAATCTATTAAATTATGTCGGACAGCAATGATTTGTTAAAATACCTATTATGTTTATAAATTTATTTTTTTGGAGGGAATTACTAAACTAAAAAGGGTTAAACAAATAATGAATTCCAAAATTATATTTTACAAACATGACATTGTTTAAGTATTCATTAACCCAAGAATTATAAAAAATTTGTATGTCATATTTATTGCCACTAATATAATCGCCAGAGCTATGACTATTAGAATATTTAGGTAAAAATATACCTTTAGCATTTTTAATATTTGTATTTACTGCAATTTCCACATCAAAACTCAGTAAAAATTTATCGTATAAAATCCAGTTTTTACCAAAGCCTATATTTGCATAATATGAAGTGCCAAATTTATGATTAGCTTCTATAAATAAGCTACTCATGGTTCCTTGAATTTTGTCTGATGAGCTATAATCTAATCTAATGATTTCTAACTTTGTAAAAGTGCCAACAGGTGCAATGTAGTCCTTATCATAAAAAATTACGGATGCCGAATATCCTTTCAAATCACTTAAATATTCAGGTTGATATATATAGGTTTGTACTGGTGAGCCTTGAATTTTGTAATGGAAGTTGAAATTGTATTTACTGGGAAGTTGAAATTTATCGAACCAATAACTTGCTTCAAAGCCAATTCTATTGCTGGCGTAATATTGCAATCCTACTTTGTTTGTATATTGAAATGAAAAAGGCTTGGTTAAAAGTTCCTTATAATTCAATCCGACGCCTAAATTACCTGAATAACCAATGGCAAATTTCTTTCCTAAATAGCCGGAATGCTGAGCATTTACGTGAGTGCTGCTTGTAAGAAATAAAAAAACAAGAAGAAGACTTTGAATATATTTCATTTTCCTAAAATTAATATTTTCCTAATTTAAGATGTTGGAAATAATCATAATACTGAGATTTAATCAGAAAATTATAATCATTGCTAATAATTTCCACATTATTCATTGAGATTATTGAACCTTTTTTAGCATTAACGCAGATATTGTAAATTTGAGTTTGTTTTGTAGATTTAATCGCATTATAAATGGTAACTGGTAAAAGGTTATATACAGCCATTAAAGGAATGGAAAGCCATAACCTTAATAATTTTAGGGGGACTTTATCGTAAGCATCGCCACCATAGGAATAAACAGAAGAATAGAGAATGTTTTCTGTATTGCTTTTATTCAAATATTCGTCAATCAAGGGTTGAGTAAAAAGCATCATACGCACTTGATTGCTATCTTCATTATAGATTTTATTTTTTAACTGTGCTCCTAATTCTCTCGACCAAGAAACTACAATATTAAGATTATTGTACTCCTCAACATCTTCGTTATGAAAGTAATAAGCATCTAAAAAATTGGCATTTATGCTTGAAGCTTTTGAACTATTTGAAATATTTGATATCAATCTCACTTTTCCTTTTTCTGAGCTTTTCAAATCTACTTCATCCGAATTGGATGGATAATATTCGTAGTTTGGATTTACCACACAGAGAGATTTAATAGGCTCTTTAATTTTATTTTTTTCAGCTCTTCTTTTTGTTCTTGCCAAAATTCTTTCTTCCCTATTAGTTAAGTCATCTGTATTTGTTGATGGCATTGTTTGGTATTTGGCTTCAACAGACCTAAAGATTTCAAGAAAATTATTGTCCTTAATCAAAGCCATAAGCAATGTGATTGAGCTCTTTGAGTTTAGGCTCTCTTTGAAAAGTTTAAGTTTTTTGTCGTATTTCATTTTATCAAATTTTGTCAGCAAATCATAATCTTCTTTTGATAATTCTTTAAATGCTGTATCTAATAAAGCTTCATTTTTTTTGATAATTTCTATACTGGAAATATTATATTTAACTACCATATCAGTTATCAGGCTCTCTATCATATAGTTAAAGTACTTGACGTAGTTGGCTGTTTTGGGTTCTTGCCAAATTTTATTAGCAGCCAATATACACAAATCTTGATCATCGGCTTTTGAAAGCATAAAATACACTTGCTGAGATTTACCCTCAATCTCTTCATATTTTGGTTCACTATCCTTGGCAGTAGAATAGGTTTTTGTTTTTGATGCTGCGTATAAGCAATAATTTGCTGCATAGGAAAGAAATTCATCTTTAATATTTTTTTTCTGAAGCAAATAAGTGCTATATAAAGCTTTAGAAATCTGACCCTCAATAATATATAAGCTGATAAGCTCCTCTCTTGCTTTGTTTCTCATCGACAAAAAATCATCCTTTGAAACTATAAAAGTAAGCCGGTCTTTATTAGAGTATTCCAATGAGTTTTCGATAAATTGCTCTTTGCGTTTTTTAATGTTTGGATGTGTTTTGCTTTCGTCGTTATAATTGTCAATTGTAGTTATTGCTGCCGTTGAGGGTAAAATATATTTGCTGTCCAATTTGAAAATTGGCGTATCGAAATATGTAGTATCAAAATCTAATTCATCAAAAGGCAAATCAGAAAACAAAAGAATATCAAATAAATTGGAAGCATCTTCAATATTGTAATTTGATTTTAAAAATATTTCCGTTAAGCCCAATTTGTCGGCAGCAAACTCATCTTCTTTGGAATAATTATAATAAACATTTTTCTTTTCTTCAATACCAAGACTTCTGTATTTTCCCTTGCCTTTAATTAATCTATCTGTATTAACAAACTGATTAATAGAATGATTATATTTAAAATGGGTTACCTCATGAGCAATTAGATAAGCCAATTGAGCCTCATTTTCAAGCTGGGCAAGTAGGCCAATATTTATAAAAATATACCCTTGTTGAGATGAAAATGCGTTTACATCGCTAGATTTTACAACAAATATTTTTATTTTTTGTTGAAGTTCTGGATTGCTTTTCAAAACTTCATTTCCAACAGCAGAAACGTAATTGCTCATTTCGTCGCCAAATAAAATTTGACCACTTTTTAACAAGTCATCTACGCTAAAATTACTTTGCAGATAAAAATCTTTTTTAGTCTTTTTGTTTTTCCCTTTACCAATTTTCCCAACATCACTTGAATATTTAAAAGTTGCCAAACTTAAAATCTCGCTTGGAATATTGCCTTTACAATACAAAATTTGCGAAGGCTGAGACTTAAGAAAAAAGAAAGAAAGAATAATAACTCCGCTAAAAAAGACTTTTTTCATAAAAATTTTACTTATTTGTGAATTTAAAAATAAAACTATGTTTTTCTCATTTTCATTTAGCCAAATGATAAAAATCATAGCAAAAATAAAAATGTTTATTGGATATCAAAGAAAATTTTAGAATGAAAATGAAAATTTTGCAAGGAACAATTCAAAATAGTGCTGAAAACTATCTGGCCTCAAAATAACTTCTACAACAAACTAAATAATTGATTATAAGTTATTTGATGTATATATTTTTTTAAATTATCCAAAGTCAATACATAAAGTGCACATTACTTAATCACAGCCATCTTTTTTATTATCTGTAATTTGCCAAAGCTAACTTCATAAAAATAAATTCCTTGTGCTAAGTTACTCGTATTAATTTGAATAGAGTTATCGCCCCTAAAACCTTTAGAAGTTTGAGAAAATTGTATTTTTCCAAAGATATCGGTAATTGTAAAAATGAATTCTCCATTATGAGGCAATGTTACCAAAATCTTCGAATTTTCATTTGCTGGATTTGGTTCATTCTGCGACACGGCAAAAAGTTTTTCTGCCTTATCAGCCATGCCAACTGTTCCGCTGATATAAAAACATTTTTTGTCGTTAGAAGCCTTTGTATCACCATTTAACAGGGTTTTAACGCAGAAGTTAGTAATTCCATAATTGATTATATATTTATGGTTAAAAGTAAATATAGCATTAGTATTTAATGGCAAAATACCATTCCAAGTTTCTATAATTGGGCTGCCGCTATTAGATTCAAAAGCTAAATCGCAACTGTAAATTGTGTCGTTGCCGAAGTTTCCAAAAAGAGCTTTAACCTCTACCGAATCGCCAATTATCATTTGTGGTTTAGGATTCATTACAGCTTGAACTCCTACATCTTTTGCCATAAGAATTTTTGCGCTATCATTATACCAATGTGAGTCGCCGGATAAACTTGTCCAAACTTCTAATTTATAAGCAGCTGTGGCAGTGTATGCTGAGCTGAAACTGAAGGTGGTGCTTGCTCCAGGAGATAAAGTACCAGACCAATTTTGGCTTACCACAGCCCCATTATCAATGCGATAATTTATTGGAATTTGTGTAAGACTAGAAGTTCCATAATTTTTAAGTTCTATAGAAATATTCACATTTGAACCGGGCGATGTATATCCTATAGGAGAAATCAATTTTATTATTCCAGCATCAGTTGATATAGGATTTGGCGTAATTTCGAAGTCATCAATCATCCAACCCTCACTATAATTTGTGCTATTATTTGAATAGAATAAGAATCGAAATTGAATTGGTCCTATTACGCCTGTAAGTGAGGATAAATCATAAGTAGACTGAATCCATCCTGAGTCTTGTGCGGACCAAAAATGATTGCCACCAATATTTTTATTATACCATTTCGTTGCATTAGGATCGCTGATATATCCAAGTAGAATAAATGTGTTTCCACCATCGAGTGTATATTGAATATTTCCACCATCAGCCCCAGCTTCAGTATCATATCTATGCCAAAATCTGAGAAAAGTGTTTGGAAAGGTTGAAAGATTAAAAAAAGGTGTATAAAGATAATCATGGCTATTATTCAAATAATTATCGTTCAATGAAGTTACCCAAGCATTGTTTCCACTGTGTGTAGCATTGAATTTATTTTTGTTTGGATAGCCTCTTTGCCATTGCATTAATCCTCCAGTATTTACAAAATAATTTGTTCCTTCAAAATCATCAACATAAGGCACGGTCATCACAGATATTCCAGTAAATATTAAGCTACCAGTATCATTTATAGGGCTCATATCACCAGCCAAAGAAGTATAAGATTTGATTTTTATTTCGCCAGCTTTCACCAAGTAATTTGTAGAAAATTGATGCAATTGATAAGAATATGGGGGAATTTGACCAGTCCAATGCTCAGTAATTGGAGCATCGTTTCCGGCTCTATAACTAACATATAAATCGGTAATTGTATCGAGTCCATAATTTTCAATTTTCACCTTTATAGGTAGTGAAACTCCTTGAGAAGCAAAGTTGGTTGCAGGCAACTGAAAATCATTTGAAACGCCAGCATCTTTTTGCACAGGTTCGTAAATAAATATATCGTCAATAGCGATATCTGCTTCATAACCAATAAGTTTTATTGCTCTAAACCTAAGCTTTACAACCTGACCAGCAAAACTCGATAAATCAACAATATCCTGTTTCCAAGGTTCTGCCGCTGAGGCTTGCTGCTGGCCCATCACATGTCCATAGCTATAATACCACTGGCCTCCCGCGTAAACATCTACACGCAATGAGTGAATATTTGAACCAAACAAATGATACCAATAGCGAAGTGTTGGATTTGTCATGTTTGAAAGGTTAATACAAGGAGTAACCAAATTTACCGTGGTAGCATAATAACCTGCATTTGCATAGCAATATTTTCCAGAGGCCGTGCCAAGAGTGTGATCGGCAGATGGGCCAGTATTCATATTATAAGTGGAGCTGTTTCCTACAAACCAAGTATAATTTGCTGATGAATTATTTTGAGCCCAGCCCTCTTTAAGCTGCCCTGCATCGCTACTTCCTGATGAAGAAACAAAATTCTCGAAGCTTTGTGTGTAGGGAAATGCTGTTATTGTGGCAAAAGTGGATATTTTTTTTGTTATCATGGAGTCGTTAGTGGCATCTCCATCGCTTGCAACTGTAGTCCATATATTGAAAATATAATCGCCCGTATGATTCATATCAAGTGTTGTGCTCAAAGTGATTTGACTTGTAGCTCCCACAGCTAAAGTGCCAGTATTTATAACTTTATTAGGAATTGATACTGTTATTGGAGCTACCACATTTGTATGAATAGTTAGTGGTTTTAAAGCAAAATTAATAGCTTTTGAACCGTAGTTTTTTATCTTAATAATCACCGATTCCGTGTTAGTATAGCAGTGTCCAGAATCCGGCGTAATCATAGAAACAACTCCCATATCAACTATCGGAACTCCATAAAAATATTTGCATAAATTATTGTTATAAACATTTGAATCTGAACTTAATATAGTGCTTGCGCAGATATTATTATGACCGGGAACAATTACAATTTTGGGGAAATATACTGTGTCGATTGCCATTGGGAGAAGAGGCAAATTATACGATTGTGTGGCTTGCAGCACTCCATTCAAACTATATGAATAATTGAATGAATTTAAGGTATATGTTCCAAAATTTTTAATAAGAATAATTATTGGCACCGAATCAGCTTCAGCAGCTGTTGACCCTGGCGAAAGAATTGAAAGAATACCAGCATCAATTGGTATTGGCGGTTGCTCGTCTGCACCAATTGCGGGTGATGAGGTTGATCTAATCTCACCGTCAATATCATCTAAAACTGAGCTTATTGGCGAAGCCAAATTACCTATTGTAGAAGTTGTAAGATGCAAATTGGATGTACTTACAAATGCCGGTTGAATGGAAACTGAATGCGCTTCTTTACCACTAACAGATTGCAAACCAGCTAAGTCGTTTACATAACCACCCCAATATGAAAAGTTTGTCCCCGAGGCATACAAATCGTTATAATCCGATTCAATAATCGCTGTGGTAGTGCCAATGTAAGATACATAACCATCGGATTTATTTGATAAAATATTGTTTTTTATTCGTATATTTCCTCCGCTCGACAAATATAAAGCTCGGCCATTAACAGCAGTTCCAACATCAATATTTACCGAATTATAATACAAATTTACATAGTTACAATTATATACATATAATCCATAAGGAGATGTAGATGTGCCAGTTAAGGCAATCATATTATTATTTACCTTAGATGGAATGCTTGCCGTTGAAGTGCAATAATACAGCATCAGTCCATAAATTGTAGAAGTGCCTCGGGCTTGAATATTATTTTTTTCAATCTTAAAAGCTCCGCTGCCATAATAAACATAAACAGGATAAATATAAGTGGATGCAGAATCATTAATAAAAGTATTTCGGCTCAATTCAAAGGAATCTTGATACATAAGATAAGCCCCATAATATAGATATCCTTTGATATGATTTCCGACAAATCTATTACCTTTTGATGGCTGAGTAGAGCCATTACCATAAAAATAGAAAGAGTAATATCCATTACTTATATCATTGTTTATAAAGCTGTTATATTCACTTTTGGTGGAGGCCGAATAGCCGGCATTAGTATAATAATATGCCCCTTGTGGCATTTTTAAGATGCAGTTTTCTATGTTGTTATAACTTGCATTATTTTCAAAAACAAACAAACGGCCGTATGATGTTCCTGAAGCAGAGATAGTCATATTTTTAAAATTCAAATGGCTTGCTCCAATAAAACGAACTACGTGCGGAGATTGGTAATTGTTTGGCGAGAAATTCAAGATTACACCCGTGCTATCTCCATTTGCCGATTCAAAAGTTATGGTGTTTTGCATTGAAGCACCAGGAATTGTGTCTATGTCGAGCTGCTCAATATAAGTTCCAGCATTTACATAAAACACTATTGCTGAGTCGATACCACAATTTTCGATTGCATAAACCGCTGCTCCAAGATTCATAAAATCTGCTGTCGCGCCGCCAATGGTAAAGCTTCCATGAAGTGGAGAAGTGCATGCAATGATTGAAGTTTGAACAGTATCATTTTGGTTAAAACCATCAACGGAATCATTAGGTGCTGAAGTCCAAACCTTAATATTTGAAGGCCCACTAATGAAAGTATGATTTCCTATAGTTATTGAATCGGCAATGCTACCAGGTGAGAGTGAGCCTGTCCATACAAATGGTGTTTTAATATTTCCATTAACTTGCCAGTTTAGAGTTATTTTGCTTAGAGACTTGGAACCAAAATTTCCGAAAGTAACTTTTACTGGTTGATAGCCAGTATTGGCAGGTGATGCAGGCAAATCTATGCTAAGTGTTCCAGCATCGTAAGATGGCGGCTCCCATATTTTTACGTCATCGATAGCAATATCACTAAAAATTGATGAGCCTTTAATTGCGCGAAACCTAATTTTTGTAATTCCTTTATATTGATTTAAATTTACAGAGGCCTTATGCCAGGCCGTGCCTTGGTTACCAATTATGGGTGTCAAAATATCATTTAACCATGAATTTCCGTACCAAATATCCACGTGCAATTCGCCCATGGAGCTTCCAAACATATTATAATAAAATTCTAATACTGGAACATTTATGACATTCAAATCTAAACATGGAGACAATAGCTCCGTAGAATTTGCTGAAGAGCCATAAGATGATTCTGTATAAAGATAATTTCCATTTCCTGTGGTATGGTCAGCACTTGGACCTGTGCCCGAAGTGGAGACAGGACCGCTGTAAACCAACCACATATAAGCCGTACTTGATGCTGCTGGATTACGCGTCCACATACTGTCGAGTGTTCCTGGACTGCCAGGATAACCAGAGCCAGCGGTAAAATTTTGGTCGAAATTTTCTATGTAAGGGAAGTTCACAACTGGATAATTGCAGCCGGGATATGGCTGTGGATTATAGATAATAAATTGCTTGCAATTGCTTGTCGGATTCACTGAAGTATTGTGCACTAAAGAGGAATCCATCGCCCAAACATGATAGCAAATTGTATCATGTAATGTAAAAGTAGGAAATGTATCTATCAATCCAGTAAAAACATTACCAAAATTATGAAGCATATTTACCGTGTCATTTGCTCCTCCATTTCTTGAATAAATCAACAAAGCGGAGTCGATGCCCGAATTATCGCTAATATTTGCTACTACCGAAAATGGTCCATAAGAAAAAACTGAATCTTGCAAAAATGGTGGTTGATAGCTAATTACTGGCGGAATAAGCTCGTCCAGAGCAGCAGAAATTTTAATATTATCTAGCAGCCAGCCGTAAGCGCCTGCATTTCCACTGCTATTGACATCTGCCAAGGCAAATCGAATTTTTACTTGAGAAGAATTTGCTACTAATGATGAAATATCGAAAGTTTCATGCTTCCACCATGCATTGGTAGGAATGATATTGTTGTTAGATGGCGACCAAATGGAGTATGAAGTTGCATTGAATTTATTACCAATATTTGCAAATTGACCAGCACCAAGATAATATGATGATGTTAGCTTAGTCCAACTAATTCCGTTGTTAGAAGAAACTTCAATAGTGGCGGCATCAAAGAATTCTATCTTGCAAATTTGGTCGAATTCCAACAAAACAAAAAGCATGCTTGAGGTAGAAAAACTATTGGTTGTCAGGTAAGTAGTATCCTGATATTTTACCTTGCAAGAATCTGCCCAGCTACCAGTGGCAGCCAAAACATGAGTTAATCCCCATGTAGAAGTGGGCGATGCAGCCATGCTATCTGCGTATGAGGGAGGCTCAAAGTTTTCATGGAAAACCAATGTCTGCCCAATAGCATAAGTTACTGATAACAAGATAAATAATGTTGAGAAGTAAATCCTTTTAAACATTGTGTCTGAGTTTGGTAAATGAACGATTATTTTGCAGCATAAAGATATAGTTTTTATTGATGCTTGAGTAACTGAAAATTTAATTGAGGATAGAAATTTTTCTAAGGAATTTTTTTTTGCACCTGGCAATGAAAATACATGGATTAATTTAAAATTTTCAAAAATCGAAGCGCTATTTCCTATATTTTAGTGCCTTGATTTGCTTTATTAAGAATTGCAATTTTCAAGGCTATCCACGCAAATATTAATGCTACCAAAATGAATGATTTTTTTAAGCTTTTAGCACATGAGTTTGAATTTCCGCTGACGAATCCTGTTTTGGTTTTTTCACTAATACTTTTTGTGATACTTTTAGCTCCAATAATCTTACGCAAGATAAACATTCCAGGCATTATAGGATTAATAATTTCAGGAGTTATTATTGGCCCTTTTGGTTTTAATATCTTGGAGAAAAGCAGTGCCATAGAGTTGTTTTCAACAATAGGATTGCTGTATATTATGTTCATTGCGGGTTTGGAATTGGATATGAATGAGTTTAAAAGAACAAGAAATAAAAGCCTATTATTTGGTTTTTTTACTTTTATTTTCCCACTGGCAATAGGTTTTCCAGTATGTTATTATCTTTTAGGTTACGACTTTAATGCAAGTTTTTTAACGGCGAGCATGTTTTCGACTCACACTCTTTTGTCGTATCCAATTGTGAGCAAATTAGGTGTTTCCAAAAATCAAGCAGTGGCAGTTACTGTTGGCGGAACAATACTAACCGATACCGCTGTTCTTATAATTTTAGCTGTAATCATGGGCAAAACACATGGAAATTTGGATAGTGATTTTTGGATAAAACTTGGTATTTCATTGGTTATTTTTTCGAGCATAATGTTTTTGGCAATACCAAGAATAACAAAATGGTTTTTTCAGAAATTGGAAAGCGAGAAGCATGCACATTACATTTTTGTGCTGTCGGTGGTATTCTTTTCAGCATTTATGGCACAAATATCTGGATTAGAGCCAATTATTGGAGCTTTTGCTGCAGGACTGGCACTTAATTCCTTAATTCCACATTCTTCGGCCTTAATGAATAGAATTGAATTTATTGGTAACTCCTTATTTATCCCCTTTTTCCTTATTTCAGTAGGAATGCTAGTAAATATTAAAGTGATTTTAAGTGGTCCGATGGCATTAATCATAGCCATTGTTTTAACTTTGGGAGCAATATTTGGTAAGTGGATGGCGGCATTTTTTACTCAATTGATTTTTAAATATTCTAAAGCTCAAAGACAACTTATTTTTGGTTTGAGCAGCGCACACGCTGCCGCCACTCTTGCGGTAATATTGGTAGGTTTTAAAGCTGGAATAATTGATGAAAATATTCTTAATGGAACCATAATTTTGATTTTAATTACAAGCATTGTTGCTTCTTTTGCCACAGAAAAAGCCTCGAAGAAAATTCTTCTTACACAAAAACATAGTGAGCTTAATAGCGATGAAATAAATTTGCTCAACCATGAGCATATACTTCTTCCAATAGCTAACCCTATAAATATTCAAAAGCTTTTGGAATTCACTTTGATGATTAAAGACAAAAAATCACCCAACCCAATTACAATTTTGTCGGTGGTGCCCAATGATGCTGTAGCCGAAAGAAATATTATTTCTACCAGAAAAAGACTTGAAGAATTTAAAATTCATGGTGCTGCCGTGGAGGTTAAGGTGAATACTATTGCCACTATTGACTATAATCCTGCTGGTGGAATTGCTCGAATTTCTCGAGAAATTATGGCTGATATTATCATTCTTGGGTGGCCTAAAAAAGCTGATTTAATAGAAAAATTTACTGGAGAAAAAATTTATTCTATCATCAATAATATCGACAAAAACATACTGATTTGCCATTTCGAAAAACCACTGATAAAACATAAAAGACTTATAATTATTACAACGCCTTTGGCCGAACAGGAAAATGGCTTTGAAACATGGCTGCAAAAAATCACCAAACTATCTCAGGAACAAAGCCTTCCGATAATTCATTTCGGCAGTCAACCTACCTACAATGCTATGAAAACAAAAATAAAACAAAAAAATCTTAACACTTCAGTTGGCTTTAATCTTTTTACCGATTGGGAGGACTTTCTTGTTTTATCAAGGCTTATCAATGATGATGACTTATTGATATTAATTTCGGCACGAAAAAATGCAGTCTCATATCTGAATTATCTTGACCATATTCCCGATAAAGTCGAAAAATACTTTCATAACAATAATAAAATCATTGTTTATCCTCGACAGTACAGCCAAGTTTATGAAAATAATGAAGATATTTCTACTGCTCCTTTATCGAAAGGTATTCATGCTATTGAATCTTTAGGAAAAGAAATTGGACATATTTTTAAGAAAGATTAGTTGATGTTGAAATATTAAACCAAGCAAATGAAAGTTGAGTTAAAATCAATTACAACTTGCCCAAAATGTGGGCATAAGGAGGAGGAAGAAATGCCAACAGATTCGTGCCAGCATTTTTATGAGTGCAAATCTTGTAAAGCATTGCTGAAACCAAAGCCAGGTGATTGCTGTGTTTTCTACTCTTACGGCAGGGTTAAATGCCCACCAATGCAGAAATCTGATTCTTGCGGATGCTAATATTTCGTCTTTATTTTCTCAATATCTTTGAGTTATTCTTTAAGGCTAATTTTAAAAACTTGAAAACACAAAAGGTCGCCACTTTTCAGCAACGACCTTTACTCAAACAAATAGGCCAAGACCTTTGCAAGGCAATTCATGAAAGAAAATGGTATTAAAATATTGATATATAATTGATTGTATTTATATTTTTCGTATATTATGAAGCATGAAACAACAAAATACAATAGGCTTTGCAGATTTAGCAATTACATGTTTACAAAAAAAAAGTAAATCCAGGAGTTGATACACAAGCAATATGGTTAAAGAAAGCTGGAAAACTTCGATATGGTTACTAAAAACACGTTGCCACAGATGAAGAAGGTCTAATCCTTGGCATCGTAACTACTTCTGCCAACGAAAGTGACATCAAGTATTTGGAAGATGTTTTACAAATTTCAAATCCCAAAGAAGGCAGCTGGGTTAAGGCTGATAAAGGATACAAGAGTGCTGACAACGACAAAGTTTTAAAGAAAATGAAGCAAAAAATCATGTTATGCACAAGGCGAAAAAGAATAAATCATTATCCAAATGGCAGGTTAAATTTAACAAACTGATTAGCAAAGTCAGATTTAAAGTCGAACGAACCTTCGGCTCAATAACCAAATGGTTTAATGGTGGCATTGCTCGATATATTGGTTTAGAAAAAATGCACACACAACATATGATGGAGGCAATGGCATATAATTTATACCGCTCCCTTGGGATAATTATGTCCAAATGTGAAAAATAGCAGAAATAGCCAATGGAGTTGGCATTTTGCCGCAATTATTGATGATAATTTCAAAATAAATGACCAATTATTTGCAATTCTATCGCCAAATTAAGATAAAATATCTGTTGCTAAATTTTACAACGGTCTTTATTTATCAGAGGGAATAATTGTTACGCAATTAATTTGAAATCCACCAAATGGTGATGGAATAAATGATTTTTTCACTAGTTTAAATCAAAACATTTTGAATTTTGATTTAAACATTTATAACCGTTGGGGAATGAGAATTTATCAAACCAATGACTTAAAACATGGCTGGGATGGAAGTTATTTAAATCAACCAGTTGCCGAGGGAGTTTATTTCTTTGAGATTAGCTATCGCGAATGGCTTGGATTAGAATATAGTGAAACAAAAATAGCTCGTGGCACTGTAACTCTACTAAGAAATCGTTGAGAAATCAAGATAATTCCGAAGAACATCGATTTTAGATTTTCAATCTAAAATTCTATCTTAAGTTTATCTTTAATTATATCATTAATTTTAGAAATCTCTATTCTAACTTGAGCCATAGAATCTCTCTCTCTTAATGTAACTGTGTTGTCTTCAAGAGTTTGATGATCGATAGTGATGCAAAATGGTGTTCCAATAGCGTCCTGTCTGCGATAGCGTTTCCCTATAGCGTCCTTCTCTTCATATTGGCAATTGAAATCGTATTTCAGAATATCCATCACTTCTTGAGCTTTTTCTGGCAAGCCATCTTTTTTCATTAAAGGCAAAATGGCAGCTTTTACTGGAGCGAGTATGGCAGGAAGATGTAAAACAACTCTTTGAGAACCGTCTTCTAATGTTTCTTCATCAAAAGCGTGGCTTATTATTGCCAAAAACATGCGGTCGAGTCCAATGGAAGTTTCAATTACATAAGGCACATAACTCGTGTTGAGTTCAGGATCGAAATACTGTAATTTTTTGCCCGAATATTCTTGATGTGCCGAAAGATCGAAATCTGTTCGTGAATGAATTCCTTCCAGTTCTTTGAAACCAATAGGAAAATCAAATTCTATATCTGTGGCAGCATTTGCATAATGAGCCAGCTTTTCGTGGTCGTGAAAACGGTATTTTGTTGCTGGAATTCCGAGTGCTTTATGCCATTTTATGCGTGCTGATTTCCAATATTCAAACCACTCCATCTCGGTGCCTGGTTTTATAAAATATTGCATCTCCATTTGCTCAAACTCACGCATACGAAAGATAAACTGTCGTGCAACTATCTCGTTTCTAAAGGCTTTACCTATTTGAGCAATGCCAAAAGGAATTTTCATCCTTCCTGTTTTTTGAACATTTAAATAGTTTACAAAAATTCCCTGAGCTGTTTCTGGGCGCAGATAAATTTCGTTAGCTTCTTCGCTTACCGAGCCAATCTGCGTTGAAAACATCAGATTGAATTGTCTTACTTCAGTCCAGTTTTTACTGCCCGAAACTGGACACACAATTCCTAACTCCTCAATCTGAAGTTTTATATCGGCGAGGTCATTTTCTCCTAAAGATTTGTAAAATCTTTTGCTAATTTCTGCAATCTGATTCTTTCTTTCGAGCACTCGAGCATTGGTTTCTACAAATTGCTGCTCATCAAAAGTATCGCCGAATCTCTTTCTTGCTTTTTCTATATCGGCAGCATTTTTGGCTTCTATTTTAGCCATAAAATCTTCTACTAAAACATCTGCTCTATATCGCTTTTTGGAATCCTTATTGTCGATAAGTGGATCGTTGAAAGCTCCAATATGGCCAGAGGCTTTCCAAACTGTGGGATGCATAAATATTGCGCTGTCGATGCCCACAATATTTTCGTGCATTTGAACCATGGATTTCCACCAATAGGCTTTAATATTATTTTTTAATTCGGAGCCATTTTGACCGTAATCATAAACCGCACTGAGCCCATCATAAATCTCGCTGGACTGAAATATAAACCCATACTCTTTGGAATGGGCAATAATTTTCTTGAAAAGTTCTTCGTTATTTGCCATGGCGCAAAAATAGAAAATCCTCAACATCATCTTACAATGTTTTTTTGTGAGATGATGACATGGATTTGATGTTAGATTTTGATAAATTATTTAATCTTTATTGCAACAAAATTTGGCTATCAGTCCCTAATGTTTAAAGCCAATTTTATTACTTCTTTTAATTTTATATGATTTATTGGTTTTGAGATGTAGAAGTCGCAGCCAGCTTTCAAAGCTTTTTCTCTGTCGCCGGATAAAGCATAAGCCGTTTGGGCAATTATTGGCAACTCTGGTCGGAAAGTTTTGATTTGTTGGCTTGCTACAAATCCATCTACATGTGGCATCTTCAAATCCATAAGTATCAAATCTAATTCATTATTCTTTTTTGCTATCTCAATGGCTTCTGCGCCATCGCAAGCCCTAAAGATTTCTGCTTCAAAAGGTTTTAGCAATATTTGAAGTAATTGAAAATTTGAGGTATCATCTTCAGCAATCAAGATTTTTATTTTTTTCATGCTTTTATATATTTTTTGTCCATTTTCATTTATCAATATATCATTACTAATTGACTGAGAGTTAGTCTTTATGGGAATAATAAATGTGAATTTACTGCCTTTCCCAAATTCAGACTCAACAAAAATTTTACCTCCTAAATGTTCTACTATAGCTTTTGAAAGTGCCAGCCCTAAGCCTGTACCTCCAGAATGTTGCAAACTAATTTGTTCAAGTTTTCTGAACCTATCAAAGATTGTTTTAAAATACTGTTTCCTAATGCCTATGCCAGAATCTTCAACAAAAAACTCAATATTCTCATCATGCAAAATATATCCAAAATTTATCTCGCCAAAATCAGTAAATTTGATTGCGTTGGAAATAAGATTGCTTAATACTTCTCTGAGCTGAACTTCGTCGCTTTCTATAAAAAATTGCTTATCAATATCGTTTTTACAAAATATACATAAATTTT
>Ga0210044_10006056_pt1 | contig 16074 bp, 10 predicted proteins | sample CryGey13umfilter_2_FD_183959 | JGI IMG/M metagenome (GOLD analysis project Ga0210044, IMG submission 183959) | Groundwater microbial communities from aquifer in Utah, USA - Crystal Geyser 4/9/14 3 um filter (SPAdes) (version 2) | ecosystem: Environmental > Aquatic > Deep subsurface >...
TTTTGAGTAAATGAGTACCTTGTGGCCTCCACAAATGAACCCCATCGGGGAAGGAAGACCCGGCGTCATTTTTTCCCGAAGGGCAACGAATAACCACGCATGAATTTAATGAATCAGAAACTTCTTCCCCACCTCATCGCCTATTTCGTTTTGATGGCTATCTCCTTCATCCGCTTTGCCCCCATTGTCTTCCAGGGAAAATCGCTGCAACAGTCCGACAACATACAGGCCACCGGCATGCAGATGGAAATGCGGAAAATCCACGAAAAAACCGGCGAGTACCCGCTGTGGACCAACTCCATGTTTGCCGGCATGCCGGCGTACCAGATTATGTACCCCACCTCCAACGCATTGCAATATGTGTCGAGGGGCTTCCTATTGGGCAACCACATGGCGCCGCCGCACACAGGCATCCTGTTGGTAATGGCTGGCTTTTACCTGCTGCTCATCGTGCTGGGTGTGGACTGGCGGATAGCCATTGCCGGGGCCGCTTGTTTTGGTTTGGCGGCCAACCATCTGTCGCTGGCGGAGGCCGGCCACTCCACCAAAATCATAGCATCGGCCTATATGGCGCCCATTTTGGCGGCCATCATTCTCACCTTTCGGGGTAAGTATTGGATAGGCGGCGCCCTCACGGCCCTGTTCACAGGGCTTCAACTCTACGCCAACCACGTGCAAATCACCTATTATTTCTTCCTCACGCTACTCGTGTTCGGCGCGGTATATCTGTTCGAAGCAAGCCGCAACGGCACGATTAAGAATTTCCTCACAGCCGCGGCCATTTCCATCGCCGCCGTGGTACTTGCCGTAGCCACCAACGCCGGCCGCCTGATGACCACCCAGGAATACGCCGCCGAAACCATCCGCGGCCAATCGGAGCTGACCAATAAAACCGAAAGCAGCGGCTCCACTGCTAACGAAGGAGGTGGGCTTTCCAAAGATTATGCCTTCCAATGGAGCTACGGAAAGTTGGAAACGCTCAACCTGCTCGTGCCCAATTTCATGGGAGGCAGCAGCAGCGAGGGTTTTGCCAGCGACCCCAACAGCGCCACCATTGCCGCCCTGCGGCAAATGCAAAACGCTGAACAAGCCACCTCACTGGCCCAGCGAACAGACCATTATTGGGGCAGTCAGCCCTTCACCGGAGGGCCGGTGTACATGGGCGCCGTGCTGATTTTCCTGTTTTTCCTCGGCGCTTTTTTGGTGAAAAAACCGCTCAAATGGTACATCCTCGCCTCTGTGGTGCTCACACTCATGCTGTCTTGGGGCGGCAACTTTAAAGCCCTCAACTATTTCATCTTCGACCACCTGCCGCTGTACAACAAATTCCGGGATGCGACCACCGTGCTGGCCGTGACCAACATGCTGGTGGCCCTGCTCGCCATACTTGGATTGCAGGCATTTTTTGAAAAAAGCACCCCGGCAATCGAAAAAAAGAAGACATTGCTCACGGCAGGAGGCATCGCCGGAGGGCTTGTTGCAATGGCCCTGCTGCTCAGCTTCGTCCTGGATTTTCATAAAGAAGGAGAGGATTTCCCGGCGGCCGTTGCTACCGCCCTCGCCGAAGACCGGGCCGGTTTGCTTCGGGCCGACGCCCTGCGCTCCCTCGTGTTTGTGGCCGGCGGATTTTTGGTGCTTTGGTATTTTTTGAAAAAAAACTTCAAGCCGTTGTGGGCCGCGCTCGGCATTGGCGCACTGGCCCTCATTGATATTTGGGGTATCGGCCTGCGCTTCATCAACAGCGATAAATACATCAACAGCACGGACAAAAATCGCATCACGGCGCCAACCCCCGCCGATGAGCAAATACTGAAGGACCCTGATACTTATTACCGGGTGGCCGACTTCCGGCGCAACCCATTTTCCAATGCCATCACGAGCTACCACCACCTGAGCATGGGTGGATACCACGCCGCCAAACTCATGCGCTACCAGGAATTGATTGAGCGCTACCTCGGCGACCCATCCAAATACAGCCACATTTACGGCATGCTCAACACCAAGTATTTCATTGGGCAAAAAGACGAGGTAATCCCCAATGCCGATGCCGCCGGCAACGCCTGGTTCGTGCCATCTTACGATGTGGTGGAAAATGGCGACGCCGAAATCGCCGCATTGGAGACGCTGCGCCCCAAAACAAAGGCCGTTATTCAAAAAGCTTTTCTCAATGGCCTCGAGGGCTGGCAGCCACAGTTCGACAGTACAGCCACCATCCGGCTGACGCACTACCACCCCGACACAATGGTGTACAGCTACTCGGCCGCCACTGACCAACTGGCGCTGTTTTCGGAGGTGTACTACCCTCCGTCAAAAGGCTGGAACCTTTACATCGATGGGAAGAAGGCCCCTGATTTTACCAAGGCCGACTTTATTTTGCGTGCCGCAAAATTGCCCGCAGGGCAACACGAAGTGAAGATGATTTTTGCGCCACAAACTTATTTTACCGGGGAAAAAATTTCGCTCGTGGCATCGCTCTTGGTCATCGCCCTCACGATTTGGGGAGTCTATTGGTTTGCCACCAACTACGCCTTCCCCTATGCGATGAATTTGCCGCCGGCGGAAACCAAAAAAACAAAGCCCGCGGCTACAATGACGAAGAGAAAGAAGCGGTGACGGGCCAAAGCAGCCGGTAGTGGCCGGGTGACTCATGTGTACCGGCGGCTTTAGCCGCCGTTAAGAGCTTGTTGGGGATTTGGGTTTCGAGGGGAAAATCGTCAATTTTTTGATGAGACAAGGCGGAAAACTGGGAGCATAGCCATTCCTAAGTGACCATTTTTTCAACGCAGTATCATCAAAAAAGGGGCGGTTTTTCACCGGAAGCTAAATCCCCAACAAGCTCTAAACCATTTCCCTTGCTGCGCCGGGCTGGAGTCCGGCAATGCGTGCCCCCATTTTTGGCAGGCACTCATTTGAAATTAGTCAATGGCAGTGTGCTGTCTCAGCGTTTTCCACCATCCCATCAACCCTGAAATACAGAGCAGCAAATACACAAAATACAGCCCGGAGGTGACGTACAATTCTTTCAGCAAATAGATGGGAATGGCCACCAAATCTACCACTATCCAGACGGCCCAGTTTTCGATTTTCTTTTGGGTCAAAAGGTACTGGGCCGACAGGCTGGCTACGGTGGTGAAGGCATCGTAATAGGCGAAATCGGCGTCGGTGTTGTTGTCCATAAAATACCCCCAGGCGATGGAGCCGGCAAAGATGATGGCGGCAAGTATGGCGATTTTCGATGGTCTTAGTCTGCTGATTTTCACCTCTGCCAGCTCATCTTTCCGGCGCGCCCAATTGTACCAGCCATAACTGTTGATGAAGATGTAAAAGACGTGCAGGATGGCATCGGAATAAAGTCTCGATGCAAAGAAAATGTACACGTAAATTGTCACGGTAGCGATGCCAAATGGCCAGGCGATAACCTTCTCGCGGGTGAGCAGAAAGACGTGAACCAAGCCGCAGGCGGTGGCGATGATTTCAAGGATATTGAGCAGGCTGATGTCCATAGGTTGGGTTTGTAATTTCCATGTGGAAAAGCGCCAAAGCTACACCGCCGGCCGATATTGTCAAATGCCCTCTGGCCGAACACGGCGAATGTCGCCGCTGAGTTCTATTTTTGCCGGAGTAACCCAGCGGAACGTGATAAAACCATCCACACAAAATAATTCAGACATGCTTGAGTCCTACTTCCGGCCCTTCCGCCAAAACATCATCGGCATTGACCAGACATTTCAATCGCCCATTGGTGAGCAGAAGATATTATACGCCGACTGGACGGCCAGCGGCCGCCTGTACCGGCCCATCGAGGAATTCCTGAGCGATGCTGCCGGCCCGTTCGTGGGTAATACCCACACGGAAACCACCGTCACCGGCTCGTGCATGACCAAAGCCTACCAGCAGGCCAAGCTCCTCATCAAGCGCCATGTGGGTGCCAAAGACTACCACGTGCTCATCTCCTCCAACAGCGGCATGACCGGCGTGGTCAACAAGTTTCAGCGCATCCTCGGCATGAAAATCCACGAGCGCTTTCAGTCGAAATTGCAACTCCCCGAACACGAGCGCCCCGTTGTGTTCATCAGCCACATGGAGCACCACAGCAACCAAACCTCCTGGTTGGAAACCATCGCCACGGTGGAAATCATTCACCCCGACGAGGACGGACTGATGGATTTGACACATCTGGAAGACTTGCTCGAAAAATACCGCAGCCGCCAAACGAAAATCGCCGCCATCACCTCTTGTTCCAATGTCACGGGCATCTTCACCCCGTACCGGCAAGTGGCCCGCATGATGCACCGGGCGGGCGGGTTGTGTTTTGTGGATTTTGCTGCGAGCGCCCCATACATCGAGCTTGACATGTGCCCGGAAGACGAGCTGGCCTGGCTCGATGCCATCTATTTTTCACCCCATAAATTCCTCGGCGGCCCTGGCGCCACGGGCATCCTCATCTTCGACCCCAAGCTCTACACCAACAAAGTGCCCGACAACCCTGGCGGCGGCACGGTGGACTGGACGAACCCCTGGGGCGAGCACAAATACCACGAGGAAATAGAAGCCCGCGAGGACGGCGGCACTCCTGCATTTTTGCAGACCATAAAAGTGGCGCTCGCCATGGTTTTAAAAGAAGAAATGGGCGTAGGGAAAATGCTCGAACGAGAGCGGGAACTTCTCGCCATCATCTGGCCGGGACTCAAAAAATTACCCGGCCTGCACCTGCTGGCGGACAACCTGCCGGAGCGCCTCGGCATTCTCAGCTTTTACATTGACGGCCTGCATTACAACCTCGGGGTGCAGTTGCTCAACGACCATTTCGGCATTCAGGTGCGCGGCGGTTGCTCCTGTGCCGGTACTTACGGCCACTATTTGCTGCATGTGTCGGAGGAAAAATCCCGCACCATTACCAGCCGCATCAACCACGGCGACCTTTCGGAAAAACCCGGCTGGATGCGCTTGTCCATCCACCCCACCATGACTAATAATGAGGCCCACCTGCTCGTGGCAGCCGTGGAGGAACTTTGCCAGCACCACCAGGTTTGGGCCTCGGAATACACCTACAACCCCAAAGTCAATGAGTTCTTTCACAAAAACGGCGGCGGGCAATTATTAGACAAAATGACGGCGGGGTGGTACAAGACATTCCGGCGGCAGTGCAGGGTGGCCCAACTTGCCGGCATCCCGGCATTTCAATGAATGAAGGGCCGGTGATGAACATCATTTAACGTTATACTTCGCGCTAAGAAGTTTTGTGCAAATAGGGGTTGGGGGGCAAAGCCCCCAAGTGTCCCTACCCCCCCCGGCGCTCCCGATAACTTTCAGGAGAGGCGGCGTTCAGGGCTGTTTGGCCGGCCACGAATTTTACGAATTTTTACGAACCCTTGATTTACCACTATTCGATTCGTGGAAATTCGTGGAAATTCGTGGTTGGCCGAACAGGGGTTTGGGGGCGAAGCCCCTAACCTGGCATGTGCGGCAGGGGAAAATTATCGCCAATTTGTTGGTCTTATACTTCTGGCCGTTTCCCGATAGCTATCGGGATTTGCCATTGGCTTTTGGCTAAAAGCCTATGGCAAATAGCCTATGGCAAATAGCCTATAGCAAATTTTAAATGGGCAAAACCTGGCCCTCCAAAGTATAAATTGCCATAAGCGCCAATTGACGTTGCGTATAACACAAATCTATGAATCAGTAGAATCATGAAAAAAATAGCCATGCTCGGAACCGGCTTCATCGCCGGGTTTTACATCTCGGCGCTCCACGGGCAGCGCAGCAAAGACAAAGTCATCATGGCCTACTCCACCACGCCGGAGCGGGCCGAGCCATTTGCCAAAAAACACGGCATCCCACACTGGACCAACGACCTGCACGAGGCCGTCAACCACCCGGACGTGGACATGGTGTGCATCGGCCTTCGCAACGACCAACACCTCCAAGCCGTCGAAGCAGCGGCCAGGGCCGGCAAGCCGGTGATGTGCACCAAACCCCTGGGCCGCAACGGCGAAGAAGCCTGGAAAATGCTGCAAGCCATTGAAAAAGCAGGCGTCTTTGCTGGCTACCTGGAAGACCTGGCCTACACCCCAAAAACCCTCCGGGCCGTGCTATCGGTGCAGCAGGGCGCCATTGGCAGGGTGCTTTGGGCCAAAAGCCGCGAGACCCACCCCGGCCCGCACAGCCCCTGGTTTTGGGACATCGAAAAAGCAGGCGGCGGCGCCCTCGTGGACCTCGGCTGCCATTGCATTGAAATCGCCCGCAGTTTTATTGGAAAAAATGTGCGCCCGGTAGAGGTGATGTGTTGGGCCGGTACGCAGGTGAAGCCCATTGATGCCGAAGACCACGCCATCGGGTTGGTGCGCTACGCCAATGGAGCAATCGGCCAATTCGAGGTGTCGTGGACTTTCCGCGGTGGCATGGACCTGCGCGACGAGGTGATGGGCACCGACGGCACTATTTGGCTCAACCACTTCCTGCGCACGGGCTTCGAGATGTTCACTGCCCCCGGCAATAAAGGCTACGTCGCCGAAAAGGCCGAATCGGCAAGCGGCTGGCTCTTTCCAGTAGGCGATGAAACGAACGACCTCGGCTACAACCACATGTTTGCCGATATGCTCAACTCCGGAGAGCAGGGCCGCCAGCCGATGGAAACTTTCTACGACGGCTACGTCGTCAACGAAATCATGGACGCCGCCTACCGCTCCGCCAAATCGAAACAGTGGGAACCCGTCGCCCTCAAAGAATGGCGCGGCCTGCCCGATGATGCCGTGCAAGTGCAGAAAGAGGTGGAATACGACAAAGACCACTGGCTGCTGAAAGAAGAGGTGATGCCCGGCGGCTCGAAAAAACTATTGCTCAAAGAAAAAGCGACCGGAAAGACGGTGCAGATTGAGCGATAGGTGAACATACGACCGAATATGTCTTTGCCCGTCGTTTCGCAAGCTCTATTCTTGGCTTTCATATGGCAGCAGAGCTGCCATAATAGCCCAATGTTTCACTCATAAAAATTATCATGACCAAAATTGATTCATTTAAAAACCTGCACGCCTGGCCGTTGGCAGTCCTCGCTCTTTTGCTGGCCGGGCCAGGCCTCAGCGCCCAACCTTTTGCCTATGTGGTCAACCAGTTGAGCAATACCATTTCCATTTTTAACACGCAGAACAACACGGTGACAGGCACCATTTCGCCGTTCAACATGCCTACGAACATCGCCGTGTCGCCCGATGGCGCACGCGCCGTGGTGACCATTCAAAATTCAAATACCGCCACCATCGTCAACCTGACGAACAACAGCATCGTGACCAATCTCACTGTGGGCATGCAGCCCAACGACGTGGCCATTTCGCCCGACGGCTTGTGGGCATACGTGGGAAATGAGGCTGACGCTACCGTGACGGTCATCAACCTCTCCACCAATGCCGTGGAAACCACCATCGGCGCCGGAGGAAATGGCATCGGCATCAGCCCGGACGGCAATACCCTGTACGCCACCAACGCCACCAACGGAACCGTGGCTGTCATCAATGCTGCCGGTAATTCAGTGACCACCACCATCACCGGCCTGTCCAACCCCTATCGTGTGGCGGTGAATCCCAATGGCGGTCAGGCTTATGTGGTGAACCGCCTGGCAGGCAGCGTATCGGTCATCAACACGGCGAACAACACGGTGACGGCGACCTTCAGCACCGGTATCTTTCCGACGGCCGTGGCCTTCACGCCCGACGGTCAGAGGGCATACGTGACGAACAATGCCGGGAGCACGGTTTCCGTGATTCAGACTTCCAGCAATCAAATCATAGCTACCGTGACGGTGCCAGGCAACCCCATTGACGTAGTGGTGGCGCCCAATGGCAACACGGCCTACACGGCCAATGTGCAGAGTGCCGGCATCACCCCCATCGAAACGGCCACCAACTCTCCGGGCGCCAACATTGCCACGGGTCAGTTCCCCGTGGCTATTGCCATGGCCGGCGAAGGATTGACCGCCGTGACGGAGCCGGCAGACCCGGCAACCGCCGCCACTTTGGAATTGGGCCAGAACTTCCCAAATCCTTTCACCGCCTCTACCACCATCCCCTTCAACCTGCACAAATCCGGGCATGTGACGCTCTCGGTTTTCGATGCCACCGGCAAGCAGGTGGCACTGCTCCTCGATGAAGAACTGATGGCCGGCCAACACTTCGTGCCGGTGGATGCCGCTCGATTAATTGGCGCGGGAATTTATTTTTACGAGGTAAAATTTGATGAAGCCAGCTTGACGAAATCGCTTACGTTACAAAAGTAAGCGGGGCACTGACCTGCCCGGAAAATGACTGCCACTAACCTGGAAGTGCTGTCAATGATTGCCGAATGTTCGGTGATAGATTTTCCAGGTTTTAAAAACCTGGAAAGTCTCGCTGCTATCCGTTCCCCGTGAGGGCTTTTTCCCGGCGCAAAGACGGGAAAACGTAGGCGCTTACCTCTGAAATTCGTGCTTTTTTGGCAGAAAAAGTCATGGAACTCATTTAGGGCTTGCGCAAAAATTAAGTACTCAAATTTTAGGATTTTTTTTTAAAAACACATAGGCACATAGAACACATAGAAATCTTATTTTCAACACACTATGTGTTCTATGTGCCCATGTGTTGAGAAAAAAAGTGGTGTAAAACTGGGTACTTTATTTCTGCTCAAACCCTTAGAGCTTGTTGGGGATTTGGGGCGAAGCCCCCAAGTCTTCCTCCCCCTGAGGGCTGTTCGGCCAGCCACGAATTTTCACGAATTTTCACGAATCGAATAGTGTTAAATCAAGGGTTCGTGAGAATTCGTGGCTGTTCGGCCAGGGGTCTTGGGGCGAAATGCAGCAATGCCGTCTGCGGGAGTATTTATTCAAAACCTCGTATTCACCACATTGCTCGTCAGCGAGCCGAAACGGTAGCTTAAGCCCATGTAGAAATGGTATTGGTAATTGGTGCCAAGGTCGCGCAATTGCAAAAGGACTTCCTCGTTGGTAGCGCTTCCTTTCCGTATGTTCAACTGGTTGCGCACCAAGGATATTTCCCCGCCCATATTCAGGTTGAAACCCCGAAAAATATTCCAGCCGATTTCAGGGTTGAAAGTAAGGGCAAGCAGGCTCCAATCGTGGAGGTAGTTGGCAAACTCAACGCCTATATCCAATGTGCCCCACTCTTCTATTTGCCGGAAATCCACCTCCATGTCTTGCCTCACAAACCATTGGCGCTTTAGATTGTAGATGGTAGTATCCGTGTAATTGTTGAAAAACGGGCCTATGTTGTACAGGAAAGTGAATTGCCGTTTAGTGGCTTCGGCATAGGGGAACACATTGTACTCGATAGCCGGCCGGAGTGATGTCTCAAAATCAATGTTTGCGACCGTACTGTTGTAAATGCTGGCAAAACCTCCGAGGCTCCAATGGTCACTGATGCTGTGCACATAAATTGTCCAGACGCTGAACTGGCGGATTTTTGAAATAAAATCTTCCTGTTCAAGACTGAACCTGTTCCTGGAATAATTGTAATTAACACTGAAACGTAACTTATCGTAATCGGTCACCCGGTTGACACTCAGAAAGCTCCTCGCATTCAGGCTGGTGAAAGATTCTTCCCCATTCAGATTTAGTTCGCCCCCAAGACTAAACACCCAGTAATCCCAGGGGTCGGGCCTTGTGTTGGAAGTCCCGGTGACGGTGGTGTCTTTGCCGACCTGCACCTGCACCCTTCCGGCCAACGAGGTCTTCAAGATGAAAGGCAAAAGGGCCATTTGGATTTTTTCAACCTGCAAGTTTTGGAGTTGGCCATCGGTGGCATCGGCGCCGGTGAAAAAAACGAGCGTGTCATCCATACCTCCGAAGCGGCCCAGCCCATTCAGCGTGAGTGTCCATTGTGTACCATCAGACCCAGTGGTGAGGCTGGTGAGGAGCAGGTAAACATCAGCGTTCTGCCGGTCGCGCATAAAATCGAGATAGCTCAACTCGGTGCGTATGTGGTCCCAGTAGCAGCGGGTTTGGCAATCGAAAAAGACCCTCGGTGCACCATCGCTTGCCGTGGTTTGTGCTATTACAGAACTGGAAAAACAGAGAAGAAAAGCCACGCTCCATGCAGGCAGGAGCAGGCGCTGGATGATGGTTTTGCCAAAGCAGCTCATGGTCGGTGTGATTTTGTGAAGCAATAAGCCGGAGCGCCAAATTACTGGAAAATTGCCGGCAATTACTATCGGTGTGCTCATGCAAAATATCAGTTCCCGGCATTTGTGAAGCTAAGAAGCTACGTTTTCCAATCGCTGCGCCGGGAAAAAGCCGCCAAAGGCGGGAATGCACTTGCACCGTCCGCGCAATAAATAAAAGTATCCCCTCAAAAGGGCTGGTATTTCGAGCGGCAGGGTTTTGAACCCGGTGGTTTCGTACCTGAAACGCAGGGTTCAAAACCCTGCCGCTCGAAAAGACTGCGTAATTTTGGAAAACTCCCATTAGTAACGTGTTCGAAATAAGATGTTCTTTTTGAGGCCGCCTCCGGCGGCCTCAAAAAGAACAAGGGTGTGTTTGAGGCTGTCTCATAAGTCAATTTGAAATTTTTGCAACCAAATTTTTCACGCAACGACGCAACGACACCACGTTATCATTTGGAATCGTTGCGACGTTGCGGCGTTGCGTGAAACTATGTTTGGCAGCCGTTTGTGAAAATTGACTTATGATACAGCCTCAAACACACATCTTATTTTGCGCACGTTACTTAATTTATGAGGGGATACATTTACCGAAATTTTCAGAGCACATCTTTTGGAACCGCTGGTTTTTTTGCGATATTAGAGCCAAATTCAAAAAACGCTTTCTTTTCTATATTCACAGATCAATTACCAGACAGTAGGCAGGGGGCAATAAATCGAAGGCCAACTCAATCTATGCAAAGCAGTATGAGCCTTGAGCTTTACACAATGACCATCGAGACTTGGGGCGTTCGAGTCGTGAACGCACCGGGCCACGTTTTGACGCCTCAAAACATAATGCCCAAATGGCAAATCATGATTGACAAATGCCTCGAAACCGGAAAAAAACGCCTGCTTGTGGAGAGTTCCGGCTTCATCCTCGAACTTGACGTGCCACACCTCTACGAACTGATTGATTTCATGGTGGCCAAAGGGTTTCAGGGTGGCAAAATAGCTTTTGTGTTGCCAGGCTGGAAAGGCACCCCGGAAAGTGAATTACTGCAAACCATCGCCTTCAACCGCGGCATCTATTCCCTGATTTTTAAAAAAAGTGATTCCGCCATTGCCTGGCTCCGGGAGTGAGGCCGGCCCCATCTTGGCAGCTTTGGAAAAACTGCGCTACATTTGCCAAAAATGCCAGTCATGGAAGCTTACGCCCAAGCGCTCAATATTGCTATACCCTTTTTCTTGTTGCTCATTGGCATAGAAGCTATCGCCGCCAAAATCATGGGGCTGCAAGTCAACCGGGGGGCCGATGCCATTTCCAGTCTCAGCTCCGGTGTCACCAACATTGTCAAAGATGTATTGGGCCTCAGCATTGCTATCATCAGCTACTCCTGGCTGGAGAGCCACCTTGCTATTTATACCATTGAAACGACCTGGCTCATTTATCTCGTGGCGTTCGTGGTCATAGATTTTGCAGGGTATTGGATGCACCGCCTCAGCCACGAAATCAATTTTTTGTGGAACCGCCACATCATCCACCACAGCAGCGAGGAGTTCAACTTGTCTTGTGCCTTGCGGCAAAGCATCTCCACTTTTTTTCCCTTCATCGCCCTGTTTATGATTCCGGCGGCATTAGTGGGCGTGCCGCCAAAAGTGATTGCCGTCATTGCACCGCTTCAACTGTTCGCCCAGTTTTGGTACCATACCCGGCTCATTGGCAAGATGGGCATTTTGGAAACTTTCCTCGTGACCCCTTCCCACCACCGGGTGCACCACGCCATGAACCCCGAATACATTGATAAAAACTATGGGCAGATTTTCATTTTCTGGGATAAAATGTTCGGCACCTTTCAGCCTGAAATTTCAGCGGTAGAACCTGTTTACGGCGTGAAACGGCCGGTAAATACATGGAATCCCATCCTCATCAATTTCCAACACATCTGGCTGCTGATGCAGGACGCCTGGCACACCCGAAACTGGTGGGACAAGCTACGCCTATGGTTCATGCCCACCGGCTGGCGGCCCACCGATGTGGCTGAAAGGCACCCCACCCAAACCGTTCAGGATTTTGGGCATTTCACCAAATTCGACTCGAACCCATCACAGGCATTATTGCTGTGGGGTTGGGGGCAATTGCTCCTCACTTTGGCCCTCATGTTTTTCCTGTTCAACCATTTTGCCGTCATCGGATTTCCGGGGGTGCTGTGGTATGGGCTGTTTCTCTTCGTAAGCATTTACAGCTACACTACCCTGTTGGACAAATCGCGTTACGCCTTGCTTGCCGAAGCCGTGCGATTGGCACTCGGACTGGCACTCATCTGGTGGCAGGATGGATGGTTCGGGCTGGACGGCTTGGTGTCGGGAGGCTCCGCCGGAGTGACGGCTATTTTCATCTTTTCCTTTTTGGGGACAGCCTATTTCAATAAAAGTGAATGCCGGGAAAATAATAAAATGGCGCCGGTGTGATTTGCCTCAAAAAGGTGGCAGGCCAAAAAGATTGCAAGGGCAGCATCAGCGATACGATTTCATTGAGCAATCGTATCGCTTTCAATAATTTGGGCTTTTCATCCTGTATTTAAAAATTTCCGCCCTGCCGCCTCTGGCTTCGTCACTGAGGAAGAGCGTGCCGGCGGAGTCGAAACAGATGCCTTCTGGCTGCTGGTGCAAATCAGGATTCAACGCCTCGAAGTGCAGAATTTTGCCTGCCGGGCTAAGCACTACTAAGCAGTTGCCCACAGATGACAGGACGTACACCTCCCCGGTGAGGGGGTGAATGGCGATGCCCGAAGGTCCGAAGGCATCATCTGCCAGGTTTTCGTCGAGGTATCCGATGACGCGGCTGGCAATGCTTTTTTCACGGTGCCGCCAATCCTTAATTTCTTGCCTGTTGATGACAAATAAAGGCTCTTTCAATAGTTTTTCCCCATTGATATCGAAAGAATAGATGGCGCGTTTTTCTTTCAAAGCATCGCCCTCGCCGGCCTTGCCTTTGCAGGCGATGAGCAAACGGTGAGCAGCCTTATCGTAGGCAAGGCCTTCTACATCATTAACCCTTTGCAAGGGGGTACGATAGGTTGTGGTCTCCTGGTTTATTTCACCGGGATGGTTGACTTTATAGAGCGTGCCACTGCTGTTCACGACGAACACCTGGCCATACACCATTTCCACGCCTTCATAATCGCCGGATTTACCGAATTTGAACTCCTGCACCACCTTCCCCGTGTTTTTATCGAGGTAAAAAAGTTTGCCTTGTTCGTCGTTCACCGCTATCAGCAAAGCCCCATTGGCTGAGATGCTGAGGCCCGAAATTTCATTGAGCCGTCCCGGCAATTTGAACTTTTCGTCCGGGTTATTGAGGTCGTACGGAAAAAGAAAAGTACCCGTTACTTGTGACGACGGGGAATCGGGTAGTGGGCCTTCGGTCAAGGAAAGGCTATCCGGCGAAACGGAATCCTGTTCCGGCGGCTGGCTTTCATTGCCGGAAGCGCTAATGCCCTGGGGGCGGAAATTGTTGCACGAAAAAGTTAGGCACACGGCTGCGAACAGCAAGAATTTTAGCATAAAATAAGAGATGAATAGTGAAGTGTTATTTGAAAACGACGGTGCCGAGTTTTTGGGCAAGCTCATTTTTCACTTGGAGAAGTTTGGCCTGTACCTTCAAAAGGCTCATCATTTCCGAAATATCTCCCCCTGCTTCCAGCGTCTTTATCTGGGCCTGATTCTTTTCGCAAAGGAGCTTAAGCTTATTCAATTTAAATCGCATCAATGAGCTTTCGCTGTCTTTGGAAAAATTGAGTTCCGGCATCTTTTGGGTCTTCAGGTACAGGTCACGCTCCTCCCATCCGGGGCTATATTCCCACGGTGAATACAGCACATCCACAGCTAATTTACTGATGGCAGTATCCTCGTGGCCAATGAAAAGTTGAGGAGTCAGAGGTTGCTCATCTGCCAGGCATTGCCGGCATTCATTTGCCACGCGAAGGTAAAGAGGGTTTTCGAAGTCGTCCAATAACTCCTCTATGTTGCTGAGAATGTATTCGGCCACCGTGATATTTTCCTTCTCATCATAGATTTCGCCGCCGAAGGCAATCAGAAGCCGGATGATGTCCTTTTCCCGGAATTCATCCCCAGACACTTTGGTAGGGGTGGCTTCCGGGGGGAGCATTTCCACATCCGGCACTGGTCCGCCAGTGCCTTTCTCTTCGACAATACGCACCTGCGTGCCGCTGTTGCGCTCACGCTCCTGCTGCTTTTTATACAAATGCTGCTTCACCGCCTTGTTGGTCTCGGTGACCAAAATCTGCTCGTCCAACTCCATCACTCTGGCGCATTCTTTTATGTAAAAAGAGCGCTTGAAGGGGTCGGGCACCTTAGCAATGCTGCCCACTATGTCACGGACGAGGCCAGCTCTTTTTACCGGGTCATTTTTTACCTCTGCCAACAGCAGGTTAGTTTTGAAAAGTATGAAATCCCTGGCCTGGCTGCCAATGTATTCTTTAAAGGCGGTGGCGCCCACCTTTTGAAGGTAGCTGTCGGGGTCCTCCCCTTCCGGGAGCAACACCACCTTCACGTTCATGTCGCGCTCCAGCACCATGTCGAGGCCACGCAGCGCAGCCTTTACACCGGCGGGGTCGCCGTCGTACAATATTTTGATATTGGGAGTGAAGCGTTTGACGAGTGAAATCTGGCCCTCGGTGAGCGAGGTGCCGGAGGAAGCCACTACGTTTTCGATGCCCGCCTGGTGCAGCGAAAGTAAATCGGTGTAGCCCTCCACCATGATGCATTCGTCTAATTTCCGGATGCTGTCTTTGGCGAAATAAGCTCCGTAAAGAATTTTGCTTTTGGAGTAAATATCCGTCTCCGGCGAGTTGATGTATTTGGGTGCTTTGACGTCTTTGGCCATGATGCGGCCAGCAAACGCCACCGGCTTGCCCGACAGGTTGTGGATGGTGAACATCACGCGGTTGCGAAAGAAATCGCGGCCGTGCTGCGAGGTGAGGCCCAGCTTTTTCAGGTAGTCAGCGTTGAAACCAGCTTCGGTAGCCTGCCGCGTGAAGGCATCCGGTTGGTTGGAGGTGTAGCCCAGCCCGAATTTGCGGATGGTCTCCTCCCGGAACCCACGTTCTTTAAAATAATCGAGGCCAACGCTTTTGCCTTCATCGGTGTCGAACAACTGTTGCTGAAAGTACTTTTGCGCATATTCATTGACGATGAAAAAGCTCTCTTCTTCCTGTTGCACTGCCCGCATTTCGGGCGTCAGTTCCACCTCTTCTATTTCAATATTGTACTTTCGGGCGAGGTAACGGAGTGCTTCGGGGTAGCTGAAGTGCTCATGTTCCATGATGAACTTCGCCGAATTTCCAGCTTTGCCGCAGCCGAAGCATTTGAAAATATTTTTCGTGGGGGACACGGTGAACGACGGGGTCTTTTCGGTATGAAAAGGGCATAGGCCTATCATATTCACTCCACGCCTGCGCAGCCTAACAAAATCCTGAACGACATCTTCCACTTTGGCTGCTTCCAATATTTCCTGAACTGTCTTTTGTGGTATCAAAGTTTACGGTTTGTTATTTTTAGAATTCTAACTTGAGCGTGCTGCTCCTTTGTTTTGCAAAGAAAACTTGTGCCAGACAACTTACCGCCTCCGTCCTTCGTTTCTTTTTAGGGCGCCTTCAAAATTACTCCTTTTTCAAAACAAACCAGAGAAATTTGGCCCTCGCAAATAAGCATTTTAACTCCACAATTTTTGATACCACATCACTAACCCACCACACATTCGGAGAACTTACCCACATGATACGGCATTAGATGCCGGCACCAAAACTGTTAAAAACAATTAACATATTGGCGTTGTGGACTTTTGAGCAAAGGCGCATCTTAGGTGTGTCTTGATTGCGAAAATTCCCAAATTGAAACTCAGGAACATAAACAAAAACTAATGAAAAA
>Ga0210044_10006062_pt1 | contig 16070 bp, 23 predicted proteins | sample CryGey13umfilter_2_FD_183959 | JGI IMG/M metagenome (GOLD analysis project Ga0210044, IMG submission 183959) | Groundwater microbial communities from aquifer in Utah, USA - Crystal Geyser 4/9/14 3 um filter (SPAdes) (version 2) | ecosystem: Environmental > Aquatic > Deep subsurface >...
ATGGCGATAACCTTCGCCGCATTGTGATCCGCATGGTCGATGTTCCCGCGTGCGGCCACGTTCACCAGGACAACCGGATTTCACAAGCCGAGTTCGTCTGCCTAAGCTGCGGGAACATCGACCATGCGGATCACAATGCGGCGAAGGTTATCGCCATGTGTGGTGTCCGGCAATTACTGGCTGGCAAGTGTGTTCAGAAAGAAAAGAAACGGTGCAGGATCACACGTATCAAGGTAGGGGCGGAAGGCTCTCGAACCGGTTGTGAGAAATCACAATCTACGCCTGGTGAGACCGTGGTAAGCCGTTTGGGTGGCAACACCCCTGCGCTCTGGTCGTTGACCCAAGAAGGAACTCCCACTACAACGCGTTTACGCGCTTAGTGGCGGGAGACTTCATAGTTAAAAATGAAAAAGAAACAGATAATAAGATTTGTCGGCGATATCCACGGTAAATTCAAGGATTACCTTGAATTAATTAAGGGTTCTGATAAAAGTATTCAAGTTGGTGATTTTGGTATTGGATTTGGCACCGTAAAAAATCCAGTACCGAATCCGTCTGGTGATCATAATTTCATTCGTGGAAATCATGATAATCCGCATTTGTGCAAAGAAAATCCTCATTGGATTAAGGATGGTACATTTGTGAATAGTATGTTTTTTATTGGCGGTGCATTTAGCACTGATTTCTGTTTAAGAACAGAAAGTGTGGATTGGTGGACTGAAGAAGAAATGACTATTCTGGAATTAAATAAACTCATTGATGTTTATGAAATTCATAAACCAAACATCGTTATTAGTCATGATTGCCCACTGATAGCAACACCGTTCCCGGAGTACAAAATCAATACTCGCACGAGTCAAGCTTTAGATGCGATGTATGACATCCATAAGCCTAAATTATGGATATTTGGGCACTATCATCAAGACATTGATATTGTTGTTGATGGTACTCGATTTATCTGTGTAAATATGATGAAAACAATCGATATTGATATCAGTGAATATCAATAATTGAATTTATCTGTAACGTCTGACTTGCTCAATATGCTAGTGTATATACACTAGCATATTGAGCAACAGCCGAGCATCAACCCGGCTTATTCCTGATTTTAGTTTATTACCTATCTCTAGCAGCTTTGATAGCGCGCAAATGCTCCGGCACAAGCTCCAAAACTTCAGCAGGGGCCATCAGGTCACCGCCATCTGGGTTATTTTTGGCGTACTCAATCATGTAGCGTGCTGCTGCGGCAGCCGCGTCGTAGGGCGTGAGGCCACAACGAGTGCCTTGATGTCCCCCGCCAAATTTACCAGCAACTGTGCTGATATAGCCCTCACCGCGTTTTGCAATAATTACTGTGGTGCGCATGATAATCTCCTTGATAGAGGCCGACGAAGCGGCCTGTGTGATGTTTAGTAGCCTGCCTGAGATAGCCAACAGTCTTGCAGGTAGCTGCCTATTTTTTCCCACGCCGATTCCTCGCAATCATCAGCCAAATCGGACAAGACCGCAGCTATTGTTTTTGCGTCGCGGATAGATTCCTTTTTTTCCGCGTATCCGCCTGTGTTGCCAATCCATTTAACATACGGAGTAATCACGATGATTTTGTCCGCGTAGATGCGCGCCACATATTCGCAATTGTCGTATATCCCGACGCTTACATCTTTAGTGATTGTGTTAAGTGGTTTTGCCATGATCTGTTACTCCTATCTTAGTCCCGAGACTCTCAGTGTCTGGATACTGTCTGATTAATCGGTAACCAGTTCCGTGTTTCTATGTATGTATAATATCATGTTTTGAGTTTTTGTCAACTTTATTTAATTTTTTTTGAGAAAGCCGACGAACGACAAATCGCGACGTTCGTTGCCTGTAAACTCAACACGCATTAATTGAGATGATTATTGTACCTTATTTGATGTTAAAATGTCAAGAGTGTGTCACGCTATTAATAGCTATCTTTAATTGCCATTTTTTGGTAATATTAAAAATATTAGTGTTTAAATGACTTGTCCAAACCGATGATTAAATTATCAAAACGAATGTTATTGTCTTGTTTTTGTGCTGCTATATTGACTGGTTCCGCTTCGGCTGATCAATTATCTGAAATATCAAATATTTATATTGCCGGCAATTACAAGGAAGCGATAAAACAGTTTAAACCTTTAGCTAAAAGAGGTAATAATAAAGCGCAGCATTACATGGGCGTTATGTATGACTTTGGACGCGGTGTTCCGCAGAACTATAAAGAAGCAGCCAAGTGGTATCGATTATCGGCAGAGCAGGGAAATGTGACCGCTCAGTATGATCTTGGTGTTATGTATGATTATGGTCGCGGAGTTAACAGAAACTATAGCGAGGCTGTTAAATGGTATCGTTTGGCTGCCATACAGGGGCATAAGCGTTCTCAATACAATGTAATGATGATGTACCTGATTGGGAGTGGGGTGGTTCAGGATATTGTCATGGCTCATGTCTGGTCGAACATTATTGCTGCCAACTCTAGTTCTAATGATGAACGCGATACAGCAATTAAACAGCGCGATTGCATAGAAAAAGACATGACTACTCAGCAGATAAATCTTGCTCAAGAAAAAGCGGTAAGATTTGACATCCTCACCGGACTGAAAGACCGGTGATTCCTCCTTCGAGGCGCTTATGTCCAAGCGCGAGAATGTTCCGTGCAGCGTTAACGTCACGGTCGTGAATTACACCACATTCACAAGTCCATTCTCTTATTCCAAGCCCAGTCCTACCTCTTGGTCTATTTTGGGAAAAAATCCCGCAACACGAACTAAGTTGGGTGGCATATGCCTCATTTTCTTCACTAAACCATGCTGACCGTGCGATCGCTTTATATTTCAGCATGCTCTTCAATATCCCCCAACCCGCATCGTAAACTGACTTGGACATGGTGGTTTTTGCTAATTTTGTGCTACTCACATCACCGACGAAAATAGCCCCATATTCGTTGCATAATGTCGTGGTGAATTTGTGTAACGCATCCTTTCTTTGATTCTTAATCTTGGCATGCAACGCTTGAACCCTGGATTTTTTATGCGCCCGTTGCGCGCTGGCTAACTTAGCTTCCAACTTGCGATAAAATCGTTCAGCTTCAAGTTTTACCCCGTCCGAACAAGTCGCCGTGGCTTTCAAACCAAGGTCGATACCTACGGATTTTGTCGCTTGATTCGGTTGAGCTTCAACCTCGACACAGACGTTAAAATACCAACGTCCGCGTGCATCTTCGGCAAAATTTCCAGACAGGAATTTGTATTTGGATAAGCCAAAACTATCCCAGATTTTGAAATGGTGTTTAGCATAGATTAACTGACCGTTTTTGAAGTTTACCGCACCGACACGGAACGGTATCCAACCCAGATTTCTGCGTGTGCCACCGGAAATTCTCCAGCGTAACTTCGATTTCTTGAACTGGTTTCTAGCTTTAGCGTGCACCGCTGAAATTTCCTGTACGGTGAACATATTTATCGCAACGGGGTTGGTTTTTGTGTAACCGTTAAGCAACTTATGGACATCGAAATTACTCAACCAATCGCCGCAATTTACCCAGCCCACACCAGGAATTGGTTCCCGGTAGGCGTTAAACGTCAACTCGTTGATTTTATTCCACACTTGGTTGACTTCAAAGGCCATCTAAAGGATCGTGCTTTCCGCACATAAACAGGTAAACAAAGCGGTCATCTTCGGATGACTGTTTTTTTTGTTTAAATTTTAGTCGTCGCGATGGTGATAGCAGTGATGATCATCATTATCTTGACGGTCTAGCTCATCTTGTCTGTCTTGTTCATTTTGACGGTCTAGCTCATCTTGTCGGTCTTGTTCATTTTGACGGTCTAGCTCATCTTGTCGGTCTTGTTCATTTTGACGGTCTAGCTCATCTTGTCGGTCTTGTTCGTCTTGTCGGTCTTGTTCGTCTTGTCGGTCTTGTTCGTCTTGTCGGTCTTGTTCGTCTTGTCGGTCTTGTTCGTCTTGTCTGTCTTGTTCATTTTGGCGATTTTGCTCATCAATTTGCTCTTGTTCTGCTTGTCTATCAGCGTCGGATTGACGATCTAACTCATTTTGGCGATCTTGTTCTTGTGTTAAATGATCGTCTACAAGACTGCGCTCAGAAGATTGAGTTGATTCCTTTTGAACAAGTAAATTACTTTTTTTATCACGATGTAAGTCATCAAATTTATGTTCTTTTCGTGATTTTTCTGCAAAATATTCATTTTCATGCAATGCGCACAGTAATCTCCCGTCTGGTATTTCTACATCACATTTTAAACAATTATCCATGAATTTAAACCTCTTTTTAGTTGTGGTGAATGTATACTTATAAAACTAAAAAGTCAATTACATTTTAATAATGATTTGTTTTAAAATTAAATTGTTACGCAAAATAAAACACCCCAAATAAGGGGTGTAATTTGATTGGTTAAAAAGAGATTGCATCGTCTTGATCACTAAAAATAGTTACGGGCTTATATCCGTAATAAATTTTTGCAATATTAGTTTGAATACCGATAAATCCACGATCTTTAATGTAATTCTTAATGATATTTTTGATTAAATCATTTGGATAAATCAAAGGTGACATCAGATTTAATACAAGTTTTTGTTTATCTTGAATTTCTGATTCCGGATATAAATTACCCATTACTGGCATAAGTGAAGAAGGAACCACTGTTGGCATGTTAAATAATTCATCAATATCATCCTTACTGCTGCTACTTGTTTTTTTAAAATCAATACTTAGGATATCTGGCTGTGTTGTTTTATCAATAACTGGCGATACTGAAAACCAGTTTTTAATCTCAGAAATATGTTCGTGATTGAATTTTTTAAGATAAACATCTCCTATTAGTGGATTAAAATAATCCAACATATACTGCTTACCAGCATTCATCATTCCAGAAATTAAACCCATTATTTCCGCATCATTTCCACCTACATTTAACTCACGCTTTTTCTTGAAATATCGAATAGCTGAGCGTGCAGGGGTGTAAAGAGTAACAAGCTTTATTTGTTTGTCATTAAGAAATGATTCAAGTTCAGGGGTCCAATACAGAATGCCTGTTTTTAAATCGATAGCCGCTTGTGTGCAGTTAAAATCAAAACCATTGATAAGAATATCCGGGTCAAAAAACAAATTTTTAGTCTTTACGCTAATGTGATTTAACATCCCCTCACGTGATTCACTATGCAGAATGTAATTCTCAGGAGACGAAAACTCATACTCAAAAGCAGAGTCTTGAATGATTGTATTATTATCGTAATAAAAAATATCAAAATCATTGTAGACAGGATTAATTTCACCAGGCAAAAACAACTCGCAAATTGCTGAAACAACGGATTGACCAGCCAATATGCCTTCGTTTGGAAAATTTTGTTTTATCTGCAGATGACCTAATATCATATGCCCCATTATGGAATTTAAAACTATTTTGCTCATGATTTTTCCTTGGTTAATATTCGTTATGCATTGAGACATATTGTATAAACATATAAATAAAAAACACCCCAAAAAAATGGGGTGTTTGTAAAGTTAATAAAATGAAATTATTCGTGGCTGGCAGCATACTGTTAATTCTGCTCGTCACGAATAAGTTGTTCGTCGTCGTAGTTGGCTTGCCGAATTAAATTCTCTTGCTCAGCCTGTCTATTTTCTTCGCGGCGATGCTCTTGACGAGACTGCTCGCCAGAAATTTTGTCAGCTTCGTATTGAGCCATTTCATTTCTAAATTGCTCATCACGTTGGTCTTGTTCGTCTTTAAGCCTTTCGTCGTAAACGACATCATCATCTGAAGATGTAGAGGGAAAACATTGTGGTGTAGACGTCTTTGGGCTAATATCAATATGCTTCCACATTTTGAATGCTAACAGAAAGCCACATCCGTACAGGAATATGTCGTTATTTTCAAAAATAGTTGAAACAACAGCTAAAATGATGACACTAAAAAAGATAAACATTATTTTTCCCTTTAAGTAAATAAGGCTAACGAAAGCCGGTCGCGTTGCGTAATGGAATAATTTTCATTACCATGTAATTGCTTTCTTGTGCTATTTATTACTTTTTGCAAGGCACTTCATAAATAATTGCGCTGATTTTCTTTATATGTGGAATGCATTTCAATTTGTAAAGTCAACATTACTGACAAGCCGCTTGAAAAATGGTAAATCAGCTAAATCTATGAGTTCAAAAGTCCATAATAAAATTAAAGAAAGGTATTTATGATCATTGGAATTACAGGTCGAGCGGCAGCCGGTAAAGATACGATTTGTGGTGTACTGATAACACTTTTATCTGAATTAGGGATTGAAGCAAAAAGGTTTGCTTTTGCTGAAAAACTTAAAGAAGTTGTTGCTGAAATGTACGATGTTCCAGTTCATTATTTTCATGACCGCGATCTTAAAAATGTAGATCATTCTTCGCTTTCTCCTTGCTCATTAATGAATAGTATTAACGAGATTCAGCTTGAGCAAAGAATGAATGTTTTATTGATTGATCTATACGGTGTTGATTTTGATTTATCTTCCATCAATGTCCTTAGTGAGGCTAAACGTATTTTTGTTGATCTACTGCCAGAAGAAGGCTGTTCGCCAAGAAAAGCAGCTCAACTTATTGGCACCGAAGGATTCAGAACTCTGGATAAGACAACATGGACAAATTACACAATACGTCAAGCTCAAGAAATTGCTAGGCGAGGTGGTGTAGCTATTATCACTGACGTTCGTTTTGGCAATGAAGACGATGCAATCAGGAATAATAAAGGTGTTATTGTTGGCATTGAGAATTCGAATGCAGAATTATATAACCACGCCTCTGAAGCAGAGGTTGATGAGCTTGTAAAACTTGCTAATCTTTACATAAATAATGATGGAACGTTTGATGATTTATTACTTAAATCGAAGTTGATCTGGCAAGAAAAATTGATTGATAGGATGAAATCTGACTGGTCAAAAAGCAATAGTTAAAAAATATAGACCCCAGGAAACTGGGGTTTATTGTTTTATTAAGTATTGCTTTTATTATTAATAACGAATAAAATACAATCATAGAATTAAAGGAATATTATGGAAAAATTTATTGCTTTTTTGTCATTAACTTGATTTTTCAATTTTTGTTAGTTGCCATGGTGATTATGTTTATTTATTTTGTTCTTTTCAAAAGAAATAAACATCAGAAAGTTATTAATGAAAATGAAAAGTAAATCAATAAGAATTTTGATTAAGTCATGATTACAAAACTGTATATAAGAAGTCAAGATGATTTGTCTAAATATACCCAGGATGCAACTGGCTTAGTGTTGACGAAAAGTCAGGTTGAATCTGCGTTAAGTCCGGAAAGACTAAAAGAACTTGATGATAATGGCTATATTGCTACTAAATTTGATGTTCGTTCTTTTTTAAAAGAACGAAGAGAATTATTTCGTGTTTTTCACCAAAAAATGGCTGAATTAACCGAACTTAGTGAAGAAGAAATTATTGATATTGAAAATTCTAAATCACGATCACCTGTCAGAAATGTTGTAAAAATTGCTGACTTTCCAAGGGTTCCAAATCCGTCGTTTATTGGTTTTTAATCTTTTAACTAAACTTGTAAATCAATGAATTTAGTTGTATAATATATTTATTCAAAAATATCGCGTCATTAAAAAATAAAATGATTATCAAGTCACAAAAATTCAAAGATTATTACGATCATATTGCGCATCTTTATGGCGGTGGAGACCCAAAAATTGTTTACGTAAGAAAGCGTATTGGCGAAATTGATCCTCGTTTTAATATGGTTAAAGACGTGATTGTTGATACTGACACAATTGCTCTTTTTCCTAGTCAAAACGTACTTATGACTTTTGATTTTAAATGGCTTGTAATCACTGGCAAATATTATTTGCTTTACCGTAAACATTTAGGGAATGAAGATTATCAAATTTTGTCCGCTGACAAATATAAGAAAATGGGCGAAGACGAAAATTATAGAGGATTTTATTTTAGCAAACATAAAGAATATTCCCCATTCTTTAATAAACAATGTCAAGAATTGATTGATATTTCCAAAAAGATTAACGCTCCGGTTTTTTGCATTAATAATATTAGTCGTGGACAAAATAAACTTAACGAATCTGACTTTCATATTTGTCTTGATGGCGACATTCCTATTCTGGCAAATTTAGGTGTAGCTTCATTAATTAAACCTGAACAGATTTACCAGGATATTGCTTATTTTATTGCTAATACAATGAATGATTCGCCAGATACGGCACCTCCGGTTCAAGTGGCTGATAAAGATCGTATTGTTCAACACGGATTCGATTTTAAACAATCATTTCGTCATCGCACAAAATAAGGCTCAAATATGAAAAACTTAAATCAAATGTTACTAAAAGAAGTTAAAGCTGCTCGTGTAGCAATTAAAAAGATGAAGTCTGAATGTAATATTTATGATAAAGGATTTTCCATTGGCAGGGTGGCTTTAGTTCGTATCAATCTCTTTTTTAAAAGATTGCAGTTATCAATTAATCAAAATACTGATGTAAAAAATATTGAAGTCGAAAAAAAAGATGTCATTATTAATAAACTAAAGAATCAATTAGATGAACAAATTAAAGAAACAAATGAACAGGCCAGGTTAAATGGAATGGGAGGTGAGAGAGAAGTTAAATTGCATGGAGAAATAAGCAGACTTAAACAAGAATTGCTCGTTTGTTCAAGGGAAAATAAAAGTAATTAAAGGAGATGTATTGAGCGGATTCTTTGGTGTGATAATTTTAATCGATTGTGATAATCAACCAGTATCTCAATCGAACCGACTTTTTAACGCAATACAGCAAAAAATTGGCATAGTTTCATGTGCCTTTCTGGTTGGCAATTCACATGGTGAACACGTTAAAACCTGGGGGTTAAACACAAGAAAAAAATTTCCTTCTGCAATTATTGATATTACGGTTGCAACTAATAGAAAAGAATCTGCAGATGCGAATCTGATCATGAAAATGGCTTATGTGAAAGCGCTATTTTCAATTGATTCTGTGTGTTGTATCGTAGTTACTGAGGATAATCAAATTATCGCAGCTGCCGAGATATTGGCTGATGATAATTTAAAGGAAAAGCGACGTGTCTATATCACTAATTTGCGTAATGGAAATGTAAAAACATCACTTCCTTTATTAAACTGTTAATGGTATTAAAACATTGTACTCAACATAATTAATTCAAGGAAATCGTGTAATTCAATAAGCTATGTTACCGATACAAACTTTTATAAATAACACCATAAGGAAATAAATGAGTCATAGTTCATCTAAAAAGGCTGTTTTACTGTCGCTTATCTCTAACGGAAGTATTGCTGTAACAAAGGTTATCGGAGCTATTTTTACTGGTTCTGGATCAATGATGGCAGAAGCCATTCACTCCGTTGCGGACTGCGGAAACCAGGCTCTATTGATGGTTGGGATGAAGCGTTCTCAGCGTGCTGCTACAATCCAAAATCCGCTTGGTTATGCACGTGAGATGTATTTTTGGTCAATGATGGTCGCCGTTCTGATGTTTTTTCTTGGCGGCGTATTTTCGCTGTACGAAGGTTTTGAACGATTACTTCATCCTCAACCGGTCGAGTATGTTGGTATAGCTGTAACTATTCTTGTCCTCGCAGTTATATTTGAATGGATTTCTTTACGCGGTGCGTTATTTGCTCTCAAGGAAGAACGTGGTAACAAAACGCTATGGAGATGGTTTAGGGAAACCCGTAGCAGCGAATTAATGATCGTTACAGGCGAAGATATTGCTGCATTGGCTGGTTTGACGATTGCGTTGGTTGCGCTTGGCTTAACTATGCTTACTGGGAATTCTATCTTTGATGCTGTAGGTAGTTTAATTGTCGGTCTGCTGTTAGTCGTGGTAGCAATGGCTGTTACAAGAGAATTGCACGGGTTAATTGTTGGTGAAGCGGCGGATTCAGGTATTAATGTCATAACAAGCTTAGTTGCCTCTTCTTATGGTTTTGTTGCCTTTGATATCATTGCGGTACAACATGGTCATGAAGTTAAGCTAACAATGAAAATTGAACCGCTTACTGAGATGACTCTCCTTTCTGCAATGAATGCAATTGTGTTGATTGAAGCAGATATTCAAAAGAGCTATCCATCTTGTCGTTGGATATTTACTGAGCTTGGTCGTCGAGGTTATTCCCCGACTTAAAAAGATACAGAAATAGCATAGTAGGTAATGGCTAACAATTCATTAAATGGAGTTGTTAGCCATTTTCATATATAATTTTAAATTAATTAAAAATATAGTGTTAAAGCAAATACACATTAAAAGTGTGTCCAAAAATAATAAATCAGAATATTGACAATAAATTATTATTTTAGTATAATTAGCTAAGATAAATAAGGAATACTGAGGCTTAAAATCATGATTAAAAGATTATCTGCTTACCCAATACTGCTCACCGAGTCAGAGGATGAGGCTCGAGTTGCTCTAAAAACCATTTCTGCTGCTGTATTGTTAAATAATAATTTTGTTAAAAAAGAATTAAATGAAAAAATCCACTTGATTTTCGACTGGGATTCTACGGTAGCCTCTAACGATGAACATCATGCTGTAAAATTATTTGGTAATGGTCGTCGTCCTTCTGATTTTACTGATTACGAATGGGAAAACAGATTAATTCCTCATCAGGAAGGCCCATTGTATAATTTCTTAATGTCAGTAAATAATATTAAAAATATTGATATTTCAATTCTCACTGCACGAACAGGAAAAGAGAGTTTTAGGGTAATGTCAACATTGGCGCATTGGGGTGTAAATGTGCATGGTATTTACTTTTGTGGCAGTAAGGAAAAAGGACCAATCGTGGCGGCAATAGGTGGAGATATGTTTTTTGATGATCGTATATGTAATGTACAAAGTGCCATAAAACACAACATACTTGCTGCATGGGTTCCTATCCAACCTTTTATGCCTGACAAAGAATAACAAAATAATGACTTCATTTTGGCGAGCACAAAAAAACAAATCTGCAATAAAAAATGCTGAAAAAACAGGATTAATTGCAGATAGTATGAGTGTAAGATTGGAATTAATGCAAAGAGTTAAAGACGGCGTTATCACGTTAACTCGGGCACAGGCTGAGTTAAAAATAATCAAAGATAACGCTACTCAAAATGGAAAAATAACCAGGTCGCAAGCGTGTAGATGAAGTCTTTAACATATCTAGGATTACAAATGAGTTCTATTGCAAAACAAATTGAAGACAAATATGGCGATATTTTCTTAGCAGAAAGAGTTTGTAAACTTGAACTTGACATTGCTAAATTAACTACTGAAAAAGCGTTTTATGCATCTAGCTTTGTCAAGTTTATTGATGCATTAGCTATTGTAGGAAAGAGTGCTGGCAATGCAACTAATACAGCTAAAAGCGCCGTTGAATTACTTGAGAGATTGACGCATGAAAATGTTTTGTTAAAGGAAAATGGCAATACAAATAAAATCGAACTCGAAATTCTACGTGAGGTTTATGAATCAGCAAGGCGCGTGTTGAGATTTAATGGTGTTGATAAAGATCGTGTTAATAAAGCCGTAATTGATCTCGATAATGCTATCGAACAAGTAAAGTCATTCGATGCTGGTAATAGCGAAATTTACAACTCGCATAGTGCGTTTTAACATCGAGTTACTCCCTGAATGGCAGCTTGCTTCGGTGCTAAAATTTCTTCAGATAAAATTGAGCGTAACCATCGTTTTCTTGAAGATGCTTTGAAACTGGTACAAGCTTGTGGTGCTACGGCAAGTGAAGTTCACCAGTTGAGTATGTATATACTCGTCCGGCAGGAGTAATCTATCAAGAGATTGATGGAGTTATGATTACACTAGCTTCTTTGTATTTAGCACAAGAGTTGAATATGTATGAACGGTGAAATTGAGTTGACTCATATTCGGAGTAAAGTAGAGTAAATTCTGGTTAAACAAGCTGTAAAACCTAAGAATGAACTTTTGCCTAAGTAATTGTAGAATAAACGATTTAAAAGGATAAAAAATGAGAAATAGACATCAACGACTTGCTTTGAAAAGGATGATTAGGTCCAGAGGGCGTATTGCATATAACTTAAAGATAAACACTTGTCCGCGCAAGGGTAGTTTAGCAAAAAAATCATCACTATGACTCATTATTTCCCTTGTGTTGTGTTTTAATTTTCGCTATCCGTTTATTAGAATGATTTATTCTACATTTTAATAATAAAAAGCCACCCGAAGGTGACTTGTTTTTTGGTTGAAAATTCAGTATTGGCTATCATTTGCTCGTTTGAGAAGTTCATTGCTCCGCCATATTGCCTATAAGAAGCAGAAACGCCGAAGATACCTCCTTTTGAGTTATGTAATTGCCAGTCACGAGAAGTTTTTCTAACGTTGACAGCTTATAAATATTCCAATCGTCTTTTTGAATCCAGCTTCATCAGCCGTTTGAGTTCTTCAATAAAGTTCATGACAAGTATCCAACACTTACTCCGAGTGACATATTATCCGCTGCACGACAGAGTTTATGATACGCATCATGTTCTTTTTGAGCCTTATTGATTGCAGTTTGATTACCAGATTTTTTGGTCTTACCGAGTGTAGCTGCTAATCGCATTAACACACAAAAGTCAGTTTGAGTTTTTACCATTTAATTCTCCAATATTGAATATTTTATGCAAATCAGTTTTAGCCTGTTCGCATAAATTGGTATAGAAACGACCGATGTAATCGCAAGTACCAATCACATTATTGACCTCTTTAAGATCAAATTTTCCTGAAACAATAATGATATCGTCAGCAATATCATTAAGTCCGTTCGACCGATAAATGTCCATTGTTTGTTGATAAATTTTACGAACTAACACCGAGTTTCCATGCCTAAGTAAGACAGATAATTTTTTGTCAAACATGAAAGAAACTTCATCTGTTTCAAATAAATCTTCACCTTTTAGTGAAAATACATACTTCCCATTTTCCATTCTGTAATTTGGCATTTTAATTTCCTGTAAATTTGTAAAAAGAGATAAATCTCACGGACAAAGAAAACCTGAGCACGAATGCCCAGGTTTGTTTTAGATTGACGTGCAAAACTCAAAATCAGGAATTTAGAGCGTTTTGACGTTTGAGTCAGTAAATTTAACCGAATCGATATCAGCAGCAATTAACAATAGTTGCTGACCAACCGAAGGTATTAACGTTTCATGCGTTTGACCAACTGAATCACATCATCGACACGAAGACCACGAATCGTGGACGGCAATGCCATCCAACCATCCCCGTAAGGAATGTGTTGCAGCTTGAGCGGCTTCACCGACACAACACGGTAAAAAGCCTGTCCATCAGCATACGGCAAGCCAAACAAAGCTCCGACCAACTCACCTTCTGGTAAAATATTGGATTCAGCCATCAACTTATCCCATACCGCACCTTCGCGTTGACTGAAAGCGTTGTAGTCTTCACCGCCTTTGTATTCCATCGCATCAACGATATCCTTTGGTGTTGCAATTACTGTAGCCATGTTCACTCCTTTTACTTACGATTACGCCGCCGAGATTTAGCAGCAATTTTTGCATTTCGCTTGAGAGATGCTCTTGCAGCAGCAGAACGCGTTTTTCTGGTTTATTATTCCAAAGCCAGTATATTGTTCTGTCCGCATAATCAATCATGATTAACCCTTTTAACGCGACCACGCCAATAAGTAGCGGTATCGCCCGGAACATCCGTTGTTGTAATGATGTTGCTCCCCATAAATCCTTTTACCTTGTAAATATTGCCTACAGTCAAAAGAGCATGTTTTAAGCTGGCACCATCAGGTTTTAATAAAAATTGATTAAATCATCAAGCTTCACCTGTTGATTGTTTAGCCGCCAACATATCAAAAACAACTACAGTGTATAAATATCACCGTCTTTGTATTTTCCTTGTTGAACTACAGCAAAGAAATCATCGTCACAACCACGACGCATCAGAGCCATAATCTCGATAGCATCAGCATTTTTCTGGGTCTTGTTTTGCCCTATCATTTTCACTTTTTTTGTTTTTAAATTAACTTCAACTACATCAAATAATTTTTTAGTCATGATTTTCCTTGGTTATTGAATTATTGAATAGAACGGTTTAAATAGGTTTTCTAACTTTTCTGTACACCGGTTAATATTTTGAATAATACCGTCTAACTTGTATGATAATTCACCGCGTATGCTAGTGATGCATCACACTGTTCAAGCGTCAGTATAAGCTCATCATCAGACATCTCGGTAAGGAGATACAGTGCTCTATCAGCCGCTTCAATTAAGTCATTTTTTTCATTTTCAGCTACCATGGGCGTTGAAAATATAACTGGTATGTGGTTACGATTGTCTTTCATGGGTTCCCTTTTAATTTAGTAAATTACATATTAATTGAACTTTCTATCATCCACTGGTTTAACTTATAAAAAGAAACCAGTCTCACGAACCAATAAAATACAATCAAGGTAGGGCGGAAGGCTCTCTCGAACCGATTGCGAGGAATCACAATTTACGCCTGGTGAGACCGTGGTAAGCCGTTTGTGTGATACACCCTGCGCTCCGGTCGTTGTCCCAGAAAACCCGCTACAACGCGTTTACGCGCTTAGTGATGGGATACTTCATTAAATACAACCCCGTGTTTTTTATTTCTAATTGCAAGATAATTTTACTCACATTTGTGAGAATGTTTAATCAATATCCTAAAAGGAAAAAACATGAATCAAGCCACACATACAAAATTTGTTGAAGACAAATTTACTACAGAACTGCATCCTGGTTCAATCAAGTCCGCAATGCGCACCGTTGGTGCAGGTTCGCGTGACTTATGGCAAGTGAAGCCAGAAAACCTTCGTGTAATTGAAGGATTTAACGTTCGCGTTCGTACACCGACCTATATTGAACGTGTTCGTTCGTTGGCTGACTCGATGAAGAGCGAAGGTTACTATCAAGATCAGCCTATGGCTGGTTATGTAGCCAAAGAAAACGAGGAAATGGTGATTTATATCACTGGGGGTCATCGTCGTCGCGAAGCTGTTCTACTGGCTATTGCTGAAGGAGCTGAAATTGTCACTGTACCGGTTGTTGTTAGCCAGGTTGGGGTTTCGATGGAAGACCTTACCGTTGCGCTGGTTCGTGGTAATGACGGTCGCCCCCTAACTCCTTACGAAACAGCCGTTGTTTGTAAGCGTCTGATTCGTTATGGCTTGGACGTTGATGTTATTGCAAATCGTCTCGGTTTCAGCAAGCAATATGTTGACAATCTGCTGAGTCTTATGGCTTCTCCTGTTGCTTTACGCGATATGGTGATCAACGACCTCGTATCTGCTTCAATGGCTATTGAAATGTTGGCTAAGCATGGCGAAAAGGCTGTTGAAAAGCTGAATGAAGCACTAGCTCAAGCAAATGCATCTGGTAAAGATCGCGTGACCAAAAAGTATGTTACTCCAGTTGCAGTCATTTCTTTTAAAAAAGCAGTGAAGCAATCCGCTGAAGGAATGTACGCTACCATCAGTGAAATCAAGGCTGATCCAGGTTTTATCGGATTGTCCGAAGGTATTCGCGAAAAACTTGATGTTTTGTTGAAAACACTCAACGAAGCGCATGAAGATGAACTAAAGGCTGCTGTTGCTGAAGCAAAATCTGAAAAAGATGAAAAGCTGGCAAAAAACCTGACGCAAAAGCTGCTTGAGATGTAAAAAATACAAAACGACTCTCATTTATTGAGGGTCGTTTTTATTTAATATAATTTTGTAATAATGTATTGTTATTGATATAATAATACATCAAATTTAATTAATTCAAAAGGATTAGTATTGTTAACACAAATCTGTGCTTACCTTCATTTGTTAATCAATACGCTTAAACCACAAAAACGCCATCCAGAAGTGAATTAAACCCCATTTGATATCTATCTTCCTTCTATTAAGTTTGTCGCTTAATGGTGGTGTTTTCTTTTTTAATTCAAGAATGAAAAAACCAATCATAATTTGAACAATAATAATGCTTGATATCATCGGGTAAACTGTTGACTCAACGTTGGGTATC
>Ga0210044_10006064_pt1 | contig 16069 bp, 9 predicted proteins | sample CryGey13umfilter_2_FD_183959 | JGI IMG/M metagenome (GOLD analysis project Ga0210044, IMG submission 183959) | Groundwater microbial communities from aquifer in Utah, USA - Crystal Geyser 4/9/14 3 um filter (SPAdes) (version 2) | ecosystem: Environmental > Aquatic > Deep subsurface > Groundwater...
TTGTTTAATGAAGACATCAGCTAAGACTTTGCCCCGATACTTGGATGTCCAAACCAAGTGGTATTGGCAAAGATATGTGCAATGATTAAGCTGGTACAATCTTCCGTTACTCAAACAAAATCACCTCCTTTCTATATTGGGGTGATTTTATTATACGTATTAACTGCTACGCTTTAAAACGCACACACCAGCTAAAAGCTGGTGGTTTTTAAGGGTAATAAAAAGTAGCTGTTTTAGCCACACAAAATCGATCATTAAGCCGAGATTGCCACAGTCGCTTCGCTCCTTCGCAATGACGTAAGAGAAAAGCCCCTTTCGAGGCTTTTTTGTTTATTGTTTATTGTTTTTTGCTAACTGTTATCTGGTTTATCCTGAGCGAAGTCGAAGAATTACTGTTAGCTTACTTCCCCGTTGTTCTTTTTCCAATTATTTCTTCCATGATGTGTTTTGGAACTTCTGCGTAATGGTCAAATTCCATGGTAGATGCAGCGCGTCCTTGCGACATTGATCGAAGCGTGGTTGCGTAACCAAACATTTCGGAAAGCGGAACAAGGGCATCAACAATTTTAACACCGGCCCTTTCGTCCATTTTCTGAATTCGTCCCCTTTTAGAGTTTAAGTCGCCCATTATATCACCCATGAAATCTTCCGGGGTTGTAACTTCCACCTTCATAATTGGTTCTAAAATGACCGGATCGGCCTGTTTAACGCCGGCTTGCAGGGCCATGGAGCCGGCAATTTTAAAGGCCATTTCGGACGAATCAACCTCATGATAAGAACCGTCATATAGAGTAACCTTAATATCTACTACCGGATATCCGGCAACAACGCCGTTAGTCGTCGCTTCCTTAACGCCCTGTTCTATTGGGTTAATGTATTCTCTGGGAATAACGCCGCCAACGATTTTATTTATAAATTCAAAGCCCTTTCCGGATTCATTCGGCTCCAGCTCTAACCAACAATGACCATACTGACCGCGTCCACCGGATTGTCTAATGAATTTGCCTTCAATTTTAATTGATTTTCGGATGGTTTCTTTGTAAGCAACCTGAGGTTTACCAACATTAGCTTCAACCTTAAACTCTCTTTTCATTCGATCGACGATAATTTCTAGATGAAGTTCGCCCATACCTTCGATAATAGTCTGAGCAACTTCTTCATCGGTTCTTACTCTAAAAGTTGGATCTTCTTCGGCAAGCCTTGACAAAGCAACGCCCATTTTTTCCTGATCGGCTTTAGTTTTTGGCTCAATTGCAATAGAAATAACCGGTTCCGGAAAAATAATTTTTTCTAAAATTATCGGTTTCTCAATATCGCAGAGCGTATCACCGGTTGTAGTTTTTTTAAGACCGACAGCCGCTGCAATTTCTCCGGCATAAACTTCCGGAACATCTTCCCTGTGATTTGCATGCATTCGAAGGATTCGGCCGATTCTTTCCTTCTGTCCGGTTGAAGAGTTTAAAACATATGAACCGGATTTTAAGATTCCTGAGTAAATTCTAAAAAAAGCAAGCTTGCCAACAAAAGGATCTGCGGCAATCTTAAAGGCAAGCGCCGAGAAAGGTTCAGAGTCAGAGGATTTTCTTTCTATTTCTTCTCCGGTTTTTGGATGAGTGCCCTTTACCGGTGGAACGTCTAGCGGGTTTGGTAAATAATCGTTAACTGCATTGAGCAAGGTTTGAACAATAACACCTCTCCCATCACCGCCTAATATTAAATAAAAATCACCCCTAAGGACCGATTTTCGAATTGCTAGTTTAAATTCCTCCGCAGTAATTTCTTCACCACCCAGATATTTTTCCAACAACTTGTCATCTACCTCAATGGCTTTTTCTAAAAGTTCATGACGATATTTCTCAACTTTTTCCTTCATATCAGCCGGAATTTCTTCTTCTTTTAAGGCTTTATCCGTATAATCTTTGTATGTATAAGCTTTAAGCTCAACCAAATCGACAACTCCCCTCATTTGCTGCTCCGAGCCAATTGGCAGCTGAAGCGGAAAGGCGTTAGCGGAAAGCCTTTCTTTGATGGAATCCAAAGATTTATAAAAATCCCCGCCGGTTTGATTGATTTTATTTATAAAACAGATTCGCGGGACTTGATATTTATCAGCCTGATGCCAGACAGTTTCAGATTGAGGCTCAACGCCCATTTTCCCGTCAAAAATGACAACAGCGCCATCTAGTACACGAAGAGACCGTTCAACTTCAACGGTGAAATCGACGTGTCCGGGAGTATCGATAATATTAATCCTTTTGCCTTGCCAAAAACAAGTAGTAGCAGCAGAAGTAATGGTGATTCCCCGCTCTCGCTCCTGTTCCATCCAGTCCATAGTAGCTTGACCTTCATGAACTTCACCGATTTTATGAACTATACCGGTAGTATATAAAATACCCTCAGTAACTGTGGTTTTACCGGCATCGATATGAGCAATAATGCCTATATTTCGTGTGTTGTCTAAAGAATATTCTCGAACCATTTTTCTCCTTAATTTTGGAATTTTTATTTTGTTTTTTGTAAATGCAAAGGTCAAAAATCAAAAGTCAAAATGATAAAGTTTAATTCAAAATGCCTTTAATTTTACATTTTTCTATATCATTTTGATATTTGCATTTTGATATATGATTTATTATTAATATCGTGCTAAGTGTGCGAAGGCCCGATTTGCTTCTGCCATCTTATGAGTATCTTCTTTTCTCTTCATGGCCACACCCGTACCGTTGTATGCGTCTAATAATTCAGCAGCTAAAGCTTTATCAAAAGACATACCTTTTCTGGCTCTTGCTGCAGTTAGAATCCATTTTGTTGCAAGCGCTAATTTTCTGTTTCCCCTTACTTCTATTGGAACCTGATAATTGGCGCCGCCAATTCTTCGGGATTTTACTTCCAAAACCGGAGAAACATTTTTAATAGCTTGTTCAAAAACATCCAATGGTTTTTTCTTGGTTTTTTCAGCTAAAATATCCAAGGCTTTATAAAGCAACTTAAAAGCCAATGTTTTCTTACCGTCCCACATCATTTTCTGGGTAAATTTGGTAACCAAAATACTGTTATATTTTAGGTCTGGTTCAATATCTCTTTTTTCTACTTTTCTAGGATCTCGCGGCATTTTTTCTCCCTATAAATTAACTTCCTCTTTCTCCCTCTCCCTCAGGGAGAGGGCAGGGGGTGAGGGGTTTTACGCTTTCTTGGCTCCGTATTTTGATCGACCCTGTTTGCGGTTAGCAACTCCGGAGGTATCAAAAGAACCTCGAACAATATGATATCTTACGCCCGGCAAGTCTTTAACTCGTCCGCCTCTTATTAAGACAACTGAGTGCTCTTGCAAATTATGACCGATTCCGGGAATATAAGCGGTAACTTCCATCTGATTGGTTAGTCTAACTCTTGCGATTTTTCGCAGTGCTGAGTTAGGTTTTTTAGGTGTGGTAGTTGATACCTTAAGACACACTCCCCTTTTAAACGGCGAATTTACTGAACTTGACCGGTTTTTTAAGGCATTAACTGATTTGCCCAGTACCGGAGTTTTGGATTTTTTAACCACTTTTCTTCTTGGTTTTCGGACTAACTGTGAAATTGTGGGCATATTTGCTCCTTACATAAATTTTTTACTAAAAAATTATAACACGTTTTTTTGCCGCAGTCAAAGATATTGACTACAACAATGTCAAATTACAAATGTCAAATGTCAAATCAATTTTCAATGACAAGTATCCATGCATTAAGTTTTGACATTTAGACATTTGATATTTATTTGTCATTTGTAATTTGATATTTGACATTTATCTAATACTTCTTGTGTCTGAAACCTGTGCCGACCGGAATTAACTTACCTATAATAACGTTTTCTTTAAGGCCCCTAAGCTCGTCAACTTTTCCTCTGGTAGCCGCTTCAATCAAAATTCTTGATGTTTCCTGGAACGAAGCAGCGGATAAGAATGAATCGGTTGACAAAGAAACTTTGGTAATAGATAAGAGTAATTTTAATGCCTCAGCTTCTTTACCACCGGCAGCTTTTGCGGCTCTATTTTCCTTTTCAAACAGATATTTTGACACGATTTGACCGGAAGTGAGAGATGTATCTCCACCGTCTTCTATTTGATATCTGGAGAACATCTGTTTAACAATGATTTCTATGTGGCGATCGTTGATAGACTGGCCTTGCGAGGAGTAAATTTGTTTTACTTCGGCAATTACATATTCCTGAATTGCTCTTTCTCCAAGAAGTCTTAGGGCAGTTTGCAAGTTCCAAGAACCTTCAGTTAGCTGTTGACCCTTTTCTACGCTCTCACCATCTTCAACTCGCATTGTGGTTTGAAGTAGAACTTCATATTCTTTAACTTCTGCGTCTCTAGCAATATAAAGCTTGTCGCCATCAATTCGGACTCTTCCAGCATTTTTGGGCTTCACAGCCTTTTTGCCGTTTTTCGTGAAAAGAACGGTAGTTGGCGTTACCCTATCGCCGGTTTTCACTTCGACAATCATATCCTTAATATTAAATTCGTCTTCTTCGATCACATTGGAAATAATTCTAATGGTTTTTCGAGTTTCACCTTCTTTAATTAGAACTTTGCCTTCAAGTTCGGCCAAAATTGCTTCACCCTTAGGATTTCTAGCCTCAAATAATTCTTCAACTCTTGGAAGACCTTGAGTAATATCAAGACCTACCACACCACCAGTATGGAAGGTTCTCATGGTAAGCTGTGTGCCCGGCTCACCGATAGACTGGGCAGCCATAATGCCAACCGCGTCACCAAGCTTAACCAACTCGGCAGTGGCAAGGTTAGTACCATAGCACATTTGGCAGACACCCCATCTGGTTTTACAGTTAAGAACTGACCTAATGTCAATTTTATCAATTTTTGAAATTTCGATTGCTTTTGCGGCTTCTTCGGAAATTAACTGGTTGTCTTTGACTAAAACTTCGCCGGTTTCGGGATCTACCACTTTTTTGGTCACAACCCGTCCCTGAATTCTGTCGGCAAAGCTTTCACCAATAGCCTTCATATCATTTTTAGAAACCGTGATTCCGGTTTTATCTTTACAATCATTTTCGGTAATAATGACGTCTTGGGCAACGTCAACCAACCTTCTAGTTAAGTAACCTGAGTCGGAAGTTCTAAGCGCCATGTCAGACAAACCTTTTCTGGCACCGTGAGTTGAAATGAAGTACTCAAGCACGGTTAAGCCCTCTTTGTAGTTTGATCTAACCGGAAGTTCGATAATTGTACCGGTTGGAGATACCACAGAGCCTTTCATACCGGCCATCTGGGTTAACTGTTCAACTTTACCCCTAGCGCCGGAACTAACCATCATGGAAATACTGGTGTAAGGATTTAAGTTGGCTTTAATGTCGTCCTGAATTTTGTTCTTAACTTTTTCCCATAATTCCACTGCTTTCTCATATTTTTCTTTTTCGGTAATTAAGCCACGAGCAAACTGCTTATCAATTTCGATAATTTTATTTTCGGCATCGTCTAAGATTTTCTTTTTCCTTGGCGGTGTTTCAATATCCGTTACTGCCATTGATAAACCGGAAATAGTAGCGTACTCAAAACCTAAGTCTTTAATATCATCAACCAGTTTTGCGGTCGCTTCTCTTCCAAGCTCTTTATAAGACCTGGCAACTATTTTACCTAATTTTTTAGAATCTAGGGTTTCGTTTGAAAACTGAAGCTCTCTGGGTAGAATTTTATTGAATATTACCCTACCAACAGTGGTGTCGTAAATTGTACCTTCAAATTTAACTTTAATCTTTTCATTTAAGGTAACTTGACCAAGTTCGTAAGCCATAATTACTTCATCTAACGTAGAAAAACTTCTATCAGTACTAATTTGATCCGGTCTTTCTATTGTTAGGTAATAACAACCCATAACCATGTCTTTGGTTGGCATAACAATCGGTTCACCGGCAGCAGGCTTTAGAAGGTTATTTGAGGAAAGCATGATGTTTCTGGCTTCTTCCTGAGCGGCTCTGGATAACGGAACGTGAATTGCCATTTGGTCGCCGTCGAAGTCAGCGTTAAATGCTGAAGTAACAAGCGGATGGATTTTTATGGCTTTTCCTTCAATTAGAACTGGCTGGAAAGCCTGAATACCAAGACGGTGAAGAGTTGGAGCACGGTTTAACAGAACATGTTTTTCTTTGATAACTTCTTCTAGTCCGTCCCAAACTTCCGTTCGGCTTTTTTCTATCATTCTGGAAGCGCTTTTTACGTTATGAGCGTAACCTTCCGCAATTAATCTGGAAATGACAAACGGCTTAAAGAGTTCCAAGGCCATTATTTTCGGAATACCGCATTGATGGAGTCTCAGTTCCGAACCGCAGACAATTACCGATCTTCCGGAATAATCTACTCTTTTACCAAGCAGGTTCTGCCTGAATCGTCCTTGTTTTCCTTTAAGCATGTCTGCTAAAGATCTTAATTTTCTTCTGGCGCCGGAAGATGCTACTGCTTTTTCTCTCCTTGCAGAATTGTCAATTAAAGCATCAACAGCTTCTTGAAGCATTCTTTTTTCGTTTCGACAAATGATATCCGGAGCGTCCATTTCTATAAGTTTTCGAAGACGATTATTTCTGTTTATGACTCTTCTATAAAGATCGTTTAAATCTGAAGTGGCAAAACGACCGCCATCAAGCTGAACCATTGGTCTTAGATCCGGCGGAATAACCGGCAAAATGGACATAATCATCCATTGCGGTTTGATACCGGCTGCGTGCATACCTTCTAGAAGTTTTAATCTTCTTAAAGCTTTCTTTTTTCGTTGACCCTGAGTATTTTCAACTTCTTCTTTTAAAGCTGGGATGGATTTTTCTAAGTCAATTCCTTTTAGAAGTTCTAAAATTGCCTCAGCACCCATACCGGCAGTAAAAACTTCGCCGTGTTTCATAGCTAGTTCACGATATTTAGTCTCGTTTAATAGTTGACCCGGAGCAATAGATTCAAGATCTGTCTTAGCGTTATCTCTAATAGACTGTAAATTTGTACCTTGAGTTGCAAGGAGATCTTCGGTTTTATCTTCGGCAGTTTTGGCTAATTCTTCTTTTTTAGATTTAAATTCTTCTTCCAAGGAGGCCAAAGCCCTATATTTTGCTTCGTCATTAACCTTGGTAATTACATAAGTTGCAAAATAGACAATTTTTCCTAGATCTTTAACACCGATGTCTAAAGCGGTACCAATTGAAGACGGCACGCCCCTTAAAAACCAAATGTGAGTTACGGGAACAGCAAGCTTAATATGGCCCAGTCTCTCGCGTCTAACAATAGACCTTGTAACTTCTACGCCGCATTTATCGCAAATAATTCCCTTGTATCTAATTCTTTTATACTTGCCGCAATAACATTCCCAATCTTTAGTCGGACCAAAAATTCTTTCGCAGAATAGTCCGTCTTTTTCCGGTTTTTGGGTACGATAATTAATGGTTTCCGGTTTGGTAACTTCTCCATGCGACCAATCCAAAATTTCCTCTGGAGATGCAATAGCTAGGCGGACAGAGTCGAATATTTGTTTATCCATTATAGTACCTCCTCTTCTTTTTCATCGAAGGACTCTTCTTCTTCTGAAGCATCCTCATTTAAAGCTTCAAATTCATCAATTTCATGAGAATCTGAAGTATCAATAATAGCTAAGTCCTCAATTTCTGTTGAATCGGCCTCTAATAAAGTTGGACTTTCAATAGATTCAGCATCCGCTTCATAATTTTCTTCAATCATCTTATCGGCTATAACTTGTTTATTTTTTTCTGAATCGATTAATTCTACTGACAAACCAAGTGATTGAAGTTCTTTAACCAAGACGTTAAATGATTCCGGCACTCTTGGCTCTTTAATTTCTTCGCCCTTAATAATGGCTTCGTAAGCTTTAGACCGGCCAATAACGTCATCTGATTTAATGGTTAAAATTTCTTGTAAGGTATGAGCTGCGCCATATGCCTCAAGCGCCCAAACTTCCATTTCACCAAATCTCTGGCCACCCATTTGCGCCTTACCGCCCAGTGGCTGTTGTGTAACCATGGCGTATGGACCAATTGATCTGGCGTGCATTTTATCTTCAACAAGGTGAGCAAGTTTTAAGATGTATTTCATACCGACAGTGATTTGTTCTTTAAATGTTTCACCGGTTCGGCCGTCGTATAAAGTAACCTTACCATTTTCCGGAAGTCCGGCTTCTTTTAAGTATCCTTGAATATCTGCTAGGGTTGCGCCCTCAAAAACCGGAGTAGCAACTTTGGTACCCATTTTAGAAGCGGCCCATCCAAGATGAGTTTCTAAAATCTGACCCAGATTCATTCTGGAAACAACGCCGAGCGGAGACAAAATTACGTCAATTGGAGTTCCATCTTCTAAATACGGCATGTCCGCTTCCGGTAAAATTTTAGAAATAACACCTTTATCTCCGTGTCTTCCTGACATTTTGTCGCCAACGGAAATTTTCCTCATTTGTGCAATGCAGATTTCGATTCTTTTTATTACGCCGGCCGGAAGCTCGTCGCCTTTATCTCTGGTAAATATCGTGATACCAATAACTTTACCGTGTTCACCGGTAGGAAGTTTTAGTGAAGTATCTTTTACGTCTCTGGCTTTTTCACCGAAAATTGCTCTAAGAAGTCTTTCTTCGGCGGTTAGTTCGGTTTCACCTTTTGGCGTAATTTTTCCGACTAAGATGTCGCCGGAAGCAACCTGAGCACCTATTCTAACGATACCATCTTCATCAAGGTCTCTTAAGGCTTCGTCGCCCACATTTGGAATGTCTCTGGTTATTACTTCGGATCCAAGTTTGGTATCTCGAACGTCAATTGAAAACTTTTCGATATGGATTGAGGAAAACACATCATCTCTGACTAATCTTTCGGAGATAATAATAGCATCTTCATAGTTGGCTCCACCCCAGGACATATAAGCTACAAGTACGTTTCGTCCAAGAGCAAGTTCACCATTTTGGATGGCCGGACCATCGGCGAGTAATTGTCCTTTTTTAACAAGGTCACCTTTTTCCACAACCACTCTTTGATTTATGGAAGTGTCTTGGTTTGAACCAACAAATTTGTTTAAAATATATGTTTTTTCGTCGCCGTTATAATCTACGATAATTTCCGAAGCTGATACTGACTTAACTACGCCTTCTTTCTTGGCGTATAAGGTATGGCCGGAGTCTCTGGCGATTCTCTCTTCCACGCCGGTACCAACAATTGGAGATTCAGGTCTGACCAATGCTACAGCCTGACGTTGCATGTTTGCGCCCATCAAAGCTCTGGTTGCATCATTATGCTCTAGAAATGGAATTAGCGAAGTGGCAACAGATACAATCTGTTTTGCCGATACATCTACAAAATCGACATTATAAGCAAATTCTTCGTCTGCCTCACCCATACGTCTTACTGAAACACGGTCTTCTAATATATAGCCATTTTCGTCAATTTTGGTTGTGGCCTGAGCAATGATATGTTTTTCTTCGTCATATGCATCAAGATAAGTAATTTCTTTTGCAACAATCGGCTTAATTTTAATAGTCTTTTTATCTAGTTTGGCAATTTTCTTGGCCTGAGCCTCAGCTATTACTTCCCCGATCTTTATAATGCCTTCAATATTTTCTCTAATAATTTTGCCAACTAAATCGGATTCCTTATTTGAAACCTCGGTAGCCACTTTCCTATAAGGAGACACTATAAAGCCATATTCGTTAACTTTTCCGTAAGAAGCAAGGGAGTTAACCAGTCCGATGTTTGGTCCTTCCGGAGTTTCAATTGGACAAATTCGGCCATAGTGAGTTCTGTGTACGTCACGAACCTCAAAGCCCGCTCTTTCTCTGGATAGTCCCCCGGGACCCATTGCCGACAAACGTCTTTTATGAACGATTTCGGATAAAGGATTGATCTGATCCATAAACTGGGAAAGCTGAGAGGAAGCAAAAAATTCTCGGAGTGCCGCAATTACCGGTCGGTTATTAATTAGCTGTGCCGGCGTTACTGTACTTGGATCAATAATAGACATTCTGTCCTTAATAATTCTTTCCATTCGCAGAAGTCCAACTCTAAATCTTTGCTGAATAAGTTCGCCAACTGACCGAAGTCTTCTGTTGCCCAAATGGTCAATGTCGTCTGCCTTGCCGATACCATTATTAAGCCTTATGATTTCTTTTATAATTTCTACTAGGTCTTCAGGTCTTAAAATTAAATTTTCTATAGTATTTGGGACGTCTAAGCCTAATCTTTTATTTATTTTGTATCGGCCAACATGCGACATGTCATAACGTTTAAAATCTAAGAACATGGCGTCAATTAAACTTTTAGCATTTTCAACGGTCGCAAGATCGCCCGGCCTTATTCTTCTATAAACTTCAACATAAGCCTCAGAATTATTTTTAGAAAGATCCTTATCTATAGTAGTCTGAATGTAATCTTTTTCTTTATTGGTATTTACGTCAGCAAAAACTTTTTTCAGTTCTTCATCGGACGAATAACCAAAAGCTCTAAGGAGGGTTGTAATTGGAATCTTTCTTTTTCGGTCAATTTTAACCGAAATTACATTTTGAGGACTAACTTCTATTTCTAGCCAAGCTCCTCTGTTTGGAATAACTTTGGCGCCAAAATATTCGTCTCCGCCAATAAATTCCGATTTAAAGAACACACCCGGAGATCTGGTTAGCTGAGTAACGACTACCCTTTCCACACCGTTAATAACAAACGAACCCCTGTCGGTCATTAGAGGGAAATCGCCAAGATAGATTTCTTGTTCCTTTGTTTTGCCGGTTATCCTGTTTTTTAATTCCGCTTTAACCTTTAAAGAGGCTTCATAGGTTGCGTTTTTTTCCTTTGCTTGTCTTTCGGTGTACTTTGGCTCTTCCAAATAGTAATCACCAAACTTAAGTTCGAGAGCTTTACCAGTAAAATCCTCAATAGGATTTACTTCATCAAGTAACTCTCTTAAGCCAGCTTTTAGAAACCAATCATAGGAATCTTGTTGAATCTCAATTAAGTTCGGCAACGCCAAAACTTCCTGAGACTTTCCTAGATACTTCCGTTGTGAGCTGGCCCCAAGAGAAAGAGAGGTCTTTTTTGACATAAAAAATGGGCTCCTTCTTAAAAAGGCTTAATTATATTTCAATTTTTTTACTTAATTTGAATATTTTTAAAATAGAACATTGCTAATCTAAAAAAGACACTATCAAAAATAATGCCTCTTGTCAAGATTTTTTGACCAAAAGATAACAATTATTTGGCATTTTGCATCTAATCAAACTCTAATTCTCTCGTCCCCTATTAAATTTTGTATAGTCCTTAAACATATTTTATTACGAATAACAACAAAAACAAGTGCTAAATAATGTGCTTTCTCTTCCTGAAATACATTAAAAGCGTTAAAAAGCTACTTACTAAAAAGACTGTGGATAACAAAAGAACGAGGTTTAATTTATTGTCAAGAATAAGAGCAATTTTACCCTTGCTGTCCGCAAAAACCGCATAGTCCGTTAGATGATTGGTTCTGGTAGTAACTAGGAGTTTATCCTGATTTGAAGTTTGGTTTAAAAGATCGTTGTTTTTCCATTTACTATCCACTTGCCCTGAGCTTGTCGAAGAGTTGGTATCATAGTAGAAGATGTTTTGAGATCCGGGCTGAATTTTGTCCGAATCATTATATTTAAAAGAGAGTGTAGCGTATTTACCGGTTTGAGTTAGATCAGTTGTTACTTCCTTTTTATCCATTCCGTAAGCTTTGATTTGGTAGATATCGGAGAGTTTGGTGTGGTTTGCAAGATTATTGTATTTTCCTTTTTGGTTACTGGCCTGCCATGGTTCCACTGAGGGGTCACCACGAAGTGAGCTTGTCGAAGGGGTTCCTGTTTCCTGATTACTATTTTTTGATTCATTATTATCGGATATCTATAGCGTTAAGGCATATGACATAAAAACTAAAAAAGAAATTACTAGCAATTTAGTCTTAGAGAACAAAAATTTTAAACTTTCTCTAAAATACAAATCTGACCCTAGAATAAGCGAAGAAAAAACTTACATTTATTATTACAAAGACAAATTTCTAAAAGATAATTCGCTTTCAACAATAGATAAAGATAAATTGCTTATTAGCGAAGATTTAAATCACTTAACCGATTTTGCAGTTTTAGGAGACAAAAAATCAACTCTGGCTTTATTTTTCGAGGATTCTAAAATCATTCTTATTCCCAGTTTGTTTCTAATTTTTTCCGGTCTATCTTTGCTGCTTTTTTACTTCGTTCGCCTTAGAAAGAATAAAAAGAACAATTATTTCCAAGAAATAAATTAGAAAACTAAGCTGGGATAAAACTGGTATCGGCTTTTAGGGATTTTATAAATTCTGTTAAAAGATAAATGGTATTCTCAACATCATCCAAAGAAACAATTTCGCATTGAGAGTGCATATATCTTAAGGGAACAGAAACAAGTCCCGTTGCCATTCCTTCTTTATTGACCTGCATTAAATTGGCATCAGTTCCGGTTGCCGATCCTTGGGCATCAATTTGATATGGAAGCTGCAGTCTTTCGGCAGATTCCACTAAGGTGTCATAAATTTTGGGATTAATGTTTCCGCCTCTAGAAATAACCGGCCCTTTGTCTAAATCCGTTTCGCCCCATTTTTGTTTGTTTATCCCCGGATAATCATTGCCAAAGGTTACATCAATAGCAATACCAACTTGCGGGTTAATCCCATAGGCTGCTGTTCTGGCTCCCCTTAGTCCCAATTCTTCTTGAACTGTCGCCACACCGTAAACTGCTGCATCTAAATTTTCATTTGCTAAATTTTTTAAAACCTCAGCCACAACAAAAGCGCCTACTTTATCGTCAAAACCCGGAGCAATTACTCTACCCCCCAAAAGCTCTTCAAAACCATCAGCAAAAGTTACAGGATCGCCGACGCATATCATACTTAAAGCATCATTTTTATCTTTTGCGCCAATATCAACCCATAAATCTTCCAGCTTATAAGTTTTTTTAGCTTCTTCTTCCTCTAATTGATGCTTTGTTTTTGCTCCAAAAACGCCCAAAATCGGTCCCTTTTTGGTATGAATTTTAAGCCTTGCGCCGATTAGGGTTAAAACATTTGGTCCGCCAGCTTGTGTTAAATACAAAAATCCTTGGTCATTCACATAATTTACCAAAAAACCGATCTGATCAATGTGACCAGCCAGCATTATTCTTAAGCCGGCTTCTTCATTTAAGGTGGCAATGGAATTCCCCATCACGTCAACTTTAACTTTAGAAAATTTAGAAACATAATCCCTGAAAACCTTTGCCGCCGGCTGTTCAAAACCAGAAGGACTAGGCGACTCTACAAGTTTTTTAAAAAAATCCAGAGATTCTTTTGATAACATGGTTAACTCCTTTCAGGAGATTAAATTTCAAATATCAAATGTCTTAATATTTAAAAATTAAAAAATTGTAACTTTATTTGACATTTGATATTTGAAATTTGACATTTTTATTACTTTCTCTTGATAATTATTTCATCGATCAAGCCATAATTTTTAGCTTCTTCAGCGTTCATGTAGAAATCCCGCTCGGTATCTTTGGAAACTTTTTCAATTGATTGCCCGGTATGTTCGGCTAAAATCCGATTCATTTGATCTTTAACCTTTAAAATTTCTCTGGCCTGAATTTCAATATCAGTTGCCTGACCGCCAATTCCACCCGGAATATGAACCTGATGGATCAAAATCTTAGAATTTGGCAACGAATATCTTTTGCCCTTGGCTCCGGAAGCAAGCAGGAACGCCCCCATGGAAGCGGCCATACCGACGCAAATTGTATTAACCTCCGGTTTTATATATTGCATAGTATCATAAATTGCCATACCGGAATATACCGATCCGCCCGGACTGTTTATGTAAAGATAAATATCCTTTTCCGCATCTTCGCCTTCTAAAAAAAGCAGCTGTGCAATTATTAGATTAGCTACCGTATCATCAATAGCCGTACCCAAAAAGATAATTCTGTCTTTTAAAAGCCTGGAATAAATATCATAAGCCCGCTCTCCAATACTCGATTTCTCAATGACTGTTGGAATAAGTATTTGTTGATTATTGATATCTTCTTTCATGTATCACCCCTTTATTTATATATTACTTTAATTGGAGCTAATGCAAAAATCAAAAGTCAAATATCAAAATGATAAAGCAATAAATAATAAATAATTTAGAGATATTTTTGAATTTTTATCTATCATTTTGATTTTTAATCTTTGCATTTTGATTTATTTTGTGGCATAACCCAGTAGCCGTTCTATCGTCTTCCTGGTGAATAACTGCAGCTCGATATCTTTTTTATTCTCCTCCGTGAAATATTTTTCCTTAAATTCCTTAGCATTTGGCATGCCGACTATTCTTTTATCGACTTCCGCCTCAACTTCCACGTCTGTTACCAAAATTCCTTCTTCTTTTGACACCTGAGATAAAACAAGCCCGGTTTTCACTCTTTTTTCGGCGTCACCTTTCAGCTCTTTGTCCAAATCTTCTCTTTTTTTACCAATGCTTTTTAGGTAATCGTCAAAATTTCCGCCTTTTTGAATAATAGCAGATTCTAAGTCCACTATCATTGCCTGGGTTTCCTGATCTACCATATCCTTTGGCACTTCTATTTTGGATTTTGCCACAATTTTTTCCAACAATTCCTGTTCAGCCTTACGCTTACTTTCCTCTTTTTTGGCTTGCTCTAGATTTTTTTCAATATCTTTTTTTAAATCCGCAACTTTTTTAAATGGTCCAATTTGCTCGACAAACTTATCATTTAATTCCGGAAGGTCAACTTCCTGAATAATGTGCATTTTTATAATGAAATGCACTCCCTTGCCGGCAATATCAGCTACATGATAATTGTCCGGAAATTTTATGTCAAATTCTTTAGTGTCTCCTTGTTTTAACCCTATGAGTTCTTCCTCAAAGCCTGGAATAAAATTACCTTCGCCAATAACTATCGGATGATTTTTAGAGGACCCTCCCTGAAGCGGATTAGACCCTATAAATCCATCAAAATCAATTTCCACTCTATCCCCATTTTTCGCTTCTCTTTCAACGTCTCTTAAAATTGCCCTTTCTTTTCTTAGATTATCCAAAATCTGATCAATCTCTTCTTTTTTAACTTTGTCTTCCTCGATTTTTACTTTGATATTTTTATAGTCCGGCAGTTTCACTTCCGGCAAAATAGCAACCTCAGCTTCGTATTCTAAAAGTTCTCCGGGGATAAATTTTGACACGTTAACTTGAGGCTGAGAAATTGCCTGAATTTTTTCGTCAGTTACAGCTTTGTAATAGCTTTGAGGTATAGCAACTTCCAAAACTTCATTATCAAATTTTGCCTGACCAACTTCTTTCTTTAATATATTAAGCGGCGCCTTACCCGGCCTAAAACCGGCAATTTTAACACTGGAAACTAAATGCCTATACGCATGCTTCTCATACCCTTGCATTTCTTCTTTTTCGACCGTAACAGTTAATTTAACTTTACTTTCCGGTAATTTTTGTACTTTTACTTGCAACTTTTTCACTCCTTACTATTTTATCTGAGACAATTTTTTCTTTAATGCATCTTCACTTTGAAGGCCAATCATTTGGTCCGCTACTTTACCTTCTTTAAAAATTAGCAACGTAGGGATGCTCATAACTCCAAAGGTATTGGAGGCTTCTGGATTTTCATCCACATTAACTTTAACAAATTTTATTTCCTTTAAGTATTCGGCAACTTTATCTAAGATAGAACCCATTGCCTGACAAGGACCGCACCAAGGCGCCCAAAAATCTACCAGAACCACTTTATCCGAATTCAAAACCTCGTCATTAAATTCATTATCACTAATTTCTTTTGCTGATGCCATCAAAAAAACCTCTTATTATCCAAGACATTATGACGCAAAATAACTTTTTTTTCAAGGGTAGAAAGTGAAATAATTTCAAATTATCAGCCCGAGGCTGATGCAGGCTGTCTAAAAACTAACCCCAAACAACCCTCCTGACCACTGGTTTTTATGCTCAAATGAGAGTAAAATAAGAGTATAAGATACTAATTGGTTAGGAGGGTTTTAAATGAACTTTAGACCATACA
>Ga0210044_10006069_pt1 | contig 16055 bp, 9 predicted proteins | sample CryGey13umfilter_2_FD_183959 | JGI IMG/M metagenome (GOLD analysis project Ga0210044, IMG submission 183959) | Groundwater microbial communities from aquifer in Utah, USA - Crystal Geyser 4/9/14 3 um filter (SPAdes) (version 2) | ecosystem: Environmental > Aquatic > Deep subsurface > Groundwater...
GCCTTCTCCGACCTGCTATTCGTTCGCGCCTCGATTCCCGGCCAGTCCTCCTTTGATGCGTCTGCATCAAGAATCTCACGAATGGTCTGCGCGATCGAGCCCGCATCGAGCCCGACGTATTTCAATTGGTTATCACGGGAATCCTGAACGATCCACTCTTCAGGAATACCCAAACGAATTATTCTCTGCGTAGAAAGGCCGGCCTTGTTGCACGCTTCGAGTATGGAGGCGCCGAAGCCACCCGTCAGTGAGTGATCTTCGATTGTCAAAATCGGTATTTCTTGTTGGATGAGTTTGCTAATGAGATTAATATCGACGGGCTTGGCGAAGCGCGCTTCGTAAACGCTGATTCGATAATCGCCGTCGTCGCCTCCGAGCAGCTCACGGGCATCGAGCGCCTTCATGGCGGGGGTGCCGTACGCCAGGACCGCGAGATCAGGCGCATCACATTCGACGATCGGACGGGACTTTCCGAGTTCAAACGGCGGGCACTTCTGATCGGCGAAACGAGTATCGACGCTGTCGCGCGGATAGCGGATCGCGCTGATCCCGGCTTCGTAGGTTCGCATGAATTCAAGACCCGCCCGCAGACTCGGCTCGTCCATCGCGGCAAGAAGCGCCGCGTTGGGAAACACTCGAAGTATGCTGATATCGCAGAAGCCGTGGTGAACCGCACCGTCACCGCCGACGAGTCCAGCCCGATCAAGGCAAAGTCGAAGCGGCAGGCCCTGTAATGAGGATTCCTGAAAGACCTGATCGAAGGCGCGTTGCAGGAACGTTGAATAGACGGCAAAGAAAGGTTTGAGTCCCGCCTTCGCCATTCCCGCCATCATGTCCGCGGCGTGCGATTCGCAAATGCCGGTATCCCACGAGCGATCAGGGTATGAGGCCAACACTTTGGAAACGCCCGTCCCGGAAGGCATGGCGGCGGTGCAGGCGACCACTTTCGAATCGCGGTCCATGAGATCTTCAAGAGCGTCAGCGAACGCAGCGGTGAAACTTCGGCCGGAGGATTTCAATTCAACCTGACAACCTTTGATCGTAAAGGGCTTTGGCGAGTGAAACGTGCTGGCGTCTGATTCGCAATGTTCGTAACCCTTACCCTTTACGGTGTGAACATGCAGAACCAGCGGTCGGTCGAAATCACGGACTTCGATCAGCAATTCGATCAGGGTTCGGAGGTCGTGGCCGTCTACGGGGCCCACCGTGATTAAGCCGAATTCCTCGAACCAAGCCCCTTCCGCGAGCGACGCTTTGGCGACATCTCCGAGACGGTGATACATTTCCTCGATGACGCCCTTTCCGGGGAGTTGCGAAACGACTTTCTTGGCCCGACGTTTGGCGCGCTGGTAGGTGCGGCTGGTTCGTACCCGGTCGAAATACGCCGCCACCGCGCCTTGTGGTTTGGCGATCGACATCCCGTTGTCGTTTAGGATTACCAGCATTTGACGTTTGAGCGTGCCTGCGTTGTTGAGTCCCTCCATGGCAACGCCGTTCACGATTGAAGCATCGCCGACCAGCGCCACGACGCGACGACCGTCGGGTTTCTCAACGGGATGGAACGCCTCGCCGTTGACGACGTCTCCTCGTGCCATGCCGACAGCCGTGGAAATCGAAGTCCCGGCATGACCGACGGCAAAAAGGTCGTAAGAGGATTCACGCGGCTCCGGAAACCCTGACATTCCGTCACGAGAGCGTAATTTAGACAAAAGCGGATACCGCCCGGTTAGTAGTTTATGAGGATAACACTGATGTCCGACATCAAACAAAAGTCGGTCAAACGAAAAATCGAATACATAATGGAGCGCAACCGTCAGTTCGACGACCCCGAGGTTCGGTGCGAGATGGCCTCCCGATTTCGAGACCTGTCCGTGGATCGCCGTGCGGATTTCGATGCAAAGCCGCTTAAGTTCCTCGATGGAAAGAGACTTGATATCCTGCGGAGATTTAATACCGGGAAGGTATGTGAGTTCGTTAATCATTCTTCGGTTCCTTCGGCTGATGAAGGATTCTATCGACCCGAGACGATCGCTGTAGCCAATTCCCGCGTCGTGGAGTCGAATCAATCGCCGGATCGTATGCTGACTCCCCCTGTGAAATCCTATAATCTGCCTCCACGGAGTCAGAATGGACCACCGCGCAAATGAGGTCAGACCTTCGCCGCATGGATAGGGTACGCCAGCGCCTCCAAAGAGCGTCAGGACAGTCCTGATATGATGGCAGTAGGCGTCCGGTGGATTGGAGGCCCATTTTTCGGATTCATGAACATTGGGCGAGGCGGAATGAAGCGTCGGCGAGGCACCAAATCATCAAGAAGGCGGAAAACACCGGGCGGCGGCAAGAATGGCCCTCCTTCACGCCGAACCACGACGACGAGCCGGGCTGCGCGATCACAGCCGCGCGAATTGCTCCAGCAGGCGATGCAACATCATCTATCGGGACGGCTCGAAACGGCCCGTACGATCTACGAGCAAATTCTATCAATGGGGAGCGACGAACCCGAACTGCGCTTCAATCTCGGCCAATGCCTCGTCCAGTTGGACCGTGCGGACGATGCAATCCCGCATTTGGAGCGGGCGGCCGAAATCACGCCGCATCGGGCCGGATATCTGACCGCATTGGCGAACGCCTGCTCGGTTGCGTCCAAATTCGATCGCGCGCTCGAAATCGGAAAGCGGGCGGCCCTTCTCAACCCGAAAGATGACGTTGCACACTATCTCGTCGCCTATTCCCTTGAACAACTTGGACCGGCAGAATCTGCATTGGGAACGATTCAGACAGCCCTTGAAGTCGTCCCAGAAAGCGGACGGCTGCGGGTTCTTCGAGCGCATCTGTTGGGGCGGTCCGGTCGCCGCGACGAAGCCATTCATCACCTGCGAACACTTTTGGAGACCGACAGCACCAGCGGATCAATAAATAGATCAGGAGCACTCCATGAGTTGGCCATGCTTCTCGACAAGACCGGCCAATACGACGAAGCATTCGAGGCGTTTCGACAATGCGGCGAAGAGACTCGCCGATCGCCCACCGCAGCAAACTTCAACCGAGAAGTTCGCTTCCGGCGCATCCGGTCATTTCGCGCAAGTGTAACACGAGAATTATTGGAGCCAAACGCATCAACTCAAGGCGTCGGCGATGGGCCGACGGAATTGTCACACACTCCGAGGCCCGCCTTCTTGATTGGCTTTCCTCGGTCCGGGACGACGATGACGGAGCAGATTCTGGCTGCCCACCCAGATATTGAGACGGGAGACGAGTGGCCCCTGATTACCACCCTCGGCAATGCCGCGGTGAAGATGGTGGGTGGACAAACCAGCCCCGCCGGCATGTTGACCCGATTGACGAAATCAAATATCGGCGAACTCCGGAACCTCTACTGGAACGAAGTGCAAAAATATCTCGACCATGTGGAAACCACCGCTGTTTTCGTAGACAAAATGCCGCTCAATCTTATCGACCTCCCGCTGATCAATATCGTTTTTCCCGAAGCCAAGATCGTTATGGCCATTCGTGATCCGAGGGATGTATGCCTCAGTTGTTTCATGCAGGACTTTCGGCTCAACAATTCGATGATTCACTTTCTTTCAATTGCCGATTCTGCTGAATTTTATGAGTCGGTCATGGACCTCTATCTGCATCTTCGCACAATTGTTACGATTGACGTTCTTGAAGTTCGATATGAAGATACGGTAGCGAACCTTGAGAGGCAGGGGAAACGATTATTGGAGCACCTGGGCGTCGAATGGAATGATGATATCCTTGCTTTTCACCAAAAGGCCAAAAAACGAATGATCTCGACACCGAGCGCTGCGGCGGTTCGAGAACCGGTGCACAATCGAGCCGTCGCGCGATGGAAAAATTATGAGGAATATCTCAAGCCGGTCATGCCTCGATTGCAGCGATTTATTTCAGAATTCGGATATGACGTACAATGAAGCGATTCGGATCAAGAACACAAAGGCAAAACGGAGCGAAGGGACCGAATTCGCGAGCGCTGAGCGCATAACATTATTGCGGATCTAAATTCAAGAAGGAATCAGTGTGCCAAGCCGTCGTCCCCCTAAAATACAAGCGACTCGAACGCCGATGCTATTGCAGCAGGCGGTCGGTTTTCGGCGTACCGGACAATGGCAGCAGGCGAATCAATGCTACCGCCAGATCCTTGCGAGCGAACCGACCAATGTTCAGGCGATGTGCGGTCTGGCGCTTTCGCTTTCTCGATTGGGAAGCCTTGCCGACGGAGTGAAGGCGGCGCGCGAAGCCGTGCGGGTACATCCCCGCCATCCCGAATGCCACGTTACACTCGGACAACTCCTGCATTCCGTCGGTGAGATCGACGAAGCGATCGAACATTGCGACCGTTCCATCAAACTCGATCCCAAGAATCCGTCGCCATACGCTGAGAAATCGCTGTGTCTGGAAAGCATACATCGCCTCGACGATGCACTCGCCACGGTTGAAAAAGCGGTAACGCGAGCGCCCGGCGACCCCTTTCCGATCAGTCTGAAGGCCAAATTCCTGGCTCAGAAAAAAGAGGATGAGGCCGCACGCGCACTTCTCGAAGAACTCGTCAAATCACCGAAAATGTATACCGCACTCTCACGAACCGTCTGGCACGAATTAGGAAAAGTGCGGGATCGTCTCGGCGATTACGACGGTGCATATCAGGCGTTCGCCGAATGCGGGCGAGTCACCAGCGGTACTTCCCTCGCCGGAAAATGCGATCGCCACGTTCGATACCAGATGATCGAAATTCTCAAGGCGGGCTTCACGCCGGAGCGAATCTCCAAATTCTCCACGAACCAGTTTTCAGACGTAACCCCGGCTCCGGCCTTTCTCGTGGGATTCCCACGCTCGGGAACCACAATGACCGAACAAATCATGGCCTCCCATCCGAAAATCGAAACCTCCGACGAGAGACCGTTCATGAATCATGTTCGCGGAGGATGGGCGAAACTCGTCGGCGGAAGTGCCGAGGTCGGCGGAATGCTTGATCGAATGACGGCTGACCATGTAAAGGAACTACGCAAGTTGTACTGGGATCGCGTCGAAGCGGCGTTCGGCACCCGGTTTGAGGGAAAGGCTTTCGTCGATAAACTTCCACTGAACCTCAACAATCTGGGCTTGATCAATCTTGTTTTCCCCGATGCGAAAATCATCACCGCATTGCGAGATCCGCGTGATGTCTGCCTGAGCTGCTTCATTCAGGATTTTCGCCTCAACAACGCCATGATCCATTTCCTCACCCTCGAAAACAGTGCGCGATTTTATGAAAAAGTGATGGATCTCTATCTCCATTATCGGAAAATGATGACGCTTGATTATATTGAAGTGCGATATGAAGATACGGTGAGCGACCTCGAAGCGCAGGCGCGTCGCATTCTCGATCATCTGGGAGTGGATTGGTGCGACGAAGTCTTGCGCTTTTACGAGCAAGCAAGCAAGAAATACATTTCGACTCCGAGTTTCACGGCCGTCACGCAACCGGTTCATCGCAAGGCCGTCAACCGTTGGAGGAATTACGCTTCGTACTTCGAACCGGTGCAGAATCTTCTGAAACGATTCGTCGTGGAGTTCGGATACGATGAATGATCCGTACCTTCGTACGGAATCGTAAACGGGTGGTGGCCTGAACGCGCAAACGCAACATGAATCGGACCTTAAGAGATACGCATGTCAAGACGCAAGGTACGAAAGAAGAGACCTTCATCCGCCCGGCGTAAAGCGACCGCCGGAAAGCCAATCGGACCGCGCGGCTTCTCTGCCGGTCAGGTCGGCAATTCGGCGGATGCGACGAATCCGAATCTGGGCGCGATGGACGAAGCATCCGTTCTCCAGAGAGGACGTCTTCTCTTTGAAAGTGGAAAAATACGCGAAGCGCAGCGGGCATTCGATCAACTCATTCGCATCAATCCTCGACACGCGATTGGCCATATCGGTGCTGGGCGGTGCGCTTCCATGATGGGACGACCTGAGGAAGCAATCAATCATGTGCGTCGCGCCGTCGAGCTCGACGGGTTGAATGTAAACCACCTTTCCCTGCTGGCCGATTATCTGCATGCGGGGTTGCATTTTGAGGAGTCGATCGAAATTGCCGAGCGAATTCAAAAGTTGAACCCCGGACAAACGGGCGTGACCGCGCTCATCGCGAAAAACCTGGAGAAATTACAGCGTCTTGATGAGGCCGTGGAGGTGGTGAACAAAGCGATCAATCAACACCCAGACGATGAGAACCTCCTGCTCGCCTCCGCCCATCTCGAGTCACGCCGAAAGAATTACGACCAGGCGCTTGCAAAGTTGCGACTTCTTCATGATCGAGAGAACCTCATTCCGACCATTCGAATTCAGGTGTTGAACGAAATGGGAATGGCCCTCGATCGAGTCGGGGAATACGACGAAGCGTTCGACGCCTTTACGAAGTGTGGTGAGTTGTCGGCCGGCACGCATTCCGGAAAATCTGCCGACGCGGAAGCCAAGTATCGACAAATCAGGGCCTATCGCAGCGGCTTTACCGCTGAAGGCATCCTTCCGTTTACCCCCGAGAAACTTGCGGAAACTTCGCGTGCACCCGCCTTTCTGGTCGGATTCCCGCGATCCGGTACGACGATGACCGAGCAGATTCTGGCCGCCCACCCTGATATCGAAACGTCCGGCGAGCGCCCCTACTTCGGAGCCGTCGGCCTGGAACTGGCGCGGCTCATTCCAGGATCGGCCGATGTTAGATCGACGATTCAGCGGCTTCATGTTGCCGGCGCGCGCAAACTTCGCCAGGCCTACTGGGCGGCGGTGGAAAAACAAATCGGCCGGGGCGTGCGGGACGTGCCAATTTTTGTTGATAAGTTACCACTCAACATCATCGGCCTCGGATTAATCAACGTGACCTTTCCCGAAGCGAAGGTTCTCGTAGCACTGCGCGATCCGCGAGATGCCTGCATCAGTTGCTTCTTCCAGAATTTCGCCCTGAATAATTCGATGGTGCAGTTTCTGACGTGGGAAGGCACCGCCCGTTTCTACGAAGCCGTCATGGATCTTTACTTGCACTACCGCGAAGTTCTTTCGCTTTCAATGATCGAAGTTCGGTACGAAGACACCGTGCATGATCTTGAAAAACAGGCGAGGCGCGTTCTTGAACATTTCGGGGCAACTTGGTCGAACGACGTTTTGGCTTTCCATGAAAAGGCGAAAGAACACGCCATCGGGACGCCGAGTTATGCAGCGGTAACCCATAAAATCTACACTCGATCCGTACAGCGATGGAAGAATTACGAAAAGCACTTTGAGACGATACTCCCCCACCTCGACCGATTCATTCACGATTTCGGTTACAGCTCCTGAGGTAAGGTGAGGTGAGTTGAATAGAACGGGTACCGCCCGTGCGATCACGCCAATCCTCGGCAACAAGAACTTTGGAATCCGCGTATGACGAAGCGTCGCCGGAATCAACGCAAGAGCAAGGGCTCGAAGATGAAAGGCGCTTCCCGGGCGAACACGACCGCTGTACGGTCCCCCGCGATACGAGATATGTTGTCGCGTGCTTCCATATTTCATCGTTCAGGCCACCATGCCGACGCCCGCTCGCTGTATCAACAGGTGCTCTCGATCGATCCGGAAAATGCGTACGCCCACTTCGGGCTGGGGCAGTGCGTCGGTCGCCTCGGAAACATCGATGAGGGAATTCGCTTGACGAAGCGAGCCGTCGAACTCGATCCGAATAATGCGTCGTATCATGTAAGTCTGGCCGATTTGCTGTTCTCAGCCGTGCGGATCGACAAATCCATGGAGGAAGCACGCAAGGCGCTTGAAGTCGATTCACGAAGTGTCTCCGCCCGCTGCGTTTTGGCGAGCGGTCTTGAGCGCCATCAGGAAATCGAAGAAGGCATTCGCATCCTCCTGCAAGCGGAGAATATTGCACCGCGCGACGTTTACGTGCAGACCCTTCTTGCGCGATTGGAACGACGCAACAAGGATTACCGGAGCGCACTGCAACGACTCGAGAATATCATGAACCGTTCCGACATCGAAGCCGAATATCGTCGGCGCGCACTCTTCGAATTGGCTTCCGTGCTCGATCGACTCGGTGAATACAAAAAAGCATACCAAGCCATCGACGAGTACGGCCGGCTGACACTCGAAACGCCCCAGGCCCGACGTCTGAACCGGCAAGCACGACCGGCATGAATTGCTTCCTATAAAGCCGGAATCACTCGGGATTTGCTTACAAATTGGACGATGACACATTATGAAGAATTTCGTCCCGCCCCCGTTTTTCTCGTCGGGTTTCCCCGGTCGGGAACGACGATGACGGAGCAGATTCTCGCCGCTCATTCAAGGATTCAAACTTCGGATGAACAGCCGTATGTCAATCTCATGCGATCGGCTTGGGTCCGCATGGTCGGGGGAAGTGACGAGGTGCGCGGAATGTTTGATCGGCTGACCATTGACGGCGCTTGCGAACTTCGCCGGTTGTATTGGAATGCCGTTGATAAGGATTTCCAGCAGCTGATGCCGGAAACGATTTTTATCGACAAACTGCCTCTGAATCTTATCGATATCGGGTTGATAAATGTTATCTTCCCGGATGCGAAAGTGATCGTCGCCCTTCGGGATCCTCGTGATGTCTGCTTGAGTTGCCTGATGCAGGATTTTGCATTGAACAATGCGATGATTCACTTCTGTCGCTTGAAAGATACCGCGGCATTCTATGAGCAGGTGATGGGTTTCTATCTTGCCGTGCGGGATATTCTGACGGTTGCCAAAATCGAAATCCGATACGAAGACACCGTAACCGATCTCGAATCTCAGGCGCGTCGCGTTCTCGAATTCCTTCAGGCCGAGTGGGAACCCGAAACATTGCGCTTCTACGAGAAGGCGCGAACCCGAACCATCTCCACCCCCTCGTTCGAGGCCGTCGCTCAGCCCGTTCATCGTGGTGCGATCGGCCGGTGGCGTAATTATCGACCGTTCTTTGAGCCGGTATTGCCGCAACTCGCACCTTTCGTTCAAGCGTTCGGATACGATGATGATGCCTGACGAGCGTTGTCTCGATTGACTCACTCAACCTGAATTCAGATTCATTCGGAGTTTCCGATTCATTCATGGACGATCCACTCACCAACATCATCAATCAGGCTGGGCAACTGCGAGCGACGGGCCAACTTGGTAAGGCCAGGACGCTGTACGAGCAGGCGTTGCAAGCCGACCCGAATCACCCGGCGGCCCTGGTCGGCCTCGGCATCGTGATCGGCCGCCTCGGTCGTCCACTCGAAGGAATCGAATTCGCTCGCCGCGGTATCGCAGCCGAACCGACCAACGCGCGACTCCTGGTGGGCCTAGCGGATCTGCACCATCTCGCAGGACAATGTGAAGAATCGCTTGAATATGCAAAGCGCGCTGTCGACATTGATCCCACCATCGAATCCGCACATTGTCTGATTGCAAATAATATGGCGCAACTTCAGCGCGTTGACGAGGCGGTATCGCATCTGGCTGAATTCATAGGTCAACACCGCGATGCAACCAACGCAAAAATCACCCTCGCCCATCTCCTTATTCAACTCGGACGCTTTGATGAAGCAAAGGTTCAACTTGAAGCAATTTTGGGTTCGCCGGGATTGCTGATGCACTTTCGCTGTATTGCCATGCACGAAATGAGTGTGGCACTCGATAAGACGCAGAAATACGAAGCAGCATTCAACCTGCATCAGGAGCAGGGTCGGCTCCGACTGACGACGCCCGATGCAAAACAGTTCAACCGCTTTTCTAGGCCGGCGTTGATCGCGGGATACACAAAAGCCGTCAATAATCAACGCATCTCATCATTCAAAGCGAATATCTTTAGCCCCGAAACCGAGGAACACGCCCCCGCCTTTCTGGTAGGGTTCCCCCGGTCCGGGACGACCATGACCGAACTCATGCTGGCCGCGCACCCGAAAATCGTCACTACCGGCGAACGACCGTTTCTTGCGTCAGTTCGATCCGAATGGGCCAAATGCGTCGGCCGAAGCAATGATTTCGGTGGAATGTTCGACCGCCTCACCCGCGATCAACTCGTACACCTTCGTCGGCATTACTGGACGGAGGTTCGTAAGGTCTTCGACACAGCGGATTGGGCACCGGAAACACTGCTCGTCGATAAATCTCCACTCAACATCATCGACCTGGGCTTGATCAATGCCGTGTTCCCCGATTCGAAAATCATCATCGCGCTTCGTGATCCGCGTGATGTATGCATCAGTTGCCTCTTTCGAGATTTTCGACTCAGTAACGCAACCATTCACTTGCTGACGATTGAAGATATTTCCGAATTCTATTCTCAGGTGATGGATCTTTATCTTCATCTGAGAGAAGTGCTCTCGCTTTCGATGATTGAAAACCGGTACGAAGATACCATACGCGATCCGGACGGCGTAGCGCGTCGCTTGATCGCGCATCTCAACCTCGATTGGAACGCGCGAACGCTCGCCTTTTATGAGAGAGGAAAAGAGCAAAACGTGACCGCAGCGAGTTTTTCGTCAGCCGGTCGTCCCATCGATGAACGCGCCGTAGCACGCTGGAAAAATTATGAAGCTCAATTACAGTCCATACTGCCGAATCTCCAGCCGTATATCGATGCATTTGGATATGCCCGGGATGATTTGGTTGCAGATTCGAATTCCCGGCATGAATAGAGGAAACAAGCCAAAACAATCTCGTCGCCCCGGTCGCATTCGAAAATCTGCGAATACGAGAGTCACGACCATCGAAGCTGCGCTCGCGGACGCGATTCAGGCCGGTCGGGACGGACGTCATCAGCGAGCCGTGCAGATATTCCAACAGATAGCGCAACGAATCGGTGATGATCTTCGCTTGCTACTTGGCCTCAGCGCACAACTCGAAAATGGCGGACATTCCTGCGAGGCGATCGCCCTTCTTCAAGCGTGGACGAAGCAATTTCCATCGTCGTATCCCGCCCGACTGTATCTCGCCAACCTCATGTTTCAGGACGGGAGCGCCGACGATGCGGTTGAGATCGTAAGTTCCGCCATCGATCAGTTTGGACCGACTCCGTCCTCCCACTGTCTCGCGGCAGCATGTTACGAAATCCTGAATTCTCCCCATGAGGCGAAGCAACATCTGAAGGAAGCATTGAATCAATCGCCGGATGATGCACAAGCCAACGTAATGTTTGCGCACTGGGAATCAGCGGAAGGAAAATCAGGCGAGGCGATCGAACGTCTCGAAAACGTAATTCGCACGAGCGGATCGAACTACCCGATTTTGCGAAAAGCCTACCACGAACTCGGAATGGCTCTTGATCGAGCGCATCGCTTCGACGAGGCGTTCGAAGCGTTTACCGCTTGTGGGTCCGTAACGCGAAATACGCAAGGGTTCAACCGAATTAATCGGCAGCGTCCCCTACTTCAGATCGCCAAATACGAGGCCGTGATGTCAACCGAGTTATTCGAGAACGCGATGGAATCGCCGAATCAGCCCGAAGATACCGGAATTCCGCCGACTTTTCTCGTCGGATTTCCCCGATCGGGAACGACGATGACCGAACAGATTCTATGCGCCCATTCCGAAATCATTTCCGCCGACGAACGCCCGTTCCTTCACGAAACACGAAACGAGGCGATACAACGAACCAAGTGCACTGGCGACGTCGGAGCGATGTTGATGCAGTTGACGCCTGATCTAAAGCGCCAAGTGCGCGGATTTTATACTCAGTTGTTGCGCGATTCATTTGATCACGCCGAGCATTCAAATGCAACGATCGTCATCGACAAACTTCCCTTGAACCTCCTCGATCTGCCCTTCATCAATCTCGTCTTTCCCGAATCGAAAATCATCGTCGCCCTCCGTGATCCGCGGGACGTCTGCCTCAGTTGCCTCATGCAGGATTTCCGCCTGAACAGCGAAATGGCGCATTTTCTTTCGATCGAAGACGCCGCCCGTTTCTACGATCGGGTCATCGGATTCTATTTGAAAATCCGACCACTCCTCTCGCTCTCGATGATCGAGATACGGTACGAAGATACCGTCGCCGACTTGAAGACCTGCGGCAAACGACTCTTTGAATTCCTCGGTGTTGCGTGGCAGGACGACGTGTTGCGATTTCATGAACGTGCACAGAAACGCGTCATTTCAACACCTTCGTTCGCCGCAGTGCGCAAACCCATCAATCAAAAAGCGGTAGCGCGATGGAAAAATTACGAACCTCACATACGACCTGCGCTTCCGCATCTGAAGCGGTACATTGACGAATTCGGATATTCCGCCGACGAATCGCAACAATGATTCCGCTTTGCGGTTATCGTTGATCGATCGGTAGGTAGTCAACCCCATGCGGGCCGACATATTTCGCCTTCGGCCTCATGATGCGATTGTCTTCCATCTGCTCAAGTACCTGCCCCACCCACCCGCCGACACGACTCACCGCAAAGATCGGCGTGAACAAATCAACTTCGAACCCGATACTTCGGTAGGTCGTTGCGGAATAGAAATCGACGTTCGGGTAAATACCCCGGCTCGCCACGAGTTCATTCATGACCTGCTCGACTCGATCACTAATCTCAAACAGGCTCTTGTGCCCGGTCTGTTCCGCCAGATCACGGGCCAAGGTCTTGAGAAAGGTTGCGCGAGGATCATGTGTCTTATAAACCCGATGTCCAAATCCCATGATCTTCTCATGCCTCGCCATTTTCTCTCGAATCAATGATTCTGCTTTCTCTACGGTTCCGATTTCTCGAAGCAAATGCAGAACTCGCTCATTTGCACCGCCGTGCAACGGGCCCTTAAGCGACCCGACGGCCGCGGATATCGCAGAGAACAAATCGCTCATCGTTGACGCAACGCATCGCGCTGTAAACGTAGAGGCATTCAGACCGTGATCCGCGTGAATGATTAGACAGACATCAAGCGCCTTGGCCATCGCTTCGGTCGGACGTTCTCCGTTGATCATATACAGGAAATTCTCGGCGATGCCCAACTCCGGATTCGGCTCGACGCACGGAAGATCCTTGCGGTTTCGATCAAAACTCGCCACAATCGACGGCAGCTTGGCGAGAATGCTCATACCGTGCCTTCGAAGCATCTCCGGTGAGGTAACGTCCGGCTCCGGCGTGACGCAGCCGATGTAACTCACCGCGGTCTGCAGCGCATGCATCGGACCCGCTGATGCCGGAATATGCGCAATCAACTTGCGGGTGTGATCGGTTAATCCATAATGAGCCCGAATCTTCTGACGAAAACTCTCGAATTCATCTGCGGTCGGGAGTCGCCGATTCCAGAGAAGAAAAACAACTTCTTCGAATGAGGATTGCTCCGCTAGTTGATTAATGGGAATCCCAACGTATTCGAGGATGCCCTCCTGTCCGTTGACGTACGAGAGTTCGGTTTCTGCGGCAATAATGCCTTCCAACCCTTTTGCAACCGTGTCGGATGTCATGTCGGCTCCTCTAGTTCGTTCGATGCTTTGTTCCTGAGTTGGCCTTCGATTAACTCCGCACGCCGTCGTTGGTACGGCCTTTCCGCTTTCACGCCGCCCACGGAGAAGGCTTTCCTCTGCGAGCGAGGCGGATTCCTAAAAAAGACCCGAAGCACAGATGATAGCCATATGCGTTTTTGCCTGCAAGATCGGAATCTCACCCGATAATGATTCCGCATATAAGAATAGCAACCGACCCGTCTCCCTCGGCGGCCGCGATTACATGTTTAAAGGTGGTAATTCAAGCGATTTACGCACCACCATCAATTGTCCCGAGTGAACTCCTTCGTGAATTGACATCGCCCCGATTAAATCGCGGACCGTCGGTGCGAAATCTCTCCACTCGTCACCCGTTGCAGCGTCAAGTTGGTCTTCCGTCATCGATTCGAACCACGCCAATACTTCCTCGCGCTTTGTATCCATCGCCTTTCGAACATCGGAAACCGGCGGAAACACGGTGGCATCCGTTTGGCAAGGGTGACCCCATCCGAAGATCGATTCCCAGTCAGCCGGCAGACTCGGCTCGATCCCCCCGATTTCCTTCAGGAAAAACTGATCGGCCATCGCCAGATGACCCATCGTCCAAAGTGCATGATTCCCACCCTTGACCGGAACGTGCATCGCCTGTTCCTCAGTGAGCGAATCGAGAATCTCGTGCAGAATTCGCCGGGACATGCGAAGCGCGCCCAAGGCGACTCTGGTGGTGGATGAAGCGGTCGTCGTGGCCTGGCTCATTTGGATCATTCCTTTCTACTCGTCTTGGCGATAACCTGATTCGCGAAACACTCCAACCGAACGCCCCAGCGACGTTTCGGATAACGCCGCCCCACTCGATAGCATGGTACCCCCCAACCTCAACTCATTGGTTCGAAAAAACCTCCGTAATGCGAACTTTCTTGCCCCGGCCGATCTGTCGTGAATACGTACATATCATCAGGCATGAACGAGAACGACCCGATACTAATGCAGCGGCGACCTTTCGGCAAAACCGGCCTTTCCGTTTCACCCCTTGGTTTCGGGGGTGCGGAAATCGGGTTTTCCGATCTCGAACCGGTGGAAATTGACGATCTGCTCAACACCATTCTTGACCTCGGAATCAACGTGATCGACACCGCCGTCGCTTACGACCGCTCCGAATCGCTCATCGGTCAATCAATAAGCCGGCGCCGGGATGAATTCGTCTTAATCTCAAAATGCGGTCGGCCATACGAAGAATCAAATGCCGAATCATGGTCGCCGGAATTGATTGCCTCGTCGATTGATCGTTCGCTCAAATTATTGCAAACGGATTATCTCGATGTAATGTTTCTGCATTCGTGCCCCTTGGACGTATTGAAACAAGGCGAAGCGCTCGGAGCCCTCGTCGACGCTTGCAGTGCGGGAAAAATCCGATTGGTCGGCTATTCGGGTGATAGTGAAGCCGCACGATTCGCAGCCGAATTAAGCGACGTGACTGTGATCGAAACTTCAGTCAATATCTGCGACCAGAAAAATATCGACGACCTGCTCCCGATCTGCATGAAAAACAACATCGGTGTGATGGCCAAGAGACCGATCGCCAACGCAGCGTGGCGACCCGTCGACACCCTCCCCGATCGCTACCGCGACTACGTCAAGCCGTACGCACAACGTTTGAGACAAATGGGATTAACACCCTTGGATTTCGGGTCGGACGCTTCACACGACCAATTCTGGCCCGAAATGGCGCTTCGTTTCTGCCTGACCCAACCGGGCGTCCACTGCGCCATTGTCGGCACGACCAATCTTCAACATCTGAAAGCGAATATCGCCGCCGTGATGAACGGCCCACTCGGCGAAACGTCAAACAACCGTCTTCGCACCGCGTTTCAAAAAGCGGAAGAAAATGCGGACGACCGTCCGTGGTTGGGACTCACTTAAAACCCCCGACTAAGCCTCGGCCATCCCCCGCTCCTTCGCACCATGACTTGCTCCCACATCTACGCCGGTCTCAGACCGCGATGAAGTTCCTCGACCCGCTCCGCCTGCAGCCGTCGCGCCTGATCGAGAATCAGTTTCGGAATACGCCAATTCTCCTCTTCTTCCGTCGATGAATTGCAATGATCCTGAATGACCTGATAGAGAAGTTTGAACGCATCACGAGGCTGCTTCATCTGATCAAGCGCATCAACCAGATCCTGCCGACTGACGCTCTCATCAAAGATATCACGTAAGGAGATTCTCTCGGCTCCGCTTTCAAGGCAAGCATTGATGCGCGCGTTGCACAAATCGAAAAGAGTTGCACCCGACCACGAAAGGCGTTCAATAAGATTCTGCTTATCCAACCGCGCCTCCTGGAAAAAGTCGCTCGACTCTCGACGCAGAACATGCCGCAACTCCAACGGCAGCATCATCTTGAACGCCACATGCGCCTGTTGCAGGAATTTGTTGTTGAACACCGGCCAGATCACCGCCTTCATGCGATCAATCTCGCCGTTGATCAACGTCGGCTCGTCCAACCGATCGATCAGCACGATGAGATTCCGAAACCCGAACGGCGACACCGCTCGACGCAACCGATCAAGCATCGCATAACGCGGCTCGTCAAGTCCGTCCACCGGCCATGCTGTCG
>Ga0210044_10006076_pt1 | contig 16044 bp, 15 predicted proteins | sample CryGey13umfilter_2_FD_183959 | JGI IMG/M metagenome (GOLD analysis project Ga0210044, IMG submission 183959) | Groundwater microbial communities from aquifer in Utah, USA - Crystal Geyser 4/9/14 3 um filter (SPAdes) (version 2) | ecosystem: Environmental > Aquatic > Deep subsurface >...
CATGTTCAACGAATTGGCGGCGAGACGAATTCATGACTATAATCCGGATGCCCGCATCAGAGTTCTTTTGAGGAACCCGGTTGATCGCGCCATTTCCCACTACCTCATGGACCGTCAGATCGGATACCAGTTATCTCCATTGAGAAATTTCCTTACAAAAACAGATGAAAACCGTCAATATTTCAAAGAATATATTGAGATGGGTTTCTATTCGAATCAGCTTCATCGGTATATTGATGTCTTTTCAGAAAATCGAGTTCTTGTTATTCTATCGGATGAGATGCAAAACAATGAGAGTGCTTCTGCTGCAAAACTTTGCCAGTTTCTTGATATCCGGGAGATGGACTTGCCAATTGAGAGACACAATGTTTTTCAGGGCTTACCCCGGAATCAATGGATGTACAGGATTCGGAAAAATGGGATGTTGCGACGAGCGGCATCTTTTTTTCCGTCCTTTGTCAAAACAGGTTTCAAGCGAGTGCTGCTGGACAGAGACGGTAAGAAACCCTCATTTGAAGAGGAACGTGCTCAGTTATCTGAAATTTACCGAGATGATGTCACAAATCTATCTGAGCTTCTTCATTTGGATTTGTGCCAATTGTGGTTGAAGTGAATATGAGTGAACAGGCATCATTTTATGTTGTCGTGCTGAACTATAACAATTGGTCCGATACGATAGAATGTCTGGAAAGCCTCTTCAAAAGCGATGACCGCAATTTTCACTTGGTTGTTCTGGACAATCATTCCACAGATAATTCCGTTAAATATATCCGGATGTGGGCCGAGGGTGCTCTTGATGTCTGGGTTCCCCCCCTTCACCCCCTCAAAGAGCTTTCTTTTCCTCCTATTAACAAAGTGGTGAAGATTCGGGAGATTGGATACGATGCTGATTCAGGCATTTTTCAGGGTGATGTAAAGAGTTCATTTTCAGATGCTCACGCATTTTCTCTGATTACAATCAACAGGAATCTTGGATTTGCAGGTGGAATTAATTCAGCATTAAAATTTTTGTAGCAGTGTAAACGGGAAGGTTTTGTGTGGCTCTTGAATCCAGATACAGTTGTGGAGAAAGAGACAATTTCTGCGCTGAAAAATGGACTTAACGGTTTGGAAGAAAATAAAATCATCTGGGGCTGCGTCAGCTACTACTATGACAATCCACAGCAGGTACTGTTCTATGGGGGGGCACATGTCAAACCATGGGCACACGGAATGAGACAATTAAAGGACCGTGAATCTTTGAAGTCTTTGGATTACATTGCCGGATCTTTTCTTTTGCTTCATACTCGTTCAGTCGAAGACCTTGGCATGCTTCCGGAAGATTATTTCCTTTACTGGGAAGAGGCCGACTACTGCACAAGGGCTGGCCAGCATGGCTACGAACTAAAAGTTATTGATACTGCTCATGTTTATGACAAGATTTCCCGAAGTATCGGAACCGGATTTGTCCGGGAATTCTATTATACTCTCAGCGGATTGAAATTTTACAGAAAGTACTATCCAATTCGTTTTCCCCTCATCTTTTTAACAGTTTTCTTAAAAATGTGCAAGAAGACACTCTCAGGTGATTTTGTCGGAGTACGGGCAATTTTCAAGGCAATAAAGGCGTATTTCGGGTTTTTCCCGGATAGGTTGATTCCATGATCCGGTGGACACTACTGCTTCTGTTTGCAATTCTATTGCTGCCAATTCCGAATCGTTTTTCAAGTGAATATCAAATCATCTTACAAGCTTCAGGCATCGTGCTGACAATTTTGCTTTGTATGAAAATTGCGCTATATCCGAGTTCCATTCGTGTTCGTTTGAGTGAATCTCTGGATTCAGGCGTCATGAAAGTCTTTGTGGTGTTGCCACTTTTCTTCTTTACTTTGGGGGTCTTCCGTAACAGAATGGATGACGCTTTGGTCGATCTGTTTAAATTTGGAGTCATTGCGGTTGTTTATATGCTGTTCCGCGAATTTTTCATCAAATCGGAAAACAGGGAATCATTGGCGATTTGGTTGTCTCGTTTCGTGATTCCAATCGCGTTGTTAGTAGTTGCCTGGCTCTTAATTTCCCTGCCTCAAACGGTGGGGACCGGTTATTATCGCAGGACCTCAGTCCCGGCGACCATTGCTTCCCTTCTTCTGGTACTTATTCTGATACTGGGAGCGAACAGGGTGCGCTTAATAGTTAAAAGATTCGTGTTGTTGTTAATGGTTGCAGTTTGTGCGTTGACTCTGGGGAGACTGATGAACCTGATGATTCTTTCTTTTGTCATGATCTGGTTCATGAGGAAGAAGCTGCTGGCATCATTGTGGTTGCGACGAATCCTGGCAGTCTCTATCTTGTTGATAGTCTTTATTTATCCATACTGGTTAATGAGAGAAAGGAACCTTGAAATGCAGGATTTGTCTATTTGGTGGCGGCAAAATGAATGGTCGTACGTGGTAAGACTTGCCGAACAGGATAGTTTCTCAGAGCATCTTATCGGGCACGGATTCGGTTTCGCGATTTCCGCTGACACTCCTTTGGAATCAGCAGATGGAAAAACGTATAATAGACTGCCCAATTTTCATAGTCTCTGGCTTTTTCTGTTTGCCAAAACAGGAGTATTGGGTAATGGAGCATTTTTCTGGTTTCTAGTAGTGATTTGGAGACAATATGAAAGAACAAAAGACAGGGATGTATTGTCTTTGTTGCTGCTGTTTAGTCTTTTTCTTGATTTTTCTTTAGCTGGTTCTGTTACCGGGTTGTTTACACAGAGTTATTTGTACCCATTTTTGTTAGGATTAAAACTGGCTGTATTTGAGGGGACCACGGGAAGGAGGGAAATATGCGTGTCTTGATGCAATCCAGAAAAACGCTTTTTTCTGTTCCTGGAGGTGATACGATTCAGATTCTAAAGACAAAAGAATATCTTGAACAGTTCGGAGTTACCGTAGATTTGTCGTTGAATTTGGAACCTTCTTTAGAAGGTTATGATTTGGTTCATCTCTTTAATATCACTCGACCCCAGGAGACATGGACTCAGGCCAGAAATGCGAAAAGACAAAATGTTCCCTTTGTTTTTTCAACAATATATGTTGATTATTCCGAGTACGAAAAATATGCCCGCACCGGGGTCCCCGGTTTCTTTACGCGCCATCTCCCCAAAAGAGCCACAGAGGTATTTAAAATACTGGGACGAGCAGCTTTGAACAGGGAGATGCACCGAGGATTGTTGCCATTGTGGAAGGGAATGACTAAATTGGTGCAAGAGATTTGTTCGGATGCTACCGGAATCCTTCCCAATTCAGCTTCCGAATTTGAGAGGCTTAAGAATGATTTTGTCCTTAACGTTGATGAGGACCGGATTACTATAATCCCCAATGGATATGATGAAGAAATTTTCAGTGATGACTTTGACTCAATAACAGTGAACGAGGAACTGTTGAAGTCTGTGCGGGGCAGTGTCTTGTGTGTTGCGCGAATCGAAGGAAGAAAGAATCAGCATAATCTGATACATGCTTTCAGGGACCTTCCTTATCAACTGGTTCTGATCGGGACGCCGGCTCCGAATCACATGAGATACTATCGTTCTATCCTGAAGGATTTGCCAAGAAATGTAAGGGTAATTGGAGCAGTGCCACATGAGCAATTGCCATTGATTTATCGAGTGGCCCGCGTACACGTATTACCCAGCTGGATGGAGACTACGGGGTTGTCCACTTTGGAGGCGGCAGCGATGGGATGCAATATTGTTGTTACACGGAAAGGCGATACTGAAGAGTATTTTGGCGATTACGCTTTCTATTGTGAACCAGATAATGTTGATTCTATAAGGACAGCGGTTCAGCAGGCATATGAAACACCGGTTGATCCCTCTTTCAGAAAGCATGTCATGGAAAATTTCACCTGGAAGATAGCAGGGAGAATGACATTGTCTGCATATGAAAAAGCACTCAGGAGTCAGGAATGAGTTTAAACAGAATGGTAAGGGCACTACTGGAGCGACTTGCAAGTAGAATTAAGGGAGCCAGGTATGAGATCAGCGAGAAAATCAGGATACGGGACTTAGTAGAGATTGCGATTCATCGCGGATTAATGTTAATTCGAGGCTTTTTCAGAGGGATGCGTTTGCAAGTGGGATTTCCGTTCTTTATGGAGAAAAGCATTGTTTTAAGGGGAAGATCTCACATAAAATTGGGGAAAGGCGTGACAATATATCGCGGTGCAGAGTTGCATGGATTAGCTGAAAACGGACTGCGCATTGGAGATGGGTCATCTGTTGGTGCATACTCTATTCTGCGCTCGACTCTGGTGTTGAATGACATTGGTGTTGGGATCGAATTTGGAAAGAATGTGGGGATAGGTCCGTTCGCTTTTATTGGAGGTTTTGGTGGCGTACAAATCGGAGATAACACAATCATAGGGCATGCTCTGTCTATACATTCTGATAATCATCGATTCCGTGACGCAGATGTAATGATTCGGAATCAAGGCGTAGATAAGCAGGCCGTAATTGTCGGAAAGAATTGTTGGCTTGGTTCACATGTGACCGTCCTTGGGGGAGTAAGCATCGGGGAGGGGTGCGTCATCGGAGCAGGTTCGGTTGTGACAAAAGATCTTCCCCCCGGTGTTGTGGCTGCCGGGATACCGTGCAGAATTATAAAAGGCAGAAAAGATAAATGATTCCTGCCAATTTTGTGTCGATGGAGTTGATAACAGTGACAATTAATATGTTATCTTCTTCAACAGGAAGGCGTGACGATGAAGAATGCTGAAAACTTGCCTGGTTTCTTTATTCTCGGGGCGGAAAAATCCGGTACAACATCGCTTTACTATTATTTGGATCAGCGTCCGGATGTTTTTTTCCCAAAAATTAAGGAACCGGGATATTTCAGCTATGTGGAGCACAAGCCCCGGACATTTTTGTATCGTGAAGTGGACTGGTCCATTGTTGTGGACAATTTAGAGGACTACTGCAAACTGTATGAACCGGCTTTGCCGGGACAATTGAGGGGAGATGCGTCAACCGTTTATCTGTATGACTATGAAACGGTTATTGATCAGATGAGGAAGCATTACAGGTCTGATGTTTCCAGACTGAAGTTTATCGCGATATTGCGGAACCCTATTTTAAGGGCATGGTCCAAATATACGATGGCGGTTCGGGATGGGATCGAAGAACTGCCGCCACTGAAGGCCTTTCAACCGGAGACAATCAGAAAACGGATGAATGAAGGTGCGCCGTTTCCCTATGATTACATTGGTTACGGCATGTATTGTGCTCAGTTGGAGGCGTACAGGAATGCCTTTGGGCCGTTTGAGGTTGTGTTGCTGGATGAACTGGATAACGACCCGGTTCTGGTTCTGGAAAGATTGAGCGAATATCTTGAGCTTCCACCGTTCGATTTTGATGTCAGCAAGAAATTCAATGTTTCCGGACAGCCGAAAAACGCCTTGTTTCGTTTTGTGGGCCGATTGATTTTCCAAGACTTCAAGTCCAAATCCGTTTTGAAGAAGCTTCTGCCATACTCCCGGAGGCTTCGAATCCGGACAATGGCGGGAGAGGTATTGTTTCAGTCTGTCCGGATTCCGGATGATGTATACTCTTTTCTATTGGAAACCTACAGGAAAGAGATTCTGGAACTTGAGAAGATGCTGGATAAGGATTTATCAGGATGGTTGAAGAAATGAGGGAGAGCTTTTTCTCTCCAAAGGCCGCTCTTTTCCCGTTGATATTGTTGCTGCTGGTTTTTCCTCCGGTTCTACGATATGAATTCCTGAAAGTACAGAAAATACAGCTGTTGATGTTTTTTGTTTTGGGGACGGTTTTTGTTTTCCGATATTACAGGAAGGACACCCGGCTTTCGAAAATTCTTTTTCTGCTGTTTGTGTTATTCCCGGCATTGTATGCTGGCGCGGGCTTTTTCCGAGGCTATTCTCCCTATACAATTTCCAAGGAAGTTCTTTTTTTTGTGATGCCTTTGTTAATGGTTGCGGTATTTACGAGGGCTCATTCTTTTGAAACCTGGACACAGGCCATTGTTCTCTTCGCCGTTGCAGCGGCGGTTTTACAAATTGTGGTGTTTATGGAAATCAGATTGGCCGGTGCCGTTATAGAACGGTATGAGTTCAGATGGGAATTCTTGTATGAGACTTATCCGGTCATGCTGGTGGCGCTCTGGATGACTGTGGGCGATAAGTCCCGTGCGGGTATTCGGAAATGGGCCATAGCAGTGGTGCTGATTTTGGGGATGCTTGCCACTTTGAGCCGGGGGGATTTTCTTGGAATGCTGGCGTTGCTGATCTTTTCGGCAGGCGGCTTTTACCGGTCTTCCAGAAGGATGCGCCTGTGGGTAGTGATGCTTTCCATCGCACCGATTCTTTATCTCTTGGTTTTGAATCTTGGATTTCAGCTTCCCGGAAAATCATTTAAGGCGTGGCGGGTGTATGAGGTTCAGACTTTTATGGAATCCTGCGGGCCGGAGCATGTGGCTTTCTGGACAGGAAATGGGTTTGGGCGGGAGCTTCCGGTGCGTCAGACATTGCACGTTTATGCCTCAGATACGTTGTCGGAGATTAACAAATTTCATAACTTCTGGCTCTATCTGTTGTCTAAGACGGGAGTTGTGGGGGCCGTTCTTTTCTGGGGCGGATTGCTTTTCCTGTTTTTTTACGTCAATGGACGATTGCCTGATGATGTTTCGGGGCGATTCTCGCGTTTTTTACTGGGATATCTCGCTTTCTTGTGTTTTGTCGGCTGGAATTATCATGGCGGTCCATCCATGGGATTTCAGCAGGGGGCTTTGTTCGGTTTGGCCCTGTCACTGGTATGGTTAGAGACAGTTGATATTATTCCCACAGGGGGAAAATCATCATGAAGATTCTGATGGCTTCCCGCCGCAGTGGCGCCGCAACCCTTGGTGGAGATACGGTTCAAATTCAATCATTGGCTGGAGAGCTTGAAAAACTCGGTCACAGCGTACAAATTGATTTTGATGGGGAAATCTCACCTTCCACATTTGATATTGTCCATATTTTCAATCTGGATCGCCCGCAGGATATCATTCCCATTGCGACAAAGGCAAAGAGCATCGGAAAACCGGTTGTTCTGACACCTATTTTCGTGGATTACAGGGAGTTTGACATTCGAGGCCGAACGGGTGTTCCGGGCAAAGTCGCTCGGATAATCGGGGCGGAGTGGATGGCAAGGGCGAAAATATTGGGCAGGGGCGTGAGAAACGGCGAATTCCATGCGGGTACTTCCAGGGTATTGTTGTCCGGGTTTTTTCAAATGCAACAGAGATTGTTGGAAATGGTGGATATTATTCTGCCAAACTCTGTATCTGAAATGCGCAGATTAGACGCGCGCTTTGGCATTGAAATGGATACTGTTAAATGGTTAAAAGTTGAAAATGGCGTGGATCCGCGTCTTTTTCGGATGAAGAGTCCGGCATCCATAAGGGAAGGTGTTCTATGTGTCGCCCGGGTGGAAGAGTTGAAGAACCAGTTGAACCTGGTTCGGGCGATGGAAGAGCTCCCCTGGAACCTTACCCTGATTGGGGATGTGTCCCCAAATAGTAAGAGTTATCTTGCCCGCGTGTTGAAAGTTTCCGGAAAGAATGTGCAATATCTTGGTCCGCTTCCCCAGGCCGAGTTGTCAGAATTTTACCGGCAGGCAAAGGTGCATGTGCTGCCCAGCTGGTTTGAGACCACAGGGCTTTCGAGCCTGGAGGCCGCAGTAATGGGGTGCAATATTGTTGCGACCAGAAAAGGGGATACAGAGGAGTATTTCAAGGATGCCGCGTTTTACTGTGAACCAAATGATGTCGGGTCGATACGAAATGCAATTCAAAAGGCATATGAAGCCCCGGTTGATCCAGCTTTCCGGGAACGACTGATGAAAGATTGCACCTGGGAAAAGGCCGCAGGAAAGACGCTGCAGGCCTACGAGAGGTTATTGGATGGCGATTGATAAACAGTTGAACATCGCAATTCTGGGTACGCGGGGGATACCGAACCACTATGGTGGGTTCGAGGAATGCGCCGAGCAAATCTCATGGCGTATGGTGCAACGGGGCCATCGGGTGACGGTGTACAGTCCGAAGGAAAATCGCTATCCGGAAAATGAGTGGAGAGGTGTACAAATTCGACGGGTGTTCTGCAATGAGGATAGGTTGCGGATTGTGGGAACGTTTCTATTTGATTATCTGTGTCTTCGAGATGTGTCCAAACGGGATTTTGACGTTGTCCTTGAGTTGGGTTATGTGCCTTCCGCGTTCTTTTTCCGGTTGAAGAAAAAATCCCATGCCGTGCTGATTACAAATATGGATGGAATGGAATGGCAGCGGGTCAAGTGGAACCGGTTTATCAAGCCCTTTGTCCGAAAATGCGAAAGAAACGGCGTGAAGTATAGTGACGCGATGGTGGCAGATAATCTTGGGATTCAGAACTATTTGAGCAACTGTTACGGAAACCGGTCAAGTTTCATACCATACGGCGCGAAGGTGCTGGAAGATGTTTCAGATGAGGTGCTGGGCGAGTTTCACCTGGAACCGTTGAAATATCACATGCTGGTGGCAAGGCTGGAGCCGGAAAACAATATTCAGATGATTCTGGACGGTGCGTCCAAGTCATCTGTTCAACAGCCGTTTCTGGTAATTGGAAATCACGAAACCCGATATGGAAATTTTCTGAAAAAGCGATATCGGGATTCTGGGATTATCCGTTTTTTTGGCGGTATTTATGACTTTAAGAAGCTTACAGGTCTTCGCAAACACAGCCGTCTGTATTTCCATGGCCATTCAGTGGGTGGAACCAATCCTTCTTTGCTGGAGGCAATGGCGTCAAACGCACGGATTTGTGCCCATGATAATCCCTTTAACCGTTCTGTTCTTGAAGATGACGGCGCCTATTTCTCCTTACCGGATGATGTGATCAGATTAATTGATAGCATGAACCCGGATGATCGCATTTGGGGTGAACGAATCGAATCGAATCGGAAGAAACTGAAGGGAATCTATAACTGGGACTATGTAACCACACAGTACCTGGAACTGTTTCATTCGTTATTACAGGAATAAGAGTGATGAAACTGCTTGCTTTTGAAGGTGCAGATTGGGCGTAAAGAAGAACGATTGGCTGATGAGGGTGATAGGGATGTCTGCCGGGGAAGCAATGGAAAGCCGGGCAGCGCAGGATGTGGCCGGATCGCTGTTTTTGAATGTCACAGGCCGATTACTGCAGATCGGTTTGGCGATTTTGATGGCGAGAATTTTGCCATTGAAGGAATTCGGGTTATTTACCCTTGTGATGTCCTGGGTGATGGTGCTGATTGTCCCGTCAATGGTGGGGGCACAACCGTTTTTACAGCGGGAAATTGCAGTGGCAAAGAGCCGCGAACAATGGGCCAGAGTGAAGAGTCTTTTGCGCTGGTCCACGCTTACTACTTTTCTCGTTTCATGTATTGTTTTTATTGCTGCTTCCTGCTGGATTCTTATCACTATACCGTCAGAGAATCCGGATCGCTATACATTCCTGATTGGTTTTATATTGGTTCCCCTTACAGCTCTCCTGCAGCTCTGGCAGGCGCATTTGAGAGGGTGGGGAGCTATTCTGGCAGGCCAGATCCCTGGAACAGTTATACAACGCCTGTTGTTTGGCATCTTGTTGCTGGCAGGGCTTGCGTTCTTTGCGTCCGTTGGAATGAACGCGACTGTCGCCCTGGTGATGCAGTCTGTGGCTACGGTATCTGCATTGGGAGTAACCGCTCTTTTGAAATTTCGTTATCTCCAGGTTCCCCGTGCCGAACGGTCAAAACCGGAGACCTGGACATGGCTGCGGTTGTCTTCACGGTTCACCCTGCTGAGCGGATTGGTCATGCTCAACAGCCAGCTTGGCATACTGATGGTCGGGGCGATGCTCGGAAAAGCCGATACCGGTATTTTTGCCGTCGCTGTGAAAGGTGCCGACCTGTTGACTGTCGCTTTTTTAGCTGCATCAATGGCGTTGGCTCCGAGAATGGCGGCGTTTTATAGCGATGAAAAGTACGAAAAACTGCAGTTGATGCTGACCCGCACATACAGGGTTGTGTCTCTGGTTACATTCCCGGTATTTTTGTTATTCGTTTTTGACGGCAACATTTTTCTCAACATTTTTGGCCCTGCCTTCACGGCGGCCTGGCCCGCGCTGATCATTCTGTCATTTGGACAGTTTTTTAGTATCTTGTCCGGTCCGACAGGCACCATGCTGAGCATGGCCGGCCATGAACGCTTAACCATGATCGGTGTTGGCATTTCCGTCGTTGTGAATGTGCTGGGCAATGTGATCCTGATTCCCCTGATGGGAATATACGGCGCGGCTCTGGGTACCGCTCTTGGCGTGATAATCTGGAATGTTGTGCTGGTAATTTTCTGCTACAAACGCCTTGGTATCTGGACACCGGTTCTGGGGGCATCTCTCTTCGGTCGAATGTCGGGTGATAAAGGATAAGAGATGTGTTCTGTGTTCAGTGTTCCGTGTTCTGAAAGAGGGACAGAGATGTGTTCTGTTTTCAGTGTTCTGTGTTCTGAAAGAGGGACAGAGATGTGTTCTGTTTTCAGTGTTCTGTGTTCTGAAAGAGGGACAGAGATGTGTTCTGTGTTCAGTGTTCCGTGTTCTGAAAGAGGGACAGAGATGTGTTCTGTTTTCAGTGTTCTGTGTTCTGACCGGAAAGGGAATGGATATCCACGGCGCGATGCGCCGAATGGTGAGTTTTTATATACTGTCACTCATCACTCTGCTGAGTTTGAGTAGGGGTAAGAAAAATCAAAGAGTTGGTCATTTTCCATCACTCGTCACTTCTATCTTCACTCAACCTGTCTTCTACTTAACATGCCTGCTTATCTGGGGTCTGATCTTGAATTTGGGGTCAAAAGCATGTATATTGGGGGCATGATCGCAGGGAGAAAAAAAATGATTGACTACGATAGGATTAAAAAAGATTGCTTTTGGGATTTGAACATTTCGATTGATGAAATCGCTGATATGATAAGCGGTTCAGATTTCAGGAGCAAGGCTTTTTTGTTTGAAAAGATTCTACTAAACAGCACAAAACTCCTGCGAGATCTGAGAGTCTTTAAAATTTACGAATTAAAATTATTACTTGAGGGTTTCAAGGTCCCTCAATTTAATTACGAGTATGTTTTCCGAAGAAAAAATATAGCCGAAGTGTATTTATTTGATAAACCTTTATTAATTGATGAGCTGAAATGGATAGCATAAACTACAAGCAATTGTATGTGCTTCAGGACAGGGTTTTACGCCTTGTTTTTGATGTTGAAAAAGAGTTTTACCTGACCGGTGGCACTTGTTTGAGTCGGTTTTATCAGGAAAAAAGACGTTCAGATGATTTGGATTTCTTCACCAATTCTTCTTCGAGATTCAGTTTTGCGGTAAAAAATATTAGAGTTGCGCTGCAAAAAGATTTCAAATTGGACTCACAAGTTGAATCAAAAGATTTTATTCGCTTTAGAATAGACGAGTTGCTTCAAGTTGACTTTGTGAATGACAACTCACCAAGACTTAAAGACGTGATAGTGACAGACGACAAGTTTCTGATAGATAATGTCGAAAATATCTTGAGCAACAAACTCACAGCGGTAATCGGCAGGGACAATCCCAAGGATATATTTGATATTTATCTGATTTGCAAGTTTTATTCATTTTCATGGTCTGAAATACTTGATTCTGCTAATAAAAAGGCTGTATTCAGTAATGAGGACTTAATCATAAGACTTAAGAGTTTCCCTGAGACATTGTTGAGAAGTATCAATTGTATTGATTGGCATTTCTTGGATAATTTTGATAACGAGTTTCCCATGATAATTGAAGAACTTGTTCAAGAAGCGGATCATGTGGCTTACAATAAGAAGAGTTAGATTGAGTGAAATACGAGAGTTTTATATTCATTGTTGAGTCAGAAGCGCGTGTAATTACTGACTGTTTGCTGAAAACTGAATCAAAGTGTGGCCAATCCAGTTCCAGAGGACTGAAATTAAAAGTGCGAAAAATTCTTGAAACTGCCTAACATGAAGACATGTTCTTGGGTACTATCAGAAGGCAATCCATGTACCCCTTGCATAGCCTGATCTGAGCCACTGGAGGCTGAGCCGTTTATCTTTTCCCGTGTGTTATAATGTGGCCGACTAGCTCTGAAGAAAATGTAGCTTACGGGGATTATGAACGACCGGGGGTTACCCGTGGAGGAGTTGCTGAACGTGAAACGAGTGTTATTAATGGATACACTGAGCACCATCCACGTGGGCAACGGCGCATTGCTTGAGAACACAATCAAATTGTGCAACGAGGCATTTGGACCCTGTGAGATCCATATAATTACAACGGACATCGAGACCAATAAACTGAGGTATGACAAGTTACACAATTCTATGTTCGGGACTTTTGCGTCCGGACGTGGCAGGATTGGCAAGATTGCCTGGCTGGTGAAGGAAGCTTTTTTCATTTTTCTGCAGATCGCTAACGAGCTCACTGTGAGGTTTTCTTCCCGGCGCCTGGCGTTCAATGATGACCAGAAGAACGCCATCCGCGCGATTGAAGACTGTGATGTCTGTGTCAGTTGCGGGGGTGAAGTGCTGCTTGATACCTACTTCAAGACGCTTCCTTTCTGGCTGTTTACCTATTGGCTTGCCATCCGAAAACACAAAACGTTTATTCTGTTCCCTCAGAGTGTGGGGCCGCTGAAAAAGAGATGGACGCGTGCGCTGGTTCGTCTGGCTCTAAAAAATGCGACGCTGTTGGTCGGAAGGGACAAGCCGTCTTGCGAAACCCTTTCTTCTCTTGGATTTCATCAGAAGCAGGTGATGTACGCTCCGGACGTGGCCATTTTCCAGGAGGCAGGTACATGCGATGTGCATAGTTGTTTCTCCGATAGAAACAAGAAGGTAGTAGGCGTGACAGTTTCCAGGCCCCCATTCCATGAAATGGGGGCGGAGGTAGATTTGGTTTCGGGGATCGGAGCACAGATCGAAAAACTGTCTCCCTCCGAATTCAAGGTGCTGATTATGCCTTCCAATTACATCAGAGACGGAATCAGTACAGACTATGCACTCTGTCTACAATTGAAAGATCGGCTTTTATCCCGATTTGAAACAGCCATTCTGGAAAATCGACCGTGGTTTCCGGATGAATACACGGCCATGCTGGAAGGGCTTGAGTTTTTCATTTCCACGCGAATGCATGTGACCATTCTTGCGACAACAGTGGGGATACCTGCAATCGCCATCAACACCCAGCACAAAATACGGGGGTACATGGAAAATATCAAAATGGAACAGTTCTGTCTTGAATACGATGAGATTGGCCGGATTTTTGAATTGTCACAGGAGATCATCTCGAATCGCGTTGCCATTTCTGATGAACTCAAAAAGGCAAACGCCAGTTTGAAAAAAGAGTATGAGCCATTCATTCGAAAGTTGAGGGAAATCTCACCATGATTGATAGCAGGCTTGAAATCTACGATTCTCTTTGTACTGGTTGTTCCGCATGTACCGAGGCGTGCCTGATAAAGGATGAAAATGGGGTTAAACCGATATGCCTTTCAATAAATAACAATGGGCTGAGGGTTCCTCGCATCGACCCGGACAGTTGCGTGCGCTGTATGGCCTGCTACAAGTCGTGTCCGGTAACGGACCGTATCACCGGCAGTGATGGTTCATTCGAAATCTACAGGGAAAGGATCGGCGATTGCTTTTACGGATACTCGTTAAATAGTGAGCACCGTTTCGAGGCGGCGTCTGCCGGAATTGCCACGGAGATTGCTTCATATCTGCTGGATACCAAACAGGTTGAGGGCGTGGTGAGCAGTTTCCAGAATGAAGATAATGAGGTTATTACGGAAATTTTTACCGCAGGTGATGAAGTAAGGAAAACACGTGGTTCGATCTACAGGCAGGTCTCGTTGCTGAATGGCTTGAATGACAAGCTCGAAGCTGGTAATTACAGGAAATTACTGGTAATCGGGTTGCCGTGTCATATTGCCGGACTGAAAAAACTGCAGGCCGTGAACGAGAATTTCAGATGCATGGAGATTATCACAATTGCGCTATTCTGCAAGCAGACCAAGACTGAGGAGTTTTCGCGCTTTGCGCGGATCGTATTGAAAGCCAAACCCAACAAAAGGATTCATTACCGCGGAAAGGGATGGCCGGGACGGATAAGGGTGGATGGAGGGAGAAGCCTACCTTTCAACAATATCAGATTGAGTTTGATGTGGCCAAGTTTTGCGTTTACTCCCAGCTATTGTTTTGCATGTACTGATCCCCTGGGGCAGGTGGCGGATATCAGCGTAGGCGATCCATGGTTGAAGAAATACAGTGGTGAACGGTCGGGTGGGAGTCTGTTCGTGGCGAATACAAGCAAGGGACTTGGAATTATCAAGGAAATGGCCGATGACGACAGGATATTTGTCCAGCCGGAAACTGCTGAAAATGCGCTTGTCTCGCAAAATATATCCTATATTCGATTCAAAACCAGGAACCTGAAAGCCAGAGCTGTGTCTTTGTGTGGCCTTGCCGGTAAATTTGAGGCGCATTCAAACTACCTCAGGACCATCCGCTGGGTGAAAACGAATAAAAAAATGGTTGAATGCTTATATCGGACGAGAATAGTGATTTATATTCCGGAACTTCTGTTGAAGGTTTACGGAAGGGCAACGCGTTTAGTTTTCAGAAGGATCGCAGATGCAGGAGAAAAGTCAGGGAAGACGCCCTGATCAATATGACTGCCGCCATTGACCTGTCCGGCCTTCCCGGATTTTGGCTTCAATCGTCCACAGAAATACTGCATCGGGTCTGAAGAAACTGGAGCATTTCTGAAGAATAATTGTTGATTTGAGACACGGTTTTAACCTTTTGAGTGGCAGGTTTCCTGGTATGATTTTGGATCGGATTGCTATACCCAAAATACAGGTACAGTGGAATCATCATGGCAATCAGGACGTGAATAAACTGAAGAGTCTTTGTGGTGTTCAGGTCATTCTTGCAGGTACCTTTGTACAGCAGATAGATGATGCTGGCCAATCCTGCGGATATGAAAAAGCGCGAGGGATCTGTGAGGTGGCTTTTGTAGATAAGAACCAGGCTGAACACGATCAGTGGCTCAATCGGTTCGGGGAAAAAGATATTAAGATATCGCTTTACAAAAATGGAATAGAACACAAGGGGCAATGCTATTGCCAGTACCGCTATCATCAGCAGCGGCTGAACCACAGTATGGAGCATATGGTAAAACAGAAAAAAGTACATCCAGAAATATGCAAAACCGGACACAAACTTTCCATTACCTTGAAGTTCTGATGCAATATGGCTGACTACAAAAAATGCCACAACAAGAGATCCAATCAGAAATCGCTCGTAGGTATAAGGCCCGGATGGGAAAAAGGAAAGAATCAGCAACAGAATGGTAATTTTCATCATGAAATGGACAATATGCTGATCCTGTGGTTTTTTGAAGAATGCCATGTCTTTGATTTTTTCCTGCAACATCAACATGCTGTGGTTGAACTTTTGAACCTCATTTTCGAAATGCTGTCTCTTCATGACATAGGCAATGGCAAGAAATGAATACAGGATAAGGAGCACAAGCACCAATGTTCGGAGTATCCCTACGTTTGTTGCAGAGATTGCCAGCAGACTGAGCGCAAGTGAAACGAGGTAAAATGCGAGAATGATCTGTTTGTCGGAGAAGTTCAAATTCAGCAATTTATGGTGCATGTGCTCTCTGTCAGGAGCGAACGGGTTCTGCCCCTTTTTCAACCGACGAAATATGGCGAGAAATGTGTCGAATACCGGGATAGCAACGAAGAGGATTGGCAGGATTACAGAAAATGCTGTACCGGTTTTCATGGGTATGGATATAGAAAGAAATCCGATGTTGAAACCAAGCAGCAGGCTTCCCTGGTTGCCCATGAATGTCTTGGCTCTGGGCAGATTATAGAGCAGAAAACCAAGCGTTGCACCCATGAATGCCGCAGCCATGAGACTGTAGGTAAGCAGTCCTTTCTGGAATCCCACTAAAGCC
>Ga0210044_10006078_pt1 | contig 16041 bp, 13 predicted proteins | sample CryGey13umfilter_2_FD_183959 | JGI IMG/M metagenome (GOLD analysis project Ga0210044, IMG submission 183959) | Groundwater microbial communities from aquifer in Utah, USA - Crystal Geyser 4/9/14 3 um filter (SPAdes) (version 2) | ecosystem: Environmental > Aquatic > Deep subsurface >...
CTTTTTGTTAGAGTAAGCTTAGCAATGTACATTAACACTAAAATAATGAACTAAAGGAGGACAAAGATGTCTAAGAAAACCGGTCCCTATATCGGTGTGATTGGCTTTATGTTTCGTGACGAGATTATTAAGGCGTTATCTGTCTTGCCTCATGAATCAAGATATCGGCTCATGGTCGGAATTCTTATGGGCGACAAAACGCTTGCCGGAGAGACAAATAAGTGGCCTGGCCGTTTTCCTAAGAAGGAGGCAGTACGAGAGATCTTTGTCAATGATCCGCGGACATTTAATCTTGTACACTACTCGACTAATTGTCCTGAAACACTGCTTTCACAACTCATGGAAATCACAAAACTCGCTGGCCCGTATTTTGATGGTTTTCAGCTGAATATGCCTTGGCCGCCGATCTCGCACATTTATGACTATCGTGAGGCCAATCCAGATAAGTATATTCTACTCCAAATTGGAAAACGGGCCGTGACTATAATTGAGTCTATGGAGCGTTTTACGAAACTTGTCGGTGTATACTCACTGATAGTTGACGGGGTTCTAATCGATGTGAGTGGTGGCAGAGGGAAACCTCTTGATGTGATTAAGGTGGCCCAGTATCTTAGAGCTGTTTCAAATTATCCAAAATTAGACTTTGGTATAGCGGGCGGACTTGGACCAAAGACTCTAGATATGATTACTCATCTTGTTGAGGAGTTTCCGAATTTAAGCATTGATGCCGAAAGTTGTTTGCGCACACCCGAACCGGAAGACGCGTTGTGTCTGAAGTCGATGTGCGCTTACCTTGAAGACGCATTCTCCCTAACGGCCAAAAGATGATCAAAAGGTTGCTATCGCAAGATAGCAACCTTTTTCTTTTCTGATGATTGACCGGCTAATTCTTGTCTGCCACAATAAAATCTGGATATAAATATTAATGGAAAATTAATTTTGAACATTCCAGTCGGTAACATTTTAAGTTAAGGGCCTATAGTTCAGTGGCAGCACATAAAAGGTTCCTGACACCTTTTCCGCACCACCTGTGGCGACGAAATGAGTCCGAACTTTTTGATATAAGGTCCACAATTTCAGAGAATAAAAAACATAACAATAGTGTGAAGAGCACTTCCTCCGAGAACACAGACATGGAAAAGCTCATGCATCCAAAAATATTTTCGCTGGCGAAAGACTCGCTCAAGGGCGAAAAATAAGATGCCCAGTGTGTAGGAAAAACCGCCCGCGACAAGAAGCATTAATTCGTTAAAATCCATACTGGCGAGGAGCGGCGAAAATGCAACGACAATAAGCCAACCCATTCCGGCGTAGAGGGCAACGGGGAGAAATTTAGGTACCGGGAGCCAGAGAAGTTTTATAATTACCCCGATAACAGCAAGCCCCCATATAATCCCGAAGAGCGACCAACGCCACCCACCCGAGAGCATGATAAATGTTATCGGTGTGTATGTTGCCGCAATGAGAACATAGATCATCGCATGGTCAAATCGCTGGGCGATATGTTTAAATCGCGGCATGGTTTGCGGTACAAAGTGATACAGTGCGCTTGAAAAGTAGAGTGCGATGAGACCAAAGCCGTAGAGTGAATATCCGACCACATGCCATACACTTCCCTCGCGCGCCCCAAAGACAACGAGTACAACTAAAACCGCAGTGGCAAGCACCACCCCGATGAGATGAAGTATCGCGCTCACGATATCATTAGAACGGTGCCGAAGTATCTCTGTTCCATTCATAACTACTGCTAAATTTCTTATTATACGATATATCGCATAATAAGAAATTTATGATTTTGAAATATAAAGAAGTAAGGTTTATACAAAATTTAATTTGTGTATTTATTGTACTAAACTAGAACCTATTTACAAAATCGCTGAATAAATCGCCCCGCCACGCGATTTGCTTAGACAGAATATTTTTATTTCCCCATTCTCCGTTCCCGCTTGCTATATTGATCAAGAATTCTATCCAATATCTCTTCGCTGAAGTCCGGCCAGTATTCATCCAAAAAGAAAAGTTCACTATAAATATTTTGCCAAGTGAGAAAGCCCGAGAGTCTTTTTTCCCGGCCGGTGCGAATAATGATATCAGGATCAGGCATCCCGAAAGTCCATAGATTTTGAGATATCATCTCTTCGGTGATTTCCATATCACTTCCCGCCTGTTTGGAGGCGGCGCTGGCGGCATTAGCTATCTCCGCACGCCCGCCGTAAGAAAGACAAACCCAAAGCGTCATGGCATCATTGTTAGAGGTCATCTCTTCGAGACGAACCATAGCTTCCCGTATATTTTTTTCAAAGCGCTCGCGCTCTCCGACAAACTTTATGCGAATGCGTTCTTGGACAATTTTTGCGGACAATCTATCTATTGTGGTCTGAAACAATGTCAGAAGATACGAAATTTCCTCCGCGCTACGACTCCAATTTTCCCTTGAAAAAGCGTAAACGGCAAGATGTTTGATGCCACGATCACGCACCCAATACGCCGCCTCTCGCAAACGCTCCGCTCCCTCGCGATGACCTTCAAAAGTAGGCAGTCCCTTTTCCTTGGCCCAGCGCCGATTACCGTCCAATATAATGCCGATACATTCCGGTATCTTTCTATCGATAGTCATAAATTAAAATAATATCCTGAAGTGGGTCAAAGAAGTGCTTGACTCTCTCCATGTAACCGCCACATCATCAACTTGCGAGAAAAGCGATCCCTTGTGCAAATAATCTATAAATTTTTCTAATTCTGCCTTATCCCCCTGTGCGACCACTTCAACTGTACCATCATCTAAATTTCGCACAGTACCGACAATGGCCAATAATCTTGCTTTACGGCACACAAAGTCACGAAACATGACCATCTGCACGCGGCCGCTTATTATTGAATATATTTCGCTCATAATGCAAGCCTAAGAACATGGTCCACAAAATCATTGTGACGCCAACCATCGGCACCTAGCGAGCGGTGCATTAGCGAGCCTTCATGGAGTGGGGGCAAAGAATTTGTTTCCAATATATAAATTTTCTTTTTCGGTGTGATGATAAAATCAGAACTAGAGTAATGAGAAAGACCAAGCACTTCGTGCGCCTCTTTGGCTCTATCCGCAATCATATTTTTCACTTCGCCAAATTCTGACTCTGGTTCACTAGAATACGGTGTGAGAGCATAGATATTTTCACCCTTGACCCCTTCAATTACACCACATGATATTTCATCACCTTTGATGAATTCCTCGACCAATACTCTCGGCGAGTAAGCGAAAGCTTTTTCAACAGATTCTTTGAGTCCGTCAAATGTGTAAGAAATAGACATACCAATAGAACCACTTTGATTTGCCGGTTTAACCACAACCGGTTGAAGAAAGCTTCTGAAGATGGCGATAAGTTTGTCATCGTTTACACCATCCATAGTGACAAGTTCATACGCCGGAGTGAGCATAGATCTTTCTTTGTAAAGGCGCTTGCTCATGTCTTTGTTCATAGCAAGAGTTGAAGCCATAGTTCTCGGACCAGTGAATGGAATCTTCATGCCCTCAAGTAATTTCTGAACTTGTCCATCTTCTCCGTACGAACCATGGAGAGTGTTCCATACCACATCAGCGTGCTCTAGGGCGCGATGCGGTTTATAAACCAAACCGCTCTTATGCCATTCGCCACCCTTGGAAATGAATATATCTAAAGGTTCGTAAGTATCTGTCATTTCCCGTAACGCAGAGAGAACGAATTCACCGGTCTTGAGAGAAGTGTCATATAGGTTGGACGGTCCGCCACGCAAAACCGCTACTCGAATTTTTGAAGAAAGACTCATACTTAAATTATATTATATTTTGAAATCTTTTCCACGTAAAACTTTGTGATATTTGATCGCGAAACGGTGGGCTTCAGAATTTGCAAGCAGTATCGATTTTTCTAGACTCATGTTTTTTAAAGCATGACCACCTCCATCGAGGTCTCTTAATCCTAAAATCTCGCGTGCCTTATGTCTTTGATCCTTGACCACAGACACAATACCCACGTGAAAGCCTATGTTTTTAAAAACTTCTTTCGCGGCGTTTATCTGCCCCACTCCTCCATCAACCACGATAATATCAGGTAGTATCCATTCTGTATGAGCAAATCTTCTTGAGAGAACTTCTTTTAAATTAGCCGTATCATTATTTCGGTCAAGGCGAATTTTAAATTTTCTATACTGGCTTTTCGCTAATTCTCCATCCTCAACCACCACCATAGCTCCCACCACATTCGTCCCAGAGATATGAGCAATATCATATGCCTCTATTCTTAACCCCCCGTGCGAGGCGAAACCTCGCACAGAGTCCTCCTGCTTATTTTTGAGAAGAGCAATATCTTGAATATGTTCAAGGGCGAAGATTTGTCTTTTTATCCTTTCGGCTTCCTCAAATTGCTCTTTTTTTGCCAGTTCATTCATATTGCGTTTAAGAGTGCGTATTAAAGCTGTCTTCTTGCCTTCAAAAAAAAGTGTGAGGTGTTTGATGATTTTCTGGTAATCTTTTTTTGAGATAGAACCGGCGCATGGACCGGGACAAAAACCTATTTGAGCGTTAAAACACGGCTTGCAAAATTTATTGTTCTTCATGGAAATTTCGCAGGGCGTACAAGTGTCCCTGTATGGAAAAATCTTACGAATGATTTTCATGGCCACTCTCAACTCACTCCCGTGTGGAAACGGCCCGAATAGATCTTTCAGTTTATAGCCTTTTTTGCCAGATAGAGATACTAGATTTCGTCCCCGCTCGATCAAAACTCTGGGATAATCTTCTTTCGTAACGACGACATAGTTGTAACTTTTATCGTCTTTTTCTTTGGAATTATAAACTGGCTGATATTTTTTAATCATGCTCGCTTCCAAAAGCAAGGCCTCGAGCACAGAATCCGTTTTAATGAATGTAATGCCAGTCGCTTCTTCAAGCATTTTCTCGATCTTAGGGCCGCGAGTGAGTAGAATTCTTTGAGAAACCTGCCTGCCGGCAGGCAGGTAGCTCTTGACCCGATCTTTCAGACTTGTTGCTTTACCTATATAAATAATTTTCTTGGCATGCTTCCCTCCTCTTCGGTGGGCAAGAAAAAAATACACTCCAGGCGCATCCGGAAGATTAAATTTTGTTAGATCGGATGTTTTCATAAAATGCAGAACTGTCAGTTATTTTTTGTACAAAGCTTTCCTCAAATACTTGCCGGTATGCGTGTCGGTATTGGCTACTTCTTCGGGAGTGCCTAGAGCCACAAGCCTGCCTCCGCCGTCACCGGCCTCCGGACCTATGTCGATAATGTAATCGGCGCTTTTTATAAAATCCAGATTGTGCTCAATAACCAAAACAGTATTGCCCTTGTCCACCAATTTTTGAAGAATTTCTATCAGCTTTTTGACATCTTCGTAATGAAGGCCGATAGTCGGTTCATCCAAAAGATAGATGGTTTTCTCCAAATGGGGACGATATAATTCTGAAGCGATTTTGACTCTTTGAGCTTCGCCACCGGATAAAGTGGTGGCTGACTGGCCAAGACAGAGATAACCCAGACCAACATCATTTAAACTTTTTAACCTGTCATATATCGCCGGAATTTCCTCAAAAAACACGAGAGCCTCCTCAACGGTCATTTCGAGAATGTCATAAATATTTTTCTTGTTGTATTTTACTTCAAGAGTTTCCTTCATAAAACGACGGCCATGGCAGACATCGCAAGGAACATAGACCGTGGGCAGAAAATGCATTTCCACTTCAATCACGCCGTTACCCTGGCAAGTCTCACATCTGCCACCCTTAACATTGAAAGAAAATCTGTTCGCTTTCCAACCGCGAACACGAGCTTCGGCAGTCTCGGCAAAGAGTTCGCGAATAAAGGTAAAAGCGCCGGTGTAAGTGGCTGGATTTGAACGCGGAGTTCTCCCAATGGGCGACTGGTCAATTAAAATTGAACGGCCCAGATATTCAGAACCAGTAAATGACTGGCAATTGAATGTTTGTCCGTTTCTATAGCGTCTATCGAGACGAGCTTGTAAATTCTTGTGCAAAATCTCATAGACGAAAGAAGACTTTCCGGAACCCGACACACCCGTCACCGCGATTAATCGAGCCAGCGGAATATCAACATTAATGTGTTTTATGTTGAAAATGGAGCCGGCGCGAATGGCGATTTTGCCCTTTTCCGAACTTCTTCGTTTCTCCGGTATCCCAACACTTTTTTCCCCCCGAAGATAAGCGAGGGTCAAAGAATTGCTATCATTTTTCTTGGCCAAAAGTAACGGTTCAAGAAAATCTGCCACTACCACTTTTCCCCCATGTATACCCGCTCCCGGACCGATATCAACCAAAAAATCAGAAGAATAAATGGTCTCTTCATCATGTTCCACAATGATGATGGTATTGCCCATATCGCGAAGATTGATGAGAGTTTTGATCAAGCGGGCATTATCTCTGGCATGAAGACCGATGGTCGGCTCGTCCAATACATAGAGCGCACCCACCAGACCAGAACCGAGTTGGCTCGCTAGGCGAATGCGTTGAGCTTCCCCGCCGGAAAGTGTGTGGGCCCGGCGATCAAGAGAAAGATACTCTATGCCGACATCAAGCATGAAAGAAAGGCGGGCCTCGATTTCTTTCGTCACTACTTTAGAAATATTTTTCTCACGCGCGGTCAGCTTAAGATTTTTAAAAAAAATGTCACAATCTTTAATGGAAAGCGAAGTGAGCTCAACGATATTCTTACCTCCTATCAAAACACTTAAAGCCTCTTTTCTGAGACGCTTGCCCAGGCATGTTTCGCAAGGTTCAGTGCCAAAAAGATATTTGGTGCCCAGACCATTACAATCTGGACAAGCTCCGTAAGGAGAATTGAAAGAAAAAAGTCTCGGCTCTATTTCCGGAAAAGAAAAACCGTCTTTAGGGCAAGCCCATTTGGCTGACATAAGAAATTCCTCTGCCCCACCTTCACGACCCTTGGATGAAGAAGCTTCTTCAAAACGGACCAGAAGCAATCCGTCGGATTCATTAATTGCTTTTTCTATGGCTTCAGCCAAGCGCTCGTGAGAATTCTTTTCATCTGTTTTAAATTCGGCCAAATCTATGGAATCAACAAGGACTGAAATTTCGTGCTTCTTGGTCTTGGTTAAAATAATCCTCTCACGAAGTGATTTATCCGCTCCGTCTACCAAAACTCGGCTATAGCCCTTGCCTAAAAAATCGTAGAGAAGCTGGTAATATTCGCCTTTTCTGCCCCGAACAATGGGAGAATAAATTTCAACTTTAAATTTAGAGGATTCGACCTGCTCCTTGCGGAGAGAATCTTTCTTCTCGGCTATTTTCTCTAGAACGAAATTTTTGATCTCCTCGTTTGAAAGTTTCTTGATTTCATTACCACAGACAAGACAATGGGGCCGGCCAATACGCGCGTAAAGAATGCGCAGATAGTCGTAGATTTCGGTAATGGTCGCAACGGTAGAACGCGGATTATTTGAGCGGCTTTTCTGATCAATAGAAATGGCCGGAGAGAGACCGCTGATCTTGTCGACATCAGGCTTCTGCATTTGTCGCAAGAACTGCCTGGCATATGAAGATAGAGATTCTACATACCGCCTTTGGCCTTCGGCAAAAATCGTATCAAAAGCAAGAGAAGATTTGCCTGAACCAGACAAACCTGTGAAGACAACCATTTTGTTGCGTGGCAACTCCACTGTAATATCTTTAAGGTTATGCGTACGGGCTCCTTTGACTATTATCATTTCTCTTTGCGCCCGCCCATTCTCGCAGGCTGGCATATTGGGCAATTTTTTTTCTTTCATGGCAATATCCTGCCCATAGTGTGGCAGTGACGGTGTGACTATATCACCCCGTCCTGAAACCGGAAAGTCACTACTTTACGCTTATTGGCAAAGTAAACCAAAAAGTACTCCCTTTTTCAGTCCCTTTTGAGGATACACCGACAGTACCACGATGGCGCTCAATTATATTTTTCGCTATCGAAAGTCCCACACCAACGCCGCCGGTATCAATTTTTTGCGCCCGTTCCGAGCGATAAAATTTATTGAAAAGATGCATTTTTTCATCCGGGGATATGCCGATTCCAGAATCCGTGATTTCCAAATATATAGCGTCGACATAACCTTTCATCTTAATATCTATATTACCTCCATGTGGCGTATAGTTTACGGCATTCTCAACAAAAACATGCAAGGCGGAAGATAAGCGTTCCCGATCCCCGCGGACCAAAGGCAGATTCGACGGAGATTCTACAGTAAGTTTAATATTTTTGTTCGCGATTATGGTTTGAAATAACACAAGCACATTTTCCACAAGCTCTTTTAATGAGAAATTTGTATGTGTGTATGTGTAGAGCTCTTTTTCAACATGAACAGCATTCATGAGTAGGTTTGAGAGATGAATAAGTTCCATGACAGATTCTCGTATATGAGAGGCATAGCCACGAGTCTCTTTTGGCAAATCAGCGCGCGCGAGCATGGCCTCGGCCGCCCAACGAATGCGAGTAAGGGGTGTACGGAATTTATGCGTTGATATGTTTATAAATTCATATTTCAGAATTTCCGCTTCTCCGCTCTTTTGCCAATACAAATAACCGACTAAAGTCGCGACCAGAGCGGTCAAAAATGGCACCATCCAATAAGAAAAGCCCGGGATATGCTCCGATAGATAATTTGAAAGAAGGGAGACCGCCGTCACAGCGGCGGTGATAAGAAATATCATAACCGTAAAGATGGTTGTGCGACGCGCCACTATGCGGATATCCAAAAGATCCTTTTTTATCATCCCATACACCATTGGGATGACAAATGTTCCCACTAAAAGTGACGGCATTGGATTAAAAGGCACATTAAAAACAAGCGGGAAAGCAGTGACACCTGTCGCTAAACCGTAAAAAACGGCGAAAATATGATAGTCGGTTCGACGCTTTCCTTCAATACTATGTTTCTGCTGTTCAAGAAACATAATCATCAAGGAAATTAGGAAACAAAGAAGAAAGAAACCGAGCATGACAGCATAGAGCGGACCGCCGTCAAGATATGTTTTAAAATACATTTTAGGAATCACACGGAGCAGGAAAGAAGCAGGATATAGAATACAAGCGGCAAAAATTCCTAAACCGATTACATATGTAGCCCTTACCACCCATTTATACTTTGGCATTACATGAAGCGCAAGGACTATAAAATGCAAATAAAATATACCTATGAAAATATCGGAAAGATTGGCAAACCAAAACCAGTACGCCAAAGACGGGTCAGCTGTATTCGCTCCGAAAATAAAGGATATCTGAAATCCCGCGATAGACAAACACATTAAAAAGAACAGGCGATTAGTACTGTTCTTCCAATCCTTTAGGAGAACGAAGGTGCCCAGCCAAATTATTAAAACAAGAGATACTGCGTAGCCTATCGTGATGACAAGAAGTTCATTCATGGGCTCACTAACCCTTTAGTAATTCCGCTATTTTTTCTGAAACAGAATCAAGCGATATGTCGGCTTTAACAAGATATTCTTTTACGCCTAGTTTCATAGCTTTTTCTTTGTCACTGTCCTGATTAAGGTTGGAAAGAACGATGACTGCCGAATCTTTTGTTTCTTCATCTTTGCGCAAAGCTTCTAAAAATTCAAAACCAGTTACACCTGGAAGCATTAGGTCGAGAATAATAATGTCTGGTTTTTCTTTTTTTGTAACCTCCAAAGCTTTCCTACCGTCAAAAACCGGATACACTTCAAGACCGTGAGACCTCAAATCCGCAAGCTTGTTTGCCAGCAGATCCTGAAGAAGGGTATCGTCTTCAATAATAAGTACTTTCTTGCCCTTAAGCCATTCAAATGTATCTTGATTTATTGCACCATCCATGACTATTTAATAAGTTGCCATAAGTATATAACTTTCCAAAAACTTACACTAGTCTCTCTATTATAGAGAATATTATGGCGCAAATTATTTTTAGTTTTTAGAATTGCGTTTTCGCACTCGCGGTTTTCCGGCTTTTAAGCTATTCCCTTCCAGCTTATATATTTCGTCTCTCAATATGGCTGCCGTTTCAAAATCCAGGTCGCGCACGGCTTCTTCCATTTCCTTCTTCTTCATCTTAATCAATTTTTGAGGAGATTTGGCAAAAAGTTTCTGGTCGGTTTCCAGCAATAAATTGACGACTTGATGATGATCTCGTTCGAGAGTGTCAGTAATATCTTTTATTTTTTTGATGATGGTCTTTGGAGTAATGCCATGCTTTTTATTGTGGGCGATCTGAATAGTGCGGCGGCGCGCTGTTTCGCTTATCGCCCTTTGCATAGAACCAGTCATATTATCCGCGTAAAGAATTACTCTGCCCTCGACATTGCGCGCCGCTCGACCGATGATCTGTATAAGGGATGTATCACTGCGAAGAAAACCTTCTTTATCTGCATCCAATATCCCTATCAAAGTGACCTCGGGCAAATCCAATCCCTCTCTCAATAGATTCACTCCGACTAAACAATCAAATTCACCCCGACGAAAAGCCGTCAGAATCTCTATACGCTCGATAGTTTTGATCTCGCTGTGCAAGTATCGCGCCTTGATTTTCTTTCCTGTCCTGAGCGAAGTCGAAGGATCTTTCAGGAATTCGCTCAAATCTTCGGCCATTTTTTTGGTCAAAGTGGTGGCAATGACTCTTCCACCTTTCTTTATCGCCTTCTCGGCTTCGGCGATAAAATCATAAATTTGCCCCCCATAACGACCCTTGCTCTGAATCGGTTTTACGGAAACTTCCGGATCAACTAATCCTGTGGGACGGATCACTTGTTCCACGACTTTCTCACTGACTTCTTTTTCATATTTCCCTGGCGTAGCGCTGGTAAAAATCACCTGCCCTACTCGTTCCTTGAATTCTTCAAACCGCAGAGGACGGTTATCTCGTGCTGACGGCAGGCGAAAACCGTGCTCGATCAAAACATCTTTTCGTGCCCTGTCTCCGGCGTACATACCGCCAATTTGAGGTACTGTCACATGCGATTCGTCTATGATGGTTAAGAAATCCGCTTCGCCGTTAGGTTTTTTAGGAAAATAATCAAGAAGAGTATACGGCGCTTCTCCGGGAAGTTTTCCGGAAAAATGTCTGGAATAATTCTCTATGCCGTTGGTATAGCCGATCTCGCGAATCATCGCCAGATCGTATGTGGTACGACGCTTGAGACGCTCAGCTTCAAGCATTTTTCCTTCCTTTCTAAATTCTTTCAGCCTTTCTTCGAGTTCAGATTTAATGCTCAAAAGAGCCTGTTTGGCCGCCTCATCGGCGGTAATGAAATGCTTAGCGGGAAAAATAAAGAAAGTTTTAGGCTCGCTTATAACCGCTCTGGAGATGGCATCAATTCTTTTTATGGTTTCAATTTTGCCGCCCCCAATCTCGATCCTATATATTATTCGCTCCGAAACAGGCATGATTTCAAGACTATTGCCAAGAACCCTGAATGTGCCCGATTTTATGTCCGAATTAGTACGAGAATAATGAACATCAATAAGAGAGCGGATGAAATCGGCGCGGGAAATGCTCTGTCCTTGTTCAATTTTAATATTGACCTTTTCATACTCTTCCGGATTCCCAAGACCATAAATGCAGGAGACTGACGCAACGATAATGACATCTTTACGAGAGAGAAGAGCTTGAGTGGACGCGTGTCTAAGGCGCTCGATTTCTTCATTGATCATCGCTTCTTTTTCTATATATGTATCCGTTACCGGCATATACGCCTCCGGCTGATAGAAATCATAGTAGGAGACGAAATAATGGACCGCATTATCCGGAAAAAATTCACGGTACTCTTGGGCCAGTTGGGCGGCCAAAGTTTTGTTGTGCGCAATGACCAGAGTCGGCTTGCCTATTTTATCTATGATATTGGCGGCCGTAAAAGTTTTACCGGAACCAGTCACACCCAAAAGAGTCTGGTAGCAGAGACCCTTTTTAAGCCCTTCATAGAGCTCTTTTATGGCCTTGGGCTGATCACCGGTCGGCTCAAATTCACTCTGAATATTGAAAATCGACATCTACCTATAATACTCTTTTAGAAAATCTTTTTTAAATTCGAAGAAAGTACCGTCAAGTATACTTTCGCGCATGCGTTTGACTAAATTAATAATGAAGTAGAGATTATGTATCGAGCCTAGAGTACCTCCGAGCATTTCATGCGCCCGATAGAGATGACATAGATAAGCGCGGGAATAGTTTTTACAAACATCGCACTGACAATGATCATCTATAGGCCCCGTATCTTCGCGAAAACTTGCATTTCTGATATTTATTTTTCCCGCCGATGTGTAAAGCGTGCCACCACGGCCGTTTCTGGTGGGCAGAACGCAGTCAAAAAGATCCACGCCATTTTCCACTCCCATAAAAAGATCTTCCGGCTCGCCGATACCCAGAAGATGCCTCGGTTTTTCTTTGGGCAGGATTTCATTGACCCGCCGTATCCATGTCTTCCTTGGCAAAAGAACCTCCGATCCCATAACCGCTAAAATCTAAACTCTTCATAAATTCTGCGGATTTTTTTCTCAAACCTTCTTCTCTGCCTCCCTGTACAATCCCAAACAACGCTGGGCTAAAGATTGAACCTTTAGAATTCATGTCAAGGTTCAACCTTGACAACTTCTTATGATGTTCCAAACTCCTTTGGGCCCATCGGTGCGTACGCTCCAACGCTTCTTCCTGATAGCGATAATTTTCCGTCGGTGAAGTACATTCGTCGAAAGCAAATATAATATCCGCACCAAGATCATGTTGTATCTCAATCGACTTCTCGGGTGTGATGTAGTGAAGAGAGCCGTCAAGATGCGAGCGAAACGAGACTCCATCGGCGCCGATACTGGCCAGCCGTGGGGTTTCGCTGTCGAGCGATCTCTCCGCTATCATCTGCGACGGATCGGTGATTTTAGTGATTTTAGAAAGTTCTTTGCCATACGCGGCGCCAAGAGAAAAGACCTGAAAACCGCCAGAATCGGTCATTAAGGGTCCTGACCAGTTCATAAACTTATGCAATCCTCCAAAACTTTTGACCCGTTCGGCACCGGGTTCAAGATAGAGATGATAAGTATTGGCCAGAACCACCTCTGCGCCGGTACTTCTGATCTGCTCCGGTGTAAGAGCTTTAACCGAAGCTTTTGTTCCGACAGTTACAAAAGCGGGAGTATTAATTCTCCCGTGTGGAGTCTCCAAAGTTCCAGCCCGACCTCTACATAGAGACGAATCTGAACTTTCTATCAGTTCTTTTTCTATGGAAAATTTAATGGCCACTACCTCTTAGCGATAATCGACTTCTTGTAAGTATTGAGATGTTCCAGCGCCACGCCCGTGCCTTTAGCGACACAAAAATATGCATCCTTGGCCATAACCGCTTTGACGCCGGTGCGACGAATCATAAGTTCCGGAAAATTACGCAGTTGGGATGAACCCCCTGTCATAATAATGCCTCGGTCGATAATATCGGACGAAAGTTCGGGAGGAGTTTCCTGAAGCACATCTCGGACCGCCTTGATCATTTCGCGCAATTCTTTTGATATGGCCCTAACCACCCCATTGGTCTTGACCTCAATCGTGCGCGGCAGACCCAGAGCGAAATCCCTACCTTTTACCATCATCACAAGCTCGTCTTCCAAAAGAATGGCCGAACCGATTCTAATTTTAATATCCTCCGCTGTTTTGTCCCCAATAATCAGATTAAAATTCTTCTTTACATAGTCGGCAATGGCACTATCAATCTTATTGCCAGCCACCTTGACGGAAGTAGAAGCGACAATGCCTCCCAAAGAAATGACCGCCACATCAGTGGTTCCTCCTCCTATATCCACGATCATGTGACCGGCCGCTTCTTGTATCGGAATACCGGCACCGATGGCGGCAAGAATCGGCTCTTTGACCACATAAGCATTTTTGGCTCCCGCTTTGATGGCCGCTTCGACAACGGCGCGCCTTTCGGTGGAAGTCACTCCTGCAGGTACCGAAATCAAAACATCAGGCTTAAATATATTCCATCGCCCCAGAGCTTTATTTATATAATAACGAAGCATAGCTTCCGTGACCCGGTAATCGGCAATGACACCGTCCCTCATTGGCCTGTACGCGATAATGTCTTCGGGTGTCCGGCCTATCATAATCTTGGCTTCCGCTCCGATGGCTAGAATTTTATTGTCTTCGGAAACTGCGACGACAGAAGGTTCGTTTAACACAATGCCTTTACCGGGCACAAAAACGAGTATATTGGTAGTACCTAAATCTATGCCGAGTTTTTTTGCCATGATTAAAGTGTCTAGTACAGGCACTATGATACTATAGTTCTATTAATCGTGCCCAATATGAAATCGCTTGACGAAAATCTTAAAAACCGCAATGTTAAAGCCATCTTCAAACATCCTCGCCTGAAGATGCTTGATGAATTTCATAAAAGAATCAACGCCGAAAGAAAAGCGGCCGATATGAAAGTATTACCTATGAGCGCCGTGGCAGTCAAAACTTCCCATCTATCTGTTCAAGACATGGCCTATTTATTGAAAAGATGCTCGCAAAGTTCCAATTTCTCGCGCTGTTTTTTCGGCAGTCTTAAAGTGAAAAATGGTTCGACAAGCTCACCACAAGATGACAAAAACTGAAATTATACAAAAAGAGAACCCCGTCTTGAGAAAGAAAGCCGAGGGCGTGCCGATTAAAAACATCGGCGCAAAAAAAATTAAAGATATCATCAACAAGATGAAAGAAGCGCTTAATGGAGAAGATGACGGTGTGGCCATAGCCGCTCCGCAGATTGGAGAAAGTTTGCGAATATTTGTGGTCAGTAGTAAAGCTTTGACCTTGAACAAAAAAATTAAAGGCAGAAGCGCAGACAAAGAGTTCAACGACCTTGTTTTCATCAATCCGGAAATAATCAAAATTTCCCAAAAAAAGAAGAAAGTTGAAGAAGGCTGTTTATCTGTGCGCTGGCTGTATGGAAGCGTCAAAAGAAGCGATAAAATCAGTATCAAAGCTTATGACGAAACCGGCAAAACGGTCGAGAGAGGCGCATCTGGACTTTTGGCCCAGATTTTTCAGCACGAAATTGATCATCTTGACGGCATTCTTTTCACAGATAAGGCCGAAAATATACGAGACATGCCACCGACACAAAACATAAAAATTGTCTTCTTCGGTAGCTCTCAATTCTCTCGCTATGTTCTTGAGGAACTTGAAGAGATGCACTTGTCTCCGATACTCAACATCACTTCCGCCAAAGAACCCATACCGATGGACAAATTGAAGAAAGCGAAAGCGGACATATTCGTGGTGGCGTCTTTCGGCAAGATCTTGCCGAAAGAATTAATAGACATGCCCAAATACAAGACTCTAAATGTGCATCCTTCCCTTCTGCCGAGATTACGCGGTCCGGCCCCGATCCAGAATACGATTCTCAGAGAAGATGAACTGGGAATCACCATCATGAAAATGGACGAGAAGATGGACCACGGGCCGATACTGGCGCAAGCAAAAATTTCCATCACTCCTTGGCCGGATCATTATGATAATATCGAAGAAAAACTGGGACGGGCCGGAGGCAGAATACTTGGGGTACTTATTCCCAAATGGATTTCTGGCGAGATAGAGGAAGTGCCACAAGACGAAACAAAAGCAAGCTTCACCAAATTTATCAAAAAAGAAGACGGTCTCTTGGATCTAAATAGGCCGGCGGAGGAAAACCTGAAAAAAGTGCTGGCTTACAGCACATGGCCCGGAGCGTATTTGTTTTATAAAAACAAAAAAGGCAAAGAGGTCAGAGTGGTCGTTAAAGACGCTCTAATAAAGGACGGAAAATTTGTCCCGATTCGTATCATACCTGCTGGTAAAAAAGAAATGGCTTGGCAGGATTTTTTGCGAGGCAACTAAAACCTATTAGACACTAGTAATAGAGATATTGAATTCGGCCTCAAATTTAACTAACCATAATAAAATAAAGGCGGAAACCAATCCTCCAGCCAAAACGGCAAAGGAAACCCAAGGATGCGCTGTTTGCTTCAAATAATCCATTGTTATAGTTTTTTCTTA
>Ga0210044_10006079_pt1 | contig 16041 bp, 16 predicted proteins | sample CryGey13umfilter_2_FD_183959 | JGI IMG/M metagenome (GOLD analysis project Ga0210044, IMG submission 183959) | Groundwater microbial communities from aquifer in Utah, USA - Crystal Geyser 4/9/14 3 um filter (SPAdes) (version 2) | ecosystem: Environmental > Aquatic > Deep subsurface >...
AATTAATGAGTTAATTCGTTCTCCACATGAAGATCTTTTCAGATAATCTTTTTGAAAAAACTCTGATAACATATTTTCAGAGATGTTAGAGGAAGTTATGATACTGTGAAAAAATACCAAATTAGATGTGCTTTAAATATTCCAAACCTCCATATGGAAAGCTAATTTGTTATGATACTCTCCCCCATTGAAATAGCTTTTAATATGACAAACCAACCTTTATGAAACAGTCACATGTCTGAATCTACTGAAAAAAAATTAGATGCGACTGGATTATTTTGTCCTGAGCCTGTGTTTAGAACAAAAATTGAAATTGAAAGAATGCAAGTTGGTGAAATAATTACTGTATCTGCAGATGACCCTGCTGCTGAAGATGACATTTCTAGATGGGTCACAAGAAATGGTCATGAATTATTAGACATGTCTAAAAATGGTGACGTGATTACATTTCAAATTAAAAAGGTGAAATGATCCTATTATGACTACTGTTACTGATACAGATGTTCTAAATCGTGTAGGTAATACCCCTCTTGTAAAATTAAGTTCTCTTTCACATGACAATCTCCAATATTTTGCAAAGTTAGAAGGTCATAATCCATTTGGTTCTGTAAAGGACAGAGCTGCTTATTGGATGATAAAAGATGGAGAGGAAAAAGGAATTCTGACAAAAGGAAAAAGTATAATCATTGAACCCACTTCTGGTAACACAGGAATTGCATTAACTGGAATTGCAAATGTATTAGGTTACAAAGTTGAGATAGTCATCCCTGAAAAAGCTAGTAATGAAACTAAAGACATCATTAGAAGTCTTGGAGCTAAGGTGTTTGAAACAAGCGACGATCTGTGTCCTAAAGTTGGAGCTGGTACTGATCAAAGTATTGCACTTGCTACATCCATAGCATCATCAAGACCAGATACATATTATTCTCCAAATCAATATGCTAATGAAGCCAATTTTAAGGGACACTATGTTGGAACAGGACCTGAAATTTGGAAACAAACAGAGGGTAAAGTGACTCATTTCTTTACTGGTGTTGGTACTGGCGGTACAATTACTGGCATTGGTACTTTTCTTAAAGAAAAAAACCCAAATGTAAAGATTATAGGATGCCAACCACAACAAAATCATTTAATTCAAGGATGGAGAAATTTTGAAGAGTCTGCAAAACCTGACTTGTTTTTACGACGAGAAAATGTTGTTGATGATTGGGTTTCTGTAGATAATAATGAGGCATTCTCAGTGGTGAAAGAAGTTTTTGAGAAAGATCAACTTTTGATCAGCCCTTCATCTGCCGCTGTATATGCATGCATGAAAAAATATCCTATTGAAGGTGATGCATGTGTGGTGGGAATTTTTGCCGATGATGGAAGAAAATTCAAAAGTGTCTATACCACACAAAACATCATGACTGAGGAAGAATTTGATGATTCTCTTAAACATGCAAAACATATGTCAGAATTGGCATATTGATTACGTTATTCTAATATTTTTTTAAGTTCTTTCTCATAAAATTCTCTAAATACTGTATTCATATCCATTTCATGTCGTAGGCATTTGTTGCTTTGTTCTGTTAACTGATTTTTTATTTCTTTACTCCATTGACTCTGTTGTTTGTCTTTAGAATTCACTATTGATGGATTTTCTCTTATCTTTTCCATGCTTTCTGTCAGTGTTTTACTTATCTGTCTAAATTTACTTATTCTTAAAAGAAATAATTGTGCATCTTGTTTGTTTACTAAATTCATCATTGCATATACTTGATTGTAATATTCTATTCCTTTTTCATTATATTTTTTAAAATCTACAATTCTTTGATGCCAATATTCTTTGGTTGATTTCTCTTCAATTTTATAACTAAATTGAATTTCTCCCAATTCCCTGCCTAATTTTGCGAGTTTATCGCTATGCTCTTTAGCCTGTTTTTTAATATTTTCAGGATCTTGACTCATCAATCTTAGTTTGCTGTATCACAATAAAGAGTTTAGATATTTGATTCATTCCATCTTTTTTCTGATTCTTTTGCGTAAAATGACATACATTTTTCACAAAATGAATCCCATTCAATAATTCCTAACTTTTTAAAATATTTTATTGACCATTTGTATGTGGGCGTTTTTCTATATTGAAACTGTTGAATTGTATAGATGTCTTTCTCATAAAATTTCTTTAAACATTTTTTGCATTGAGCATTCTTCATTATTTCTTGTCTGCACTTTCTGTGAGGTATTTGTCGACATCAATTGCTGCCATACACCCAAATCCTGCAGCTGTAATTGCTTGACGATAATTTCTATCATGTACGTCACCTGCTGCAAAAACACCTTCAATATTTGTATGTGTTTTATTTTTAAGTATGATGTATCCATCTGTATCTAAATCGATTTGTTCTTTGAATAGTTTTGTATTTGGTTCGTGTCCTATTGCAACAAACAAAGCTTCTGCATTGAGAACCGTCTCTTCATTTGTTTTTAAATTCTTTAAAACTGCCTGTCTCATTTTCTGATCTCCTTTTATTTCAGTTACTGCTGAATCAAAATGAAATTTTATTTTTTCATTACTGAGTGCACGGTCTTGCATGATTTTACTTGCACGTAATTCCTCTCGTCTGTGTACTATGTGAACATTTGTTGCAAACTTGGTTAGAAATGTTGCCTCCTCAATTGCAGAATCTCCTCCACCCACTACAATGATTTCTTGATTTCTGAAGAATGGTCCGTCACAGGTTGCACAATATGATACCCCTTTGCCACCAAATGTCTCTTCTCCTTCTAATCCTAACTTTCTTGGATTTGCACCTGTTGCAATAATCACTGCTCGACCTTCATATTCTTCTGATGCTGTTAGAACTTTGAATGGTTTTCGTCTAAAATCCACATCTACTACCACATCATCTACAATTGTTGTTCCCATTCTTTGAGATTGTTTTCTCATGTCAATCATCAAATCTGGACCCATAATGCCATTTTCAAATCCAGGATAATTTTCAACCTCTGTGGTGTTTACTAGTTGTCCACCTGGCAATAATCCTGATAAAATTAAAGTGTCATATCCTGCTCTGGAGCAATAAATTCCCGCAGTGTATCCAGAAGGACCAGCTCCAATAATTACAACATCAAATTTTGTTTTGGTTTTGTCTGATATTTTCGGTTCAGCATCTCTTGTTTCAAGAACTGCTGTTCCTGCATCTCCTGCCATCATATGTTATTGGTCTTAGTTTCAATAATTTAAGTTATTGACCATTAATAATGGGCACATTTAGCTTTGTTTTAAATTAATTTCTAAATTTAGATATTATCTGCAAATGTCGATCACATATTTTCTTACTCTCAATTTGGGAATAAAACAAATCCTTTTGCCAATGTGCGTTAAACAATCTGCATTCTCTATATTTGCAAAATACTTCACCTGTTTCATAATACACAATCGCCTGTAATAGGTATCCTTCAATAATTTCATTTAATCTTGAATCGTGATATTCTAAAAATTCTCCTTTGTGTTTTTCTTTAGTTTCTTTAATCTTGTCTTCGGAAAAACTAGTCATTAGATCTAGATAGTATTGCTTAGGCTTTGCAGGTGCTTCTATGATTCCTGTAGTTGAAATTATTGTTGGATTGGAGTTGATTATTGCTCTAGCATGATATCTGAAATCATCATTATCAAATGTGGCGATAAGCTTGTTTGTAAAAATCACATGTAATTCATTATGTGTGATTGAAATGTTTTCTGAAATAATGTTTTGTAATTCAAATCCATCATATAGTGGCACTATGTCTTTTTCAGACATGTCTATGTTCTCCTTCTCAATTAGATATTCTTCTTGTGTTGGATTGTGTTTTTTGAACTGTTTTTTTAAATCAAAAACTCTGATTGTTGCTATTTTTTCTAATATTTTGTCTTCCACAGTTCTAAAAAAATTTTCTTTTATTTCGGTCTCAATCTGAAAAGTATTTGTGATGAATTTCTTTATTTTCTCAATTTGAATTTCAGGAACAGTAGGTTCCTCGTATAGAATAATTTTGGAAATTTTCACAAAGAAAGCAATGTTTTAATGGTTTATCTTTCTAACTCTTTGATTTTTTCTGCTGTTATTTCAGCTGCTTTCTTTCCAGAGTATAACATAGAACCAAATGTTGGCCCCATTCTTGCCAACCCGTGTGTTTCCGTAACTGACATTCCTGCTGCAATCAATCCTGGATAAACCTCTCCTGTTTTGTGAACCACATGTTCTTCTCCATCATTTACATGCATTGGTTCCATTCCTTTCCATTTTGCTAATCCTCTATCTACTAATCTTTTTACAGCAACTGAATCGTGACCTGATGCATCGATGATCATTTTTGCTTCAAGTGCAACTGGATCTACACATGTAATGTTGCGTGGTAAAGCTGATACTGGCATCCAATTAACTACAATGCCAGTAACTCTGCCGTTTTTCAATACTAGATCGTCAAATTTAGTAAGTTGAAGGAATTTTACTCCTGCATCACATGCGGCTGCAATTAATTTTGATACTGCGTGTGGTCCTGGTGTTAAGTATAATCCCTCAGCAACTTTTTTGTATGGAATTCCCAATTCATCCCAAAACTTTTGAGCAGGTTCTCTCACTGTTACGGGATTCATCATGTATCCTCCTAACCAGTATCCTCCGCCAAGGTAGTTATTTTGTTCAATGACTAGTACTTTGTATCCCATATTTGATAATTCTCTACTTGCAGTTAATCCTGCAGGACCTGCACCAATAATTATTACATCTGAATCTGCTCTATCAATTAAAACATCATGAAACTCATTTGCAATTGCACGGGTGATTTCAACTTCACGAACATCAGTAAATATTTTGTTTGATTGTTCTGCTACCGTTGCTTCTTGCATGTTGTGCTTCCATTCCTGAATAATTAATACTTTCCCACAACTTTTTCTAAATGTAATTAGGTGAAACTAATGATTTTAGTTTTCAAACTCTGCAAAAGTAGGAAAATAATGTGCTTTGAGGAAAACTCCTCACCTAAAACGTCCACATATCAAAAATTTATATCCAAACTAAAAGAAATTTCTATGTATTGATAATATCTGATCGTAAACAATCTTCTCCAGATTCTGCAAATCCCAAAATAAATTGGGCTAGAATTGAAGAGGCTGATAATTTCGTTAAAACTGTAAAGTTATTCCGTCAAGGAAAATATGACGAAGAAAGTTTTAGACGGTTTAGACTTCAACATGGTGCGTATGGTACTAGGATGACTAGTGATTATGCAATGGTGCGAATTAAAATTCCAGCAGGCGAAATATATCCTGATCAAATTGAAAAAATATCTCAATTAAGTGAACAATACTCTATAGGAAGTGCCCATTTTTCTACACGTGAAAACATTCAACTTCATTGGGTAATTCTTGAAGATGTTTCTGAAATATTTCGTGGTCTTGCAGAAGTTGGCCTGACATCAAGAGAAGCATGTGGGAATTCTGTTAGAAATGTCATGTGCAGTCCTCTATCTGGTGTTTGTCCTGATGAGAAATTTGATGCAACTCCATATGCACTTGCAACCGCTAGGTTTTTCTTAAGAAATCCTATGGCTCAAAATCTTCCTCGTAAGTTCAAATTCAATTTTACCTGTTGTGAGAAACATGGTATGGTAAGAATGGTAGATGTTGGATTGATTCCACAAACACGAGAAATTGATGGAGCATTACAGCGAGGCTTCAAAATTTTCCTTGGTGGAGGATTAGGAAATAAATCATATGTGGGCAATCAGTTAGAAGACTTTACTTCTGAAGAAGACTTACTTTATACCTCCATTGCAGTAATAAGAATTTTTGATAGATTAGGTGACAGAAAAAATCTTGCAAGAAACAGAATGCGATACCTTGTTAACGATATGGGGTGGGATAAATTTCAAAATCTTGTTTTTAAAGAAAGGGCAATCGTCAGAGCTACTCAATCAATAATAACTCAACTAGAAGTTGATCATTCTTCTACACAAATCCGACGACCAATTAGAATCTCTGATGAAAGTGGAAATATGGCAATACCTGATGGATATGCTAGATGGCTCAAAACAAATACTGTCAAGCAAATTCAACCTGATTATCGCTCAGTGTTTCTTACTCTTGAGGCAGGTGATATTACTGCAAGTCAGCTTTATGCACTGGCATCTATAATTCGTGATTTTTCTTCTGAAGGCAAAGCAAGATCTGGTTTTGTACAAAATATTGCATTGCGTTATGTTCATGAAGATGATTTACCACGTTTGTATTCTAGATTACTTGATGTTGGATTGGCAAAATCTGGTGCTTTGACAATGACTTCCCCAATTGGATGCTCTGGTACCACATCATGTAATTTAGCGTTGACCAATTCTCATAGGCTTGCAAAAGAGATTCAAAGAAAATTCCTTGAATTGAAGTTTGATGAAGATGATGACCTTAGTGATTCTTCAATTAAGATAAGCGGATGCCCAAATTCTTGTGGACAACACGGGATTGCAACCATAGGATTTTTTGGAGGGGGTGGACGTGTTGGAAAAGACATGTATGCTAACTATCAAATGTCTTTAGGTGGACGTTCTGATGGTGATACTATGTTAGGACAAACCTGTCTTAGAGTTCCTGCAAAAAGAGTAATCCCAGTAATTCTTAAAATCATTGAGACGTTCAAAGAACATAAAAAATCTGATGACACTCTGAAATCTTGGATTCACAGAGTTGTTAGTGGCAATGAAGATTCATCTGTTAAATCAATTAACGATATTAAAAAAATATTGGAACCAATGATCATTCCCCCTGCAAAAGAAGATGATCCTGATTTTTACTTGGATTATGGAAGTGATTCTAGCTATCATACAAAAACTGGCAAGGGTGAATGTGCTGCTTGATAGAATCTGGTAAAATAACTACTGATGTTGATTCTTTACGTTCTGAAATTAGAGACAAAAGTGTTCGAGTGATTGATGTTAGACGCGAAGATGATTACAAACGGGATCATATTCCTACTGCCGTAAATCTACCTTTAGCTAATCTCTTGTCTGATGACAGTCCTGACAGAGTTTTGAAACTTGTAAACTCTATGGGAATAGATGATGAAACTTCTGTAGTTGTTTATGATGATACATTTGGTGCTTTGGCATCAAGAGTTGCATGGACTCTAGAATATCTTGGACATTCTGATGTGACATTACTTGAAACAACTTATAGTAAATGGAAATCCCTTGGTTTAGAAAATGACTCTCTTGTTCCTGAATTTCAAAACAAAGATCATTCAATAAAACTACAATCGAATATTTTGGCAACTTCAGAGTATTTGGAGAATGCCAAATCTCGAGATGATGTGATTTTACTTGATAATAGGGAAAGACTGAATTTTCTTGAACAACACATACCTGGAGCTATCAGTCTTCCATATCGTACTTTGGCATCTGGCGATAAAATCTTACGCTCAAAAGAGGATATGAAGCGATTATTTGAAAATCGAGGCATTGTGGGAAATTCGGAAATCATAACTTATTGTGGTAGTGTTGGAACTCTTTCAGGATTGGCGTATTATGCATTAAAATCTGTAGGTTTGCCTAATACGAAATTATACGTCCGTTCTTTCAAAGAATGGAAAAATCTTCAAAAACCCACTGAAAAACAAGAAGATGCTAGCTATTGGGATTTATCTGCTGAATAATTAAGAAATCTGACTTCTGAGTTTCTTTGTAACGGTACCTTCTATATTGTCAAATAGAATTATCATTTTCTCTTTATTGTCAATTAAATAGTCGACACCTCTATCTTTTAGTCTAATTTTCCACAATCTGATTTCTCTATGTTCATCAAAGAAATTCTCTATCATTTGTTCTCCTGATTTTGTTGGGTCTATGAACACATCAAAAATGTCTATGACTTTTTCAACTTCTTCTTCTTCTATTGCTTCTTTGACAGACTGGATTGCTTGGCTTAACTCTTTCAAATTTTTAACTGGTTTTGGTAATGTTTTCTTGGTAACGCCAAACAATCCTTTCGTTTCTTTACCTATCTTCTCTGCAATGTTTTCTGCAAGATCATAAATTGGGATTTTGCTTAGACCTTCACGTTTCTCATTTTGAACAATCAAACCTTTTTCTAACAATTTTCTTAATGATGATTCTGCATCTGCTTTGTCTAGAAATGTTGTCCACACAATTGCCCCTAAAGTATGATATCCTTGTCTGATTGATTCTAACACAACTACTTCTTGAATTCTTTTGAATCCTTCCTCGATTCTAACATTTGTAAAATCTTTATCACGAATTGATTTTCTGGCGTTTTTAACATCTATTTCAATAGAACGTTTCAATGATTCCAATGATTCTGGTACTTGATTTAGTAATGATAAGAAACATGCTTGATTGTACCATGCCATTGCATATGTTGGATCAGATTCTATTGCCTTGTTAACTGAATCTAATGCTTTTGAATAGTTTTTTTGCTCATAATGTACCAGCCCTTTGAGGTTCCAAGCTTCTGGATTTGTTACATCGATTTCTAAAATCTTGTCGTATACTTTTAGTGCTTCACCATACTCTTCTAAATGGAATCTAGCATATCCTAATTTCATCAGTGTTTCTACACTGTTGGGGTCAATTCGTAATGCCAATTCAAAAACATCAATGGCTTCTTCTAATTTTTCATCTGCCATCAAATTGACTCCTTTTTTAAACAATTTTTTACGATTGTAATCTACATCTACTAAACTTCTCTCTTGAGGAATGATTTCATCAGATTTTGTTTTTTCAATTTCCTTTGATTTTTTTCCAAACGGTTTTTTCACAGATCAATTTAGCGTTTTATCTAGATAAATACCAACCTTAATCGAGCCTGTATTTACCACTCCTGAACTTGAAATAGAATTAAGCGATCTAAATACAGAAATACTTGAAGTATACACAAACGATTGTGTCATCTCAGTCACGATTAGAGATTCAAGGGCAGGCACCTTTCAAACAGTCAGGTGTATATGAAGCTCAAATTGCAATCACTGATAGCAAACCATCTGATGATGCAATTAGAACAAAACAATTCTCAACATTATGGCGTGGAAATTTTCATCTTAGAGTTAAAGATGGTATATTCTCTGAAACTCTTGGCTCTCCTTCAAACCCTCTTCCTTCATCTATTACAAATCTTGATAGAATTTGGGTTGTTGTAACTGATTTATTTTCTTCATTACATTCTGTTTTTGATGTTCCTTTGGCAAGACCCTCAACACAATCTGAAACTAAAACTAAACCTGAAACTAAACCTGAAACTAAACCTGAAACTAAACCTGAAACAATTTCTGATGGTCCAAGACGTTCCTCAAAAACGACAACTGGTCTAACAGGTCAATATGGCGATAAAGGACCAACAGGTCCAATGGGCCCCCCTGGCGACAAAGGACCAATGGGCCAACCCGGTCCAATGGGCCCCCCTGGCGACAAAGGACCAGAAGGACCAATGGGCCCACCCGGCAACAAAGGTTCTACTGGTGATAAAGGACAACAAGGCGATAAAGGAATTTCTGGTGATAGAGGATTAACTGGCGACAAAGGAATTGCTGGTGATAAAGGAGATAAAGGCGACAAAGGAATTACTGGTCCACCCGGTGACAAAGGAGAAAAAGGACCAACTGGTCCAACTGGCGACAAAGGAGATACTGGATTAAAAGGCCCAATTGGTGACAAAGGAGAAAAAGGACCAACTGGATTAATTGGAGACAAAGGACAAACTGGATTACGTGGAATTCCTGGTGACAAAGGAGATCAAGGCCCACTCGGAGTTCCTGGCGACAAAGGATTAACCGGACCAACTGGTCCTCCGGGAGAAAAAGGCCCTACTGGATTGTCTGGTGTTCAAGGAGAAAAAGGCATTCAAGGTGGTCCTGGTCCAATCGGTGACAAAGGTCCACCTGGTCCAATCGGTGACAAAGGTCCATTAGGTCCACCTGGTCCACATGGCGACAAAGGATTAACCGGTCCACCTGGTCCAATCGGTGACAAAGGTCCATTAGGTCCACCTGGTCCAATCGGTGACAAAGGTTCTAGAGGTGTTGAAGGTCCAATCGGTGACAAAGGTCCACAAGGTCCACAAGGTCCTGCTGGCTCTAAAGGTCTTACAGGAGTTCCCGGTCCCCAAGGTGAGAAAGGAGAAAAAGGTCCAACCGGTCCAATCGGAGAAAAAGGTTCAACAGGTGCCATGGGTCCAATCGGTGACAAAGGTCCACAAGGTCCACAAGGTCCACAAGGTGAACGTGGTACAACCGGTCCTTCGGGAGAAAAAGGTCCACAAGGTCCACAAGGAATTCAAGGTCCACAAGGTGAACGTGGTCCAACCGGTCCAATAGGTTCAATTGGTGAACAAGGTCCACCCGGCGGACAAGGTCCAGTAGGTCCTGCAGGTCCACGCGGCCCACCAGGTCCACCAGGAGAAAAAGGTCCATCAGGTGGAATGTCTTCAGAACAAAAAGCACTCTTCAAAGATCTTTTGGAAATTCTTACAAACAAGAATGTTATCTCTACTGAAGAACAAATAAAATTAATGAGTTATCTCTACTGATAATTTCAATTATTCTTTTCAAAATATTTTATTTTAAAATTTATTTTCTAAATTTTATTTTGTACATGATTTCTTGATTAATTTCATTCATATTTTTTTAATTGTATTTTGAATTATCAATTGCTGTGTTGTTTTCAAAAATCTAAAATATTTAAAAAATTATTTAACCTTCAATTTTTTGCATTAATCTAAAAAATACAGTTAGCACTGATGATATTAGAAAAATGAAAACAATTCGTCGTCGATAAGACGATTGTTAGTTTGTTAACGATTTATCGTTTTTTTGCTGCTGCTTTTCTCTTTGGAGCGGCTTTGCGTTTTGCTGCCTTTCTCTTTGGAGCTGCTTTTGCTGCTGCTTTTCTCTTTGGAGCGGCTTTGCGTTTTGCTGCCTTTCTCTTTGGAGCTGCTTTTGCTGCTGCTTTTCTCTTTGGAGCGGCTTTGCGTTTTGCTGCCTTTCTCTTTGGAGCTGCTTTTGCTGCAGCTTTTCTTTTTGTAGCCATATAAGATTCGGCATTTTCATTGTTTTTCAGTGGTGAAACTAAAGAAATTTACACAAATTGATTACTATTTATCAAGTAATTTTTGCTATTATTTTTTTATTTGATCGTATTTTTTGAAAAAAATATTTTTTGAAATGCTGAATTTTATTATCTGTGTTATGTTCTGACCTCAATTGTGTGATCGCATGGATCTTTATGCTTGAATTTTGAATTTTTTTCGATGATAATCATTTAATGTAGTTTGTGTTCAATGCAAAACCATCTGATCTATGTTTTTTTCCTGATCTATTTTGTATTTTTTTTCAGGAATTATGCTCCGCGACTTTTGATTATTGTTAACACATCTTCATCTAAGAGAATGTGATTCAACCCAACTCGTTGTCCACCAAATTTTACACTTTTACCCCAAACTAATCCATATCTGAATTCTCTCTTTAACCTACGATGCAACTTGTTACAGATGTCTTCTACTGTGTCTCCTTCTCTTGCAATCAAAGGCTCTTTGAAATCTGTCTCTCCTCCTTTTGGTCGCATGTAAATTCTAATGAATTTTAATTTCTCATAGATTTTTTCTTTCAACAATTCTATGTTGATGTCTGAATTTGCTGACACCTCGATAACATCTGATTTTATTTTTGTTTTTAAATCTGTAAGAAATTCTTTATCCACCAAATCAATTTTGTTTAAAATCGTAAGTGCTTTTGAATAACTGATATTTCCTGCAATATGATCTGCTAACTGTTCTGATGTGAGATCTTCTCTTATTACAACTCTAGCGCTAACTATTCCATAAAGATGTAAGATATCTTTGAGATGTTTCTCTGTAATTTTAGTTAGTTTTACTTGTTGTGCAACTGCGATTCCCCCCATTGATGCTTTTTCAATTGTAATGTTTGGTGGCAACTGATTTAATCTGATTCCTATATTTCCTAATTCATTTACTAACACATCTTCATGATATGGTTGAAATACATCTAACATGAGTAATACAAGATCTGCTGTTCTTGCAACTGACAAAATTCTCTTTCCTAGTCCTTTTCCACTAGATGCTCCTTTGATAATTCCTGGAAGATCTAATACTTGGATTCTGGCACCTCTGTACTCCATCATTCCTGGTACTACCGTAAGCGTGGTAAATTGAAAAGCGCCCACTGCTGATTTTGCACTAGTCATTTTATTTAGCAATGTGGATTTTCCAACACTTGGTAATCCGATAAAAACAACCGTTGCATCTCCGCTTCTCCTTACATCAAATCCGTCCTGTTTCATCCCCGACTTTTTTGTAACTTCAGCTTCTTGCTCTCTTTTCAGCTTTGCAATCTTTGCTTTTAGTAATCCTATGTGATGTTCTGTAGCTTTGTTAATCTGAGTTCTTGCCATCTCGTCTTGTATGGCCTTGATTTTTTCAGGAATTCCCAATTTTCTTCAACTCTTAGAAATTCCTTTCAAATAAAACCGTATTACTTTGGATACGTAGCAAATATTATTCGGTTCAAAAAAACACTTCTTGTGAAAAAGAGAACTTTTGCAGTAGATATCGATGGTACTATCACTGAAAACGGTGAAGGGCGAATTCATCTTGACGCATTTGAAGCATTACGTCGTTTAACCGACATGGGTCACAATGTAATCTTTGTAACTGGTCGTTCATCCGTTGAAGGATTTCTGCTTTCTGTATTTGGTGGTACAACAAGAATTGCTGTTGGTGAAAACGGTGGTTGTATCACGTTAAATTCTGATGAACATATATTGCTAGGAAATATTGAAGAATGTAAAAATGCATTGCAAGTAATTCAAAATCATATTGACAATGTACAGGAAAAACATGTTTTTCCTAGAATGACTGAAGTTGTTTTAGAAAGGACATTTGATTTGGATATTGCACGAAAAATCCTTTCTGAAAATAATATTAACGTAGAATTATCTGATAGCCGGTATGCATACCATATCAATTCTCCTGGCATTGACAAAGGAACGGGTTTTACTAAAATCATGACAAAACTATCTCTTACACGTGATGATGTGATCGCAATTGGAGACAGTGCAACTGATGTTCCTTTGTTTAAAATAGCAAAAACCAGTGTTGCTTTGGGTAATGCCTCAGAACATGTAAAATCTGTAGCCACTTTGGTGGTATCTGCTAGTGCTGGTGATGGCGTTCTTGAAGCATTAGATAAATTAGCACCCACACTCTGAAATATAATATGACATTCAAATCCATTATTGATGAGATAGAAAACAATCTCCACAAAATACTCTCTGAACTTTCCATTTCTGATGTTGTGTTCTCTGTTGAACCTGCAAAACCTGGATTTGGAAATGTTAGTTCCAATGTATCTTTTTTACTTGCTAAACAACTTAAGAAAAGCCCAAAAGAAATTGCTGAAATCCTATCTGAAAAATATCAACATTGTACACATACACTTGTTTTAAAATCTGAGCCCCACACTTCTGGATATCTGAATTTTTATGCAGATTGGGAAAAACTAAGCCAATTAATTCTCTCTGAATCTTATCTTGACACATTTGGAGATGTTGATATTGGTAACGGATCTACGATTGTAGTTGAACACACAAGTGTTAATCCTAACAAGGCACTTCACATAGGGCATATCAGAAATATTGTAATCGGTGACATTGTATCACGAATTTTAAAAAAGGCAAATTATAAAGTAAATGTACTAAACTACATTGATGATTCTGGGCTTCAAGTAGCAGACATTATTGTTGGATTCAAACATTTTGGATATGATCAAGTTCCTCCCAATGGAAAGAAGTTTGACCATTATTGTGGTGATGATGTTTACGTTAAAACCACTGAAAAGTATGAATCTGACCCAAGTCTTGAAGTTATTCGGAAAAACATTCTTCAAGAACTTGAGGATGGTAATTCTGAAACTGCAAAGTTTGCTGATAAAATCACTAGGTTGGTTCTGGCAGGACAACTTGAAACCTGTTGGAATTTAGGGGTTACATATGATTGCCTGAACTTTGAATCTCAAATAATTCGTTCGGGTTTATGGAGTAAAATTTTTGAAAAACTCAAAGAAATGAATCTGATTGAGTTTGAAAATGAAGGAAAGAACAAGGGTTGTTGGGTTATTCGAGGAGAAAATAACGAGGAAGATAAGGTTATTGTACGAAGTAATGGGACTGCGACATACATCGCTAAAGACATTCCTTATGCTGCTTGGAAGCTGGGATTGCTTGAAGATCCATTTAATTATGTAAAATATGAGAAAGAACAACCAAACTCTAAAATTTTATGGCAAACCACATTGAATTTGACTAATCCTGTATCTCAAAACTTTACAGGTGAAAAAGTTCTCACAGTCATTGATTCAAGACAAGCAAGATTGCAAAAAATAATCACTTCTCTAATGGGCAAATTCAAATCTGTTCCAGATGCTTACGTTCATCTTGGCTATGAATCTGTAACTCTGAGTTCTGACACTGCTAAAACCCTTGGATTGGATACCGATGGGAAACAGGCTCAAATGTCCGGACGAAAAGGACTGTATGTTAATGCAGATTCTGTCTATGAAATTTTAAAAGAAAAAACCAAAGAAGAGACACAAAAAAGACATCCTGAAATGAAACCTTCTGAAATTGAAAAAATTGCTCACAATGTTTCAGTTGGTACTTTACGATATGAAATGATAAAACAAGATTTGGATAAAATCATCACTTTTGACTTGACAAAATCTCTTAGCTTAGATGGTGACACTGCACCATACATACAATATACTCATGCACGTGCATCACGAATATTAGAAAAATCAAATCGTACACCGACCATTAATGTTAATTTTTCACTGCTAAAAGAAGAGTCTGAATTGGAATTGATTAAAACCATTGGTCTCTTTAATTTGCAAGTCAGAGACGCTGTAAATAATTTCTCTCCAAAAGTGATTGCAAGATACTGTCATGATTTGGCAGTTGCGTTTAATGCATTTTATGAAAAATCAAAGGTTTTGGATTTAGGTGATGCCAACCTTGAAAATGCTCGTCTATGTTTGGTGAATTCCTTTAAAACTACCTTGGAGAAAGCATTGGATTTACTTGGAATCAAAGCCCCTGATAGAATGTAGTGTCCTAGAGCCAAAACAATATCCTCTCTCTAGGGACATCTTAGAGCCAAAACTCTGAAAATATCTTGGTGTGCAATCCACATACGATCAACGAGCTCGTGGTTTATTGTACCGGGAGCAAGTTTATGAAATTTGTTTGGTTTGTGAACCTGTCTGAAACATTAAATTTTATTTAACAATAAGCAATTAATCTCAAAACAACTATTAAAAAAATAGTCAACATTTCCTATGTTGATAAAATTCTCATTAGTAATAACTCTCATTTACTTTTTAAGTATCAATTATAGGTATTATATTATGGAAAAAATCAAAACGATTCTTGTTCCTATGGATGGTTCTAAAAACTCGTTTAAAGCACTGACAAAGGCAATTTTCCTTGCAAAAAAGTGTAATTCCTCAATAACTGCTCTTTTTGTTTTACATACAGCTTTTGATAATCCCAATATGATTTACATTCCTCAAACACAAAATGAATTAAAAAAAGTAGAAAAATTCCTTGCTACGGCAAAAACCCAAGTAACAAAAAACTCGATTAAGTTCAAAAAGGAAATTGTATTTGGACATGAGGCAAAAGAGATTATTGATTTTGCTCAAAAAGGTAAATTTGATCTCATCGTGATTGGTGCAAGGGGACGTGGCACCATAAAACAGATGCTTCTTGGAAGTGTATCAAATACCATAGTGCATAGTTCACAGGTTCCGGTACTGGTAATTAAATAGTTTTATCAAACTCAAATTTTGATTTCTTTGTATTCGTGATTTTGACTAGCAATAACATTACAGATATTTTACTAATACACTGATAATTACTAGAATCACAGGATGGATTATACAATAAAATCCAAGATCGATTGGAGTGGACCCCTGTTTTTAGTACCGCTTTTTGCATATTTTTACA
>Ga0210044_10006080_pt1 | contig 16038 bp, 19 predicted proteins | sample CryGey13umfilter_2_FD_183959 | JGI IMG/M metagenome (GOLD analysis project Ga0210044, IMG submission 183959) | Groundwater microbial communities from aquifer in Utah, USA - Crystal Geyser 4/9/14 3 um filter (SPAdes) (version 2) | ecosystem: Environmental > Aquatic > Deep subsurface >...
TGAGTTAGATACTAAGTAGCCAAAAGCTTGGTCGGTGGCTTTGTCTAGGTTTTTTGTATCTTGGGCTTTGAGTTCGATGATACCGACTATTTCGCCGTTTAGATGTATAGCACCATCTGCTTTTTTGCCGTCGGTTTCGTTTTTTCGCTCTCGCTCTAGGTTAAATTCACTAGGATTGGTGCTATCAAGAGTATAGCCCAAACAGTTTTCAAACACATCTTTGAGAAAACCATCTTGGTATTTTTCCTCTTTGACACTTTTTACAAACTCTTTTTTTGCGAGATACTCTTGAAAAGAAGCCCATCGTAAGGCTACGATACTTTCGTCTTGACTTACACTTTGTAAAACTGATTTTTGAAATATAGACACCATAAAGACCTTGATTATTTTTTGTGTGATTGCATTTTATCTAAAAAACTAGAAAAGATTTGCTTATTCTTAGTTGATCCAAACAACAAACGAAAAATAAACACTTCTCAAAATGGACAATATTCCAATTAACATAAAAGCACTACCAATAGATGTAATAAACATATATAATTTCGTTAAATAAAAGCAAAGGAAGAAAAATATGAGTTGTCAAAAGTGTAGTGTGCTTCCACGCATAGAAGATAAAGACGGAAATATTCTTGTGAGTTGCAGTGTGAGTGAGCTTGCCAATAAAATGATAGAGTATCTTGAGAAGAAAAATATCTCTTATGTGTATGAGGATGCTCAAACTTTATGGGTAAGTGTGAGTTCTTTTTCGGACACAATTCACGATATATTTGCAAGTAATTTTTTAAGTAAAATGGAGTCAGAGGCGATAAACCTGCTTTTTCTTGAAGCCTCTGAGACCTTTTCTCCTTCAAAACTTACACGCATGAAAACACTTCAGCAGTACAGAGATTTGATAGGTGTAAAAAAACTCACAACTATTATAGACAACGGTGCGCTTACAACCCACTTTCAGCCTATTATAGATATAAAATCGAACACTATTTATGGCTACGAATCTTTAGCTAGGGGAGTTGATGAGGATGGCTCACTCATTTCTCCGGACAAGCTTTTTAACTGGGCAAGAGAGGGCAATATGCTTTTTTACCTCGACAGAGCCTGTCGTGAAACTTCGCTTAAAACTGCGGCAGTTAAAAACATTCATTCTAAAGTTTTTATTAACTTTATTCCAACAGCTATCTATGACCCCAAACACTGTTTGAAATCTACAGTTCAGTGGGCAACTCAACTCAATTTTGACCCAAAAAATATTATTTTTGAGGTGATTGAGAGTGATTATGTTGAAGACCTTGACCATCTCAAAGGTATTTTAGATTACTATAAATCGCAGGGTTTTATGGTGGCACTTGATGATGTAGGAAGTGGATATTCCTCTCTCAATATGATTGCCAAATTGTTACCAAATATAGTTAAAATAGACAGAGCGATTATTGACCAGATCGATACAAGCAGTGTGAATCAATCTATTTTTAGAGCAATTGTCCAGATTGCAAAAGAGAACGATATTATAGTTTTGGCTGAGGGAATTGAGCGAGTGGAGGAGTTGGCATTTTGTGCCAAAGAGGGAGCAGATTTGGCTCAGGGTTACTATTTTGCAAAGCCATCGGCTGAGCCAATAAGAAAAATATAAAGGATGAAAAATGTTTAAAGATTTTTTATACACCGGTATCGGTGCCGCAATGGTTCTAAAAGAAAAAGTTGAAGCAGAGGTAAAAAAGCTTGAGGAACAGGGCAAGCTCAAAACTACGGATGCAAAGAGTTTTTTAAACTCTATAGAAGTAAAAGGCAAAGAGGAAGAGGTAAAGTTTAAGGAGCAACTAAAATCAACGCTGAAAGAGGTGATTGATGAACTTGGACTTGCAACAAAAGCTGATCTTGAAAAACTAAAAGAGGATTTAAAATAAACTCTTTTTTCAGCAGCCTTGGGTATTACTCGCCATCGCGAGTATATAAAGTTTTTACTTTTTTATTGACTATCTATTTGATAATAAAAAAAAGGGAAAGATTTTTAGGCTTTAAACCATTAGCACCACTGCAACTTAAGAGAGCTATTGTCTCTTTGGGAGCGAGTTTTATTAAACTTGCTCAGGTTTTGGCGACTCGCTCTGACTTTTTTGACAAAGAGTATTTAGAGGAGTTAAAAGAGCTTCACGACTCTTTGCCTCCGATGAATGAAGATGAGTTTGAAGAAGTTTACGGGAGAACTTTTAACGATAAGAGTTTTAAAAGTTTTGAAAAAAGTCCCATTGCTTCGGCTTCCATAGGTCAGGTGCATGTTGCCTATACGCATACCAATCGAAAAGTGGCTGTAAAACTCAGACGTAAAAATATTTATGCTCAGGTTATGGCAGACATACGCATCATCAACTCGTTCAATACACTCTTTAAACCTCTTTTTTCACACTACACAAAAAACTCCATAGAAGCAGTAATCGGAGAGTTTTCTAAGATGATAAAAGAGGAAGTAAGTCTTACTCATGAACTTAAAAACCTTGTAAAATTTTCATCTGTTTACAAAGATGCAGGCATAAAATTTCCAGTTCCACATGCCACACTTTGTAGTGATGATGCTCTTGTTATGAGCTATGAAGAGGGATTTCGCTTTGACGACAAAGAGTCGATTTTTAAACACAATATTGACTTCAAATCTATCATTGCGAAACTGGTGGATTTTTACACCACACAGATGCTTATCAACGGCTATTTTCATGCAGACCCGCATCCTGGGAATCTTTTGGTTTCCAAAGAGGGCGAACTAATATTGCTTGATTTTGGGATGGTGAAAACTGTACCGAATAATTCGAGAGTTGCAATAATAGAGCTGATAAAAGCGGCACACGAGCAAGATTATGAGCGTTACATCACTGCCAATAAAAAACTCGGAACCATCGCCTATGAAGCACCGACGGCGGAGCTTGCAGAGTTTACGGCGAAGATGTTTGAGATATTTTCAAATGACAACTTAGATAGTGAGTCGATGCAGCAGCTCGCCTTTGATGTGCTGGAATCAACAAGAAATTTACCCTTCAAGCTTCCTAGCGATGCAATTTATATTTTGCGCGTAAGTGCGATTATTGAAGGTTTGGGGACAACTTATATAGAAAACTTCAATGGTATTAAAGATATCTTGCCGATTTTACAAAAAAATATTCCAAAAGCTTTAGGGGCAAAGGAGAGCATTGTTGAAACGCTGATAGAGGAGATTAAAGCTCTTCCTTTTATTGCAAAAGATTTCAAGGCTGCTATTAAAAAAATAAGCTCTGATGCCTTACATGTGGAAATATCAAACGACCAGCTTGAGTGGATAAAAAAAGATTTAAATACAGAGTTAAAGTCGTATGCAATATCTTTTGCTTTTTTGCTCGGCAGTCTTTTTGTTTTACTCTATGATACTAGTTTCAAAGAGTGGGCTGTAGGACTTTTTGCCCTTGGAGTTGCGAGAATTTTTTACAAATAAAATACAAAATGACAAAAAGATGCTACTAAATACTCTATAAGTTTTCTATAATAAATTAAAATTAGAGGAGTGAAAATGCCACATATAGTTTTAGAAAATATAAACGCAACAAAAGAAGCTTACGAGGCTGTGCAGCCCTTTGCAAATAAAATAGAGGGCGGAATGCTTAAGGTAATAGATAAGTACATTAACGCTAATGGGCAAACGGCACTTATAGAGGCTTTAGCGATTGAAAATGGTAAAAACCAAAACTTTTTTGTGCAGCTCTCTCAAAAAAAATCAAGTCTCACGGTTAGGCTTTTACCACTCACGGATCCTGAAAAAACGAATGGTGTTAAAACCATTATGGCAATGATTGCAAAGCAAATTAAAGATTCCAATGAAAGCATTAGTTACGGAAAAAATAATCTAGAGGAATACTTGAGCTCTTTTTAGAGAAAATATTGATGCTATAACAGGAGATTTTAATGAGCTTGAAGCACAAAACACGGTAATGGCACCATCGATGTAACCGTGAAAGAGTAGTTACATCTGTAAGAAGACGGAGTTATTATTAACCACTCAAAGATGAAAAAGTTTGGGTTTGAAGTAGGTGAGTTGATTATAATTATTATTAAAGTACCATAACATAACGAAGGAAAATTATGAAAAAAAAAGTAGGTGTAGTGCTTATAGCTCATGGGAGCAAACGCAGTGAGTCAAATAGGGAATTTTTAGAGTTGTGTGAAGAGATAAGAGCTCAAAATAGTTTAAATTTTGACGAAATTAGTTTTGCATTTTTGGAGTTTGAAAGACCTTCTCTTGAGATGGCTTTAGATGAGATGAGTGATAAAAATATGGATGAAGTTTACGTCTATCCCTATTTTTTAAACAGCGGCAAACATGTTTTAGTGGATTTGCCACAAATAATATCTCAAAGTAAAACTCGACATACCACTATGAAAATTGAGCTTCTTACACATTTTGGAGCCTCTTTGAGTATACCTGCTATCGTTACTAAGGAGCTCAAAAATATAATTATGTCCAAATAGCATTTTAAAATACTTTGCAATCTGTCATATTTTACGCCATGAGCATAAATTTAACGGCTACATTCATGTCAAACTTATCCCGAGATGTGACGCACTCCTCATAAGAGAGGCGGTAAAACTTGCAAGCCGTGTCAGCTCAAACATAGAGCTTCCAAGTGACGCCTCACTGAAACTTTTGGCACCCAACAAGACCAAAGAAAAGGTGTTACAACCGCTGAAATTGGCACGAGATTTTAGTTTGCAAAACAACAACAAACCCATAGGCATGAGCACACAGCTTATTGTCGGGGCGAGTCCTGAGAGCGAAGAGTCTATTACTCGGCTTATATTGCGGTAAATGATGCGAAAAATCTCCCCGCCATCATTACAAAACCGCTGCTTTTACGGGAGCACAGACTCTATCAGGCAGATTGGCTGCTGCGATTTTACGGCTTTAGGTATGATGAAATAGTGACAACCACCAAGCCAAACCTGTTTGATGTGAGCGGAATTGCGGGAGAGTTGTAGAGATGATTTTAGTATATGATGGAACTTTTGAGTGCTATTTGTCGCTTGTTTATGAAGTCTATTACAAAAAAATCTCCGTTGAAGCCGTAAAAAGAGAGTTTGCACATGCCCTCATGCTTGAAGAGCATCGTGAAGTTGTGTTCAACGAAGAAAAGAGCTTAAAAGTAAAAAACAAAGTTTAGCAAACGAAATTTCGAGCTCATTTTAAACGCTTTTATGTGTGACAGTGCTGAGTTTGAGCTTGATTTACTTCACTTTATAATGATAGGTTTCAAAAGCCAAAAAGAGTTGCAAAATATAAACAATCCCCACATTTTTGCCATGCACAACCTCCAAAAAGAGCTCTTTAGAAACAGCCACAAAATGAGCGGTTTTTTACGTTTTGTAGAGCTTAATGAGGGGACTTTGTACGCAAAACTTGAGTCAAAGTTTAACCTCGTTTATCTGTTTGGTTCTTTTTTTCTAAAAGACTCAATAACCAAAACTACATTATTCACGACATTAGACGTAAGCTTGCATTTGTACATACGCAGGAGTTTAAGGGAGTAAAAAGTGTCGCTAACTTTGAGACGCCGAGTATCTCGCAGGGAGAGGAAAAGTTCAGCGAGTTGTGGCAAACATTTTTTGCAAGCGTAGCGATTGAGAGTCGAAAAAATCCAAAGCTGCAACGCCAACTTGTTCCTCTGATTTACAGAACCTATATGACGGAGTTCACTCACTTTTAGTTTTAAGAGTCTAGTTTGAATCGACAAAATACCTACACAAATTTTATAAAAAAAAAGATATACTAAATAAAAAAAGGCTTTTATGATGAAAGTAGCAATTACTGGAGCGAGTGGGTTTGTAAGCTCGCATCTGACTCGTAAGTTCGGCGATTTTGTGAGCATAGAGAGAAAAGACACGCAAGATGATATTTTATCTAAACTCAAAGGGGTTGATGTTGTGTTTAACCTCGCTGGAGCACCTATTGTTAAGCGATGGAGTGAAGAGTATAAAAAGATTCTTATCTCAAGTCGAGTAGAGACCACCAACAAGCTCGTAAATGCTATAAATAAAAGTGACGTAAAGCATTTTATCTCCACTTCAGCTATTGGTGCTTACCCTGATAATGCCCCTTTTGATGAGAGTTTTGAAGGGTATGGAAATGACTTTTTAGCCTCTTTAACAAAAATCTGGGAAGCTGAAGCACAGCAATGTAACAAGCCTACGGCGATTGTTCGTTTTGGGGTTATTTTGGGGAGAGAGGGCGGTGCACTTGCACAAATGCTGACACCTTTTAAACTCGGACTAGGAGGCATTATAGGTGATGGAAAAATGATGACGAGCTGGATAGACGTAGACGATTTGGTACGAATCTACGAGCATATTGTCACAAACAAGCTTACCGGCACTTTTAATGCAACTGCCCCGCAACCTGTAAGTAACTACACATTTACAAAAACTCTTGGAAAATTTTTAAATCGTCCTACTATTGTTCCCCTTCCTGAGTTTGTTTTAGGTCTTCTTTTTGGTGAGGGTTCAACGGTGCTTACCGGTTCAAAAGAGGTTTATCCAAAAGCGCTTCTTGATTCAGGATTTAAGTTTGAGTATCCAAATATAGAATCTTCACTGAGACATCTCTTGTCATAATATCGCAAGCTATTTTGAGAAGGCAAGATATCGGTTCCAGAAGCCATCGCTTATTTTATCGTAAGTTCATAGTCTAAAATAACGTGAACTCATTCACATTATTTTCGCCGTCTCATGCCAAGAGTTTTGGCATGTGGAAATTATCAACCGACAAAATTTTCCTACAAAGAAAACCTCGATTCTTCTACAATAAAATAAAAATTGAGGTTTTTATGAAAAGAGCTATTTTATTGATGAATATGGGCGGACCTAACAATCTTGACGAAGTGGAAGTGTTTTTAAGCAACATGTTTAATGACAAACGTATTATCGGTGCGCCAAAACCAATCCGTGCGATGATTGCGAAATTTATTGTTTATAAAAGAAAAGATGAAGCTAAGGCAAACTACGCACTTTTAGGAGGGAAATCTCCGCTTGTGGGCTACACAAATGAGCTCATAAAAAGTCTAAGCTCAAGCATAACCGATGCTTCAATTCATATGGTTATGCGTTATACACCCCCTTTTGCTAGTGAGGTTTTAGAGAAACTTCGAGATGTTGATGAGTTTTACGCTATTCCCATGTACCCGCACTATTCAACAACTACAACACTCTCAAGTTATGAAGATTTATGCGATACTTTTGACAAACTCCACATCAAAGCGAGGCTTAAAACCATAGACGACTATTATAACGACAGCTATTATATTAACTCGATTGTGGAGCGTATAAAAGAGAGTCTCAATGGCGAAGACCCATCAGAGTATGAACTTATTTTTTCAGCACACGGCTTACCAAAACGCATTATAGAAAAAGGAGACTCTTACCAAAAACACATCCGCCGAAATGTTTACCATGCAAGAAAGGCACTTATGAAAGAGGGTGTGAATTTTTTTAATACCCATCTTGCATACCAGTCACGTTTGGGTCCGCTAGAGTGGATTAGACCCTATTTGGAGGATAAACTACAATCTTTAAAGAAGAAAAAGGTTATTATTTTTCCTATTGCCTTTACGGTTGATAACTCCGAGACAGAGTTTGAACTAGAGATAGAATACCGTGAAAAAGCACAAGCGATGGACTTTGAAGTCTACCGCGTGGCAAAAGCACCAAATGACCATCCTGAATTTGTAAAGTCACTTGCAAATATATATGAAAATATGAAAATATCGTGAGAGAATAGATGAAAGATTTTGCGGTAGTGGGTTCAGGAATCGGTGGCAGTTCAATAGCCGCTTTGTTAGATGCCAAGGGTTATAATGTTGCTCTGTTTGAAAAAGCTTCTTCTCTTGGAGGCTGCAGTTCTTCATTTTCTCATAAAGGATACACCTACAATACCGGCGCAACTACACTTGCAGGATACGAAGATGGTTATATTGTAAAAGAGATTTTTGATGCGATTGGTTTTGTACCTGAAGTCATTAAAACAGACCCTTCAATTGTCGTGATTCAAAACAGTAAAATCACTCCAAGATATAGAGATTTTGAACGCTTTTTTGAAACTTTGAATGCTAACTATCCACATGCCAAGAACAGAGAATTTTGGGAACTCGTGTATGGGCTAAATAAAGAGTTTTATAAATACAGCGGACACTACTATACAAACGCCAATATCTTTGCCAAAGTAAAATCACTCATAAGCTTTTTACCTCTTTCTTTGAGGTTTCAAAAATACCTGAGAGTAGATGCTTACAGTTTTATAGACGATTATTTTGGAGCCATTGATGAAGAATATCTGCAGTTTTTAGAAGCACAAATACTCATAGTTGCTCAAGCGCCGGCTAAAGAGATAAACTTCCTAACAGCGGCACTCTCTTTGGGTTACACTTTTAATGAAAATCATTATGCAGTTGGCGGTTTTAGTCAAATTTTTGAAGATATGACAAAAAATATTAAAGATGTTTATAAAAAGAGTGAAATAGTAAAAATTGCAAAACACGAGGAGTATTTTGAGCTCCATACAAAAAAAAAGATATTTAGAGCAAAAAAAATAATTTTGAACTCCACAGTGTACGAGAGTGCAAAACTTTTTAGCGATATAAAAATAAAAAACTACTATAAAAAGTATGAAAAACTCGACAATCATCAAAGTTCATTTATGCTCTATATGACTATTAAAAGCTCTAAAGAATTTCATCATCATTATCAGATAATTGAAAAAAGTTTATTTCCACATGCCATCTCTCAAGCATTTTTTGTCTCTTTTTCAGATGTGAGCGACACTAAAATAGCACCAAAAGGGCACTACAGCATTACTGCCTCACTTCATACCGACAGCAGATTTTGGGAAAATTCACAGACTTATAAAGCACAAAAAAAAGAGCTTGAGGGTATACTACAAAATACTATTTTGCAAAAGCTCGATATAAACGAGAGTGAAGTGCTTGAGTGCTTTAGCGCTACTTCTAAAACCTTTGAGCACTATATAAACAGAATGCAACTCGGAGGCAACGCTATAACTATGAAAAACTTTCTCCCATTTTTGCCCGCAAATGACACAAGCATAAAAAATTTATATAATGTCGGTGACACGGTTTATGCAGCGCAAGGCTGGCCGGGAATTATGCTTGGTGTAAAAAACTTACAAAGGTTGCTTGGTGCATAACATTGCCTTACACATAAAGTCAAAAGATTGGCTCTATATTTTACTTATAGGTGTATTTTTTGGAATGTTTTTGTCCTCGTTAGGGTATATACTTTTAGAAAAATCTCCTATTGACGGAGCTGTTTTTGGAGTTTTGCTCGGCTTTAGCATCACACTTTTTTCTTTAGTTTTTATCTCGTACATAAACAAAAATATTTTGCCCAAACTTAAAGAGATTTATTGGCTGCCACTTTCTATATTTTTCTCTTTTTTATCGGGTTTTTTAGGAACCCTTGTCGGTACTTTTTTGGCAAAGTTACTTTATCTTGAACTTATCAACGCCTTTGAGAATCAAATAATTATGATTGCTTTTTTGATAGGAGTTTTGACCTATATTGTAGGAGCCTTACTCCACAGATTTGTAAAGATGCGTAACCAAAAAGATTTTATAGACCATGAATACGTCCAAAGCCGCCTACGTTCTTTGGAAACTCAGCTCAATCCTCACTTTTTGTTTAATGCACTCAACTCTATCGCCGAGCTGATTCATCATGACAAAGACAAAGCAGAGGCGGCTGTTTTAAAAGTCTCCGCTTTTTTGAGAAATACTATGAATGAAAAAGCCTTGCTCTCTTTGGAGAGTGAGATGAAAAATGTGCGTGATTATGTAGAACTTGAAAACATTCGTTTCTCAGGTAAAATACATTTGCACATGCCAGATACTGCTCCAAGGTGGTGTGTTCCGAAATTTTCTATTCAGTTACTTGTGGAAAATGCGATTAAACATGGCTTTAACATGGAAAATAAAGTCCTCAATATATGGCTGAGTTTTGATGAAAACGAAAAAAGAGTTGTGCTCAAAAATGACGGAAACAGTATGAAGTCGCTAAAATTTGGGGTGGGTCTTTCTAATCTTAACCAAAGAGTAGAGCTTTTATGCGGCGGAAATATAGAGATACATGATAAAAAAGAACCCACTTTTTATATTTATTTAGGAGAATGTCATGAAAATTTTGATTGTTGATGATGAAGAGTTGGCAAGAGCGAGACTTTTAAGAATGTTAAAAACGCTTGATTTTAGCGATATCTGTGAGGCGACCAATGCAAACGAAGCTATAGAAGCCGTAAAAAAAGAGAAGTACGATGTCGTTTTTTTAGATATAAATATGCCTCAGACAAGCGGACTTGAACTAGGATATGAGCTAAAATATCTTGATGAAGCTATAGCCATTATTTTTCAGACTGCCTACGAAGAACATGCTCTCAAAGCTTTTGATATTGGGGCTGTGGGCTATCTCGTGAAGCCCTATTCACTGGAGCAGGTGAAGCACTCCGTTGAACGCTTAAAGTTAGAAAAAATAGAAGAAAAAGATTTACGAATACTCTCTAAAAGCGGAGACAATTACCTGCTTTTAAAACCTCAAGAGATTCACTATGTAAAAGCCGACCTCACCGAAGTGATGCTTAGAACTACCAAAGGTTTTTCATACTACGCTCAGAAAATATCTGACTTGCAGAAAAAACTTGAAGCTCATAACTTTGTACGTATTCATCGCTCTTATCTCATAAATATGGACGAGATTAAAGAGATACAAACCATAGAACAAAGTAAGCTACGCTTTAGTTTCAGAAACTGTTCAGACACCATAGAATCAAGTAAAGACGGCGCTAAAGCGTTTCGAGATAAATTTTCAGTTTAAGATTGTCTGATTTTTGTATCTTATTCTTCTTATTTGCAACGAGGAAGCATTTCCACATGCCGGCTGCACGAGCAAATAACATCATTTTATGCCAGTATAACGATTGTGAAACAGGCACCTGCATCGGAGTTGGTAAGTCTTATCTTGCCGCCTATATTTAAAAAGAGCGACGTGAAAGGAAAGAGAAAATCATCCACAAAAAAAGATAAAATAGAAGCAGTAAATCGGCAACTTGGTATAATACCATCGCTGTGCAGTTTAAAAAATTATTAAATGTTAATGATGCTAGATATTTATATCAACTTCGACATACATTTGCATCATTAATGATTAGTAACGCAGAAGAGATAACATGGGTTTCTCAGATGATGGGGCACAAAAGTTCAGACATCACTTTGAGAGTATATGCTAAAGCATATAAGGTTATAAAAGATAAATTATTACGAAAAAAGAGGGCAAATTTTTTGGATAACTGGCACAAATCTGGCACTGCCAATAATCCCTTGTACGATAAGCCTCCTGTAGCAGGAGTTTCAAGGTGAAAATACGAGTCTATTACGAAGACACAGATATAGGTGGCGTTGTTTACCACTCTAATTATTTAAACTTTTGTGAAAGGGCTCGCAGTGAGGCTTTTTTTCAAAAAGGTTTAACTCCGGTTCTAGAAAACGGTCATTTTGTAGTAAGAAAAGTTGTTGCTGATTATTTAGCCAGTGCTAGACTTGGCGATTTACTTGATGTTAAAAATGAGCTTCTTGAGATGAAGGCTGCTTCCTTTACCCTTTTGCAAACCATATATAAAGATGATAAAAAACTATTTGAGATGAAGATAACCTTGGTCTATATAACTTTTGAGGGCAAACCTCAAAAACTTGATGACTTTACCAATGAGCTTGTTTTATCACTCTTTAATGCTTAATACAAAAGTCAATAAACCTGAACAATTAGCGGTGAGGGGAACTGTTATACTTTTACCAACCAAGCTTAGATGAAGCTTATTGTGATTAGAATAATATAAGCACCTTGGAAATTTTAGTTTCTTCTTGTTGCTAAAAAATATTTAAAGGAAATTATATGAAAATTTCAAAACTTGTTTTATCATTTATATTGAGTGTATCACTATTCACTCAAGTTCTGTCGGCACAGATAGCTTCTACAGATGCGATTCTTGGACAGTCTGTTGTTTCATCGTCTAAAGAAAAGCTTGTTCAGATTGTCTCTCGCGATGATGTGGCAAAAAGGTTTGAAGAGTTGGGCGTAGATCCGAAAATTATTGAGGCTCGAATTGCTTCTATGACGGACGAGGAAGCTTCAAGAATGGCACTTCAAATAGAAACACTGCCAGCTGGTGCAGATGCGGGTATGTCGATACTCGGTGCTGTTGTTTTTATCTTTATAGTTTTACTTATTACGGATATTCTTGGGGTTACAAAAGTTTTTAACTTTACGAAACCTATAACAAACAACTAATTTGAGAGCATCCAAGTTTCTCTCTTTATTTTTTGCAGTAGCCACTTTGATTATTTCAAGTGGCTGTGCACCTAAAAATCCTCTGCCTTTAAACAATAACTACTCTTCTTCTAAGATAAATCTTCCTTTTGTTGCTCCGCGCTCGAAACTTTGTGCTTCAACATCCATAGAGATGGTTTCATCTTATTGGCAAACACGAACACCTTATACTCCTCTCTTGTCACTTTCAGAGTTGGATGCAAGAACATTGATTCCTGCAAAAGGCGGTACGCTGCAGATAGAACTCATTGTAGCGGCAAGAGCTAACAGAATGCTTGTTTATCCGATTGAGCCGACATTTGATGCACTTATTTGTGAACTTTCTGAACATCATCCGGTCATTGTATTGGTAAACCGAAGTTATTCTTGGTATCCGCTTTGGCATTATGCTCCGGTTGCAGGATATGATGCGAAGGCGCAAACCATTTTAATGCATTTCGGCGACACACCAAATGAAGCAGTGCCAATTAGAACATTTGCGGCATTATGGGAGAGAAGCGGTAACTGGGGCGTTGTTCTTTTACCTCCGACTCAACTGCCTGCATCTGCAACTCCAGAAAAGTTTTTGCGCGCAGCCTATGATCTTGAAAAAATTGGGATGACTAACGAAGCCATCATAGCTTATGAAACTGCTCTTACGAGGTGGCCAGATTATATTCCTACACTTTTTGCATTGGGAAATGCCTATTATAACTCGCTTCAAATAAGAAAGGCTGAGGAAGTTTACCGATATATATTATTGATTGATATAAAATATCCCTATGCTTTAAACAATCTGGCTGATCTTTTATGCCACACGGGCAGATCGGATGAGGCCTTAGAGTTACTTGATAGAGTTGTTATAGATGATGATGCAATACAAACTCTCATAAAAAATACACGTAAAGACATCAACAGCGGTTGCCCTCCTTTTATAGAAAAATAATTTAATTTTTTATATATATTAGTAATATTTTATAGTTATGTGATGATTTATAATTATATATAGGATATAATTGCAACTATTAAAAAGAAGAGGTATTATGACTTTCATAGAGTTTAAAAAGTTGTTGCTTGATGCAGAAATCAGCTTACCAAAGTTTAGTAATCTTATAAAAGTAAGTGAAAAAAATATTCAGTCTTATAAAAAAAAGGGTGAAGTACCAAATACAGTGGCGGTTATTGCCTCTTGTTTTGCAGTTATGAATAAAAAGAATATTCCATATCGTCTAATGATAGAAGAGTTAAAACTTGAAGCAAAAACAAAAGTTGGTGCCGGTTTTAAAAAGAAAGAGAAGAATCTTAATGTTTCACAAGAACTTCATGCATGAGCTCTTATTTCTCTTTAGAATCAAAGAGTAAATTTTTGATAGATAAATAGACGCCTTTAATGAAACTGCCTCTTTTAACCTTTAAAGGAAGAGGGCGACAGGCCTCCATAACTCCAAATCCTAATCTTGCCAGAAGTATTGCGTTACTTAGACCTTGCGTGGCCGATGTTGATATTTTTGAGATTAATGAGGTTTCCGCAATATCATTTATATACTCACTCGCTAGTTCCGCAACTCCTGCAAAAAATACATTAAATGCCCCATGTTTTAATAGTATGAGAGTTGATAACAAGCCAGGCTTAAAACCGTAGAGTAGGGCAATCTCTCTGGTAAGCACAACACTCCTCCAAATGATTATTCCTCCATCAAGTAGTGCTAAGGGTGAAATGGCTGTAGAAATTGCAGCCTGTGTTGATGCAGCTTTAATTTTGTTTTGAACTTGAATATCTATTATATTTAGTACTTCTTCATCTAAATCTCTATATATCTCTTTATAATCATGAGAGTTGCTGATTCTTGATTGCAAAAGCTGAACTTTTTGTTGTAAGTTTTCATTTTTACTTAGAGTAAATGTAGCTAAGAGTTTAAGAGTGGCTGGAACTATCTCTTTGTTTGGATTTGCTTTTTGAAGAGTAAAGAATTCTTGAATCTTTTTTGCACTTTTAATAGTTTTTATTTGTTGATAGTTTTTGTAAGTAATTATACTTAGAGTTGCTCCTAACGCTATTAAAGATAAGAGGTATATAGCATCAAGTGCAGAGGTGCTCTGATAAAGAGCTTGGATGGTTTGAATCGCATCAACACAAACAGCGACTAATATAAAAATAATAAAAACACTAAAAAAGCCTTGAGCCGAACTTAAAAAGTTAACAATCTTTTTTAGAAGGTTTTCTTCAGTATGAGACTCTTTTTTGTCAGTATCAGTCTCATCTATCTCTTTGCCGCCAACAGCATTATCTATGAATGGTTTTACAACTGTTGTATCATCTGTTTTTTTTTCATCAGAAACAATCTCGCTAAAAGGTTTAATATTCATAACAGGTCACCAATTAGTTTTTGGACAACTTTATCCATATTTATATGTTCTAATGGCTCATTTTCTCTATAGGGCTTCTTTGGGGGTAAAAAATTCTTGTATCCATAGTTTGCTGTATTCCACTCTTCTTTAGTCGGAAACATTGATGGCATCTCTCCCGGGTATAAATCATGTACTTGAGAATCTTCTTTTAAAATACCTCTAATGAAAGAGAGTGTCATCCCCTCATATTTTTTTGCTATAGTCATAGTGGATTTAAGCGAAGAGACTACTTGAGTATCTGTGCTAATATGAGATATATCCATCTCGTGTCTTAACTCTTGAATCATATCATCAAGTAATTTGCTAAAGTTTGCATGCTGTGATGCTGCAACCTGGTCAGCCTTTGTTGCAATGAAGAGGACTTTTTTAATCGATGGAGCAAACCATTGTGAGATAAAGTTTTTATTTTTATGATCATACAGCTTGAGCATACTTTTAAGCCCAGTTTTCATATCACTATAACATTCATACCCATTCTGCAAGGCTTCAATGACATCAATCAAGACAACTTGTCTCTCAAAGCCTTTAAAATGCTCTAAGTGAATCTCTTTTACTACTTCTTTGACATATCTATCATATTTTTCTTGAAAAACTTTTACCAACTCTGTTGGGGCATCATCAATTGGTGCAAAATGTAAAATCGGGTCATTTATTAAATCTGAGGGCATAATGAATCGACCGGGAGTGAGGAGTGAGTAATGATTTTTTTTGAGATAAAGCAGAAGCTCTTTATACTCAGTATGGATTTTTAATTCCACTTGAGTACCCTTAATATTTTCATTAAGCGATGCAACTGTTTTTAGATACTGCTTGACCTCTATACCATCAATCTCCTTTAGCCAAGTAATAGTTTTTGCAGACCACTCTTTATAGCTAAGTTCGAGCAGGGTAAGGTCAAGCAGCCATTCACCTGGATAATCTATAAGTTCAATAGTGAATTTAGAATTACCGAGAAAAGAAAAACGGCTTTTACTCTCAAATTCAAGAAGTGTGTGAGATATCTCATCCGTACCTTCTGGCCAGACATGTTCATGTTTGAGTTTATTTATGAGCGTGTAATAATCAAATCTTTTAAAGTTTTGCAGAGGTGATTTTATCTCAACTTTAAAAGCAGGATTAGATAAGGTAACCCCAAATAAATCCGTACTATAAATTCCACTCTCCACTTGTAAAAAAATATCATTTTTTTCAGAAAAATAACACTGAGTTAGACTATAAAATTATGCTTCACATATTTGAACTCCAAATTTATTGTGA